>Ga0123338_10003643_pt1 | contig 13767 bp, 11 predicted proteins | sample grotaG_FD_89793 | JGI IMG/M metagenome (GOLD analysis project Ga0123338, IMG submission 89793) | Glacier valley bacterial and archeal communities from Borup Fiord, Nunavut, Canada, to study Microbial Dark Matter (Phase II) -... | ecosystem: Environmental > Aquatic > Freshwater > Ice > Glacier ... | reverse complement strand
TGTCGTTTTCAAACAGCAGCCAGCCGTGCGCGTAGATTCGCTTCGGCAGGGGAAGCTCGGCGGCCATTAGGAAAGCGGGCCAAAAGATGGCATGAAAGCGAACAATCTCCTTGCCCACCAGATGCAGATCGGCGGGCCAGAGATCGGTATCGGAGACGGCGCTCATGTAGCCGATCAGGGCATCGAACCAGACGTAAAAAACGTGGTGCCCTTCGACGGGAAGGGGGATGCCCCAATTCAAGTTGGAGCGGCTGATGGAAAGATCGTTCAAGCCGCCTCGGACAAAGCTTAAAACTTCGTTGCGCTTCGATTCCGGCTGAATGAAGGTGGGGTTCTGTTCGTAGTGCGTCAGCAGGCGGTCGGCAAAGGCGGACAGCTTGAAGAAGTAATTTTCTTCGGTAACGGTCTCCGTCAGGCGGCCGCAATCCGGGCAGTTGTCTCCCGGCTTGGCATCGTTCACATAAAGTTCATCGAAGACGCAGTACTGGCCGGTATAGCTGCCCTTGTAGATGTAGCCCCGGTCCATACAGCGCTGGAACAGCCACTGAACGGTCTTGTGATGCTTCGGGTCAGTGGTGCGGATGAAGGCATCGTAGGGGATGCCGAGCGTATCCCACTGGTGGCGAAATTCATTTGCGACCGCATCGGTGAAGTCTTCAGGCGTTTTCCCGGCGGCAGCGGCGGAACGTTCCACCTTCTGGCCATGCTCATCGGTGCCGGTGGTGAGGAACGCCTGATCGCCCTTCAGGATGTGAAAACGCTTGATGGCGTCGGCGGCCAGCGTTGTATAGGTGTGCCCGATATGGGGCGCCGCGTTGACATAGTAAAGCGGCGTGGTTAAGTAGAATTTCATTTCTTGAGTTGTAAGTAAGCTTGATTCGCGGCGGCTAAGACTTGACGCAGAGGCAGTTGTTTCGCGATCGCCAGCGTGCGGCAGTCTTCGTATTCGGGCGCGTAGGAAAGGTCGCCCGAAACTTTCATGCGCACGGGTCCGTACTCCGTGAGAACGTCCACCGAGTGGCGAGGTTGCACGCGCCGCTCGGCGGTGTACATGCGCAGGCCCAGGCTGGATGTTTCGGCGAAGATGATTTCCGCGAGCGCATCGCGCATGGCCGGTTCTGCGATGACGCGCAGGAGGGACCCGGGTCTGCCCTTCTTCATTTCAAGCGGCTGCAGAGAAGCATCCAGCGCGCCGGCCGACATCAGCCGCTCCACGGTGTAGGCAAGCACCTGCGGCGTGGAATCGTCGATGTTCGCCTCAATGACGCTGACGGCTGTGGCTTCGGAGGCACCGCTCGAGTCGCCCATCACGATGCGCAGCACATTGGCGTGTTCGCGAAAATCATGATCGCCGGCACCGTAACCAATAGCGGTTATTTTCATGGCGGGCATCACGCCGAAGTTATTCGCGAGCGCGGCTACGACGGCGGCTCCCGTGGGTGTGGTGAGTTCGAGCGCGGGGCCGCGTGAATAGACCGGTTTGCCGGTGAGCAGCGCGGCGGTAGCGGGTGCGGGAACGGGCAGCACGCCGTGTTCCGTGTTCACGGTACCGCTGCCGACATTGATGGGCGAACAGATAATTTGCTGCGCGCCCATCAGATGGAAGCCCAGGCAGGCGCCCACAATATCGGCGATGGAATCCACCGCGCCCACTTCGTGGAAATGGACCTTCTCCAAAGGTTGCTGATGGATGGAAGATTCCGCTTCGGCCAGTTTCTGGAACACCGCGGACGAGGAGATTTTGACCTCAGCGGGCAATTCGGCGGCGTCGATCATTTTCAAGATGCCGCTGAGGTGCCGGTGCTTGGGAGTTTCCTTCACGCTGACGCGAAACTTGGTTGCGCCAATCTCGCGGCGGCGCGTCTTTTCGAAGGAAATTTCGACGTGCGGATCGAGCGATTTGAGAGCGTGGGTCAGAGTGGCAGTATCCGCGCCGGCATCGGCCAGTGCGCCCACCAGCATGTCGCCGCTCAGGCCGGAAAACGCGTCTATATAACAGATGCGGGGCAAGTTTCAAGTATAAAGGTTGCTGAAGATAGCGTAGCGCGGCGGGCCTGCAAGCCAACCGTTTTGATACACTCTAGCGCCATGGACCAGCACCGGCGCAATTTCCTGGCATTCCTTGCCGGCAGCCCTTTATTCGGTGCCGAAACCGCTTTGAGCGCCATCGCGAAGCCAGAGCAGGCCATCAATGTGATGGAATTTGAAGCTGCGGCAAAAGCCGTCCTGCCGCCCGCGCACTTCGGTTATCTGGCCACCGGCGTGGATGGCGATGTCACGCTGCAGGCTAACCAGAATGCGTACCGGCAGATTCTGTTGCGCCCGCGCAGGCTGCGCGATATCACGCACATCGATACGAAAGTGACGTTATTCGGTACCGAATGGGAATCGCCAATCGGGCTTTGTCCGATCGGTAACCAGAAGGCGTTCAATCCGGAGGGGGAGTTGCCCGTGGCGCGAGCCGCTCGTGCGAAGAATACGCTGCAGATCTTGTCTACGGCGGCCAATACTTCCGTCGAAGAAATTACAAAAACTCTGGGCCGTGCGCCCTGGTACCAGCTCTACCCCACGTCGCTGTGGGCGAACACGGAAGCCCTGGTGCGCCGCGCGGAAGCGGCTGGGTGCCCGGTGATTGCGCTGACCATCGATACGCAAGCGGGGCGGCATACCGAAACTTTGGATTTTTACAAGCGGTTAGATACGCGCCCGTGCGCCACCTGCCATGGCACGAAACGCGAAGACTTCTATCGCCGCAAACCGATGTTTGATGGCCTGAATGTAAAAGGCGTCACCACGAACGGGCCGGCGCTGACGTGGGAGCATGTGCGGCGCATCAAGAAGATGACCACGATGAAGCTCTTGATCAAGGGAATCGAAGTGGGCGAGGATGCGCAGCTGTGCGTCGAAAACGGCGTGGATGGCATCATTGTTTCGAACCATGGCGGGCGCGCGGAAGAGAGCGGGCGCGGCACCATTGAGTGTCTGCCGGAAGTGGTGAGCGCCGTGAAAGGTCACATCCCTGTCATGCTGGATGGCGGCATCCGGCGCGGTACGGACGCGTTTAAGGCGCTCGCGCTTGGCGCAAAGGCCGTGTTTGTCGGTAGGCCTTATGTGTGGGCCTCCGCCGCGTTCGGGCAACCGGGTGTCGAGCGCGTTATCGACATACTTCGGGGTGAATTGGATCTCACCATGCGGCAGTGCGGCACACGTTCCATTGCCGAAATCGGGCGCGAATTTGTTATGTCCCGCAGCGGCTCTTTGCCGGCAGCTTAAGAGCCAAAATAACGCGAGACCTGATAAGCTCGAAAGTTCGAATCATGGCAAATAAAACTCCTATTACAGTGGCTCATGGCGACGGCATCGGTCCGGAAATTATGGACGCCACGCTGCATGTCATTCAGTCGGCCGGCGCGGCGCTCGATATCGAGACCATCGAGATCGGCGAGAAGGTTTACCTGAGCGGCAACTCCGCCGGCATTGCGGATAGCGCGTGGGAATCGCTGCGGCGCACCAAGGTATTTCTGAAGGCGCCCATCACCACTCCGCAGGGTGGCGGCTTCAAGAGCCTGAATGTTACTACGCGCAAGCGACTGGGCTTGTATGCCAACATTCGGCCATGCGTTTCGTATCACCCGTTCGTGAATACGAAGCACCCGGGCATGGACGTGGTGATTGTTCGTGAGAACGAGGAAGATCTCTACGCGGGCATTGAGTATCAGCTTTCGCCCGACGTGATGCAGTGCTTGAAGCTGATCTCACGCCCCGGTTGCGAAAAGATTGTGCGGTTCGCCTTCGAATACGCCAAGCTGAACAATCGCAAGAAGGTGACCTGCTTCACGAAAGACAACATCATGAAGCTGACCGATGGTCTCTTTCATAAGGTGTTCGATGAGATTGCGCCGGAATACCCGGGCATCGAAAACGAGCATTGGATTGTGGATATCGGCGCGGCGAAGCTTGCCGACACGCCGAACGCGTTCGATGTCATCGTGATGCCGAATTTGTATGGCGATATTCTGTCGGACGTGGCGGCGCAGATCGCGGGTTCCGTGGGTCTGGCGGGTTCGGCGAATGTCGGTCTGCAATGTTCCATGTTCGAAGCCATTCACGGCTCCGCGCCGCGCCGGGCCGGGCAGAATCTAGCGAACCCTTCCGGGCTGCTGCTGGGCGGCGTGATGATGCTGGTGCATATTGAGCAGCTGGAGATTGCCGAACGCGTGCACAATGCCTGGTTGAAGACCATGGAAGATGGCGTCCATACCTACGACATTTTCAAAGAGGGCGTGAGCAAGCAGAAGGTGGGCACGAAAGAATTTGCCGAAGCCGTGGCGGCGCGCCTGGGCCAAACTCCGCACACGCTGAAGGCAGCAAAGTATGCCACCGGCGGCGCCAAACGCATGGAGTGGACGGCTAAGCCCAACACTTTGAAGACCACCCTGGTGGGTGTGGATATATACCTGAACAGCCGCGGCTCCATGCCTCAGGAATTCGGCGACAAGCTGCAAGGTGTCACGCACGAAGGCTTGAAATTGCGCATGGTTTCGAACCGGGGTACCGTGATCTGGCCGAAATCGTTCCCCGAAACTTTCTGTACTGACAACTTCCGTTGCCGCTTCCAGCCGGATGATACGAATGCGTCCATCACACAGGATCAGGTTCTGGCGCTGATGGGCAAAGTGTCGACCGGCGGCTATGACATCGTGAAGATTGAGACGCTTCGCAATTACGATGGCAAGCCCGGTTATACGCTGGCGCAAGGCCAGTAGACCGTGACGGCGCCGCTGGTCTCCGTCATCATGGGCAGCAAGTCCGATTGGGAAACCATGCGGGCGGCGGCTGCGGTGCTGGAGGAGTTTGCGGTGCCGTATGAAAAGCTGATTGTGTCCGCGCATCGCACGCCCGATAGGATGCGCGAGTTTGCGATGCAGGCCGAAGCTCGCGGCATTGAAGCCATCATCGCGGGCGCCGGCGGTGCCGCTCACTTGCCCGGCATGACTGCGTCCCATACGGTGCTGCCGGTGCTGGGCGTGCCGGTGCGCAGCAAAGCGCTGAGTGGGATGGATTCGCTGCTGTCTATTGTTCAAATGCCGGCGGGAATTCCGGTGGCGACGTTTGCGATTGGAGAAGCCGGCGCCAGAAACGCCGGGCTTTTTGCCGTGGCTCTGCTCTCCGCCACGCGGCCGGAGCTTCGCGCGAAGCTGAAGCAATTTCGTGAAGCGCAGCGTGACGCCGTGGAGGCGGGCACACTCGATTGAGCTTTCCCGTTCTGCCAGGCGCAACCGTGGGAGTGCTCGGCAGCGGGCAGTTGGGGCGCATGTTCGCGATCGCGGCGCGCAGGATGGGCTACCGCGTTCATACCTTTTCTCCCGACGAAGATACGCCAACCGGCCAGGTGGCCGATGTGGAAGTGATGGCTTCGTATGACGACCTGGACGCCGTGCGCGCCTTCGCCGGCAACGTGGATGTGGTTACCTTCGAGTTTGAAAATGTGCCGGCCGCGACAGCAGCGGCGGTAGAGCAGCGCGCGCCGGTGCGTCCTTCGGGCGAGGTGCTGCACATTACGCAGCATCGTTTGCGAGAAAAAACTTGGCTCGCGAAGCATGGCTTTCCGGTGACTCCTTTCCGCGCCATTCGCTCGCGTGAAGATCTGAACAGTTTCCCGCTCCCCGCCATTCTGAAAACCGCCGGCTTCGGATACGACGGCAAAGGGCAGTACCGAATTCAAAAGGCGGCGGATCTGGATTCTGCTTGGGCTTCCATGAATGGGCGCGAAGCCGTTGCCGAAGAGCTGGTGGATTTCGAGTGCGAGCTTTCCGTGGTGGCGGCGCGCGCGGCAGACGGCGCCGTGGTGCAGTATCAGCCGTCCCGCAATTCGCATCGCGACGGAATTTTGGACGTGAGCATGTCGCCCTTCCCGAACCGGGAAGCATGGGAGATTACGCGCGCGGTGATGGAGCAACTCAACGTGATTGGGGTGCTGTGCGTGGAGTTCTTCCTTACGCGCCGCGGCAAGCTGATCATCAACGAACTGGCTCCCCGGCCGCACAATTCCGGCCATCTCACCATCGATTCCTGCGTCACCAGTCAGTTCGAACAGCAACTGCGCGCCGTGTGCGGTTTACCGCTTGGTTCGACGGAGATGCTGCGTCCGGCAGCGATGGCCAACCTTCTGGGCGATCTTTGGGAGCACGCCGAACCCAATTGGGCGAGTGCTCTGCGGCATCCAGAAACGAAGCTGCATTTATACGGCAAGTTAGAGCCGCGCGTGGGCCGCAAGATGGGGCATCTGACCGCGGTGGGCGATACTCCGGAGTTGGCCGACCGGCTGGTGCGCGAAGCCAGGCAGGCGCTCGGCATATACTGATACTCACGGCATACTCAATCATGAATCGCATCATCACGGGCCTATTATTCTTCTGTTTACCGCTAGCGGCGCAGGTCAGAATCGAGAAAGGAACCGAGACCGTCAACATCGAAATCGATGGCAAGCCGTTCACTACGTTTTACTATGGCCCGCAGAGTGGACATCCGTATTTACACCCCTTACGTGCCGCTTCCGGTACCATCGTCACGCGGCACTTTCCCATGGAAGATATCGAGGGTGAATCGAAAGATCATCAGCACCATCGCGGCCTCTGGTTCGGCCACTTTGACGTAAACGGTTACGATTTCTGGAGCAACGAAAAAGACTACAAGACCACGAACCGCGGCAATATCGTGCTGAAGTCTATCGATGAGGCGAAGAGCGGAAAATCCACCGGGACGCTTGCGATTACGATGGACTGGCTCGATCCGGACGGAACGGCGCTGGTGCGGGAGCATCGTTTGATGACGTTCTATTCCGGCAAGGCCGATCGCCGCATGGATTTCGATTTCACGCTGACTCCTTTGACGGAGGTTACTTTCAAGGACAACAAAGATGGCGTGTTCGCCATTCGCGTCGCGGCTGGTCTGGAAGAGAAGGAAAAGAAGTCCCTTCCCATTCCGCCTCGCACAGGTCGGATGGTGAGTGCCGATGGCTGCAAAACGGAGGCGGAGTGCTGGGGTAAGCGCTCGAACTGGATGGATTTCCACGGTGAACTGGAAGGCGAGAAAGTGGGCATCGCGATTCTGGACCATCCGGAAAATCCGCGCCATCCTACCTATTGGCACGTGCGCGGCTATGGCCTTTTCGCAGCAAATATTTTTGGTGTGAAAGAGTTTACTAAGGACGAGACGAAAGACGGCTCCATGGCGTTGAATAAGGGCGAGACGTTACGTCTCCGATATCGGGTCATCATTCATCCGGGTGATGAAAAGACGGCGGGTATCGCATCGGAATACGAGAAATATTCTAAGTAAACGCGGCCGGCGTCACGCGATGCCGGTAATCGAATCAGAGAACTTCCACCCGATTTAGCACTCCTGATTCGATGAACAACTTCAAGATAGGTACACGGATCATCGCCGGCTTTGCGGCAGTGATTTTCATAACGATTGCATTGGCAGCCTTTGCTTATACGGAAGTGTCCGGCATTGGGAAAGTGGCTGACCTTATCGTGACCGACAATCTTCCCGGAATTTACATGATCGGACAGGTTGAAATTCTTCAGAACCGCAAGATGGCGCTACTGTTTGAACACGTTCAACGGACCGAAAAGGCGGAGATGAGCCGGATCGCGACAAAGATCGATGAGAACACCAAACAAACGACTTTTCAGTTAGATCAATACGAACAGACAATTACAACGCCAGACGATCGCGCTCTCTATGACGCAATTAAGTCCTCTCGCGCTGACTTCGTGAGTGCCCAAGCAGAAGTCCTGAATGCCAGCATCCGCATGTCCAAGAAGGAAGCATTGGCTCTAATCGACTCACGGCTAAAACCTTCTTTTCTGAAGTTTTCCGAAGCAACGGTGGCTGAAACGAAGTTGAATAAAGATCACGGAGACGGGTCGGCGAAAGCGATTACAGCCTCAGTAAAAGGCGCAAAGCGGGGTGTTCTTTTCGGGCTCCTCCTTGCGGTAGCTGTGGCTGGTTGGATTGCGGTCTTTATCGGTCGCGGCATTACCATTCCTTTGGGGCGTTTCATTGTTCACTTCGGTGAGATCGCCAAAGGCGATTTGTCTAAAGATGCCCCGGCGGAATTCCAGACGCGAGGCGACGAAATAGGAATTCTGGCGTGCGCCAAGCAATCCATGATTCTTGCCTTGCGGAAAATGATTCTAGAGATTTCCAGCGGTGTAAAAGTATTGTCTTCGTCCTCCACGGCACTTCTGACCAGTTCCACGGAAATGATGGCTGGCTCCCGGCACGCGTCCGACAAAGCGCATTCCGTGTCAACTGCCGCCGAAGAAATGAGTTCTAACATTACTTCCGTGGCCGCGGGAATGGAGCAAACCACGGTTAACCTTTCTCACGTCGCTTCGGCAACCGAGCAGATGACCTCCACAATCGGCGAGATTGCACAGAACTCCGAAAAGGCGCGCCGCATTACCGATGAAGCAACCCGCCAAGCCGCTCGCATCACTGAGCAGATCGATCAACTTGGGCTGGCCGCGCGAGAGATTGGTAAAGTGACCGAAACCATTACAGAAATCTCTTCGCAGACCAACTTGCTGGCACTGAACGCGACGATCGAAGCAGCGCGTGCCGGAGCCGCGGGCAAAGGTTTTGCCGTTGTTGCGACAGAGATCAAGGCGTTGGCCCAGCAGACCGCTGCGGCTACCGAAGACATCAAATCCCGCATCGCGGGCGTCCAGGCGGCCACCGCCGGCGGAATCACAGAAATCGGTAAAATCTCTCAGGTGATTGTCGAAGTGAGTGCCATTGTTGCTTCCATTGCCGCCGCCATTGAAGAGCAGGCGAGCGCGACGAAAGATATCGCCAGGAATATCGCGGAAGCATCGATCGGAGTGAATGACGCGAATGCGCGCGTATCGGAGACGTCGTTGGTGTCGCGCGAGATTGCTAAAGATATTGTCATTGTGGACCGGGCTGCGGGAGAAATGGCCAGCGGCAGCGATCACGTCCGATCCAGCGCCGATGAGCTTTCCTCAGTCGCGGAAGGGCTCCGCCTCAGCGTCGCTTTTTTTCACGCCTAGGATTCGCGCCTGCCCGTCTAAGTGAACGCCGCCAGCGTCACGCGATGCCGGTAATCGAACGTGGTGTTCAACTTGTGCAATACAATCGGCAAGGCCAAATCGGCCAGCAAACTAAACGGCAATTCAAACTCGACGTGATCGTGAAGCACGCAAGCGCCAGGGCCAATCGACTGGAAATTGTGCGTGTGCAGCCAATAGTGAAAAGGCCCGCTCTGCTGCTTGTCTTGAAAGCGCACGCCGCGCTGGTAACCCTGATGAATTGCCACCCAGCGGAGCGCGAGCGGCCCGAAGCCCATCTTCAAAACCACGCGCGCGCCATTTGAAATGCCGCCGGTATGTTCCACCACATAAACCGGATCGCCGAGAGGGATCAACTTTTCGAGCGCACCGGGAGCTTCGTGCCAGGCAAAGACGCGTTGCGCGGATGCGGGGATGCGGAGGCTTCGTTCGAATACATGTCTCATGCGTTTCGATATCGCTCGCGCACCGCTTCCGCCTGAGCTTGAATCGCCTGTTTCTTGGGAGCGGTAAGCCTGGTCAGATTCTTCACCTGCATGATCATACGCGGGTTCCCGGCCAACATGGTTTCATGATGCATCAGAAAATCCCAATAGAGCGTCGTGAACGGGCACGCTGTTTCGCCCACGCTCTCCGCTGGATTATACCGGCACCCAGCGCAATAGTTGCTCATCCGCTGAATGTACTTGCCGGACGCCACGTAAGGCTTTGAGCCCATCACGCCGCCATCGCCATATTGGGACATGCCGAGAGTGTTGGGAAGCTCCACCCATTCCACGGCATCGATGTAAATGGCCAGGTACCAAAGATGAACCTGTTGCGGTTCCACGCCCAGCAGCAGGGCGAACAGCCCGGTGACCATCAGGCGCTGAATGTGGTGGGCATAGCCGAAGCGCAGAGTCTGCCCTAACGCGTCGCGCAGGCACGCCATCTCCGTGTTGCCGGTCCAATAGAAAGCGGGAAGTTTTTCTTTCGCCTGCAGATAATTCCGTTCCAGATACTCCGGCATCAGCAGCCAATAAACACCGCGCACGTATTCCCGCCAACCCAGAATCTGGCGAATGAAGCCCTCCACGCAATGCAGCGGCGCGTGCCCATCGTGATAGGCCTGTTCGGCGGCGCGGATCACTTCGCGCGGGTCCAGCAATTTGAGATTCAATGCGGCGGAAAGGCGCGAGTGATACAGATAGGGCTGCTCCGTCCACATGGCATCCTGATAATCGCCGAAGTGCGGAAGCGCGTCGGCGATAAAAACCTCTAAAGCTTGGCGCGCCTCATCCGGAGTAACGGGAAAATCGAATGAGGCGAGTTCGCCAGGATGATCGGGGAACTGCTGCCGCACCAACTCGAGAACGCCGCGCGTGACGGCATCGGGCGGAAACGTGCGCATCCAAGGAGCACTGGCCGGGCCGCTCTTGCTGAAACTTTTCCGGTTGTCCGGATCGTAGTTCCACTTGCCGCCGATGGGCTTTTTCTTCTCCATCAGATAGCCATAGCGTTCGCGCATCTGGCGGTAGAAGAACTCCATGCGAAGTTGCTTCTTGCCGCGCGCGTATGCCGCGAAGTCTTCTGTCGTGGCAAGGAAGTGGCGATCGGTGCGGATGTCAAGCGGTACTCCCAGAGCCGCTGCCGCATGCTTCAGGTTCTGCTGCACGCGCCACTCACCGGGCTCGGTGACGATGAGTCTTTCCGGCCGAAGTTGCTGAACCGTCGCCGTCAGTTCAGCTTCAAGCGAGTGCCCGTTCAGTGGATCGTCCATCATGCGGTAGTGTGTCGCGATCCCTTCCACTTCAAGAGCATCGCGAAAGTGCCGCATCGCCGCAAGGAACATAGTAATGCGGCACTTGTGGCTCCAGGCATGTGTTGCTTCGTCCCGAACCTCGACCATCCAAACGGAATCCTGCCGCGAATCGAAGCCATCGAACGCGGACGCATCGCGGTTCAACTGATCGCCCAGCACCAGAATCAAATTTCTCACCATGCGCTTTAGATGCTGTTGAAGTAGAGGAAGCCGTAAACAACGGGAAGACTAAACAGTGAGCTATCCACGCGATCCAGAAGGCCGCCATGGCCGGGCAGCAGGGTGCCGCTATCCTTCACGCCCGCGCCTCGTTTGAGTGCTGATTCGGCCAGGTCGCCGAACTGCCCGGCGATATTCGCGGCGATAGAGATGGCAATCGCCAGCCACACCGGCACGGTGGGAATGAAGTACGGCAGGAAGAACGCTCCGAAGAGTACCGAAGTCGCAAGCGAACCCGCCGAGCCCTCCCAAGTCTTGCCAGGGCTCACCTGCGCCGCCAGCTTATGTTTACCGAATTGCCGGCCCACGTAGTAAGCGCCCGTATCGCCAATCCAATTCACGCCTAGCGCGAAGGCCAGCCAAGAGGGGCTCACCGCGCGCAGCAAAAACGCCGTGTTCCAAGCACCATAGATATAGAGCAGGCCCATGGATTGCGCGGCGGTGACAGGCAAGACGTGCGCCAAGTCTTCGTAGCGAAGCGCGAGCGCAAGAGCCAGCAGCGGGAACGCAGCGAGTGGAAGATACCACTGATCGGGCCTGAGAAAGAGCATCGCGGTGCCTACGGCCACGCCGAGCCAGCGCTCCTTCAGCCCCACACCCGCAATGCCGCCGAATTCGTAATAGCAGACTGCGGCCACCACCGCCAGCGCGGAGAAGAAAACCTCAAAAGGGCCAGCCAATACCACCCAGAGAAAAAACGGCGCCAGGATCAAACCAGTAATAAGCCGCTTCATTACGTGGGTACTGCGATCTCTTCCGGCACCGATTCCGAAAACGCGGCCTCTTCCCGATGCGTGGCGCTGAGGCCTCCAAAACGGCGCTCCCGCTTACCGTATTCACTCACGGCGCGAAGCAGCTCGGAGCGCGTGAAATCGGGCCATAGCGTATCGGTGACGTAAAGTTCGGCATAGGCAATCTGCCAAAGTAGGAAGTTGCTGATGCGCATTTCGCCCGACGTGCGGATGAGCAGATCGGGATCGGGAAGCGCGCTGGTATAAAGATGGCGGGAGACGGCGTCTTCATCTACGCGCAAGGAATCCAGCCGGTTTTCGCGGCGCGCGCGGCCCAGGATGGCGTTGACTGCGTCCACCAACTCGGCGCGGCCGCTGTAGTTGATGGCGAGCGCCAGGCGCATCCCGGTATTCAGGGCGGTCAGCGCAATCACGCTCTGCAATTCATCCTGTACCTTGGCGGGCAGAAACTCCAGCCGCCCGATTGCGAGTAACTGAATGTTGTTGTCCTGGAGCGTCTGCAATTCTTTCTTCAGAAAGACACGCAGCAAGCGCCACAGCATATCCACTTCAACGCGCGGACGCTTCCAATTTTCTGTCGAAAAAGCATAAAGCGTGAGCGCTTCCAAGCCCAGGCGAGCGCAAGTTTCCACGGTTTCCCGAACGGCGTGAACCCCGGCGCGGTGACCGGCGATGCGCGGCAAACTGCGGCGATTGGCCCAGCGGCCATTCCCGTCCATGATGATGGCGATATGGGCCGGTATCCGGGAAGGGTCCAGCGAGAGAGCGACGCTACGGTCGCGATCCCCGGCCGCCATCGAATCCAGAAGATCTTTCATGAACGCAACCCATATGGTACACAACTCGCGCTGCTGAAGCCCGCTCTGCCATACTGTCGGGTTGCCGGTACAGTTCAACTCAGAGCGGCTCACATTTGCCGCGTTTTGCCTTTCCTTCGGCAGCGCCGCCACCATTCTTGTCTCCATAGCGGCTTCTCAAATCCTGTTGGGGCTGGCTTTGGCGCTGCTCTTGGTTTCGGGCGCGAAACTGCGTCTGCCACGCATCTGGCTGCCCCTGTCGTTGTTCCTCGCGGGCACGGTGCTTTCGCTTGTGTTTTCGGCTGAGCCTGCCAGAGGCATTCCACAGCTTCGCAAGATGTTCGTCTTTTCCATCCTGCTGGTGGTGTTCTCCACGTTTCGCAATGTTCAAAATGCCAGGCGCTTAGTGCTGACGTGGGGGGCCATCGGAGCGCTTGTCGCCAGCAGAGGCCTGGTGCAGTTTGCGGCTAAGGTGCGCGAGGCAGCGGAGAAGGGAATCGATTTCTACACGTTCTACACGCCGGACCGCATCACCGGCTTCATGAGCCATTGGATGACGTTCGCGGGGCAGGAAATGGTGGTGCTTCTGCTGATGCTGGCGTTCCTGTTTTTCGCGCCGACGACAAAGCGCGTGGGCACGTGGGTATGGGTGCTGCTAACAGCCGTGATCGCCTTGGCGGAACTATTGAACGAAACACGCACGGTCTGGCTCGCGCTGGCGGTGTCGGGGCTGTGGCTGCTGTGGGCCTGGAGGCGATGGATGGCGGTGCTGGTGCCGGCCGCCGCGCTGGTTGCAATTTCGCTTGCGCCCGGCTCCGTGCATGACCGCTTCATGTCTTTATTCCAGCCGAAGAAGAATGTGGATTCGAACGAGTTTCGCACGGTCACCTTTCGGACTGGCCTTGAAATGATCAAGGCTCATCCGCTGCTGGGGCTGGGTCCGGAAGGCACTAAGTATCACTTCCAGGATTATGTCCCCACCGATATTCCGCGGCCATTGCCTTCCGGCTGGTATGGCCATTTGCATAACATTTATCTGCAATACGCGGCGGAGCGGGGCATACCCACCATGCTCATGATGCTTTGGCTGCTGCTCA
>Ga0123338_10003641_pt1 | contig 13769 bp, 11 predicted proteins | sample grotaG_FD_89793 | JGI IMG/M metagenome (GOLD analysis project Ga0123338, IMG submission 89793) | Glacier valley bacterial and archeal communities from Borup Fiord, Nunavut, Canada, to study Microbial Dark Matter (Phase II) -... | ecosystem: Environmental > Aquatic > Freshwater > Ice > Glacier ... | reverse complement strand
TCGCCTCGTCGCGGAAATCAGCTCTTTGGCATCATCCCACCCTCTCTCAGCCGCCTCCTTGCGGATATGGAGCACCTGGTCGGCACGCTCGTCAAGCTCTGCGCTCCGCTCGTCAAGGAGACGTTCGCGCGCTTCCAGGCCGCTTCGGAGCTTTTCATACTCGCTGCGCCGCTGGCGCAATTCGGTCAACAGCCCGGCAAACTCACTGCCGGCATTGCCGAGCATCTGCCGGGCAAAGGAGATCACCCGCGCCGGCATCCCGAAACGGCGCGCGATCTCCACGGCATGCGACTGCCCCGGCTCACCGACAATCAGGCGGTAGAGCGGCGTGAAGCTGGCATCGTCAAACTCCATCCCGGCATTAATCATACCGGGGGAACGGTGGACAAAACCGATGATATCGCTAAGGTGCGTGGTTGCAATGACCATACTTCCCTGCTGCTGCAGTTCATGCAGCACACCGCAGGCGATAGCCGCCCCCTGCAACGGCTCGGTACCGGCACCAAGTTCATCCAGCAGCACCATAGTGCGGGCGCCGCTCTGCCCAAGAATGGCCGTAATCCTGGCGGCATGCGCCGAAAAGGTTGAATGGCTCTGCTCGATCGACTGGTCATCACCGATGTCGACCAGCAGTGAGTCAAGTAACGGGAATGTCGAGCGCGGCCCGGCCGGCACCGGCAGACCGCAGAGTGCCATCAGCACCAGCATTCCCGCCGTCTTGAGAGCGATGGTCTTGCCGCCGGCGTTGGGGCCGGTGATGACCATGACGGAATCGAAACCTGGAGCAGAGCCCCCCAAAGCTAACCCGAGCGGCTCGACACTATCAAGCAGCCCCCGTCTCTGCATCATCAGCAACAGCGGGTGGCGGGCATCCACCAGTAGCAGCTCACCCCCCTCATTAAGCGTTGCCGGCTCAAGATCATACTCGATGGCAAAGCGCGCCATACTGTTCAACCGGTCAATCTCCAGCAGCGTTTCAAAGTTGGCGGCAATCTGACCGGAGTCCTCGCGAATCCAGCTTGATAGCTGGCGCAGTATCCTGATCTCCTCGGCCTTCTCTTCCGCGGTCAGATTCTCCAGCTCATTAACGAACGGAATAATCTCCAGCGGCTCCATGAACGCGGTTTCACCCGACGAGGAGACGTCATGCACCACCCCCTTGACCATCCCCTTAGAATCCATGCGCACCGGGATGACCCAGCGACCGGAGCGCTGCGTGATGAAATCGTCCTGGAGGAACTTCTCAATGCCGCTGTCGCGAATGATCTCCTCGATCTTTTTACGGATTCGCCCCGCCAGGCCGCGCTTGGCGCGTCGGATCTCCTTAAGCAGTGGCGAAGCGGAATCCATGATGCTGCCGTCGCTGTCAATAGACGCCACCAGCGGCTCAAGAATATCCGGCATACCGCGCAACTGCGGCTCTAATGATTTCAGCAACGGGATATCGTCACGGTACATTAGCTGCTTGGCCAGATCGGCGTACAGACGCAGTACCGGAATAAACAGCAGCAGTTCGAGCGGAGCCAGAATCGCCCCTACCGGTCTCAACAGCTCAAGAAGCGGACGGATCTCCTCAAACCTTCCCAGCGAAAGCGAGATGCCGGAACGATCAAGGGCACGGATTTCATCGACCCGTCCTGACGTGGTTCTTATTTCCAGAAGGTCATTGCGTGGCCGGATGCTGTTGATCTGTTCGGCGGTGCAGGAGCTATGGGCGTGGCGGGAAATCTCGACAAGAAGCTTGTCGAATTCCAGTCTGGCAAGGGTTTCTGACGCTATCATGTGGGCAACCTGCCTGTTGTAAAATAATTATTGAGCGAACTGTATCATAGTTTAATTCTCTCGCATAAAGACTATGTGAAAAACTGAATTTACCGGGGTCTCTGGCAAACAGCTATCATCTTCACATAACCATGCCCGGACCAATCAGAAACCAACGGACTTTGAGTAATTATCAAGACTGGCTGAAGCTACCACCAGTGCCCAGTGAGAATAGCGATATATTCATCCATACCGCGTCAACTTAGCAGCGCCAACAAATGAAAACTAATAAATCAGTTTCTAATTCTCTATAAAAAAGCTAGAAAAAACACCATTAAATATAGTAATATACCGCAGTTTAATAAAACTCCGGTGAATTTAAAGCCAGATAAAATGAAAAAAATATTAGCAAAGCAGCACACGACCAAGGCGTCAAAAAGACCGGCCAGCAGTTCAGTCCGCGCCGTTATTAAACAACAGACTTAATTTCTCTCCGTCTATCTGAACAAAGGAGAATTAGATGACCCGCACCACATTTCCACCACCCTACCGACATGAACACAGCCCGGTAAAAAACGCCAACGAGGTTGTCGAAAAACAGCTTACGTTTGGCCAAAGGGCATCAGACTGGATTGCGGACAAAGTGGGCTCATGGGAATTCATCATTGGGCAGTCAACACTTCTTACCATTTGGGCAATATTGAATGTCACTGCCTGGATTCAGCATTGGGATCCGTATCCATTCATCTTGATGAACCTTGTACTATCACTACAGGCTGCCTACACGGCCCCAATGATCATGATGAGTCAAAACCGCAAGGCCGACCGCGACCGCATAGAGGCGCACATTGATTATGAAACAAATCTTAAAGCGGAAACCGAAATCAAAATAATCCTGGAGAATCTTGAAGCGCAGAATATCGTCATTGCTGAGCTTCATCACATGCTTGAAGAATTACGGAACAATAAAGCGGCTGAAATCCCTGTTTTGGATCGTAATAACAATTGATGGCCTATAAAATATGACTACTAAACTGCGGGTTACAAAGGCACTGCGTACAGTTGCGCTCTTCGAGGGAGCGAAAGGGGCCCTCGTCCTTTTGGCAGGATTCGAGCTGTTTTCATTCATCCACAAAGATCTACACCGTGCAGCAGTTCGACTTGTGGAGCATTTGCATTTCAATCCGGCCAAACATTACCCGCGCATTTTTCTTGATCTGACGGAACATGTTACCGATAGTCAACTGTGGGCAGTGGCTGTTGCGGCACTGATTTACTCAGTGGTGAGGTTCGTTGAAGCTACAGGACTATGGCTGGGGAAAAAATGGGCCGAGTGGTTCGGCGCCCTGACCGGCGGGATGTATATTCCGATTGAAATATATGAAGTCATTCGTGGTATAAGTTGGCCGAATGTCACCCTGCTTGTTGTCAATATTGGAGTAGTTTTTTACTTGATTCAAGAGCTCTACAAGAAGGATGTTGGGGGGGGACCTAACGGCGCCATTTTTGATAACAGGAAAAATATTCGGAGAACCAACCTGAAAGAGGCGTCTGACACAAAAGTCGTCAGAAGATATCCCGCAACATTACCAACACGTTATTGCCGCAAAGCCATAGGAGATGATGCATGATTTCTCTTTTCACTTGGAATGACACTTTTTTAACTCGTATCCCTCTTGTTGACCAGCAGCACCAACAACTGGTTGGACTGATCAATGACCTGGGTGAGATTGTAATGTCCACCGATGAATTTGAGCCGAAATCATTTACTGCTGTACGAGACGGAGTTTTTGACTATGTCAGCGTGCATTTCGCTACCGAGGAATCCGTGATGTACGAGGCTGGGCTGGACCCTCAGTATATCCACAGTCACCAGGCAATACACCAGGCATTCGTCACCGAAGCTCTGGCACTTGGAGAGACTGGTGATGGCGCCTACATCGAAAAGGCCAGAAATCTGGCAGAATACCTCGTGCGTTGGTTAGCCTACCACATTCTCGGCGAAGACCAAAGCATGGCCAGACAGATTCATGCGGTGATTGGCGGGCAATCACCAGCGGAAGCGTTAGAGCTGGAAGCAAAATCTGCGAACTCCAGCACCCAACCGCTGCTGGCGGCTATGAGCGGCCTATTCTTCATGGTATCTGAGCGGAACAGAGAACTCCGCCTGATCAATCGCGAACTTGAACAGCGCGTCAGACAGCGAACCATTGCTCTTGAACAAGCCAATCTACATCTCAGCACGCTTTCTACTCAGGATGACTTGACGCGACTGCCGAACCGGCGCTTCGCGATCCAGAGCCTCAATCAGCTTTGGCTGGAGAAAGAGCGCTACGGGGACACCCTTTCGGTTTTGATGCTGGATGCCGACCACTTCAAGGAGGTGAACGATCGCTTCGGTCACGCCCAAGGCGATGCTCTGCTTCTGGACTTGGCGGATCGATTGCGCCAGGCGGTTCGCAGCAGCGACATTGTTTGTCGCATTGGCGGAGACGAGTTTCTAATAATCTGTCCGCGCTCCACCCGCGCAGGAGCTATGGAAGTGGCCATGAAAATTCTGGCTGAATCGAAGGCGTTCCTCACACCGGATGGCGTGGAGTGCTGGAATGGCGCCCTTAGCATTGGTATCGCAGAAAACAATGCCACCATGGCTCAGGCGGAAGACCTCCTCAAGGCTGCTGACCAGGCGATGTACGCTGCCAAGCGGAAGGGAGGCGCATGCATTTCTTAATCAAGGCCCAATTAACAAAACAGCTCCTCTCAGGCAACACCTAACCTTTAGTTCAGGAAAGGATCTAAATGTCAGCTCTCCATATTCCGGTTTTTGAAGAGCTAAAAATCGGGTGTCGAAAGGGACCCAACGCCCGATGCGTTGAATTAAGCAATAATGCCATAAAACTTATAATCATCATTACCTTTATACTTACGCTCCTTGAGAAGGGTTGTCGTTGCCGCATATTAATTAATTTTTGTCTCCACCAATTTCTTTGTGGACAGGACAATCGTTTTGTGGTTGCTTACCAGTACACTTAGTGCTAAGTGGTTATCATCAAACGTATTTCGGGACTTGTGAAATGAGTGAAGAGAGAATAACGCCTGCCATCGAAGAATGGGTGAAGTCTGACCCTCTGCAGAAGCTTCCTGATCTGAAAGCCCTCAGAGAATCACGTGGATTGACACTCGAAGAGATTTTTATCATGACGAGGGTCAGCATCACCAATCTGAAGGCTATTGAGAACGGCGAGTTCCATCTTCTCCCGGCACCTGTTTATACAAAAAGATTCATCCAGGTCTATGCTGATTCTATCGGCATAGATGCGAGAAGCATCCTTGCACATTATCAGCGCTATGTGGACGAAATGCTGGCCGTGCCGGAAGAAGTCACGGTCGTCAAAGCGCAGATCACTTTTGAGCGCAAGCCATTTAAACGCTACCTGCTGTACGCCGCCGCTATCGTGGCGATTATTGCCACCGCCTTTACCACGTACGTCTTCTTTCAAGAGAAAGAAACCCCTGGGGACATTCAGCACAACGTGACTGGCGTCGAACTGAACGAAGCCGCTACCAAGCCGGCCACCGCCGTGAAAGAGCAGCCCCTGGAGGCTGTGCCACAGACACCGCCTCCGGCAATGGTCGTCCATGAAGAGACAACGCAGACCCCGAGCAATGCCGGCCTTAGCCTGCTTATTGAGGCAACGGAGGATACCTGGCTTAAGATCACTGAAGACCGCAACCCTCCCTACCAGACCACCTTGAAGACTGGGGATAAATTGAGCCGCAAAGCACAGGAGTTTTTTATCATCGACGTGGGAAATGCCGCAGGTGTCAACATGACCTTTAATGGCAAGTCCTTGGGAAATCTGGGCCGGAAGGGGCAGGTCGTGCATCTTCGCCTGCCACAGCAGTAAGGCGGCTTTAAAAGGCAGCTAGAGGAACATAGCGAGAACTACAACTTGAGTCCGTTGCTGTACGTATTGCTTTATCAGACTACCCACTAAGACACGAATTCCAAATCCAAGGGCAACAGCGCTCTACCCGCTGCGCTCTCAACCGTTAAACTTCTTAGCCCCTCCACCACATTCTCACCGGCAGGAGCAGCAAACACCCCCATGGCTCTTGAAAAACTACAAGCCTTTGTGCTTTCCAACTCCGACTACGGTGACAGCGACAGGATCGTGTCCCTGTTCACCCTTGAACATGGCCGGCTGAAAGGTTTTGCCCGTGGCGCCCGTAACAGTCGCAAACGTTTCGGACCGGCTCTGGAGACTTTTGCCCGGATCGACCTGCAGCTGAACCACAAAGAAGGCCTCTCCTCCCTGCGCAGCGCCGATGTCATTACACTGTATTCCGGAATCAGAGGCGTACTCGGTGCAATTGCCCACGGTTTGTACGCATGCGAACTGGTGGAGTCCCTCACTCCGGAAGGACATCCCTTGCCGCGCCTGTACCGACTGCTGGCGGCCTATCTCGAGCGACTGGACACCGGCCATGTTGACGATGCCGACCGCCGCCTCTTTGAAATAAACCTGCTCAACATCCTCGGATACCGTCCTTCGCTGCAGGAGTGCAGCCGCTGCGGCGCAACATTTGACCAGCGCGGTGCGCTTATGCAGCATGGGGGGGAACTGGTGTGCCGTTTCTGTGCGGCGACCGGTCGGCAGATTTCGTCATCCGCCCTGCAGGGTCTCAGTTCCTGTCTTGCCACCGGCCTTTTCGGGAGGGTAGCATTTGAGCACGAAGAGCTTCAGCTGGCCGGCGTCCTGCTGGATGAGTCATTGGCCGGTCACGCTTCCAGAAAGTTCAAAAGCCTTGAGTTCCTCAGCCAGGCTTGTGGCAGCGGCTAATCTTGACATTTCGTAAATCGTTATTATGCTCTTAGTAACAGGTTATTTACCCGAGCACTGTATCTAAAGGAGGACAGAGCCATGGCACTTGTAAAGTACAACCCATTGAGAGAGTTACGCACGATGCAGGAGCAGATGAACCGGATCCTCAACCTTTCCTGGAATCACGACCTGCCAAGCGAAGATATCAAAGAGGGACTCTGGCAGCCGGCGGTAGATATTTACGAAACGGCCGATTCTATCGTAATAAAGGCCGAGCTGCCCGATGTGGACCAGAAAGACATCGATGTACGTATCGAGGAAGGCACCTTGATCCTGAAAGGGGAGCGCAAGCACGAAGATGACGTAAAAAAGGAGAATTATCACCGCATCGAAAGATATTTCGGCAGCTTTCAGCGCAGCTTCAGCCTGCCGACGACAATAGACCAGGAGAAGGTTGCTGCAAGTTGTGAAAGGGGAATTCTGACGATTACCCTCCCAAAGAAAGAGGAAACAAAACCGAAACAAATTAACATTCAGGTCAAATAGAACTTTTGCAAGCTTTCAAGCTATAACGGGAGCCGGATTAATCCGGCTCCCGTTATAGCTTGAATCCCATATTGCCATAAAAATGCTGCCGCAATGCCGATTTCTTCGGCCCACAACCTTTATCTAAAATAAAAAAATTTACCAAAGATAAATAATATGTTTGACTTTTGTCTGAAATGAATTATTTTGCCACTATCAATAATCTGATTATAAAACAGTTTTTACGAGAATATGCAGACACCTGATCCACTAATAATGTCGTCGCAAACATCCGTAACAGCCTGAATAGCCGGGGGTAAGTGTGCATGATTACAATATCGGAGCCAAGATAAAGGAACTCCGCCGTGCTAAAAAACTGACTCTCCAGGACGTGGCCAATGAAACGGGGTTTTCCACGGCACTTATCTCACAGATAGAGAACAACAACGTATCCCCTCCCATCGCCACGCTTTCAAAGATAGCCCTTTTTTTTGACGTCAGAATCGGACATTTTTTTATCGAGAAGGAAGAAGAATGCCCTTATGAGATTCTCAGGAGCAGCCAGCGCACCGTAGTCCCAAAAGTTGTATCACGGGACGGCACTAACCATGGTTACTTTTACGAGTCACTATCTGTCCGTAAGCAGAACAAAAAGATGGACCCTTTTCTTCTCACCCTCAACGAAAAGATCACCAACACTGACACCTACAGCCATAACGGCGAGGAATTCATCTTCGTCATGAAGGGGAGCGCCGAACTGTTGCTTGATGACCAGCGCATCCTGCTCCATGAGGGTGACAGCGTCTATTTCGACTCCAATCTCAAACACCGCCTGTTTTCAGCCGATTGTAACGAAGTGAAGGTCATGGCCGTGGTAATGCGCTAAGAGCAAAGTTAAATCGCTGCAAGCTTTCAAATATTATTTCACAGTCAAATTGCGGAAAAATCTAAAAACGGGAGACAACACACATGAGTAATAAATTAAGCCCCCTTGAGTATCATTCGATGGGCCGCAAGGGCAAAATCGAGGTTGTATCCACCAAGCCGTGCCAGACGGCGGCCGACCTGTCGCTGGCCTACTCACCCGGCGTCGCAGAACCATGTCTGGCGATCCAGAAGAACCCCGAGGACGCCTACAAATACACCGCCAAGGGAAACCTCGTGGCGGTAGTCTCCAACGGCACCGCCGTCCTCGGCCTTGGAAATCTGGGCGCCCTGGCCGGCAAACCGGTCATGGAGGGGAAAGGAATCCTCTTCAAGCGCTTTGCCGATATCGACGTTTTTGACATCGAGCTCGATACCGAGGATCCGGATGAGATTATCAAGGCCTGCCAGCTGCTGGAGCCGACTTTCGGCGGCATCAACCTTGAGGACATCAAAGCTCCTGAATGCTTCTATATTGAGGAAACACTGAAGAAAACCATGAAGATCCCGGTTTTCCACGACGACCAGCACGGCACGGCGATCATATCATCTGCCGCCCTGATTAACGCCCTGATGCTGGTCGGAAAGAACATCGAAGATATCCGTATCGTCGTCAACGGGGCCGGCGCAGCCGCCAACTCCTGTGCCAAACTGGCGATTGCCCTCGGCGTCAAACCGAACAACATGATCATGTGCGACACCAAGGGGGTCATCTACAAGGGACGGGTCGAAGGGATGAATCCCTACAAGGAAATCTTTGCCGCCGACACCCATTTCCGTACTCTGGAGGAGGCGGCCGACGGTGCCGACGTGCTGTTCGGCCTTTCCGTTAAAGGCGCATTCACAAAGGAGATGGTAGCCAGCATGGCTCCGAACCCGGTCATCTTTGCGATGGCCAATCCGGACCCGGAAATCACCCCTGAAGACGCTCATGCGGTACGGAGTGACGTCATGATCGCGACCGGCCGCTCCGACTACCCGAATCAGGTCAACAACATCCTCGGCTTCCCGTTCATCTTCCGTGGTGCACTGGACTGTCGCGCCACCTGCATCAACGAAGAGATGAAACTGGCCGCAGTGCAGGCCCTGGCAAAACTGGCCCGCGAGGAGTGCCCCGATTCGGTCAGCAAGGCCTACGGTAATGTCAAGTTCGTCTTCGGCCGTGACTACATCATCCCCAAACCATTTGATCCGCGCGTGCTGCTGCATGTCGCTCCGGCTATCGCCCGGGCCGCTATGGAAACCGGTGTTGCCCGCCAGCCGATTGAGGACATGGCCAAATATATCGAACACCTCGAATCAACCCAGGGCAAGTCAAAAGAGATCATGCGCATGATCATCAACAAGGCCAAGAGCGACCCGAAAAAAATCGTGTTCCCCGAAGGCGAGAACGAGAAAACCCTCAGAGCCGCTTTGACGCTGGTAGAGGAGGGAATTGCCAAACCTATTCTTGTCGGCGACCGCAAGAAAATCAAACAGAAGCTCATAGACCTGAATATCGAACTGGATGTGCCGATCATCGATCCGGGCGAATCGGAGCTGACCGAAAAGTATGCCGCAGAGCTGTACCGTATGCGGCAGCGCAAGGGGCTCACCCTCTCCGAATCGGAGCGGATCCTGCGGCGCAAATCGCGCGCCCATTTCGGCTCCATGATGGTACATATGGGCGACGCCGATGCACTGTTGGGCGGTATCGACACCCATTATCCCGAGACTATCCGCCCGGCACTGGAGGTAATCGGAAAGCAACAGGGCCTCTCCAGCGTCCATGGCCTCTACATGATGGTATTCAAAAATGATGTCTACTTTTTGGCAGACACAACCGTCACAATCGACCCGACCGCCGAGGAACTGGCCGAAACCGCGATCTTGGCCGCAGAGAAGGTACGCATGTTGGATATTGAGCCCCGCGTTGCCATGCTCTCTTTCTCCAACTTCGGTTCTGTCAACCACCCTCAGGCAAAAAAAGTCACACGGGCGGTAGAGATCGTCAAGGAACGCGCACCGGAGCTGGTAGTCGAAGGTGAAATGCAGGCCGACACCGCCGTTGTGCCGGAACTGCTGGAGGGCTTCACTTTCTCTAAACTCAAGGGCAATGCCAACATCCTGATCTTCCCCGACCTGAACTCAGGGAACATCTGCTACAAACTGCTGCACCACCTGGGGGGAGCCGAGGCGATAGGTCCGATCCTGATGGGGATGCGCAAGCCGGTACATGTCCTGCAACGTGGCGACAGCGTTGAAGACATCGTCAAGATGGCCGCCATCGCCGTAGTGGATGTGCAGAACATTTAAACCGTAGCGGCGAATCCGGCATTCGTCCTGCTGCATTGGCATAAAAAAAAGATCAGGGCGATCACAGCGATTGCCCTGATCTTTTTTTGTTCTTATTCCATGGTTGAAGGAAAACGGCTTCTGTGAGATATTCATGACGGTATCGACGCCGGTGCAGTCGGAGTAAACCGGACTGATTGCCAACCCTTACCATCAAGGTTGAAGCTGAACCGAAATTTGAAAAAGACTATTTCAATGCGAGGCTCCCATGAACCTGCTCGATTCCATCCTTACGGCTAACCGTAAATTTGTCCACCCGGGGGCGTTTCCACCGCTTCCGAAGAGCCCGAAAAAACAGTTCGCCATCTTCACCTGTATGGACACCCGCCTCGTTGACTTTCTGGAACCGGCCATGGGTATAAAGCGGGGCGATGCCAAGGTTATCAAGAACGCCGGCAATACACTGATTGATCCGCGGGGCGGGGTGATTCGCAGCATGGTGGTGGCCATCTTCATGCTCGGCGTGGAGGAGATCTTTGTTATCGGCCACGAAGATTGCGGTATGGTCGATGTCAATCCTGAGAAACTGAAAGGCGACATGATCGCCCGCGGCATTTCCGCTCAGGAGATTGAGACCAATGTCCCGGACCTGGCACAATGGCTCGGCGCCTTTGCCTGCCCGCAAGAAAATGTCGTCGAAGTTGTCAGTAAAATCCGCGCCAACCCGCTAATTCCGGCTGACGTACCGATCCATGGTCTGATCTTCTGTCCGAACGACGGCCATCTGGAGGTCATGGTGGATGGCTACTGTGCCAAAGGATTTAATGCACAACAGCCATAACAACTGGAGGGACCAATTTCCGAGAGACCCTCCGGGCACACATTTAAAAGGGGAGATGCTTGTAAAGCACCTCCCCTTTTAAATTATCCCTCAACGGTGTCACCGAACTCGGCATTATGACTGGAGGCTATCCTTTTTATCAGCCGGTGCGGCGTCGGCAGGAGTAACCGGAGTGTCAACATGGGGCTGCACGTCGGCTGACACCTGTTGCGTTGGCACTTCCTTCTCATCGCTTTTGCGGGACTCTTCCTGGACATTTCTCTGGAAGTCTTCCGAAGCTTTCTTGAACTCGGCCAGTCCCTTACCTAGCGACTTGGCCAGTTCCGGCAGTTTATGCGGCCCGATGACAATCAGGGCTATTACAAGAATTACTATCATTTCCGGCATGCCGATTCCAAACATCTGGCTTCTCCTTGTACACACTTCAATTTTATAACAATTTAAAACAGAAAATTGTATCTTGGCAATAGAAATCTATTTTTAGCTCTTGCCATTTATTACGGCTGTGCTACTATGCACAAAAATTAGGCAGACAACAACCATTTTACTCCCCCCGGTTTGTATCGTCAGTGTGCATCATGCTAAAACCATTAACAATTGGCTCTCTCGTCCTCCAGCACAACGTCGTGCTTGCACCCCTGGCGGGAATTACAAATTTACCGTTCCGACTGATCTGCCGCGAGGCAGGAGCTTCACTGGCCTACACAGAGATGGTCAGTGTCAACGGATTAGTGCGCGAGGGGGTCAAGACCCTCGCACTGCTGAAGAGCTCCGCCGAAGACCGTCCGCTCGGCATTCAGCTGTTCGGCGATAAGCCTGCCGATCTGGCCGAAGCGGCGCGCATGGTAGAGGGGCACGGCGACCTGCTGGATATCAATATGGGCTGCCCGGTACGCAAGGTGGTCGGAACCGGCGCCGGCAGCGCACTGCTGCAGGAACCTCTCAAAATCGCCGCGATCGTTCGCGCCGTACGCGCCGCAACCAATCTGCCGCTGACGATCAAGATCCGCTCCGGATGGCACTGTGGTGACGATGTTTTTCGTGAGGTTGGGCGTATCGCAGAGTCCGAGGGATGTGACGCCATCACCCTGCATCCCCGCAGCCGCAGCCTGATGTTTTCGGGAAAGGCCGACTGGAGCCATCTGGCAGAGATGAAAGCGGCACTCTCGATTCCGGTTCTGGGTAGCGGCGACCTGTTTACCCCCGAGGACTGCATGCAGATGCTGACCGAAACCGGCTGCGACGGCATCATGATTGCCAGAGGGGCCCTCGGCAACCCATGGATTTTCAGACAGGTACTGGAGTTGGAACAGTCCCGCAGCTACATCCCGGTTGCTACGGCAGAACGTGCGGATATCATCATGAAACATCTGCACCTCTTTACCGCAGAACGTGGCGAATCTGTAGCCGTCCGCGAGATCAAGAAACACATCGGCTGGTATGCCAAAGGATTTGCCGGCGCTTCAGAAATCCGCCGGGCAGCCAATTCGGCCCAATCGATCCAGGATATACAAACACTGACAGCAAGAATCCGGAGCATCTCCGATGACCCTGACAATACCACAGGTTCCGATGCAGAGTGACCAGCAACAAGAACGCGATGACTACTACGCCACCGTAATCGACAGCGTGGGTGACGGTGTTATCGTTATCAATAGCACCGGCTGCATCACGCTCTGCAACCCGGCGGCCGAAGAGATCACCGGATTCTCCAACAGGCAGGCCAAAGGGGCTGAATTTGAGAAGCTGTTCGCCATGGAATCAACACTGGTGGATATGGTTTCTAAAACCATTCGAACCGGCATTACGATCTCGGACCAGGAAAATGTTGTCGTCCGCTCCACCGGGCGGATCACGCCGGTTGCTGTCACCTGCTACCCGCTGGTTCAGGGGAGCGGTGAGAATATCGGGGCGATACTGACCCTCAAGGACATCACCTACATCCGCGAACTCGAAGCTGCGGTACGTCAAGCTGACCGCCTTTCGACGCTTGGAACCCTGGCCGCCGGACTGGCCCATGAGGTTAAGAACCCGCTGGGTGGCATCAAGGGGGCCGCACAGCTTCTTGAGCGGGAGTTCCCGCCCGAGAGCGAGATGCTCGATTACACAAGGGTCGTCATCCGTGAAACAGAGCGCATCGACCACATCATTCGTGAACTGCTGGAACTGGCCTCGCCACGGGCGCTCAGGCTCGCACCGGTCAATCTGCACAAGGTTCTTGGCGACATTTTGCTGTTGCAGAAACAGGCCGTTGCTGATCGCGAAATAGCTTTTATTCAGCATTTTGATCCCAGCATCCCCGAAATCATGGCCGACGAGCAGATGCTGACCAGGCTGTTTTTGAACCTGATCTGTAATGCCATTGATGCGATGGGAGTTGATGGCCGCCTGACTGTGACCAGCAGGGTTCTTTCCGATTATCGCATGACGCAGAACGAGAAGCATTCGCGCATGGTTGCCATCGAGGTGGGTGACGACGGCCCCGGCATACCGCAGGAGGATCTGGAAAACATCTGGACGCCGTTTTTCAGTACCAAATCCACGGGGACCGGCCTGGGGTTGACCATTTGCCACAAGATCGTCTCGGAGCACCGCGGCATGATCAAGGCCGAATCGGA
>Ga0123338_10003639_pt1 | contig 13782 bp, 8 predicted proteins | sample grotaG_FD_89793 | JGI IMG/M metagenome (GOLD analysis project Ga0123338, IMG submission 89793) | Glacier valley bacterial and archeal communities from Borup Fiord, Nunavut, Canada, to study Microbial Dark Matter (Phase II) -... | ecosystem: Environmental > Aquatic > Freshwater > Ice > Glacier ... | reverse complement strand
CTCAAGCCGTCCCTCGATGTCGATCGTGGCCCCGTTATCCCGCCCCTTGCGTGAATAACTGACCAGCCCCCCTTTTTGCAACGTGCCTTTTTCTGTAGTATCCAGATTGTACCCCATCCACAAAAACGAGGCCTTGACCGCCGTTCTGGTCTCAAACTGAACGGATGGGACACCGCCTTCTTCAGTCAGGCGCTGGGTGGTCGTAACATTACCGATAGTGAAGCCCATTGAGGAGACTTTATAGTGCGCCACCGTTTTTGCGCTGGTGTCAGCGGAATAGATAAATGCCGGCGCCAGACAGAAAGCGACGCAGGCAAAACAAAGACAGCGACGTAACGAACTCTTCAAAGTCACAACTCCTCCCTGAATCTATGCGGAGAAAATCTGACGGCAATCACCCTGATGGAGGCCATGGAAAGCACCAATGAAATGATCATGGCGACCTGCGGCCACTCCATCTCCTTATACCAAAAAGCCATTACCTCTGTTAGCAACGTGACGATAACGGTGTCGATAATGTACGTAACCTTGACCCGTCCTTCCGTGAAATAGGCCAGCGCGGTACGCAGCACCTCAACGATGGCAAGGACCGTCAGCATATCCACAATGATCGTTTTGAAAGCGCTGTGAAAGCTTTGCTGGAAAACCAGTCTCAGGTCGTAAATGGTACAACCGATTCCAGCCAGTATTGCCATCAGGATTGCGACGATCAACAGCGACAAAACGACACGGGCAGACATCTCTAAGAAGCGGCTTGCATTCAGGTCTATAACATCTTCTTTCCACATGACACATCCTCCTTTCGACTATTGAGCCGACTCTATCAGAATCCGGTTAAGATCTGGTTATGACCCGGTTACGATTACGAAATTTTTGAGTATCGCCTATGTTTTTTGCCCCTTTTTTCTACACAACAATTACACAACCTCAACATTCCTGTGACATTGATATGTAATAATTCCGGACATGAACTCATACAAAGCAGACCTGCACGTCCACTCCAGCCACTCCAACAAACCGACCTACTGGGCTATGCGCAAGTTCAATGTCCCGGAGAGCTACACCTCGCCCCAGCACCTGTACCGGGTCGCCCGGGAACGGGGCATGAATTTTGTCACCATCACCGATCATAACGCCATCACCGGCGCCCTGGAGATAGGTCACCTGCCGGGAACATTCATCAGCTCGGAAATCACGGCTCATTTCCCGGAAAACGGCTGCAAGGTGCATGTGGTGGTGCTGCACATATCTGAGGGCCAGTTTGCTGACATCATGCGGCTGCGCAAAAACGTTTACGATCTGGTGGCGTATCTTCATGCTGAAAAAATAGCCCATTTTTTGGCTCATCCGCTCTATGCGCAAAATGACAAATTAAATTTGGAAATAATAGAGCGTTCGCTGCTGCTCTTCACCACCTTTGAAATAAAGAACGGCTGCCGCTCGCCACGCTTCAACGGTTTTACCAAGCGCCTCATATCGTCCCTCGACGAACCCGTACTGGAGCGCCTGGCCAACAAGTACGATCTGAAGCCATACGGCGACACCCCCTGGAGCAAAGGCGTCGTCGGCGGCTCCGATGACCATGGCGGGCTTTTCATCGCACGGGCCCATACCACTGTTTATGACGCCACGACAATCGACGGGTTTATTACCGGCATCAGGAATGGCGACAGCTGGGCCGACGGTGAAGATGGCGGTGCCCTGACTATGGCCCACAGTCTCTACGGCATAGCCCACTGTTTCTACCGGGAGCGCCTGGGTGATCGCCGCCGCAGCGCGACGCCGTTTGTGAGCGCCCTGCTTGACCGTTTCTTCAACATCGGTGGAGACAAAGGGTCGTTCATCGAAAAGATCCGCCTCTTCGTCCTCAAAAACCTGCCCGCTTCGCGTAATCACAGCGGAAAAAGTTTTGAAGTGATCCTCGACTCCGAGGCACGGTTGCTGCTGAGTGACACCCCGTTTCTAAAGAGTATCGGCACGGTCGATAGCGACCGCAAAATCTTTGCGGTGACGAGCCGGCTCGCAAACCGGCTGATTTTCCACTATACAAACCGCCTGATGACATTGCCACTCAACGCCGGTTTTTTCGATTATCTTAATACGATCGGCACGATCGGACTGGTGCACACCCTCATCTCCCCCTACTACCTGGCCTTTCATCACCAGCACAAAGGCAAGGAACTGATCCGGGATCTCACCACTGCGATTCCTGAAATGCATCACAAGGCCAGCCCTGAAAAGATCGCCCTGTTCACCGACACTCTGGATGAGATCAACGGCGTGGCTATTACCATCAAACGCCTGATAAGCACCGCCCGCAACCGCGGGGTCGAATTGACAGTGATCACTGCAGGCGATGATGGCGAAGAGGCCCCGGAAGGGGTGAAGAAGTTCCGTTCGGTAGGCGATTTTGTGTTGCCGGAATATCCGGAGTTAAAACTCAACTTCCCGCCGATACTGGATGTGATGGATTTCATCGAGCGTGAGGGTTTCACCCGCATTCATATCAGCACTCCCGGCACTGTCGGGCTCTTGGGTCTTCTGATCGCCCGGCTGATGGATATACCGGTTGCCGGTACCTACCATACCGATATCCCCCAGTATGTGCGCAGCCTTACCAACGACGAATTCCTCGAACAGGCGGCCTGGAGCTACATGATCTGGTTTTACGGCCAGATGGAGGAGGTCATGGTGCCGTCGGAAGGTACCAGGCAGCAGTTGCAATCCCGCGGCCTGCCACCAGAGCGGATGAAACCGCTTCCCCGCTGGGTAGATACCGACAGCTACTCCCCGGAAATGCGCAATCCGACCTTCTGGAAAAGCCGCGGCATCGGCATTGGCAGAGTTGTGCTGCTGTACGTGGGGCGCGTTTCGCGCGAGAAGGGGCTGGAAATGCTGGTCGATTCTTTCAGAGAGCTTGTGGATGGTGGAGCGGCGATTGCTCTTGCCGTTATTGGCGATGGTCCGTACCGTGAAGAGATGGAAGTAGCCTTATCAGGGTATCCGGCCCTGTTTACCGGCTACCTGGCAGGAGAACAGTTGCAGCGCGGCTATGCCTCGGCCGACCTGTTCGTATTTCCGAGTGCAACCGACACCTTCGGTAACGTGGTGCTTGAAGCGCAGGCTTCCGGTTTGCCGGTAATAGTTTCCGACGAGGGGGGGCCGCGCGAGCTGATGCTTGATGGTGAAACCGGTGTGGTGTTCCGCGCCGGCAGCAAGGACGATCTGTCGGCCGCCATCAGAGTGATGATTTCGGACCCGGAACGGATGAACCTCATGGGGCTCAACGCAAGGCGCTTCACGCTGGAAAAGGCACCCGACAGCAGCCAGACCTACAGCACCATACTCAACCTTGACACACAAAGCCCAACCTAATATATTTTCCAAATACTTATCAAAAAGCTCGTTAGAATCTCCATCGACCGACAACAGAACCAAATCCGGGAACCTGAGTCAGGAGAAGCAGTTATCATGGAAACACTGAGGATCAACTCTTGGGATGAACTGTTAAGTGCGCTTTTTGCAGATTCATGGAACGAGGATATACGACGCTTCCGGTCGCGCTTCGCTTTCAGGGGGCTGTCAGACTCGAACTATCGCCTTGACACAACGTTAATGCGACTGGGCGGCCAGTATGTGGAACTGGAAAGGCACCTGCTGAGGAACTTCAAAAAGTACGCCCACCGCAACATAGTAGAGCGGGACTCTCTCTGGCACTGGCTTTCAGTTGCACAACACTACGGCCTCCCAACCAGACTGCTGGACTGGACGTATTCTCCATTTATAGCCATGCATTTTGCGACATCAAATATTGAGAAATTCAATACTGACGGTGTTATCTGGGCGGTTAACTATGTCAAGGCACATGAGCTGCTGCCACATATACTTAAAGAAAAACTTGAAGCCGAGGGTGCCAACGTTATGACGGTCGGCATGCTCTCGGAAGTTGTTAATTCGTTGCCTGAATTTGATGCGTTGGCAAACGACAAGTTGACAATATTTTTTGAGCCGCCCTCCATAGATGACAGAATCGTCAATCAGCACGCTTTTTGCTCAGTCATGTCAGACCCGTCCATCGCCCTTGAAGAGTGGCTGGAAAACCAGCCTGGCCTCTCCAGGAAAATTATTATACCTGCGGCCCTTAAATGGGAAATCAGAGACAAGCTGGACCAGGCAAATGTGAATGAACGGGTCCTTTTCCCCGGCCTTGATGGCCTGAGTCGCTGGCTTAAACGCCATTACAGCCCGAGTTCTTAAGATTTCCGGACGGAGACAGAGGCGAGCTGGCAATACGATTTAACTCACTTGGTTCTAAACACAGATTTGCAATCCAGTTATCAGAAGCCACGGCCTTTCCGTACATTTCCCCGCTGTATCCCCCCCAAACTGTACAAATTGCTTTGACTACAGCTAATTAAGAATGCTATCTATACTCATTAAAATAAATCATCACCCTTCCCCGACACAACTCCACGTGAAATAAAAACGGACAACAAGGAGAGTCACATCATGTTTAAGGTTTTTGACAATTTAAGTATCAGGGTAAAGCTCGTCGCCGCATTTCTCGTTGTAGCGGTCTTTTCCGGGGTACTGGGCACAGTTGCCATTATCAACGTAACCACCATGAAGAAGGCCGATGATTTCATGTATAAAGGGGTGGCCCTCCCGTTGGCAGAACAGCGGGAGATAACCCAGGCATTCCTGATGAACCGGATCGTAACCCGTGCCATGATCACCGCCGCTGACCCCGATGACCGGGAAGAGGCGGTGGATAATATCAAGGAAAACCTTGAGACAATGGCTGCGTTAACCGCCAAATACGAAAAACTCCTGAATCGCGCCGAAGAGAAGGCCGCCTATGCCGAGTTCAAGGGCGCCTACGAGGCCTACCTGCCGCTGCTGAAGCAGATGACGGAGCTGTCGATGGACGGCAAGACCGCTGAGGCGATGGTTATTGCCCAGGGCTATGCGTCAAGACAGGCAAACCTGATGATGCAGGCGCTGGACAACATGTCGGCGGTCAGCGTGAAGCATGCCGGTGAAACGGCCGCAGCCAACGCCGCCATCGCCCGCAAGGCGCTGATCATCTCCGGGACTTTGGCCCTGGCAGCGGTGCTTGCCGCCATTGCGATCGGACTGATTATGTCGGGACGCATCAGCGCTCCGCTGCTGCGCCTGCGCGACAGTTTTCAACGTGTGGCGGACGGCGACCTGACCGTCAGGGAGGACTCGACTTGCGGCGATGAAACCGGCAGCCTGGCCCGTTCCTTTACCATCATGACCGAGCAGCTGCGGGAACTGATCACCAAGGTTACCACAACCTCATCGGAGGTAGCCGCCTCAACCAGAGAGCTGCAGGGGACCGCCACCGAAATTGCAACCGGCGCTGAAGCTGCCGCTTCCCAGACCATCAGTGTTGCTACTGCCAGCGAAGAGATGGCCGCCACCAGCAACGATATCTCCAGTAGCTGCCAGGTTGCGGTAGAGAGCACTCAGCGTGCCAGCAGAGCGGCACAGGACGGTGCCGACGTGGTTCGCCAGACGGTAGAGGGGATGCGCAAAATTGCCGTCAGGGTGCAAAACACCGCCCGCACCGTGGATTCGCTGGGGGCCCGCTCCGATCAGATCGGCGCCATCGTCGCCACCATTGAGGACATCGCCGACCAGACCAACCTGCTGGCCCTGAACGCCGCTATTGAAGCGGCCCGTGCCGGTGATATGGGTCGCGGCTTTGCCGTGGTTGCCGATGAGGTACGCGCACTGGCAGAAAGGACCACCAAGGCCACTCGCGAGATCGGCGAGATGATCAAGGCGATCCAGTCCGAGACCCGCAGCGCCGTTACTGCCATGAATGAGGGGGTCCTGGAGGTGCAGACCGGCACCAGCGACGCCGAACGTTCAGGAACAGCACTGCAGCAGATCCTTGACGAGATCGATGCGGTCAGCAACCAGGTACACCAGATTTCAACGGCGGCTGAAGAGCAGAGCGCCACCACCAGCGAGATTACGGACAACATCCACCGCATGACCCAGAACATCCAGGACACTGCCCGTGGCTCACACGAAACTGCCGGTTCGGCCTCCAACCTGTCCAGCCTGGCGGAGGGACTGCAAGGGGCGGTGGCGAGGTTCCAGCTCCACTGAGCTGCAGACGGATAAATCTGAAAAATCTTCATCCCCTTCAATACACATTCAAGCCGGTGCGAAGAACAACTTCTCCGCACCGGCCAATCTTTACCCCACCAACTCCTCACTTAACCTCCGATTGATAACAACCGATGATCCCGGCAACCCCTTGGCGGCCTTCTTGACCTCGGTGGAGATCGAAGCCAGCTGGGCGTATGAGTTTACCGGCGTCAACCTTGTGTTAACTATGCCGATGGAAAGCGAGAGCAGCCCGAAAGTTTCCTGTTCACCCTTGCGATTTACGGCGCTGTAGCACCCTGCGGCATAATCCTTTTCGCCATGGAACAGCGGCAAATGATCCTCAACCGCCTTGATGACATGTGCCGAGACGTACTCGGCGTGGTGTGCCCCGGTGATGATGATGAAATCGTCGCCGCCGATATGACCGCAAAAACAGGAGAAATCTGCGCCGGACGTCCGCGTCACAGCGGTGATGACTTCTCCGATCGCCTTGATAACCACATCTCCCCGCTGAAACCCGTAGTAATCGTTGAACGGCTTAAAATTGTCGATATCGATATAGGCGATGTCGAACCCTTTTCCTGCAGCGAGCCGTTCGTTTATCTCGCGCTGGATGCTCTCGTTGCCAGGCAGCCCGGTCAGCGGGTTGGCGCTTTTTGCCAGTGTCAGGTTGATATCGGTGATAGCGCTGATGAAGCGGTTGACATCCACGATCCCGTGATAGATCCCCCCCTTGGCAACACAGATGTTGTCTACCCGGATATTCATCTCCTGCGACTGGATAGCCTTGGCAACGTCCCTGATGCTGACGTCCGCTTCAAAAACGAGTCTGACCGGAGCCATAAGGTCACGCATCTTCTTTGAATGGTTGATGTGGAAGGCGAAGCCGTTCATGCCGATGACATGCTGCTCAAGAAAGGTGGCGCGGTTTATGACACCGACAGCGCTGCAACCATCCACAACCGGCAGCACCTGCAGGGTCGGGTCGTTCTGGAAACGTTTGAGAACTGCAGCGAGGTTATCGGCGGGGTTTGCAGGCGGGACCGCGATGGATATATCACCGATAAACTCTGTACTGGTGGCTGCAGCAGCCGCGTGGCCGGCTGATTTCGGTTGAACGGATTCTTCGCTGACTGGAAAAGCCCTCTCCAGGACGGCTTTTCCGAGGAATACGTCAGGCGTGGAAACTGACATATCTCCTGACGATATCCCCTGAGCTATAAACGCTTCAAACTGCCGGGGGTCCAGTGGCCTGGCAAAATAATATCCCTGTGCCTGCTGGCATTTACGCTGCCGCAGAAATTGGAGCTGTTCCGCTGTTTCCACCCCCTCGGCAATCACATTCAGCTTAAGAGAGTGGGCCATCGCTACTATCGCGTCCACGATCGCCGCATCATCAGGGTCGTTGACGATATCCCGGACAAATGACCGGTCAACCTTGATCGTGTCGATCGGCAGGTGCTTGAGGTATGAAAGCGAAGAATATCCAGTGCCGAAATCATCCACCGAGAGGCTGATGCCCAGCTCTTTCAGGCGCAGGAGCTTGCAGACCGTATCGCTGCCATCGTCCATCAGGGCACTTTCGGTCAGCTCCAGTTCAAGATAATGCGGATCCAGACCGGTTTCTGCGAGAATCTGCACCACCAACGGCACGAAGGCCTTGTCACGCAGCTGGCGGGCCGAGAGATTCACTGAGACCCGGAGCTTTGGCAAGCCGGCATCCTGCCAGGCCTTGTTCTGCCGGCACGCTTCATGGAGCACGTATGCACCCAACCGTACGATCAGGCCATTCTCTTCCGCAACAGGTATAAACTTGTCAGGAGGGATGACGCCGTGTCCTGGTCGTTGCCAGCGCACAAGCGCCTCCATGCCGATGATATCCTGGCCGTTGATATCCATCTTGGGTTGATAGCAGAGATAGAATTCGCCATCATCCATGGCCCGCGACAGCCCGCTCTCAATACTGAGACGCTCGACAGCCTTCTGATTGAGCGCTTCGGAATAATACTGGAATGCTTCGCCACTCTGGCGTGCCTGATTCATTGCAATATGGGCATTTTGCAGGAGCAGCTCGCTGGTCACACCGTCTGCCGGAAAACAGGCGACGCCGAAACAGGCGGGAATTACCGTTTCATCCACCCCCAGACGTAATGGCTCTTCGAAAACCGTCTGCAGCTTGTGCAGGACCATGGCTACGTCCCCCTCAAGGACTGTTCCACCAAGAACCAGCACAAATTCATCGCGGTGGATGCGGGCAACCGTATCATACTGGCGCACCGCAGAAACCAGACGCTCTGCTATGCCGCAAACAGCCTCGCTGCCGCCGCTATGCCCTCGGGCATCAACAACGGCCTTGAATCCGGTCAGACTGATATAGATAACTGCCGTATTGTTACTCTTGCGGCTGTTGAACGCGATTACCTGATTTAACCGGTCCAGGAGCAGGTTGTGGTTGGGGAGGCCGGTCTCACGATCGTAATAGGCCATTTTTTTTATCTCCAGCTCCGCCTGGTGAAAGGTATTCTCCGTTGAGCGAATTTGCCGGACATAATGACGAATCAACAGATGCAGTAAAGCGGCGGTCGCAATGACAAAGAAAATACCCTTCACAATTGCAATCTGCTCCAACTGGTGTTGATCCTTTACAAACCAGGCGGCAGCGATATCCGAGAACAATATCCACCCTATGCCAAAAGACAGATACAACAGCACAATCCTGGCCGTTGTCAGCACGTTATACGGCGCCATATAAAATTTATTGGCTGTTACAGGCATAAGACAGGACCTCCTTCAGTGTCACGGCGTAGAGAAACATGTGTACGCAGTATGGATTCTAAACTGAATCCTACACGGATTCGGAGAGCAGCAGCGTTACAAGTAAGCAAAGAGATTGTGACGGTTTGATGGAGGGGGAATCGGAAGGTGTTACATGTTGCGGCCAGAGCAATGTTACGGCAGCCACACAAGAGGATAATCTAAAGCCCTCAAGCATGGCTTCCGTAACATGCTAATAGTGCGGGATGAAGCGACAGAGAGCGGTTATTTGACAGGAAAAGCTTTTTTGAGCGACATAACCGGCTTCTTTCCAGGCACCAGATACCAGACAAACCCGGCCGGCTTGACATCCTTGTCCGGGTCAAACTCCAGAGCCACGCAGCCACCTTTTTTCAGCGAGATCGACCCATCCTCCCGGCCGAGCAACGTCGCCACCAACGAACCGAGCTGAGGCTCGTGCCCGAGCAGCATGACACGCGCTGCACCACTGCACCCCTTCAGGTGCGTAACCAGTTCAGCGATATCGGCGTCCGGCAATAGAAGCTCGCTGGCGACAACCACATTTTTGCGGCAGGCCTTTTCAGCGACGATCTCGGCGGTTTGTACCGCGCGGGTCAGCGGACTGGTGATGGTCAGTCGCGGTTTGGGACCGTACTTGGCAATCTTTGAGCTCACCTTCTCGGCCGCCGACCTTCCCTTCTCGGTCAGGTAGCGCCATTCGTCCTGCAATTTATCGCTACCTTCCACCGCCTCAGCATGACGCATAACATACAAGATCATTTTAATCCTCCTGAATGATGGTGATTAGAGGTCAAGTATAGATCTCTTCAAAGGCATTGCAATGCCGTCGGACAAAATATTTGTCCGTTTTGTGATATTTATTTTAGCAGTTAGCGGGTGGCGCTGTATCTGATGAGACTTTGAATCATCGATGAATCCGGGTGTGGATCTATGTGCGGAATTTTGCTCTGCCCGCCCAGTTTGCCGCGCTCCGCCTGCGACCATTGATAGATGCCATCCGCCGGCACGAACATCACATCGGGCGCGTTGATACGCCCCTGGCTCCTGAACGTGGCATAGTCGGCATTAAGGGCGCACAGGGTCGTGTCCAATACGTGTGCAGCGCCATCAACATCCGAACCATCCTGAGCCGCCAGCACCCACTGATGACGCCTGGCCGGAATATCAACACCTACCATGAACTCACGCACATTCCAGCGGCCGTTCCGGTTCAGGTTGGCAACGGCCTGTTCTACCTCACCCTGGGTGACCTTCTCCTCAAGCTTGTCCAAAAAACGGTCACGACCGGTGAACTCGATGAAATGCGGGGAGGTGGAGGTGAAGCGGATCGTATCGCCGATATGGTAGCGCCACAGGCCGGAGCAGGTGCTAAGGATCACCGCATAGCGCTGCCCGATTTCGACCTGCTCCAGCGGAATCGCATCGGCGTATGGTGCCGGCTTACCATGCCGGTCCAGCTCTTCAAAGCGGACGAACTCGAAAAAAACACCGTAGTACGGGGTCAGGCGCATCTGCGCTTCACCGGGCTGCTGGAAGGCCATGAAGGCCTCGGATGACGGGAGCAGCTCCATCAGGTTCGGCAGCACGCCATCAAACAGGGCCTCTAATTCGTTCCGATAGGGTGCCATACTGGTGCCGGCGTGGATAATCAGCTCAAGGTTCGGCAGCAGCTCACGAAGCGGTTTGCCGCCTATTTCCATGCAGCGTTTCAGCAGCAGAATGATCCAGGGCGGCACGCCGGAAATGACGCGAATGCGGTCATCACGCAGCAGCAGGTCAGCCATACCCTGAAGCTTCTCTTCCCAGGGGAGTGCCGATATATCAGCGCCCGGCTCGACAAAAGGAGCCAGATACCACGGACTGAACCGGAGGGTGAGAGCGCTCATGTCGCCGGACCAGACCCCGCGCTTAACCCTGGTCAAACTGGTGGAGCCGGACATATAGAGAATCTTACCGCCCAGTGTCCTTGAGTCCGGGTTGGCAGCCAGGTAGCAAGACATCATGTCGAGGGCTGCCCGGCGGTTCTCGGCAAACATCCGGGTGGAAAACGGGATAAATTTGGACGGTGCCGTAGTGCCAGATGTTTCACAGAACATCTTGATGGTGCCAGGCCAGGTGATGTTATCCAGGTTCGGGGCCGAACGCCGGCGCGCTGAAACCGGCTGATCGTGATAAAAATAATCGGTCATGAATTCCTGATACGAACGGATCGGCACGACACTCTTATAGCCACGATAGGCAACTTCAAAAGATATGTTTTTCAACCGGGCAAAGTTGTTGTCCCTGCCAAACCTTGTCGTCGCCGCTGTTTCGAGCAATTCCCTGAATATATGGCGCTGAGCATCCAGCGGGTCCCGCCGGTGGCAGCGTTCCGCCCGCTTTACGACCTGTGAATGCAGCAACCCCTGCAACACCCCTGCATTCTGTAAACATGCCAGCACCCCCACCTAAACCGCCAACTTCAGACGCGGGTAGAGAAGCTTTTCATACCAGCTTTCCAGCAGAGCGTTGTACGCTTCGTGATGAAAGATTAGTGAAGCATGCGCAACGCCGTCGCCGGCAATATGTGATTTAACCACCTTTACCCGGCAGGAGGGGAATATCCTTGTGTAGAGCGAAGCTTCGCTGAAAAGATTCAGGGTTGGTGACGACGGCACCAGAATGTCAGATTCGTTTTCGGCCAGCAGCACCAGTACCGGGCCGGAAAAGAGGGTTCTGGCCAGCAGCGGGAAGCGGAAGTCCCGGAGCGCCTTGACTCTCTCGAATCCACCCCGAGCTGTCGTGTATTCGATGACATCGTTGATTTTCTTCCGGATGGCGAGGTGACGGACGCCGAGGGCGCGATTCTCTCCCCCCGCATTAAACAGGGCCTGAAAACAGCGCCGGGAGCGCTCGATATGCTTTGAAATATCGGATTCATCGGCCGGGTCGGCTGCCACGATCTTCTTGAGATTACTTTCCAGCATTCTTACGCCGTCACGCTTATGCTCAAGCGGCCTGATCAGGTCATCGGTGGTTATAACCGGACTTACCAGTACAAGGCCACGGATGCTTTCGTGCACCTTCTCTTCGGCATTTTGCATGAAGTTGGCGAGCAGCCCGCAACCGAAGCTGATCCCCATTATCAGGGGTTTTTGCCCCCTGCGGGCCAGGTCTTCGATAAGGTCGTTCAACTGGGCGGCAAACATCTCATGACAGAATCCGTTGCGGGAATAGTTCAGATAGTAGATTGAGCCATGCTGGCGCAGCAATGTGCGCTGAAATTCCACAGTTTCGGTGGCGTCCGGCACGAAACCTCCCAGCACTATTGTCGGCACATTGCCGGCACCCTTTTCCCGGAACAGCTGGCAGCGCTTTCGGCGGGAATCATTATCCTGCTTAAGGACGGCAAACTCGCGACTACGAAATTTCGGGGTGAACCGCTTTATAGAGATGCTGCGCATGAAACCTGCCGCTACGCTAAAAGCGGACACCACCGGACGAATGTCCTTCACAACCCGAAGTTTTGCCGTTTTGTCGCTCATATGACCTCCCATTATCATCTGGAAGTCAGCGTAGCACTGTCAGGTTACATACACATTGCGGCCGGGTAAAAGTTTTGAAAATTTACGGGGAGTCGAAGACAGGGCGGAGATATCTGGATAAAAAAAAGGGGGCTACCTGATGGCTCCCCCCAAAACTAACCGTTTCCAGCCGCAAAGTCACTTACGGCAGAAGATGAGATATCAATAAAATAAGCTCATTTGGCCAGAGACCCGGCAGAATTATTGCCGCTGAGGCAATGATAAGTACCAGATATTCCAGAAGCGTCGGACGACTGTTGTCCGCTGTTACGGGATGTTTGCCGTAGAGGGCGATCACCACTCTCAGATAGTAATAGACCGAAATAGCGGCCAGAAGGATACCGCTTACGGCCAGGGCAATTTCGCCGGAGCGGACGGCTGCGGTGAAAATCAGGAACTTTCCGGTGAACCCGACGGTGGGGGGGATACCGGCCAGGGCGAACAGAGCCAGGGCGAGCACTCCGGAAGCGAAGGGTCTGCTATGGCCGAGTCCGCGATAATCGTCCACTGTCTCTCCGCACCCTTGCCGTTCAAGTACAGAGATGGCGCCGAATGCGGCCAGGCTGATCACACCGTACGCCATGGCGTAGAAGGCTGCCGCCTGGTAACCGCCCCCCTTGCCGGAAAGCAGGGCAATCACGACATACCCCATCTGGGCAATTGATGAATAGGCCATCATCCGGCGGACACGGTTCTGCAACAGCGCCGCCAGATTGCCGACCAGCATGGAGAGAAGCGCCAGCCCCCAGAGCGGCTCCCGCAGGAGCGGAGCGTCAACCGCGTGCGGGAGCAGGAGGAGGAGGAGCAGGATTGCCGCCGCTTTTGAGCCGCCGGAGAGGAAGGCGACCACCGGAGCCGGAGCACCTTGGTATACATCCGGGGTCCAGAGGTGGGCCGGAGCCAGCGAAAGCTTGAAGGCCACTCCGATCAGCAGGCATCCCCAACCGGCCAGCGCTACCGGATCCGGCCTGCCGTTTGTCATACCGAACTGTACCGCCTCCTGAATGGAGAGCGTGCCGGAAACGCAGTAAAGCAGAGCGATGCCGAAGGCCAGAAAGGCGGTGCTGAGAGCCCCCGGCAGCAGGTATTTCAGCCCTGTCTCACCGGATGTTGCCCGTTTGAGGTCGATTGCCACCAAAATGTAGAAGCCGAAACTCATCGCTTCAAGACCCAGAAAAAGGGTCATCAGGTTGGTTGCCGAGGCGAGGGCAAGCATGCCGAATGTGGCGAACAGTACGGTGGCCGGATATTCCTCGCCATGGATGTCGCGCGCCCG
>Ga0123338_10003635_pt1 | contig 13795 bp, 14 predicted proteins | sample grotaG_FD_89793 | JGI IMG/M metagenome (GOLD analysis project Ga0123338, IMG submission 89793) | Glacier valley bacterial and archeal communities from Borup Fiord, Nunavut, Canada, to study Microbial Dark Matter (Phase II) -... | ecosystem: Environmental > Aquatic > Freshwater > Ice > Glacier ... | reverse complement strand
GTTCCCACGGTGAGCGAAACCTGCAAAACCCCGCCCTCGTCCTGATGTTCAATCTCGAGGCCGGGGTAGTGCGCCTCGCGGATGCGGTAGGCCGCCTCTTTGCAAAAGCGCAGCCGCACCCGAATCAAGCCGCCGCCAGAATTGCCAATCACGCCCCAGGCGCTCGAGAGGTAGGCTCGAGGGTCGAAGTCCTGCGGCAGAGCGTAGGCGGCTTCACCGCCCAGAAACAGCGGCTGGCGCATCCGGTTCAGTTTGAAGGTCATGATTTTACGGTGAAAACTGCCTTCATGTCCAATGGCGTACATCTCGAGGTTGCTGCGCGAAATTTCTACGAAGTACACGCACAGCTCCTTCTTGCGCCACGCCCCCGAACCACCCGGACTCAGGTACTCAAAGCCCAGCAAGCGGCGCTCGAACCACGCTCTGGCCACCATCTCGAGGTTTTTACCCAAATCAATTTCGCTGTCTCCCACCTTCACGGGTTGATGGCGCTTTTGCCGCAAATCCTGGGTGCTTCTTGAAGCGGTTTCCCGTGCAGGTTCGGGCAGGGCGTGGCTCAGGTTTTCCAGGGCGGTCAGGTACAAATCCTGATACCCCGGCGAGTGGTGATACACCAGCCGAACCGCGCTGTGGGTCAGCAGCGCCTCGAGCGGCGACATGGAGCGGGGAGGTTGACGGATAAAAAACTGACGATGAGTCGTAAAGTTGTCCGGTACATGCTCAAGACCCACTTTCAGTTCAGTGAGTTCGCGGATGATGCGCTCGAGGCCGCTTTTGGAAAGTTTCATTTCCCGCGCGGCAAAGTGCTCGAGCATTTCGTCTTTGGTGCGCGGTTTGCCCCGCAGGTATTCGGCCAGGGCCGCCAGCTTGAAGGCTTTTCTATGGCTGTAAGGCAAGTTTTCTTCCACAACCCTCCCGCTCGAGAGTGCAGAAACCAGACTCGAGACCCAATCACTGAGATTTGTCTGAGAGTGTACTGAAGGGTCGTCTATGAACCGTCCAGACCATGCAAAAACTTAAAATTAAAGCAGTTAATCTGAGTCTATCTGCTTCAAATTCTCGAGTTCGGCCAGCGTATCGAGCACCCAGTTTTTGCCCACGCCCCCCATAAAATCTCGAGGGCGCTTGTTTTGCACTCTCAACTCTGCAATGTCGTATTGCCAATCGGCCAGCGGGTCCAGTGCGTAGATGCCGTTGTTAGCCTGCACACTGGCTTCCCAGCCCAGCGTTTCGCGCAGCTTGACCGCGTGCGGGTGCAGCGCCTTGCGGGCGCGTTCGCGCTGCGTGGCCCGTTCCTCAAAAAGGGCGGTGGCCAGGTCGCCTAGCGTGGCCCGTCCACCCTGCTCGAGCAGGCAAACCAACAGTTGAGCCGGAAGTCCGGTGGATTTGAGCGATACTTCGCGCTCGTTCACCCACACCTGTAGGGTTCCCTCAGCCCGCACCCGCACCGTGTTTTGCGGACTCGAGCGCCGAAAATCAGCAGCGTAACCCCGCTCTAACGCTGCCTTAAAGAGTTCAGAGAAGCAAGCCACTTCCTCGGCCACTCGAGGATGGCAGAAATCTATATGGTCCAGCGCCGCTTTTAGAGTGGTTTCGTCTTTCTCGAGGCGGGCCATTTCGGCCTGAACCAGCGCGCAGAGGTTTTTTGAAGTCGGTGAAAGGGTCCGCGAAAGCTCGAGGTAATGGCGGGCTTCTTTCAAGTCGCCCATCAACAGGCAGCACACCGCGATTTCGTCGAGCAGCTTGGCATTTTTTCGCACCCCATACGCCTCGAGCATGTAACCCAGCGCGTCGTCGGACTTTCCCTGCAAACGAAGCGTAAAACTCGTTCCCCACAGCGCGGTCTCGAGGTCCTCAAAATCGCCCAGACCACAGCGGGCATATTTGACCGCTCGAGTGTAACAGGTCAGAGCGCGGTCAAACTCGCCCAGTTTGCGTCTAACCATACCAAACCCGTTAAAGGCGCAAGCCCGAAACTGGGCGGCTTCCTGGCGCGAAGTCAGGCGCTCGAGTTCGGTAAAATGCCGCTCGGATTGAATAAAATCGTGCTCTTCAAAATACGTGATACCCAAGTTGTAACGCCACCAGGCGCTGTAATATATGTCTTCTCGGATGAAAGGCAGGGCTTCAGCCCACCGTCGCCTTGCCTGTTGTGGCTCGCCCATCTTGTAAAGGTACGCTCCTTCAGACGACATACAATGCCCCAGAGAAACCCCCTCGAAAAAGAGTCTGGCCCGCTCAAAAAAAGGCTGCCACACTTCTTTGGGCTGCTCTAGCTTTGCGCGGCACTCGCCTTGCATCCGCAGAGCAAAACCCGTTTCCCACTTGGGGAGGGTTTCAGGTATACCCTCGAGCAGAGCCAAACCCTCGGCGGGTTTCATTCGGAAATTGAGCGTCCAGGCTTGATAAACACAGAGTTCAGGGGTCAAGCGGTCCTGCCAGCCCTCGAGCACCGTTTCGAGCGTTTCCAGCTCTCGAGCGCGGCAAGCAACGTGCGCCCAGACCCTGGCTAGTGCAGAGTTTTCCAAAAAGAGTGCTCGAGGAAGTTTAAGAATCACTTTCTCGAGCAGCAGGTTGAAATGGGCTTTGGTCTTGGCCTGAAAAGTGGCCCACTCGAGCGTTTTCAGGGCTTCGTCCATGTTTCGCTCGAGCAGGGTGGGAAGGACCTCGATTAAATCTTGACAAATCTGCTTGAACGGCGCTCTGGACACGCCCCTAGCTTACAAAACATCTGCCTCTCATACAGGTGAATTTTTTGGGTCAACCTCCATTATCCGTTTTTACCGGAGTACCTCCATCGGCGTAGGCCACGCTCGAGAGCGTAGCCACCGGAGCGGCCAGCAGCGCCAGTAGCAGTAAAATGCGGACAGGGAAGGAGGGCTTGAGGGTGGCGGGGCGGGCAGGAGCATGAACGTTTCGTTTCATGCCCAGAGTGTCTGGGCGACCCTATGCCAAACTTGAGGAGGCTGAACACCTGTAAAAAGTTCAGAGTTCGTCCGGGTTCGCTCGAGGTGTTGCGAGGCCGTGCTCGAGTTTGACCCGCATACTTGAGCACGGGGTTTTACCGGGGCTTAACTGAGAACGGGTACAGTGACCAAAATGACCTTCAAACTGCTTCTCTCGAGCGCCGTGCTGATGTCTGGAGCCAGCCTCGCCGCCGCCTATCAGGTGTCCCTCTCGAGCGCGGACCCGGCCCTTAAGTGTGGCTCGAGCATTACACCCACGGTGAGCTTTTCGGGGCTTCCTGCGGGCACCAAGAGCGTGGCCCTGATTTTCTGGGACCGCAGCTCGAGCGGACTTCAGGGGCGCTGGGCCATTCGCAATCTGCCGGCCAGTGCCACGGTTTTGCAAAGTGTCTCGAGTGGGGCGCTCACGGTGGGTGGCGGCACGGTCAGTGCTAACCAGGTGGGCAAGACCGGATTTACCGCGCCCTGCGCCAAGGGTCGGCACGACCTGTACATTGACCTGTACGCTTTAAACACCGCCAAGCTCGAGGTGAAGTCGGACATCGCGCTCAGGCCGCTGTACAACACCATCCACAAGTTCAAGATTCAGGAAGCCAAAGCTCACGTCGTACTGCAAGTCAAGTGACCCCGTGAAACGACTTTTTGCACCTCTGGCCCTATTGGCCCTAACTCCGCTGGCCCTAACCTCATCGGCCCTCGCCGAAAACATCTACGCCCACGTTGGCCTCAACATGTTCAGCCCCGCAGTTATGGGACTCAGCGCTCGAGTGTACGTGCCCAACGGCAAAAGCAACACCGTCTCGGTCATTGACCCTAAAACCTTCAAGGTGATAGACACCTTTAAAGTGAACGCCGAGCCGCAACATGTGGTGCCCGCCTGGGACCTCAAAACCCTGTGGGTAGCCAACGACAAGGGGGTGCAGGGCTTGACCCCGATTGACCCCAAAACCGGCAAGCCGGGGCCGCACCTGGCGCAACCCGACCCCTACAACCTGTACTTCACCCCAGACGGTCAGTACGCCATCGTGGTGGCCGAGAACCAGAAAAAGCTGGACTTCCTCACTCGAGCGACCATGAAGAGTGCCTTCAGCATCGCGGTACCCTGCGCGGGGGTCAACCACATGGACTTCAGCCCAGACGGAAGCTTTCTGATAACAGGCTGCGAGTTCAGCGGCGACCTGCTCAAGGTAGACTTGAAGACTCGAGCGGTAATCAAAAAGCTGCACATCGGCGGAATGCCGCAGGATGTCAAGCTTTCACCGGATGGCACAGTCTTTTACGTGGCCGATATGATGGCGAACGGCGTCTACTTCATCAGCCCCGCGCTCGAGAAAATCGGGTTCATCGCCACCGGGAAAGGCGCGCACGGCTTGTATCCCAGCCGCGACGCCACCCGGCTGTTCATCTCCAACCGGGGCGAGGGCAGCGTGTCGGTGCTCAAGTTCTCGAGCCGCACCATTATCACCAAGTGGAAGATTCCCGGCGGCGGCAGCCCCGACATGGGCGGGGTCTCGGCGGATGGTCGGCAACTGTGGCTCTCTGGGCGCTACGACGACGTGGTGTATGTACTCGACACCTGGAAAGGTAAACTGCTGGCCAAAATAAAGGTGGGCCGGGGTCCGCACGGCCTGAGCTTTTTTCCGCAGCCTGGACGCTATTCGCTGGGGCACACCGGAAATTACCGCTAGAAGACCAAACGAAAAAGGGCGCTCGAGCGCCCTTTTTCGTTTTACAAATATTCGTTTTATAAATCAAACTTCAGCCTGCGTTCAGAAGTTTGAGCAGGGCCTCGAGCGCCACCGCGCTTTACCCTTTGGTGGCCGTGCTCGAGCGCACTGCGCCCAGAGCCACGTCGAGGGGTTCGGGAGCAGCGTCTCGAGCGGGTTTATTTGGGAGGCATCAACACGGTGTCAATGACGTGAATATAGCCGTTGGAAGCGCGGACGTTGGCCTTGAGGACCTTCGCGCCATTAATTTCCAGCGTCTTGCCCATCACCGCGACGTTGAGGTCGCTGCCCTGAACCGTTTTAAGGGTTTTCATCTTTTTGACCTTGCCCCCCGCAATTTTTCCGGCGACCACATGGTAGGTGAGCACTTTGGTGAGCGCTGTCTTGTCGGCCAGCAATTTATCGAGGTCTGCTTTGGGAATCTTGGCAAAGGCCGCGTTGGTGGGCGCGAACACCGTAAACGGTCCCTTGCCAGAAAGGGTTTCGACCAGGCCCGCAGCTTTGAGGGCCGTGACCAGCGTGGAAAACTGGGGGTCGGCGGCGGCAACGTCCACGATGGTTTTGCTGGCGGCCTGAGCGGAACCGAGGGCCAGGGTCAGGGCGGCTAGGGCGATGAGTTTCTTCATGGGGCACTCCTTGAAAGCTCAACAATTCAGCGAGGTGGATATTTGTGCTCGAGCCGGACGGTCCGGCGATTTCAACGTACCTTCTCGAGATGAAGTGGGCTTAAAGCGGGCGGGTTTAGGCTTTTTTCTTGGGCAGCTCGAGCGTGACATACTGAGAAAAGCCCCGCCACAGGCGCTTACCGATGGTCTCAATCTTGATTTCAAAATCGTGCTGATTGGCGTAGGTGCGGTTGAGAACGATGTCCTCGGCAATCGAATTGACCACTCCAGGCAGGCACTTGAGGGTCTCGAGTGAGTCGGTGTTCAGGTTGACTTTGGCCCCCAGCGCGGCTTTGCACTGCGCCGGGGTGAGCGGTTTTTCCGGGGTGGCAGTCTGGGCAGAAGCCGCCCAGACTACAAGAGCGAGCGAAAGCAGGGCGAGGGTGGAACGCTTCATGGGGTCTCCTGAAAAGTGCTCGAGGTGTGCGGCTCGAGGATGTATGGCTCGCGTCCACATCGCTCGAGGGCAAGTGTGCGCCCGTCAGGTTACGATTGGGTAAAGAGGTCAGGCGGTTTCCGGCAGGCGAATCTGGTCCTTGCGCGAGACGGTCAGGTAAATCACCACGCCCACGATGGCCGCCAGGAAAATCAGGCTGGTCGTCACCGTACCCAGCCCCAAGCCGCCCACGTCGAGGTCTTGCGACAGATAATCGCCGATGGAGGCCCCCAGAGGCCAGGTCAAGACGTAGGCAATCCAGAAGGTGGCGATTGTGTCGAACTTAATGGTGTCGAACTTAACCGCAAAGTGCGCCCCCGTGACGAGCGCGATAAGTCCGGCGAACATCAGGGCTGACTTCCAGTAGCCGATGTCCAGACCCTCAGCCACCAAATCGCCCGCCGAGGTGCCCAGCGCAAAGGTAAACAGCACGGTCAGCCAGTAAAACGCCTCGCGCCGCACGGTAAAGATGCTGTGAATCGAAAGCGTCTTTCGCTGCGGTACCACGCGATGAAGGTGGCGATGAGCAGCACCGAAAAAATCGCCGTGCTGGTCCACAGGCTGATGCCCAAGGTGTCCACCATGTTGTCGGTAATCAGGGTTCCCACCACGCTGATGAGCACCACCACCAGCCAGTACACCGTAGGAACGTACCGCTTGGCGCGAAACTGCATTATGAGCGCGGCCACGGTGAGCGCAATCATCAGCACCGAGGTGCCGACCAGTCCCAGCTTGAGGTTGGTGTTAATCCAGTCCGCCGCCGTTTCACCGATGGTGGTACACAAGATTTTGATAATCCAGAAAAAGAGCGTAATTTCGGGAACTTTGCTGATGAGCGTGCTCCAGGGAGTCGCCTGTGCCGCGCTCGAGGAGGTCATGAACACCCCTCGAGCGTGCGGAGGTCGCACCAGAAAACGACCTCTGGGCGAAGGGCAGCGCGGACTCGGGTTAGCTTCGGGGGTCTCCCACACAGGGTGCTCGAGGTATAAAAACCTCGAGCGCCCTGCTCGCTCCTAACTGTGCGTTGCCAAGGTTAAATTAAAGCAGGCTAAAGAGGTAGGGTAAAGAAGCAACTGTCCCGATAGGTGCTGTCTTAGCTCCAAGACGTGCCGCTTTATCCAAGACAGCAAACCTCGCCAGGGTGAGCGTATCGGTCTTAGCCAGCTTCCCGCTGGCTCGAGCAAAGCGGCCCGCCCCGAGAGGTGGCGCAGTTGGGCCAAGATAATCGCGCACCTGAAGCGGGTTGACCAGGGTGACGGGCAAGCCTGCCTCACTCAAAGCAGCCAACACGTCGTGCTCAAAACCCCCGGTGGCCTCGAGCACCGCCAACTCGAGGTCGAGCGTGTTCAGCCAGACCATGAGCTGCTCGAGGCCACCAGGGCTATGCTCGAAACTACATACTTCACCACTGGGCCATGCCGCCACATCAAGGCGAGCCTTGCTGATATCAATGCCGACAAAGGTCATACCATCCTCCTCGAGAACTCCCACCCTCTGCGCCCTCCTTGCGAATGCGACCTCGAGGGTCCAGGGGGGTCGGTCTACCGGGTGCCGTACCCGCGCTCAATATACAAGGGGGAGGGTCGGGTTTATCGCTCGAGCCTCCTCCTTCTTTGTATCAAGGTGCAAACATTCCTAACTTCACTTTCTGAAATTTCTCGTTCAGCTCGAGCACGAAGATTCTGGGTTTTACCCGGTCTCCCCTATTATCAAACTGGATTTTGCCGCTCAGACCGTTCACCGTCGCGCTCGAGATGGCCCTTGCTATGGCCGCTCGAGTGGGGCGCTCCCCTTGGGTCACGATGGACCTTTTAACGCCCTCGAGCGCGGTTCGCATAGCCTCATAAGCCAGTAAGCCGTATCCATCGGCCTCTTTACCATAGGCAGTTTTATAGGCGCTGAAAAAGCTCTGCGCCCGGGGAATCTCGCTCACGGGTGCGGCCACGGTGGTGAACACCACGCCCTGTGCCGCGTTTCCGGCAATCTGGGCCAGTCCGCTCGAGTCGAGGCCGTGACCGCCCATCACCTGGGTGCTTACTCCGCTCGAGCGCAGTTGTTTGAGAAAAGCGCCCACCTGCGGATAGGTGCCGCCGAAGTAAATCAGGTCCGGCTCGAGGGCCTTGATTTTGATAATCAGGCTCGAGAACTCGAGCTTTTCCTCGGTTCCCTCATTGGCGACCAGGGTGGTTTTGCCCTCGAGCGCCTTAGAAACCTCCAGGGTCAGGCCCGCACCGTAGGCGCTTTTGTCGTTAATTAGGTACACCTTTCTAGATTTGAACTTCTCGAGGATGAACTTTCCGGCGGCTGCGCCCTGCTGCGAGTCTCTGGCCCCGATGCGAAAAACGTTGGTCAGGCCGCGTTCGGTGATGGCGTTGGCGGTGGCAGCGGGCACCAGAAGAGAGAGCTTGTCATCGGCAAAGATGCTCGAGGCGACCAGGACCACGCTCGAGTTGACCGCGCCCACCACCGCCAGCACGCTGGAATCACTGAGCAGGCGGCGGGCGGCGGCGGCTCCCACATCCGCCGAAGCCTGGTCGTCCTGCGGACTCAGCTCGAGCGCGAAACCCAGGCGGGCAAAGGCAGGTTTGGCGGCCTCGAGCGCGAGTTGCGCGCCCTGTTTGAGCTGTTCCCCGGTTTGGGCCAGCGGACCGGAGAGGGGGCTTAGGGTGGCAATTTTGAGCGGGGTTAGGGCTGCACTTTGTGCAGCGGCAGAGAGCAGAGTTCCCGAAGGATTGCAAAGCACGCAGAGAGCAGAGAGCAAAAAGAGAGTTGCTCGAGCCGATAAATTCCAACTTTTCATGAGTTCTCCAGTAAAGATAAAAGTTCGACATCTCCAGCGGTGATTCGCTCGAGTTGGCCGCCCACTTCGACGATGAGTGCGCCGGTGATGTCCAAATCCAGCGCGATTCCGGTTTCACCCGACGGGGTTTTAACCTGCTTTCCCAGCGTGTAGCTCGAGGATTTCCAGGCGCTTACGATGTCCTGCGGTGGGGCGTAGACCCAATACTCGAGTGAACTCAAAATCTCGACCAGCAAATCCAGCCTCGAGACCGACCTGAATTCTTCGAGTGAGGCGGGCGCAAGTGTATTTTCCGTGGGTCCGCTCGAGTGAACGTTGAGGCCGATTCCCAGCAGAACGTGGCGCAGTTCCTCGCCGCGCAGGTCGCCCTCGAGCAGAATTCCGGCCAGTTTGCGACCATCGGGAGCTAGAAGGTCGTTGGGCCACTTGAGACCACCCACCCCGCACGCCTCGCGCAAGGCCACACCTGCGGCCAGCGAGAGCAAGGGAACCCGCTCGAGCGGCAGATTGGGCTTGAGCAGCAGCGAAAAGTAAAGTCCACTCCCCGCCGGACTCTGCCAGCCGCGCCCCCGCCGTCCTCGCCCCGAACTCTGGGTTTCGGCCAGCACCACCGCGCCCTCGAGCGCCCCGTGCTGTGCCTGTTCACGTAATACGTCCTGAGTGCTGCCCACACGCCCCAAGTAGGTGTAATCGCGGCCCCAGCGCCCGCTCAGGCGCGGCTCCAGCAGGTGCGCTGCTGGAGTTCCCAGACGCAGCCTATACCCTGCTCGAGCACTCTCCACCGGAAAGCCCTGAGCCTCGAGCGCTCCGACAGCTTTCCACACGGCAGTGCGGCTGACCCCCAGCTCGAGCGCCAGGGTTTCACCGCTTTTGAACTCGAAATTCAGATGCTCGAGGGTAGGGTTAGGCACGTCAACCAATATAGCTTAGTTGGGTTGACGTGGGTGGGAGGGTAGGAGGATTGAAAGGGAATTTGAGGGGCGGGACCTGAAGCTCTTCGACTACAAGGCTCTCTCAAGGAATCAGCAACACCTTGCCCACACTCTGGCGGCTCTCGAGCAGCTCGTGTGCCCGTGCGCCCTCGGCCAGCGGGATGCGTGCAGCGATGTGCAGCACGAGCTGACCCGAACGCACCCGCTCGAACAGTGACTGTGCCCTCGAGCGACGCTCAAAGGCACTGCTCAGTACGTTCCACAGGTCTCCGCCGATCAGGGTCAGGCTGCGGTCCATCAGGACTCGAGGGTTTACCAGAGCTGGGTCCCCTCCAGCAAAGCCGTAAAACACCACCGTTCCCCCGGTACGCGCCGCTTCCAGGCTCTGGGTCAGCGTGGTACCCACCGAGTCATAGACCCCATCCATACCGGCCCCCCCGCCCTGAGCACGCGCCTCCTTCACGCAGTCCTGATCGTAGAGGACCACCGCCTCAGCCCCAGCCTGCTCCACCGCACGGGCCTTGGCAGCGCTCGAGGTCAGACCCAGCACCCGCCCCCCCTGCGCTCGAGCGAGTTGCACCAGCAGCAGGCCCACCCCTCCAGCGGCGGCGTGGACCAGCACCCACTCCCCCGCCATGACCCGGTGGCTGTCGCGTATCAGATAATCGGCGGTGAGTCCCTGAAGCAGCAGAGCGCTGGCGGTTTCACAGGAGATGTCGTCGGGCAGCGCAATCAGGTGATCAAAGTGAACCGCCACCCGCTGGGCGTGGGCAAAGGGGCTGTCGCAGAAGGCCACCCGGTCTCCCACCCGAAACGGCGCGTTCGGGGCCACCTCGAGCACGGTTCCGGCACCCTCGTAGCCCGCGATAAAAGGCGCTTCTCCCCGCAGGGTATAGCGTCCCTGGCGGCGATAGACGTCGGCAAAGTTCAGGCCGATGGCCTCGAGCTGCACGATAGCTTGTCCAGGTTGCAGCACCGGATCGGGCACCTCGCGGTACTCGAGCACCTGTGGAGGACCGAAGCGACTGAAGGTGAGGGCGTGCATGACTCGAGGTATAGCACAACTGAGCAGGGTCGCGTGGACTGTGTGCAGGCCGAGAGGCCCAACAGGAGTTTGCCTTTATTCCTAACTGATGGCCCACTCGAGCAGAATCTCGGGGATTAAGGCCACAAAAAAGGGAACCCCAACGGGTTCCCTCGAGCAAAAATCTAATACTCAGGCGAAGAAGTCTTTGTTTTTGGAGATGTACTCGCTCTGGTCGGCGGGCACGTCTTCTTCGGGGAAGATGGCGCTGACCGGGCAGGCGGGCACACAGGCCCCACAGTCGATGCACTCGTCAGGGTGAATCAGGTACTGGTCTCCGGCTTCGTAGATGCACTCGACGGGGCAGACTTCGGTACACGCCTGGTCTTTGACGCCAATGCAGGGGCTGGTGATGATGTGGGTCATGATGTCTCCTGTAAAACCTAGGGATGGGTCGGGCAGCCGAAACAGTGCCCGGATTGGTGCCCATTATCGGGATGCAGCGGCTTTAACGCAAGTCTCAAGGGCTACAGTTGTCTAGGAGCAGGTAAGCAGGTTACGGGTTACAGGGAACAGGTTACAGGGGTCGTGCTTCAGTTGCTCTTCAGCACACATCATTCAAACTTGCACTCGCTGGCGTAAGACGCCCTCGAGCAGAATTAAGTCGGCCTCCTTGTCCACGTCCACACCCACGCTGGCGTGCGGGGTTTTGAGAGCCGAGGCGCGCACGCCCAGAATGCGGCTCACAGTGCGCTCGAGTTCGGCAATCTCGAGCTGCCCCGCCACCAGTTTGAGCGCGGTGAGCGGCCCGAAGAGGGCGGCCAGCGCCAGCACGTTCTTACGGTTCTCGAGCACCTTTTTTAAGCGCGGCAAAAACTCACTCTGGGCCGACGCCTCGAGCAGAAACAGATTTCCCCCGGTGAAGGTTCCATTTTTTAAACGGGCGTAGGTGCGCTTCACACCCGGAAAAGCCCTTTCGCAATCCTCGCGGCGCACGATGGGATACACCACCTCACTGTCCGGCGCACCCTCGAGCACGCTTCGCAGCTCAGCACCCGTCAGCAGTGGGATGTCGGCGGTGAGCACCAGAACCCGTCCAGTGGCGGGTAGATGGCGCAAACCATATTCCAGGTTCTCGAGCAGCTTTCCCCGCGACTCTAAAGGCGTGTCAATGAGTGCGGACATCTCGAGCGCGGTGGGACCCAGATAGGTCACGCTCGAGACCCTACCACTGTCCCGCAGCGCCTCGAGCACGTACTGACCCATCGGCTTGCCGTTCAGGGGAATCAGAGCCTTGACTGGAACGCCGTGCGCGGCGGCGAAAGGGTCGTTGGGGTCGCCTCCACCGAGCACCAGGGCGTGATACTGCGGGTTCATCGGGACCGCCAGGAAAACCCGACGAACGTCGAACGCGGACAGGCCCGGTAGGCGGGATGGCCCGATAGGTGCCGCTTATCCCAAGACGTGATGTTTTGTCCAAGACGTCGAACGCCAGAGGCAAACCCGACGTTCGACGTTCGACGTTTGCTGCGGTTCAACCCGTCCCCCGCACGCTCGAGAGAACGCTCACCCTCGGCATCACAACCCCACCGCCCCGAACGCCGCGCCCACCACGGCTTGCGCTTCCTCGAGGACCTGCTCGAGATGCTCTGCACCCTTAAAGCTCTCGGCGTAAATCTTGTACACGTCCTCGGTGCCGCTGGGACGGGCCGCAAACCAGGCGTTCTCGGTGGTCACTTTCAGGCCGCCGATGGGTTCGTTATTGCCAGGGGCGCGGGTGAGTTTAGCCACTATCGGCTCTCCAGCCAGACTCGAGGCCGTGACCTGCTCGGGCAGCAGATTCGAGAGGACCTTCTTCTGAGCACTGTTGGCGGGCGCGTCTATGCGGGTATAGGCGCTCGAGCCGAACTGGGCCTCGAGTTCACGAAAACGCACACTGGGACTCTTTCCAGTCACGGCCATGATTTCGGCAGCCAGCAGCGCGGGAATGGGACCATCCTTGTCGGTGGTCCAGGCTCCGCCATCCATGCGTAAAAAGGACGCACCCGCCGACTCCTCGCCCACGAAACCGAGTGACCCACCGAGCAGACCCTCGACAAAGTATTTGAAGCCCACCGGAACCTCGAGCACACCACGCCCCACGCCAGCGGCCACCCGGTCAATCAGGGCGCTCGAGACCAGGGTTTTTCCCCAGCGCAGGGTTGGGTTCCAGGCGGGGCGGTGGGTGAACAGATAATCGCCGCACACCGCCAGATAGTGGTTGGGGTTCATCAGGCCGTCCGGGGTGACGATGCCGTGCCTATCGGCGTCGGGGTCGTTACCCACCGCCAAATCGAAGCGGTCCTTGAGTTCGAGCAGCGAGGCCATCGCCGAAGGACTCGAGCAGTCCATACGAATTTTGCCGTCCCAATCCACACTCATGAAGGCAAAACGCGGGTCTATATGCGGGTTGACGATGGTGAGGTCCAGTTTCCAGCGCTCGAGGATGTGCTCCCAGACGGGCAAACTCGAGCCACCGAGCGGGTCCACGCCCATGCGAATTCCGGCTCCCCGAATGGCCTCGAGATTTATTACACTGGGCAAATCTTCCACGTAGGGCGTAATGAAATCGAACGCCTGAACATGGCCCTGACTAAGCGCCACCTCGAGCGAAACCCGTTTGACTTCTTTTAAGCCCGTTTCGAGCAGCGCGTTGGCGCGGTCCTGAATCCACTTGGTCACGTTGGTGTCGGCAGGCCCCCCGCTGGGCGGGTTGTACTTGAAGCCCCCGTCCTGCGGCGGGTTGTGGCTGGGCGTGATGACGATTCCATCCGCTCGAGCGCCTGGGTTCTGCTTGTTGAAGTTCAGAATGGCGTAGCTCACCAGCGGCGTGGGCGTGTAGTTGCGCCCGCTCTGGTAGCGCACCTCGACCCCGTTGGCGCTCAAAACCTCGAGCGCGGTTATCCAGGCGCTTTCGCTCAGCGCGTGCGTGTCCATACCCATAAACAGCGGCCCCGTGATGCTCTGAGCGGCGCGGTACTCGGCCACCGCTTGCGAGATGGCGGCGATGTGCGCGTCGTTGAAGCTGCCCAGAGTGCTCGAGCCACGGTGTCCACTGGTGCCGAAGGCCACCCTTTGAGCCGGGTTGGCGGGGTCAGGACTCTGGGTGTAATAAGCGCTGACTAAGCGGGGAATGTTGACCAGCAGCGATTCGGGGGCGGGTTTTCCAGCGAGCGGGGACAGGGCCATTGGGTACACCTCGAGCG
>Ga0123338_10003633_pt1 | contig 13801 bp, 7 predicted proteins | sample grotaG_FD_89793 | JGI IMG/M metagenome (GOLD analysis project Ga0123338, IMG submission 89793) | Glacier valley bacterial and archeal communities from Borup Fiord, Nunavut, Canada, to study Microbial Dark Matter (Phase II) -... | ecosystem: Environmental > Aquatic > Freshwater > Ice > Glacier ... | reverse complement strand
GGAAAGGCATTGCCAGTATCACTGGCAAAATTACCGCGCGGGCATTTTGAAACGCAGGAATCCCAATCTTGATCTTTTCCTGGGGAACATTCAGCCGAAGCGTTCCATGCAGCCAGTCCCACAGCGTCAGCCCGCTCGACCAGTTGCTGTTTGTCTCTGCCGCAATGTTTGAGTGGTGCACGCCATGCATTCGGGGCGTAACCAGCAACCGGTTCAGCAACCGTTCCCCACGGATGGGGAGCTGAACATTTGAATGGTGGAACATGACGCACAGTGCGAACCAGATTTGCCAGACGGAGAAAGTAAACGGGCTCAACCCGATCACCAGCACCTGGGCGGCGCGCCAGGGTATGGATAGCAGGAGTTCGCCGAAGTGGAAGCGCAGTGCTGTTGACGTATCCAGATCCAGATCGACGTGATGAACCGCATGAAATCGCCAAAGCAGTGGGACGCGATGCAGCAATACATGCCAGACGTAGAAGGTGTAGTCCATCAACACAAGCGCGGCGGCAGCAGCAACTAAGCCATGGAGCCGGAACGCGCCCAATAACCCCAAGTTCCGTTTTTCCACAAACCTGGCTAGAGGCTGAATCAGGGGCGCTTCGATCGCAACGGTAGTCAATGCGCCGAGCGAGGCCATGACCAAGTTCCTGGCGTAATGTGGCACCTCAGGTTCTACGCGTTTGCGAAGTGGACGGCGGCGTTCCTGCCAGATCAGCAAAGCAAACGTGCCGATCACCAGCGGTGCGGCAATCCAGGCAGAGACGCGTTTCATCGCACAGAACCTGATGTATGCTCTCGATAGTCTTTCGACCATCTGGCGGTGTGGTTAGGCAAATTTGATATCTTCAACATTCGTTCCAGATCTTCCTCCACATCCACATCAAACCACGCCGGACCCGTCGTAATGGTCAAATTGCACTGCGAAACGCTTCGAACCACATCGTCCAGCGTAAATACTGTGGACCAACGGACTCCTTCAAACATCTTCGGATGCACCCGGCGGCAGGCAATCGCAAAAAAACCTCCGTCCCGCGTCGGGCCCAGGGTCACGTCGGAGTCCGATTTGAGAAGCGCGCCAATGTGACTGGAAGGCAAGCCCGGGGAATCGCTTCCAATTACCATCGCCACTTTGCAGCCCCGTGTCAAAGCACCTGAAAGAGCATGGAAGAGCCGGACGTCGAGACCGCCCGCAGGCTGAAGAGATCGGGGCAACGTCACGCCTGGCCAGGCTTGGCTAGAGGAGTCCGAAGACAATTCCAGATCTGCTACATCGGAAAGTGAAGAAAGCATCTCGATCGCATCCTGTACCAATGCAGAGTGAAGGTCGGCGGCCTGGGCGAAAGTCAGCGGAGGGCACAGCCTTGTCTTGACGCGGCCGGCAACCGGGGCTCTCGCGAATAAGATGAGAAGAGGACGATTCATTTCCGTGTTCAAAACTCCATGGTAAGCATCATTGTGCCCGCGCTGAATGAAGAAGCGCGGATCGCCGAGACGTTGCTGGCCCTTCAGGCGCTATCCGGCGAGAAGGAAATTCTGGTGGCCGACGGAGGCAGCGAAGATCGCACGGTGGAAATAGCAAAAAGCCTCGGCGTTCGCGTTGTGCCCAGCGGGCGCGGACGCGGGTGCCAGATTCGAACCGCTGCATTTGAAACCAGGGGAGCCGTGCTGTGGTTTGTTCATGCCGATAGCAGACCTGAAGAGGGCGCGCTTCAATCGATCTGTGCCTGTTTGCGCGACACTTCCGCGGTTGGCGGAAATTTCTCGCTTGTTTTCGAAGGGGAACACTACTCCGCCCGGCAGATGACCTGGATCTATCCGTATCTTCGCCGAATTGGCCTGAGTTACGGGGATGCGGGTATTTTCATCAGGCACAGCGTCTACGAAGCAATCGGCGGTTGCAGGCCATACCCGCTGTTTGAGGATCTCGACTTGATCCGGCGGATGAAGCGCCGCGGCAAATTTGTTCACCTTCCCACCAGAATCTTTACGTCCGCGCGGCGATTTAGCGGCCCGCAATACGTCAGAGTCTGGGCTCTCTGGATTACTTTGCAGCTTCTTTACTGGGCGGGAGTTTCCCCATATCGCCTAGCCCGATGGTACCGGCTCGCGAGATAGGCGGGGTAATGCCGGCCTCACGGCGAAATCGAGTTGGGCTCGGCAGGCCAACGGCGACGATGCCGGAGATCTGCCGAGCTGCCTTGTCTGCATAGTCGGACGCTATCCCACTTCAACAGAACGAAACCGTCCGACTTCGGTCTAATCCTGATTTGCACCAGAACCCGATAGGGTTTACAACGGAACACACGGCCTACTGTTCGTTTTCACTCTCGTCATCGCCGTTGTCATCGTTGTCATCGGGATTGAAAAACGTTTTCGCCTTCTTCCAGGCTTGACGGCCGATGAGGGTGCCGCGCGAGCGCCCATCCAGATCGCCTTGTATGAAATGAATGCCGCCGTAGCGCCGGGACAATCCAGCCTGGTCTGCGGCGTCGCTGAAAGTTTTCCAGGAGAGCGTCACATCGGTTGAGGGAGAGAAGCCTGGTTCGACGCGGGATTTCCCTTTCAGGAAGGTTACTGAGCCCCCAAACTTATCACTCTTGGTAAACAGCTTTAGAACTTCGGCACCGGCCGCGCTGAACACGCTATGGCCTGAAAAATACTCAGGAAACGGGGGAGTTACCACGGTGGTGGGCTGATACGGGCGCCAGTTTTCGCCCGGAATCATTTGGGATCCCAGACCGGGACCGGCCCAGCATTTCACCATTTTGGCTTTGAATAGAACCTGAACAGCAGTGATGGGGCGGACGGAATCGAATGCCCGCTTCGCATCCCATGAGGAAATGCTCGCATCCAGGATGGCGTTCGTCATCGCGAAAAACATGCGTGCGTCGTCGTCCACACTATGGTGGTCCCGGCGGGACACGAAGGAGGCAAAGAGCGTCCAGTGGCCCGGCGGCAATTCTGATTTCGGACCGTCTGCCCAATACTCAGCGATCATTTTCGAGGTGTCGTCAAGATTGGCGCTGTAATCCAGTACCTGTTGCGTCTGGAGCACGTAATCCGAAGTGCCAAACTTCGCCGGACCCACCAACGGTCGAAACTGAGTGGCAGACGTAAGTGCAAACGGAGTCACTTTTTGCCAGAACGGCGCGATGAATTTCTGAGTTACGAACCCACCCGCTCCGTTTGAGACCTGCAAAGGCTGCCAGCGGCTGGCATCGTTGACCACAAACGGTGTATTCACGGAAGTGTAACCCGTGTAATCGCTATATGGACCGGCGTTCAGATCCCCCAACTGATTCGATCCATCGGTATGGCGGAAATCGAGAACAGCCTGCCCTGCAATGTTACCGATTCCGCTCGGTGTGGTGTTAGCCATTGAGACGTCGTTCGGATCGTATCCAAGTGCCGTCATCAGCGCGGTGAAGTTCGCAACTTCAACGGGCTGCGGAAACAGATCTTTCAAGCAGCGGAATGCCGCGTAACTGGCCGCTTTGGCCTTGTTTGCGTCCGTCCGATCAATCCCCGGAACGCGAAGTGAACCTCCTAATCTGGTGCCCACCGCGGCATTGCTGTAGGCCGCCCATGCGTCGAACATGCACGTGTGTGTGATGGCAAGCGAGCGAGCGACGATTGGCGGTCCCGGGTGTGTGTCTCGAATGGCTTGCAATGCCTGGTCATTCCACTGCACGATTACTGTATCCGCTGCCTGGGCCCCTGGAATCAGCAGGCAAGCGGGTAAAAAGGCGGCAATTGCCAGTTTTGCTAGCTTGCTCTGATACGCTTTCAACCTTCTCATTTCTCTCAATCTCCTTATGTCGAGTCCGGTTCGGAAAGTTTGTAATAAATACAACCGGATTCAGCGACTTGGCTAATAGTGATTGAGAATACCGAGCCGTTTCAGGTTTGGTTGACTTTTTTTAAAAAAGATTTAATTTTTTGCGCTTACACTTTGTGCCGATATCGGTGAGATATTTCCGGCGGTTCTAATTAGAGAGGGCGCTTACACGCATGCTCCATTCCCGAACCGCTCGATGCGACGCCGCATCAGCACCAAGAGTAATGACCCGAGGCATTCCGCTTTGAGTGAACTCAGGCCTCCCCGAAAGGCTTCAACAAGCTTTGCGACGGGAAACGCAATTCGCACGAGATCAGGGTCCATGCACCAACGAAACTCATGTCAGCCTGCGAATCGACACCTTTTGCAATTGCAAGAGTCGCCAAGAAGAAGAGTGCCGCGCAATGCTGCGCATCGGAACCTATTTGTTCATTGCTGTATTGAAAATGTCACTCTAGCCCTGGTGAAAGCCGGGGCGTTTTTTGAGTTCTTCGCGGCGCATCGGCATCTTGTCGATCGTGGCGTTAAGGTCACCAACCAGGATCACGTGCTGGGTTCTCAGTTTCTCGCCGCCATCCTTACCGACCAGAATTGCCGTGAAGTGTTCAGAAGAGACCTGAAAGTCCTGACGCAAATTGCGAGTATCTGACGGGCCAACTTCTATGACAATCAAATCGCGCTCCTTCAGATCCTCTTCATGCTTGCGGATCTCATTCAGTTGAGTTTTGTAAAGTGGGTCGACTGACGAAGGATAGAACACCAGTAGGATGCGGTTCTTGCCTTGGTATATATTCAAAGCGGAATGACTCAAGCTCATCATGATCAAAATTCCTGTGATCGCAAAGTTCATAATTCTTCCTTCACGCGCTTACCTCGATGTTCTGTTGCGTCGAATAGCTCCACACCATGTTCGCTCCGCGGAGTAGCACCCTGAGGTGATGCACGCAGCTAAGACACAAGCTGGGGTCTTTATCGTAGCCTGGGTCAGTCCAGGGTGGTTGACGCGGGTGATGTCAGGCTCCACCATATCTTTTGCCAGCATCGTTTTTTCTGCCTGTTCAGCGGAATGTGTACAACAAAGTTCAGCGGCACCTTTTCGCGCCCAAGACCAGTTTTCTTCTCGCGGCCGGCGTAACCGCATTTTATACAAATCGCAAAGCCGAAGTTTTATTCGCCGCTGTTACTTGCCAGCAGTTCGCCGCCTTCGCAAAGCACGGCTCTGAATCCTCGAATCCCGCCGAAATCATTAAGACTACGAGTTCGGTCCTGGCTTGGTATGAGGAAAGCAATCGAAAGGATCTGTATTCTGCCTACTCGTTCCGGGTTGCCCGACCGAGACGGAGGCTCAGACGCCGCAGTCGGGAAAAAGCCATCTGAACAGCTTGGGCTTTTACTTTCGACCCCATAAGCGATAAAACAGCAAGAAGACTTACTTTCACTAAATTCAATGATATTGAGTGCTCCGCCCTTGCTCCATCCCATCAGAAATTACGCGCTCCATCCACCATCGCAAGCCCTTACCGCGTTATCACACTCGATTTACGTTATTGGTTGCCGCGACCGGTGAAGATCTTCCATATTTTTAGGGCTATCCAGATTGGAACCCCATCACAGTTGACTGAAACAAAAACACAACCGCAGAACCAAGTATTGCCATGGCTATGCGTATGAGTTGATGTAGTCTATCGAGCTGATGGCCCAAACCTGTTAAATAACGGATAGAACGCAGAACATAACGGGAATTGCGTGAATCCCAACACCGTTTGCACGCGAGTTGGTGGTTCTGTAGAGTCCTTGGGCAAGATCGAAAGGAAAACGGCTATCCCGAGAATTGCTCCACCAATAATAGCCGTCCGTATGTCGTTTCTGAAAGTTGCAGAATCATAGGTTACCGGCTCCATCCCTCGTCGCGGTCGCGCTCTGGTTTCCGCTGTGGCGTCTTCTCCTGACGCTATTCGGGATCATGCGGGCGGATTTTTCTGCTGCGCTCGCGCATCACTCGCGCATCCCAGGGCTAAACAGGGTCGCTCCATATCAAAACGACAGTTTGGCGCCTAATTCGACGCGACGCGGGCCCGTATATTGCGGGTAGGTGGCCGTGGTGGAACCGAACGTAGCGGATGTAACCCCGGCGATCGGCGAACCAAAGTACACGCTATTCAGCACGTTGAAGAAATGGCTTTGCACCGCCAGATTTACGCTTTCGCGGATGCGAAAGCGCTTGTTCAGGGTCATGTCCCAGTTACGAATATGATCCGTGCGTAAGTTGGGGTCCAGGCGCGGGCCGTTGGGGATGGTGAACTCCGGAGTGGTGGTGAAGGCGGCGGTGTTGAACCAGGGCTTGGTACAGTTGCAGGCCGGATCATAGGCGCGGGCGTTCGCTTCGGATTGAGCGAGCGGAAGCTTCGCCAACTGACCGGCAACGACACTAGCGCGGCTGGGGTTGGCTCCGGCTAAGCGGGAAAGGTCATTGCCTCCGATGCCGATAGGACGTCCGCTTTCCACGGTGTGGACGGAGAGGATGGTCCAGCCGCCTGCAACTTGATTCATCAAGCGGCCGTGATCGAGGAACTTTTTGCCTTTGCCGAAGGGCAGATCGTAGCTGTAGTTGATGACGATGCGCTGAGGCACGTCAAAATCGCCCACGGACTTTTCGAGGCGCGTATTGTAGATGTCACGCAAAGCCGAGGGCTCCTGGAAGGCCGCACCGTTGCCGATGCCGCCTGTGTCGAGGAGCTTCGAGATGGTGTAAAAGCCGCTGAGGCTAAGGCCTTGGGAGAAGCGTTTTTCAACTTTCAATGTGACGGCGTGGTAATCGCTATCACCCACGGGGGGCCGGTTGTAGATCAGACTCCCGCCAAAGGCGTCAGCGCTGTTGTTGGCCGCGTACTGTGGGTATGGTTTCAGTAGCTGCTCGCGCGGGATGGTGGGTTGCCCGAGCAGTCCGGTAAAGAAATAACCATAGTAGGGATTGGGAACACGCTCGGTGAGGTAAGTGCCGCCGCGAGCCAGATTTTTGGAGTCGATTTGATTCAGTTGGAGACTGGGGATGGGTAAGTGGACGCCGCGGCTCCCATAGTAAGTGACGCCAATCACGATGGAGCGGGGGAGTTCCCGTGAGATCCCGAAGTTCCACTCCTGCATGTACTCGGAGGGCTGATCGCGCAGAACTGTATTGATGGAGTTATTCAGCCGATAGGAACCGTCGTTGACCGGGGCGGCGGAACTGGGCTTTGTCAGACTGTTCGGGAAGGGATTGGAGAGCGTGACTTTGGGAGTGTAATCCGGGTTCAGGTTATCGGCGGAAACGCTGTAATTGAAAGGCGTATCCACTAACCCGGGTTCCAGGCCGACGGGGAGAAAGAAGATGCCGTACCCGGCGCGCAGACTGGTCTTGCTGCCGAGCCGGTAAGCCGCGCCTACGCGAGGCCCGAAGTTGAGCCAGTTGGCCGCGCGCAAGGTGGAGGCATTGCCGCTGCCGGTGAAGAGGATTGCGCCTTTCGGTCCGTTAGGAATCGGATTCTTCGCGTTGGGATCGAAGTACGAGAGGCGATTGTGCGCTTCCCCGGTGCCGGTCTCTACTTCCCATCGGATGCCCAGGTTCAAGGTGAGATTTTTCGTGACCTTCCAATCGTCTTGCGCATAGGCGCCGGCATAGTGGTGGTAAGTGCTGAGCGCTTCCACATGCTCAAAGCTGAAATTGCCGGTACCGAGAAGAAAGGATGCGAAATCGAAGCCGATATCGGGTTGGGAGGCGGCGAGAGCGTCCTGTTGAGTGAAGCTGTGACCAAAGCTGAAGCTGCCGGTCGGGTTGAAGACCTGGAAGGGGTAGAAACGGTAGAGACGGTATTCTCCGCCTAAGTGCAGGTTATGGCGGCCTTTGACGCAGACGAGGTTTTCCTGCAAGCCCTGTGTATCGCGAGGCTGATTGTTGTAGGCCGTGCCGCCCAGGTTCGGGAAGGCCTCACCGCTACTGAAAGAGAAATTTGGAAAAAAGAGAACGTTGGCGGCATCGCGGTAGTAGGAAGGCAAGCCGAGCTTGGTGGGATCAAAGCCCAAGGTGTTCGGCACCAGATTGGCGCGGAAGCGCGTGTAACTATAACGGAACACGCTGCTCAGGGCGGTGGAGATCTGGTAAGTGTCATCGACACCGAAGTTCTTAAAATTATCGTGCGTAGAGCCCGTGCTGGCGAATTGCACGATATTGCCAGGGTTCTTCTCCAGATTCTCCTGAAAATTGAAGCGCCCGAAGAAGCGGTGGCGGTCGGTGAAGTAATGGTCGACGCGCCCGCTGTAGAGATCGCGGCTATATTTCTGTTGATCGCGGAAGTAGAAATTCTGGCGGCTGGTGAGGGCATTGCCGGGGCGGTTGGGGGCCGGGTAGTTGGCGGCTACGGCCTTGGCAATGGGGTTCAGGCGATCCGGCGGAATGACGTTATTGGGAAAAGGGGTGCGGATGTATCGGCCGTTAACCAGTTGCGTCGTTGTGGGATCGAAGATCTGGATGGGCTTAATGACGTTGCCGACCTTGACGACCGTCTGGGAGAAATCGCCCGCCAGTTCGCGCGCAGTGGGGACGCTGTACAGTTGGTCGCCGACGGGGTTGTTTTCACGCCGGCCTTCGTAGCTGCCGAAGAAAAATGTCTTGTTGCGGCCGTTATAGAGCTTCGGGATTTCAACGGGTCCGCCTAACGTTCCACCGTACTGGTGGCGGTGCAACCGTGCTCGCGGGATCCCGAAACGGTTGGAACTGAAGCTGTTCGCGTTGAAGGCTGTGTTCTGTTCGTAGTCGTACAGCACGCCGTGGAATTTGTTCGTGCCTGACTTTGTAACGATGTTGACCACACCGCCTCCGCTGCGCCCGAACTCGGCGGAGTAGGTGGATGTCTCGACGCGAAGCTCCTGGACGGAGTCAGGAGAGGGCAGAATGACAACGCCGTTGAAATCGCCGATGGTATTCGAGGCACCGTCGAGTAAAACTTCATTGAAGGAACTGCGGCCGCCTGCGACCGAGAAGTTGGAATCGAACACGTTGCGGTTGCCGCGCGCGTTTCCGGCATTCGATACGACTCCGGGTATGCTGCGCAGTGCACCCAGAACGTCGCGTTCGGGAAGCGGGTAGTCCTCAATGATTTTCGATTCGAGGGTGGTGCCGACGGAGCTGGTTTCGGTTTGGAGAAGCGGTGCGTCCCCGGTCACTTCGACAGCGGTAGCCACAGCGGAGACGGGCAAGGCAAAATCAAGCGTAACCACTTCGCTGGCTTCGAGGAGCACGCCTTTCCGGACTTGGGTCTGCAAGCCCGGTGCTTCGACAGTAACTTCCCAGTTCCCGGGGAGCAGGAGCGGGATGTCGTAGGTTCCGGAAGTATCCGAGCGGACGGACTTACGGACGTTTGTATCGATATTGCGGGCGGTGACGGCAGCCGCGGGCACGGCAGCTTTGGCCGCGTCTGTGATGGTGCCTGTAATCCGCGCATTGAAAGTTTGCGCGAGAAGGCCGAGGGGGCAGAGGAGTGCGGCACAAAAAACAATGCGCGGCAGATGCATGGGTGGATTTTACTCCGTTCCGGGCGACGGCTATGGGGTAGTAGCGACCGGATTCGGTTAATCTAGAGGTCACCGCAAACGCAAAACGGCGCAGTTTCAGCGCGGCTTATTAGACGAAGATCAGCCGTTTAGGACCCATTCGGTGCCGACCGTGCTTAAAATTATAAGCTCAACATTTTTAGACTAAAAAAGAAATCCACGAAGACTTCCTGACGAGGAATGAGAAGAAGGAGATGTACCGATGGCAACAACAGTACAGAACGCCGTTCCTGATTCCAGCTACGCTCGACAAGGCTTTAATCGCTGGCTGATTCCGCTGGCGGCGGTTCTGGTCCAGATTTGTATCGGCTCTGTCTACGCCTGGAGCACGTTCAACCGGCCAATCAACGCACTGTTCCCGGCCTCGGCGGCGGATTCGTGGCTGGCGTGGTTCAAAGCGCCGTATATCACGTTTAGCGCGGCGCTGGTGCTGCTAGGGCTAAGCGCGGCGTTCGGGGGCCCTTGGGTAGAGCGTCGCGGTCCGCGCGCGGCTGCCACGGCCGCCGCCGCCTTTTTCGGGGCCGGTCTGCTGATCGGCGGGCTCGGGTTGCAGATCAAGCAGGAATGGCTGGTGTTCCTGGGAATGGGCATTATCGGCGGCATCGGCTGCGGACTAGGTTACATCGCGCCGGTTAGCACTCTGGTGAAGTGGTTTCCCGACCGCCGCGGCATGGCCACGGGAATGGCGATCATGGGATTCGGTGCCGGCGCCTTCCTTGCCGGTTATCTCAACGCATTCCTGATCGAGCGCATCGGCGTCGCCAACACCTTGTTCGCGCTGGGCGTGGTTTACTTCATCATCATGAACATTGGCGCACAGATCATTCGCCGTCCTGCACCGGGCTGGAAACCAGAAACATGGACGCCCATGGCGCTTGCCAACCAGATCGCGCCGGAAGCCAGCTTGACCCGAAACGCAGCGGTTCGCACGTATCAGTTCTGGCTGCTTTGGGGAATGCTGTTCATCAACGTCACTGCGGGAATCGGCATTCTGGCGCAGGCCTCGCCGATGATGCAGGACATGTTCGGCAAGACAGCGCTCCAGGCAGCCGGCGTGGTATCGATCATCAGTTTGTTCAATGCCGGCGGCCGGTTCTTCTGGGCGTCGCTTTCGGACTACATTGGCCGCAGAATGACCTATTTGGTCTTCTTCGCGCTGGGGCTCGTTCTCTTTCTGCTTATCTCGCGGTTTGGAGACGCCGGCGAGTGGTTTTTCTTTCAGATTGCCCTTTATATCGTCTTCACTATGTACGGCGGCGGCTTTGCGACGATTCCGGCTTTCCTGGCCGATATGTTCGGGCCTAACAACGTGGGCGCCATTCACGGGGCCATGCTCACGGCGTGGAGTGCGGCTGCCATAGCGGGGCCGGTGATCATCACGCAATTGTCGGATTCCGCCAAACGGGCGCTCGCTCCTGGTGCGAGCAAGGTGCACATCTACGACCGGCCGCTAGAGGTTCTGGCGGGACTGCTGATGGTTGGGTTCGTGCTCACTTTGCTGGTTCGGCCGCTGCGGGCAATAACAAAGTGAGGGGATCCACATCAATCATCAGCGCGGTGGCGCCCCACTTCCGCAATTCGGTTCTCCGTCCTCCCGCGCCTATCACGTGTTCCGAAACCCCCGCCAGATAAACTTCGCACCGCCTCAATCTCTTAGCTCAACTGACGTGTCTGCGCTACAATCCCCATACCCTACTCCCCCTATGAGCATAAGAATTTTTCCGCCGCTAATTTGCTTTCTTCTTCTGGTGAATGCATTTGGAAGTGACACGGAGTGGCCAGTCAACGGCGGCCCGTATAACATCCGGTATTCGGATTTGACCCAGATTACTCCGGAGAACGTGAGCAAGCTTCAAGTTGCCTGGACCTATGATTCGCATGACGCTTTCAAAGACTCTGAAATGCAGAGCAATCCCATAGTTGTCGAAGGGGTGCTGTACGCGACTACGCCGAAGCTGCATGTGATTGCGCTGAACGCGACAACAGGAAAAGAGCTTTGGAATTTCGATCCAGCGGGTGGGGCTGCGCCGCAGAGGCGATACCGGCATCGCGGAGTGACGGTGTATCAGGACCGTGTCTTCTTCACGCACCGGAATTTCCTATGGGCGCTGGATAAGAAGAGCGGCAAGCCGATTTTGACATTCGGGGCAGGCGGACACATCGACTTGCGCGAAGGACTTGATCGCCCCGTGGAATCGATAAGCGTAAGCGCGAGTAGCCCGGGAGTCATTTTCGAGGACTCGATCATTCTAGGGAGCACGGTTCCGGAAACGCTGCCAGGGTCACCGGGGTTCATTCGGTCGTTCGATGCTAAAACCGGGAAGCTCAAGTGGGTATTCCGAACCATTCCCAGACCGGGCGAGTTCGGATACGAGACATGGTCCAGAGATTCGTATAAGATTTCTGGCGGAGCAAATGCCTGGGCGGGGCTTTCGATCGATCCAAAAAACGCGCTGGTGTTTGCCGCGACGGGATCGGCGTCATTTGATTTCTATGGAGCCAACCGCGTGGGTGATAATCTGTTCGCCGATTGCGTGCTGGCGCTGGATGCGCGCACGGGGAAACGCATCTGGCATTTTCAGGGCGTAAAACACGATGTGTGGGATTTTGACTTCCCTGCAGCGCCGAGCCTGGTAACGGTAACGCGCAATGGCAAGCCGGTGGAAGCGGTGGCGCAGATTACAAAAACGGGGTATGTGTTCGTTCTGGATCGAAAAACGGGGTTGCCCTTGTTTCCGGTGAAATATCAAAAGGTTCCCGCCTCGAAATTGGACGGGGAGGTTTTGGCTGAGACCCAGCCCTACCCGGTTGCCCCTCCGCCTTTCACTCGCCAGAACTTTACGGAAGACATGGTGACTAACCGGACAACGGAGGCCCACGCAGCAGTGCTGCAACAATTTCAAAAATACGATTCGAACGGAATGTTCACGCCGCCCAGCACGCGCGGCACAATTTTGTTCCCTGGTACCGACGGCGGCGGTGAGTGGGGCGGCGCCGCTTATGATCCGGCGACGGGGCTGCTCTATGTAAATTCAAATGAGCAGCCGTGGATTATTCGGATGGTGACTCATGACACCACATCGCTTTACAAAAACAATTGCGCCGGTTGCCATGGCAGCGATCTGAAGGGCGCACCGCCGACTTATCCCTCTCTGGTGGACATCGGAAAGAGGCGCACGCGCGAGGAACTGACTACGCTAATCCGCGAAGGCACCGGACGTATGCCGGGCTTCAGCCATTTGGGCCATAACATGGACGAGATTGTCGATTTCTTGATCACCGGACAGGATAAGGGCACGGTTGATCCAAGTACGGCGGAGAATGACTCCAACTGGCTGAAGTACCGCAATGAGGGATACATTCTGTTCCGGGACCCGCAGGGTTACCCGCCGCTCACACCTCCCTGGGGTACTCTCAATGCGATCGACTTGAACAAGGGAGAGATAAGGTGGAAGATCCCTTTCGGTGAATACCCTGAGCTAGCTGCCAAAGGCATAAAGGACACAGGCAGCGACAATTACGGGGGACCTGTAGTCACCAAGAGCGGACTGCTTTTCATTGGGGCAACCAGCTTTGATAAGAAGTTTCACGCGTACGACAAGTTGACTGGGAAGTTGCTCTGGGAGACGGTTCTTCCGGCGGCAGGAAACGCCACGCCCGCGATCTACGAGTTAAATGGCCGCGAATATATAGTGATTGTCTGCGGTGGCGGTAAGAATGACGCACCCTCCGGCAGCAGCATCGTGGCGTTCGCAATTCCCGAGTCAAAGAATTAAAGCTTGAGTAGCAAGCCCTGAAATGGAAAACGCCCTGGGATGTGTCTGCGACTGGGTTAGCCGGCCATGGTGATGATAACCCTATGCGCGAAGACAGAGCGTTCGTAGCCACGTTCATGCCCAGCCCGGAGGTGCCGGTTGCGATGTGGAATCCTTTCCGATCGACAGCCGCAGCGATCAACTTTTTCGGTTCTGGAATCGTGACTGTCCAAGGCGAGCGCGCTGCAATCCTGATCTGCTATGTTCGACATTTCGTTTGGCCAGTTCTCACATCTTTATGTATTAGCCATCAACACCTGGGCCCAACCAAAACCGCTTCTCTGTACTCGGGAATACGGAAAAATATATCTGGATCAGAGACTTCCCAAACACTCGACGACAGCCCCGCCCACCTAACATCTTCCGCAAACTCTCCGTGGATGAATCCGCTGTTCCCGAGGCGGATTTCGGAGCACGCGGCAGCTTGTTGCGCGAGGCGTCCGAGTACACCGGCGTGACGTAGGATTTGTTAAAACCGATAGGGAAACCCGTCACCAGCCTTATTTGGCAAATTCGTCACTGAACAGCGGGTATCTGAAAGGTGCCTACCGTGCCCATG
>Ga0123338_10003631_pt1 | contig 13801 bp, 15 predicted proteins | sample grotaG_FD_89793 | JGI IMG/M metagenome (GOLD analysis project Ga0123338, IMG submission 89793) | Glacier valley bacterial and archeal communities from Borup Fiord, Nunavut, Canada, to study Microbial Dark Matter (Phase II) -... | ecosystem: Environmental > Aquatic > Freshwater > Ice > Glacier ... | reverse complement strand
GGATTCATGCTGGCGTCTGGAAGCTGCAGCAACATGTTCTCGTCGCCGCCTTCGTCGCCCATCGGCTGATCGAGCGAAAGTGGTTTCTGCTTCGGGCGCCGTCGCAGCAGATCAATGAACAGGTTCGATAGAATCCGGAAAAACCAGCTTTCGAACGGCATCTGCCGATTGTACGTCCCGAAGGAACGATAGGCACGTAGATACGCCTCCTGAGTCAGATCTTCGGCGTCGTCACGATTGCCTGTCATGCGGTAAGCGACGTTGTACGCCTGTCGTTTGGTGCGGTCGATTAATTTGTTAAACTCGGCATGATCGCCATGCGAAGTGTTAGGTCCCAGAGTGGTAATATCTGACATTCTAGTGCCTCCAGCCATTTATTTGGACTGCTACGGGCATTCTCTACGCAGGCAATTCGACATTCGGTCTAACAATGGTATGTGTCGGGTTGCTGCATAGATATCTTTACTGTGTGCTGCTGTCCTATACTAAGTTAGACGTTCAAGAATCGGAAAAGGGTTCATTATTTTAGGTCTAACTAGTCCAAATTCGATTCATTTTTATTTTGGTACGAACATTCCTCCACGCCGTATTTTTGAGAGTAGAATTGCGAAGTGAATCGTCGCTTCAGCGCTTACTGCGTTCGAAGCAGACGGCTGAGCGCACGAAGCCTATCGGTGATCATAAGGCAGTCACGATGTGTCTTCGCGAGCATTAGAGCGCCTTCCAGGGCGGCAAGAAGAATGAACGCCATCTCTTCCGGAACGATATCGGGGCGAAAGTCGCCGCATTCGACGCCTGCTGCAAGGCATTGCGTCAGCGCTGACTGCGTGGTGTCGAAGAGTTCACAGAGCCGGTGGCGGAAACGCTCGCTGGTCTCGTCTCCATCGACTGCCAGCCCCGCTGCCAGATTTCCGAACGGACAGCCAGCAGTTTTCCCCGCCTGCTGTTTGAAACACATACGATCGAAGAATAGTTCGAGGCGCATCGCAGGGGCTGCACTCGTGCTGCCGAGCGTTGATTCGACGAGGGCGGCAAATTCGAGAAAATGAATCTCGATCACTGCGAAACCCAACTCTTCTTTGTTCTTGAAATGGTAGTAGAAATTGCTCTTGACAACGCCGCAGCGCCGAATGATATTATCGACGCTCGTTGCCTGATAGCCGTTATGATAGAACATCTCGCAGGCACATACCAGTATCTTCTCTTTGCTGCGTGGACAGGGCATCGTCTACCCACCTCCTCAAGCATCGCCCGATTGATTTTTGCCTGGCTAATGTCAGTTGTTGGATTCGACTGGTGCAGCACGATTGGTCGGGTCGAATCGCGTCAATTCGTTCGACCCGACCTGGATCGATAAAAGAGTGTGCTGCCGCAATTTGCGCCAATGTTTGAGCCATATTTAGTACCGATTAGTTCTACTACCAACAGTATAACACCATCTTCAGTTAAATGCAACCTCAAAATACGTTCGCAGTAATTTGCTTCTCCGCGCTCATTCTAAACTCCACTCTCAATTACATCATTCTCAATTACATCATTCTCAATTACATCATGAATGACACTGGCAGTGGCATCAGCGTCAAAAATAGACGCAGGATCAAATGCGTACGCGTAAAAGACAGGTCTTTCGGACCCATCCATGAATCACATGAGTAAGGCATTATAGAACATGGTAGAAGCGGAACAGGCAGGATTTCGTTACCGATCGCTTGCTCACCATTGGGATGGACTCCGCTGGCAGAGGGAGGGAGATACACGAAAATCAGATGATCGGCGAGGAGGACTCGACTGTCCAAAGTCCTGCCGTGTTGGATATTGCCGTCGCGACAGCGGGTGCGGCGGATGTCGATGTCTGGCTCGATGCGCTGTGTGCCGCGATGCTGCCGCGATGCTGCCGCTCAGACCCGGGCGATCGGCGGAGGAGCTTCGTGACGAGCTTCAAAACCGCCTGGACGCACTGGCTGCCGCATATCGTGAGCTGGGAGGCGAACACAACGAAGCGGCCAACACCGCCTACCGACAGCTGCAGAAGGAGTGCATCAACAGCAGACAGCAGCCTATAATCAACGAGCAAAGCAGCGGGCGTACGGAAAGAGCAGGGAGGCGTACGAGAAGCGCACAGGCGACCAACACCCGCACAGGCAGTAAACTCATATCGGCATCCTCTTTCCTGACCCGCGCAACGCTGCTGCCGCTGGGAATGTTCAGCCTGTTTTATGCTGCGGATGTATCGGGACTCTCATGGCGCGTATGGATGCAAGTGTTCGGCTCTGCAGTTCAGGATAACTTTGCTGCCGTGCAGACCGGGGCCATGACACTGGCGAATACGGACGAATACGCCTTCTACCGATTCGAGCTTTTTGTCGTGCCGCTCGGGGTGGGACTGACTGTCGGTCTTCTGCAGCGCAGAAAAGCTTTCAAATCCGTGTTCGGGGCGCTTGCGTTGCTGGCCATTCCTGCGATCCTGCTGCCCGGTTTGATCATGGGACTGAGCTTCGCCGGAATGCATGACGGCATCATGACGAGCTTCATTCCGTCAGCGGGTCCAGGGGTTTGCGGGGTCGGTTTTTGGCTGTGCCTCGGTCTTGCGGGCGCGGCAGCGGGGAGTTGGCTCCGACACCCGCGCCTGCCGAAAATGCCCGGCAAGTGAACTGGAGATCGCCTGCCCCGGCGTGAGCCACTACTGAATCGTGGTCGTATCGAGGCTCTCGCTCAAATCCGTTACCTGATCGCCTGAGTAGGGAATATGCACCAGCAGATGCCGGTCTCCCGCGTTCGCGAGGCAGAACGAGATGCCTGCCTGGACGCCGCTGTTTCGGGCGGCGAACGCGGAGTCGGCTTTGATCTTGAAGAACAGCGGCATCTGCTCCGGGCGGAAACTGCCGATTTCGAGCACGACGGGTGGCGCGATATCGTCACGCGACCGGAAGTCGTACAGGTAGCAGTTTTTGCGGTCGATGATGCCGCGCCGCGAGTAGAGGGCGAGCAGGGAGTAGTGGCGCGTCGTCTCCTTCGAAGTGTTCCGAGTGATGGAAGCAGCCTCCGACAAAATCTTCAGCGCCTCCTCTGTTGTCAGGAACGAGTGTTCGATATCGTCGCCTGCCGCCCCTGCGAACTCCTCCGGCAGATCGGTGAGTTGATAATACGCGCCTTGTTCGGATATCACGGCGATCGCAACGGCGTTTCGGTATTCGATGCCCTCACCGATCTTCTGTTTGAGATAAGTGATCATCGTCTGGAACCGTTTCTGATGCTCGGCGCGGAGCATTGCCAGGTCCACTTTCTGCAGCGGATCAAGTTCTTCCATTTCTTGATTTCCCTCTGTCCATCGCTTTCCTTATACTTTCGTGGCTACCCACTAGGTCTCCTCCTTTGTAAAGGAGACTGACCACACACCAATCCCCTCCTTCGCAAAAAGGGGGAGTAATACACTTCTATAAGCTTTTTGCTGAAGTGCGGCAGGTTACCCATAGTCTACCGTATCCGCTGCCCACCTGTGCAGACTGGTCGGCGAAAGTCGTGTCTGCTTCGCTTCACGGCAAGCGATTTCGAGAACGCCTCCGGTAAAGCTTGCTCACTACGGTTGACAGGGCAGTGCGTCCTTGCTATACTGGCATTGAAGAGCATGATATTAGTCGTTCGAGAGAGGAAAAGCAATGAACTATCCCGGGGTTGGACAACAGCCACCGATGTACACGCCGCCAAAAAAGAAGATTCCGGTAATCCCGATCGTGTCGGGTGTACTCGGATGCGGCTGTTTGCTGATTGTGCTGGTGGTTGCTGTGGGTATCAAAGCTTTCCATACGGTGCAAGCTGGCACCTCGGAAGCTGCAGTGGTCGGCAACAGCTTCATCGATGCGATGGGGCATCATAACTACCCATCCGCTTACTCCCTGTTCTCAGACGAGGCTAAGTCCAGTGTTTCCGCCAGTGACCTCAAGGAGATGGAGATGCTGGTAGAGAAGAAGCATGGGGCGTTCGTAGGTCGTGGTCAGCCGCAGTGGTATATGCAGAACTGGAACGGTCAGACGAGTGTCCTTCTCACCTATCGGGCACAGTTTGCCAAGGCTCCAGACACAGCGACTCTGACGCTGGTTCCGACGAAAAAAGGCTATCGAGTGTTTTCCGCTCATTACAATCTTTAGGCAGACGGGTAATTCGCGAAAGAAAATACTTTGCATCGATCTGGTTCGACCGTTGCGTTCCGGGAGGGAAATACAATGTGGCGTGAACTGGTGGAGAGTGTCTGCTCGGAATGCACCTTTGCGCCACCTGGCGACGAGCAGTCGCTAAACGATATCGAAGCCGCGCTGCCGCCCGAACTCCGCGCCCTACATCAGCAGCAGTATATCGGCGTCTGTATGCTTGAGTCGAATCGCGAGAATCCCGACGTCCTGCTGAGCGGCTTTACGGGTGTCCTGCCCGACTGGGCGGGTCGTGGCGCAGCAAAAGCTCTGAAGGCGCACAGTCTGCTCCGTGCAAAACAGATAGGTTTTCGATACGTCGAGACGAGCAACCTCTCAATCAATCGGGGAATATGTGCGATCAATAATGCCCTCGGCTTTCAGATTGTCAGGAAGCATTTACATAGCTACCCGACACCCATACCTGCTGTCGTAGGAACGGTAAACCAATGACGCAAAATGAAATTATCGCCGCGATGAACGCGGTCACAGCCACCTTTCCCGACGACAAACTTCCTGCTGATATTTTCCAGCAGGAACGCTCTGTCTACAACGACAGATGTCGGGAGCTTTGCGCGCAGCTTCGTGAGTCGCAGGAGCAGGACGTGTTCGAAGCCCTATTTTCTTATGCCTGCCTGCGCCACGCACCGCCCGATACTTCACCGGATTTTGCCGCACAGCTGCTGTTCACTATCCGACCGGCCTGCTCGATGCCGTGCCGGGAAGCGATATGGACTGTTGTGACCTCGGAATGGGATGTCAGCGTCGAGGAGATACCCTGGTACTTCGCATACGCGTTCGGTACCAAAGCAGTCTACAAAGTTCTGGAGGAGCTGGAGCAAATAGAGAGTGTTCAGAAGTCCCGAGAGGCGCGCAAAGCGTGGGTCACGGTGCAGCCTCTCGACCAGCGTCATCGTGGACCCGCGCCGCTGCCGGGTACAGAGGTGATTTTGGATGCGTTTCGTTGGTGGGTAGACGCCTTCGCGTCGCGACAGGAAACAATTACGACCGAATGGACACCCTGGTGGCTCAAATAAGGCTGGCAGATGTTTTAGGGGAAATTATCAAATGGAAGGATTCGGATCGTACGAAAAACAACGCCGCTATGATAAGCAGGGGCAGCGCTGGCATTTTGTAAAGAGGTATCTACTTGGCGACGATGCCGAGCCTGATGAGGAACAGGCCTATGAACTATACTTCCGTAACGATGACCGTACAGAGTTCGGACTTTTACGTTTCGAGCATCGGAGAGACAATCCCTACCGAGATCACGCAATGATCGTGAATAAGATCATGAATGACGTAGAGTTTCGGAGGACGCTCCTCGATGCCGAGACGGAAGAGGTATGGCTCAATAGCTGGAAATAGCAAAGATGCTGGAATCCGCTCTGTCGAGTGTTGTTGTCATGGAGGTTCTTAATGCAATACCCGCTTGAAGAAGCGATGAACGATATGGCGGTCATCCGAACGACTTTTGAGACCATGAATTTGTTTGCCGCCGAAGACCCCAGCCGCGCCGAAATGTTTGCCTTAGTTTTTGATGCACGAGAAAACCTGATTTGCCGTTTCCGTTCTGTCTGTCGGGGACTAGAGGCGAACCAGACGGAGTACAGACTGGATTTCGAGCAGTTCAAGACGAATGCGCTTCGGCTGATGACGAAGGGTTATCCATGTCGTGGTCTCAACAGAATGCTGAAGACTAAGGGACTCTCAAGGATTAAACTGTTCCACTTTGGCTGGCGACTAAAGTCACTGCCACAAAGGCGCGAAGGCAGACTTCGCGGACTGGAACATTTATTTTGTTGAGAGTCCCTAACGCCTTCGACGAGAGCGAAACGCTCTATTATTACGAGGTGGATGGGAATGAAGAGGCAGAGGCGCTGCGCCAGATGCCCGCGCATTCGTTCACTGTCTGGGTGTTCAACGACCTGCTGCAAAGTATAGAGGACAAAGGTATAGAGGACAAAGGTATAGAGGGCAAAGCCAATTACGCCGACGAGCGCGTTTTTAGGCGGCGTGTATTTCAGAAGTATCTGGCAGTCCTGTTCCTCTGCTACGCCGACACCGACCCGACGTTTTTCGATGTGAATCAGATGTGAACATGTAGTCCAATCCGGTTACGAAACGGCAGCGTAGCCTGGCAGGCTTTCGAGATAGGGTGACAACCCAACAATGGAAATACATGAGTACAAGGGCAGAGTGAGTATCGACGGGCGCAAGGTTTCAGGCTGGATTACCGGGAGAGCCTGCGAGCATTGCCGACAGTCGCTGATCTATTCCGACACGTACGATGCGGACTTTTGTCCCGCCTGTGACGTGTGGCGCGAACCTGTTTGCAGCAATAGGTCGTGTTCCTTTTGCCGCACAAGACCCGAGCGTCCATTGTCATAAAATGAGGTGGATTCGGAGTGTATCCAGGGGTTTAAACCCTGTCTGTAGGACGTCCCACCAGTCGTCCTGCGGACGGAAATGCCTGACCGGATGCGCATTATGTCCGAAGGACATTTGGCAGAACGCCCGCAGCGACGGACTTTAGTCCGTTGCAGGATTATGTTGGCGCTGACGTGGCACGGTTGCGACCATACACCGCATACAGCAGACATCCTGCCCCAAGCCAGACAAGCAGGTGCAGCCAGCTTCGCAGCGGCAGTGCGCACATCAGAATCAGCGAGGAGCCGATGCTTACAACCGGCATCAGGAGACCTCCGGGCGCACGGAACACCGCCTCGCGTCCTAAAGGCATACGGCGCAGTGCCAGCAGCGCGGACGCGACCAGCACGAACCCGAACAGGGTTCCGAGAATTACCAAATCCATCAGCAGGTGCAGCGGAACCAGACTCGCCAGCAGACTGACGACGATCCCGACAAGCAGAGAACCCTTCCAGGGCGTCTGAAAACGCGGATGAATGGCGGCGAAAAAGGATCGCGAAAGCATCCCGTCCTGCCCCATCGCGAGCAGTATGCGCGGATAGGTGAGCAGAATAATCAGCAGCACAGACGTAATGCCAGCCGTCGCGCCGAGCGAAATCAGCCTCTGCGCCCACGGTAAGCCAACCTGCCGGAACGCGCTCGACAGCGGCGCATTGATCTGAATCTGGTCGTAGGGAACCATGCCGGTCAGCACGGCGGTTACCGCAATGTACAGCACAGTGGCGATCCCGATCGAGGCGATGATCGCGATCGGAACGTCACGGCGCGGGCGGCGCGCCTCCAGCGTGTACGCCGTGACGGCATCGAAACCCATGAAGGCGTAGAACACGAGCGCCGCGCCCGCCAGTGCCCCGACCGGTTCCCCGCCACTTCCCACACGCCCGAGTATCGGCTTCCCGAACAAACTAAGCCCGCCCCAGCCGAACGGCGCGAACGGCGTCCAGTTCCGCACATGGACATAAAATGCGCCGACCACGATCACGAACAGGATCACGCACAGCTTCAGCACGACGATCGCGCCATTGACCTTCATGCTCATCCGAAGACCGCGCACGACAAGCAGTGTGATCAGCAGAACGATCACGAAAGCGGGAAGGTCGAGCAGGCTGCCGGTGGCGGCGAGTTTCCCGCTCGTCTGGCTGAGGTCGATCGGCGGACCGCCGAGAATTCCTGGCAGTCGTACGCCGAAGCCGCTCAGGAAGTCCTGAAAGTAGTGTGACCAGCCCTGCGCGACCGAGGCGGCGGCAAGTCCGTATTGAAGCAGCAGGTTCCAGCCGACGATCCATCCGAAGCCCTTGCCGAGCGTCACCCGCGCGTAGGTATAAGCGGAACCGGCACGTGGAACAGCCGATGCAAACTCAGCGTAGCAGAGCGCACAGGCGATACAGGCGATCGCTGCAACAACGAACGAGACGATCAGCGCGGGACCGGCTTTCTCATGCGCCGCCATGCCAGTCATAATGAAGATGCCCGTGCCGATAATTCCGCCGATGCTCAGGCTCGTCAGCGCGAGCGGCCCCAGCACACGTGGCAGTGGACTGGCTTCGTCCGTTGCGGGACTTGGATTCGGGGAACCAGAATGAGAGGTCGTAGCCTCGCGAATTGCCATGTATGGTTTGCCTTATGTATCGCGGGAGCGCTATAGGTTTAGACACGGGACTGGAATCCCAATGCAGAACTGCTCGAGCATACGGGGCTGAAGCCCAGTCTGCGCGGGTATTTCCGAGTACTGAAAGTACCCGTCTGGAAAAAGCAAACGTCTTCCACACGCAAATGCACCACCCCCAACCCCCCCGTCGCTATTTTTCAAGGAGGGAGTTGGGGGGTGGTTAGCCGTTTTCAGTCCGCAAAGGTGGACTTCGCATCTCCAGGCCGGGGCGTCAGCCCCGTGTCAAAGCGAAGCGCAATGTGTCGCCTCTGGCAGGGGGTTGGAGTAAGGGCCACACGGAATGCTACTTGCCCTGCTGACGCATTTTTGCCATTTCGGCGCGCAGGTCGTACTGTCCGGCGTGAACCTCGATAGAAGGTCCGACCGCCTCTGTGCCGCCCGTCAGCGTTCGCCACGTAAAGAAGGCGACGAGCACGAGACAGACGCTGATTGCCACCGGCGCTGCCCACACGGGCAGGCTATTGCTGATTTTGTTTTTCATGATAGGTTTGTCTTGAGAACGAATCGCCCACACTGCGCTTCAGCGCAGACCCCACGAGCCATCCGCGTTCTTGAAGGGAATGCCGCGCAGTTCGTCTTTGCCCTGGTAAGGACCCTCTGATGTGACTGTGTAGTAGAGGATCGCCTGACCGTCGGGTGAGTACCCGCCCAGATGTTTGCCCGCCGCGTCTACTTTATCTTTGGCTTTGAGCACTTTGGCGTGACCGTCCGCATAGGCAGCTTCCAGCATATTGTTGTGGCGCGGCTGGATTGGCTCGTCCATCATCCCGAAATAGGCATCGGGCAAGGTTCCAGTCGCGTCGTAGTAGACGGGAGTCTCTGCAACGAATTCGACTTCCGCCATCGTGCGAACCGGACGACCGTTGTTGGGTCCGAACATATTGCTCGGATCGCCCCAGTTGATCAGCGAGTAGTTCGGGAAGTAGCTGAGGTACTTCAGTTCGGGAGCGGACGAGCATTCCGGCGGCATAGAAATCACGCTCAGCACTTTGGGGAAATCGATCGCTTTGGGCGCGGAGGGGCACTGGTAGATGTTCGCATTCTTCTCATACGGCATCAGCGCGACATAGGATGGGAACACGCAGGGTCCGCCGCCGCTGTCGCCCATATAGAGGTTCATCGGGAACGTCTCGTCGTAGTCCTGGACGTACATGAACGTGGCGATCCCGATCTGCTTCGTGTTGGAGAGGCAGGATGTCTGACGGGCCTTTTCACGTGCCTGGGCGAAAACCGGAAACAGAATAGCAGCCAGTATAGCGATGATTGCGATTACGACGAGCAGTTCGATGAGTGTGAAACCTTTGCGATGCGTTTTGTTGACGATTTTCACGATGCAATACTCCTTTTGGTGTCGGGCTGGCAGGTCGGTCGTAGGGACCGAGCAAAAGAATGGCTGTCCGACAAATAGTAAAGATGATTCATGTGTGTTACCGAACGGGATGTATCGATCGACTGGGCTTCTTGCTCGGAGCGCATACTGGCATCCGATCAATCAATTTCGTGCAGACAGTTACGATACATAAGCAGTATACACCATTATATGCAGATAATCCTCTCGAAACAAAACATATTTTTGTCTATACAAAAAATAAGCCAGAAGCCGGCTGGTGTACGGGGCGCCAGATAATTTCGTAGTGGAGGATTCAGCAGAGGAATCTCCGCCCCTGACAGCGAAACTTCCGCAAATCGACAGCCTTCCTGTCCCATCCCTTTTCATTATGAAAATGCTGACAGTGCGTGCATTACTCCCCCTCCCCTACTTATTCAATATATGGAGGGGGTTGGGTAGTGGTCAGCCTCCTTTGCTGTTTTCCAGGGAGGGATTGGAGGATGGTGAATTAATGAGAATAAATTCTAGAAGAATCGAACGGTGAAAGGGGTGATCGATCGATGGGAAAGCGTGTTTATACCGGAGAGCTCGGGCAGGAAGATATCGACAGATACGCGAAGGCGTTCGATGCGGAGCCGCGCAATCGCATCGCGCTCAATGCGGTCGCCGCTGCCAGCGTCAATGCGATCGCCAAAGACCGCCGTGCCGTCACGCGCACGAACCATGTCTATTCGCACGTTACCAAAGCGGGTCCCGCAACCAGTCAGAATGGCAGCGGGCGCTGCTGGATGTTCGCTGGACTCAACCTGTTCCGCTCGATTGCGGCGGATAAGATGAACCTCGAAGACTTTGAGATTTCGCAGAACTACCCGATGTTCTGGGACAAGCTCGAGAAGTCGAACTACTTCCTCGACAGCATCCTCAAAACGCTCGATGAGGACGCCGACAGCCGCCTGATCTCCTTTCTGGTGCAGTCGCCGATTCAGGACGGCGGGCAGTGGGATATGTTCGTCAACCTGGTGAAAAAGTACGGCGTAGTTCCGAAATCAGTAATGCCGGAGACCGAAAGCAGCAGCAGCACAGGGGCAATGAACGGGCTGATCACGACGAAACTGCGCGAATATGCGGCACGTCTGCGGCAGGCGCATCGGCAGGGAGTTGCGATCGCTGAGATGCAGACACAGAAGGCGAAGATGATCGAAGAGGTCTATCGAATGCTGGTGATCCACCTCGGCGAGCCGCCGAAAGAGTTTCTCTGGCAGTGGCGCGACAAGGATAAAGCGTTTCATCGCGACGGCGTGCTGACCCCGCAGGCGTTCTTCGAAAAGCACATCGCCTGCGACCTCGACTCGATGGTGTGCCTGATCCACTGCCCGCAGAGCAGCAAATCCTACAACACGCATTACACTGTCAATTTCCTCGGTAACGTCGTCGGCGGGCAGCCCGTCAGTTATCTGAACGTCGAAATGGATGTGCTGAAGGCGGCAGCGGTCGCGATGATCCGGGACGAAAAACCGGTCTGGTTCGGCTGCGATGTCGGCAAATCGTTCGACCGCGATCTCGGCTTGATGGACGTCGATCTGTACGACTTTGAAGAGGTGTATGGCACGAAGTTCGGCATGACGAAGGCGGAGCGGCTCGACTACGGGCACAGCCAGATGACGCATGCGATGGTGTTTACCGGCGTCGATATCGACGATGCCGGACGTCCCCGCAAGTGGCGTGTCGAGAATAGTTGGGGCGATAAGGGCGGCGAAAAGGGATTTATGGTGATGACCGATCCCTGGTTCGACGAGTACAACTACGAGGTGGTGGTCGAGAAGAAGTATGTCGCGCCGGAACTGCTCGCGCTGCTCGACACCGCTCCGGTCGGACTGCCACCATGGGACCCGATGGGCGCGCTGGCATCTGCTCTATAATGTCGTGGGAACGGGGTAGGTGCGTTGTCAGCCGCAGGCTTGCAGGGACAGGATCAATTCTGTCGCTGCGAGCCTGCGGCTGGTTGTATTTGTCTTTCGACGTCGAATGCAGGAGGCTGTTTGTCCTGGCAGAACGCATCTCGTACTTCGACACGGCGGTAGATTCGTGTGCATCTCAAGGCAGAATCGTCTGATTTTCCTTCGCGAATGATGCCTACGCTCTTCCATGTTAGGGACTCTCAACAAAATAAATGTTCCAGTCCGCGAAGTCTGCCTTCGCGCCTTTGTGGCAGTGGCTTTAGTCGCCAGCCGAAGTGGAACAGTTTAATCCTTGAGAGTCCCTTAGAGAGCAGCCACTCCGATAGCAGCCACTCCGATAGCAGCCTCAACGGGAACGTCTTCCACAGGAAAACGTATTCGATTGTAGGAATATAGGAAGGCAGAATTCGCCGTTGTGACACCTATTTGCTTTTCGGACAGCTCTATTTTGGCAGCTGCGTGGTGAGCGTTTCCATTCTGCTGGCGAGGAAGTACCATGCCCTTGATAGACCCCACAGGAATCACAATCCCTGACCCACAAAAAACACCGCAGCCGCAAAAGGAATCGCAGCTCACGCTCTTTGAAATCCTTCCGCAGCATGTCAACGTACGGCAGGCGCTCGATACAACTGCCGCCGCTGCTGTGCCCCGCTGTCAGGATCAAAATGTGCAGTACGTCAGCCATTACGACACACGCGGTCTGCTCGACATACATACCATTTACATGGAACCGCAGGTCGAGGAGTATGCGCGCGGACGTGAAATCCTGACGCGCTTTCCGGATGCCCGACGTGTTGCTGTCGGCTCCCACTGGAATATCCCCGAGCTGCACGACAACGCAGAACTGGTATCAGACTGGGTCAAGGTGAAGCGCACTGTGCTCGTCCTGGGCGTCAAGAAATCGCTGACGTGCATGCCGTACGAGCGCAGCTGCGATTTCGTGGCTCCTTCGCAAGCCAATGGCTGCTCCCTCGCCTGCTCGTACTGTTATGTGGGACGGCGCAAAGGCTCTGCCAATCCCATCACCACGTTCGTCAACAGCGAGCAGATTTGCGGGTGTATCGAGCGGCATACGAAGCGTCAGGGCAGCAAAACCATGCCCACGCAGGCCGATAGGCATTTGTGGACGTACGAGCTCGGCACCAACAGCGACTGCTCCGTCGATGCGCTTATTTCCGACAACATTAAAGATCTGGTGGCTCTGTTTCGGCGACTGCCCAATGCAAAAGGAACCTTTGCGACCAAGTACGTGAACCGTGATTTGCTGAGCTACGATCCGCAGGGCAAGACACGCTGCCGCTTCAGCCTGATGCCGCCTGCCCTTGCACGCATACTCGACGTGCGCACCTCCAAAATTGCCGAGCGTATTGCGGCGATCAACGATTTTGTCGAAGCGGGCTATGAGGTCAACGTGAACTTTGCGCCCGTGATCGTTTATGAGGGCTGGCGAACCGCTTATGCGGAGCTGTTCACGATGCTTGATGACGCTCTTTCCGACCGCGCCCGACAGCAGTTGCAGGCGGAGGTGGCTTTCCTGACGCACAACGCGGAGCTGCACGAGGTCAATCTGGGCTGGCATCCTAAAGGCGAAGAGTGGCTGTGGCAGCCCGGCATTCAGGAGACGAAGGTGTCGGGAACGGGCGGGGTCAATCTGCGCTACAAACGTCCTCTCAAGCGCGTGTGGGTCGAGCAGTTCTGCGCCCTGCTGCGTGAGAAGATCCCGTACTGCGCCGTACGCTACGCCTTTTGACGGGCAATAAACCCTCGAGATTTGCAGACAGAAACACTATGAAGTTTTTGCCGGTGATATTCGTTCAGCGAAAGAGAGATTATGATGGGACGGGTAGTAGAGACGAGGGAAAACAGTGCCTCATAGAAGGTGTTCTGTCGGCTGAGTTCAGTAGCCGAGCGGCATGCGTTGACCCGTCGTGAGCAGGATTGTTTTTGGCATATTCTCTGCGGTTTAGGTCAGCCGGTGAATGGCGCTGGCCCCGACACGATTTCCGAGTAGAGAAGCGCACGATACAACCGAGAGAAATTCGGGTTAGCAGCATCATACAGCACAGTGACCGTTTCGTTCACAATGAATTCCTTACCCGCTTTACACTTGACGTTTAGATAAAAAGGCAATGGTTCAGAGCCATTTGTGACTCTTTACCATTGCCATCGGGTAAAGTTTCTGGTGACTAAACGCAGGAGCTTTGCCCAATGGATTCTAACACATTTTCCG
>Ga0123338_10003630_pt1 | contig 13805 bp, 10 predicted proteins | sample grotaG_FD_89793 | JGI IMG/M metagenome (GOLD analysis project Ga0123338, IMG submission 89793) | Glacier valley bacterial and archeal communities from Borup Fiord, Nunavut, Canada, to study Microbial Dark Matter (Phase II) -... | ecosystem: Environmental > Aquatic > Freshwater > Ice > Glacier ... | reverse complement strand
TCCCGTGGAATGTATGGGCGCGTGGGGGTGGCGGGGGCTGCGCGCCTTGAGGCGGAGATCCTGCTGGTGGACGAGGTGCTTGCCGTAGGCGACGCCGCCTTCCAGAAAAAGTGTCTGGACAAGATAAGAAATGGGGCAAAGAACGGCCAGACGGTGCTCTTTATAAGCCACAACATGATTGCCGTAAACAGCCTGTGCAAGCGGGTCATATGGGTGAAGAGCGGTGAGATCGTCGAGGACGGTCCGTCGGCGGATATTGTCAGGAAGTACCTGACAAAGTCCGTGAAGGAGCAGGATCTGTCCGAGGAGGTCTGGGACAGCGCCGAAGAGGCACCGGGTAATGACATGGTGCGGCTCCGCCGGGTTTGCGTGAAGCATCAGGACGGCAGCCTGTTTGACGCAGTGTCAAACCCGCTGACGATGCAGACACCGTTCAGGGTCGAGGTCGAATACTGGAATCTTGTCCCGGCGGCGCAGTTGCATATAACCCTGCACCTGTATAACGCGGAACAGATAATTGCCTTTTCCACGGGCAATATTAACAGCAGTTCCCTGCCGTCGGGCCTGATGCGCAGTGTCTGCCATTTCCCGGGAGACCTTCTGAACAGCGGTTCACACCGGTTTGTCGTGATGGTTGTAAAGGATTCCAACAGCGTTATCTATAGCCACGAAAGCCGGATCTCCTTTGACATCCTCGATGTCAGAGAGCGGCAAGGGAGCTGGTACGGCAAGGAGCCGGGGGTTGTCCAGCCGGTGCTGCAGTGGACGACGGAATATCTTGGTGAAGGTGGCGTAACGGGGCAGTGTTATTCCTGAGCGGTGTGAGGAGTTTGACATGGAAAAAGTGATCATTTTTGGTAACAGCCTGTTTGCCGAACTGTTTTACGACTGCCTGACCAATGACTCTCCCTACGAGGTGGCGGCATTTACCGTAGACCGGCAATACATGACCGGGGACAGGTTGTTTGGACTGCCTGTTATCCCCTTCGATGAAATCGAAACGTTTTTCCCTCCCTCCAGTTACAAGATGATTGTTTCCGTCAGTTTCCAAAAGGTCAACAGGGTGAGGGAAGAGAAGTATCTCCAGGCCAGGGCGAAGGGATACGGCCTCATAAGCTATGTCAGCTCAAAAGCCACCACCTGGCCCGGATTGATCATGGGCGACAATTGTACCGTCGGTACCAACTGTTCTGTCGAAGCCTTTGCCCGGATCGGCAATAACGTCACCGTAACAAACTCCGTGATTATCGGCCACCATGTGGTCCTTAAGGATCATTCCTTCGTGGCCCCCGGTGCTGTGGTACTGGGCGGCGTCACCGTCGGGGAGCGCTGCCTGATCGGTGCCAACTCGACCATCAAGGAGGGTGTCACAATTGCACCCGATTGTATTATCGGCACCGGAGTGTCCATAACCAGGAATACGGTAGAAAGAGGCGTTTATTTTAACCGCCCGCCTGAACTTTATCCCAAGCGCAGTGATGAATTGAGGGAATGGCTGACCTGGCCTGTGGACCCGGACAAACCGCGCTGGGGTTCCGGGCCGAGGACGAAAAAACAGGTGTGGATACCGGAGAACAATGAGCTTTTCGATAACGGTTCCCAACCGGTTACTTGAAATGCCGAATCATCAACAAGCAGCGGCCATAAGGAGCGGACGATGAGTACCCTGATACGGGATATGACCAGGGCGGATATCGACCGGGTTGGGGAAATTCTTTACGAAGGGTTCACCGGCGTCGCGTCCAAATACGGATATCCACAGGTTATGCATGAAATGCAGGAGGGAAAGACCTGGGCCTGGGCGATGTGCCGCTATGTTTCAAGCGAAGGTATCGTCGCTGAAGTTGATGGCCGTGTGGTTGGCGTGGTCTTTCTCAATAAAAGAGGTGAAGTTGGCGGTGCGGGGCCGATGGCTGTTGATGCTGCCTTTCAGGGGAAATCCGTGGCACCGAAGTTGATGGATGCTCTTCTTGAGAGGGCCAAATGCTTGTCAAGCATACGGGTCGTTCAGGAGGCGTTCAACCCGACGTCATTCTCCTTCCAATATGCATACGATTTCAGACCGGTAGCCGACCTGTTGGACCTTTTTTTGAGCGGCAAGGTAAGACAAAACCCGGAACTGCATAGTGATGTGAGTGAGCTGACGGCACAGGGACTTGATGAGGTTTGTGTCTACGATCTGCCACGCAGCCGTTTTGATCGCCGCACCGATTTTGCCTATTTCATCAGGTGGGGCAAGGTTCTGGTCTACCGTGACGCTGCGGGGATACGCGGCTATCTGGCATGTCTTCCCGGCAGCGGAGCGGTGCAGCTCGGACCTTTGCTCGCGGAGGATGAGGATGTGGCGGTGTGCCTGTTCAAGCATGCCCTGGCACTGTTCAAGGACCGCCCCTGTCGAACCCGCGTTATGGCTAGAGACGGCCTGCTTGCCGGAACGCTGATGAAGCTGGGGTTCAGGTTGTACTGCCTGAGTTTTCTTATGGTGAGGGGGACATGGCGCCCAAGCCGGTATATTGAAGCATTTGGAAGGTTTCCTGAAGGTGTGTAGCACCAATCGACATAAAAAGGGGGGTGTGCCGGATGAGTATTTTAGAGAGTCTTGAAAATTATTTGCTTACGGAAATAGCGGTCGGCCTTGGCAAAAAAACGCTGGGACCTGATGAGGACCTGCTCGAACTGGGGATAATAGATTCGCTGGGACTTATGAAGCTGATAAGTTTTATGGAGGAGGATTTTGGCATAAGTATTCCGGACGAGGAGGTCATACCGGAAAATTTTCAGAGCCTTAACTGCATGGCGAAGCTTGTTGAACTGCAGGTACAGAACTAGAAAAGGGGTCGTCCATGGATTTCTCACTGACAGAGGATCAGGTAACCTTTAAGAAATCAGCCATCGAATTTGCGGAGAAGGTCCTCAATAAAGGGGCCAAAGAGCGGGAAAAGAACCGTGAATTCAACCAGGATGGCTGGGAAAAATGTGCTGAATTCGGGGTGCAGGGGCTTTCCATGCCGGAAAAATACGGCGGTCTTGGAATGGATATCATGACATGTGTCGTCACCATGGAGGCGCTTGGTTACGCCTGCCGTGACAGCGGCCTCCTGTTTGCTATCAATTCCCACATATGGACATGCGAATCCCCGATACAAAAATTCGGCTCGGAGTACCAAAAGGATAAATATCTCCCCTCCCTTTGCAACGGCTCTCTCAAGGGGGGGCATGCCATGACGGAGGCGGACTCCGGTTCCGACGCCTTCAGTATGAAGTGCAGGGCTGAAAAAAAGGGGGATCGCTATATCATCAACGGCACGAAGCTGTTCATTACCAATGCGCCGATAGCGGACCTGCTCCTGGTGTTTGCCGTTACTGACCCCAAGAAAGGTTTTGCCGGGGTTTCGGCTTTTATAGTTGAAAAAGGGTTTCCGGGGTTTTCTGTGGGGAAACCGCTGGAATTGATGGGATTGAAGACCAGTCCCATCGGGGAGGTTATCCTCCAGGATTGCGAAGTTCCCGAGGAGAATCTGCTGGGAAAAGAGGGGGCGGGGGGAGCCATCTTTAATTCGGAAATGGAATGGGAGCGGAGCTGCCTGTTCGCCACCCATGTCGGTGCCATGGCCAAGGATTTAGAGGATTGTATCCGCCATGTAAACGAGCGCGAGCAGTTCGGAAAACCGATTGGTAAAAATCAGGCGGTCTCCCATAAAATTGCCGAAATGCACGTCCGGCTCGAGTTGTCCAGGCTCGCTCTTTACAAGGTTGCATGGCTGAAGTCGCAAGGAAAAAGAGCGCCGGTTGAATCGGCAGTCGCCAAGCTGTTTGTCAGCGAGAGTTATGTGCAGAATTGCATGGAGGCGCTGCAGATACATGGTGCCTACGGCTATTCAACAGAGATGGATTTTGAAAAAAACCTGCGTGATGCCATTGCAGGGAAAATTTATTCAGGAACTTCCGAAATACAGAAAAATATCATAGCGAGCCTTCTCGGACTCTGAGTCCACCCGGAGAAATGGTATGCGCGACTATTTACTGCATCAACTACTGCAGCGTAGCGCTGCACAATATCCTGACAACGTCGCCGTCATCTTTAAAGAAAGATCGGTGACCTATTCTGACCTGGAGCGACAGAGCAACGGTGTTGCCATGGCGCTTCAGCAGCTTGGGATAAGCAAGGGCGATCGTGTCGGCATAATGTTATCAAAATCAATAGAGCAGATTATTGCGCTCTTCGGGATATTGAAGTCTGGAGCTGTCTACGTGCCGATTGACCCTGCCGCGCCTGCCGGGAGGGTCGCTTATATGATACGGCACTGCGGTGTTGAGTGCCTGATTACTACGCCCGGCAATCTGAAGACGCTTTCAGGTTCAAAGGATGGAATCGGCATCAGTACGGCGCTACTGATCGGCAAAGATGCCGTGGTGGTGACGCTTGGCAATATCGCCAACAAAAGTCTGTCCCTGGATGTCGAAGCCGTTGGTGAGTCTGACGGCTTTCAAGCCATGGAGATGTCCGATAGCAGTCCCGCCTATATTCTTCATACCTCAGGTTCCACCGGAAATCCCAAAGGTGTTGCCATCTCGCATCTGAATGCGCTCACCTTTGTAGAAATGGCCGCCGATTATTTCAACGTCACGGCATCCGACCGTTTCGGCAGCCACGCTCCGCTGCATTTTGACCTCTCCGTGTTCGACATATTTGTAGCGATCAAGCAGGGGGCCGCAATTGTACTGCTGCCCGAGATGCTTTCGACTTTCCCGGTGAAACTGGCTGAATATATAGACAAGGAGCAGATCACCGTCTGGAACTCGGTCTCTTCGGTCTTAACGCTACTGGCCGACAAGGGGGTGCTTGAGTCCAGAGGCCTTGACTCTCTGCGCCTGGTCCACTTTTCCGGAGACATCATGCCGGTCAAGTATCTCCGCCTGCTGGCAAAACGGATGAAAAACGCTGCGTTCTACAACATCTACGGACAGACGGAGGCCAACTCGTCTCTCTGCTATCCCATAACGGAAATACCGGATGACGATTCCTGGAGAATACCGATCGGCAAACCGTTCCCCAACTTTGAAGTCTTTGCCCTGAACGAGGAGCGGCAGGTTGTCAGCCGCCCGGGTGACGAGGGGGAACTTTACGTGAGCGGTTCAACAGTGGCTTACGGCTACTGGAATGACCGTGATATGAGCAACGAAAAGTTTGTGCCGGACCCTCGCTATCCATTTCTGGATAAGATCGTCTATAAAACCGGCGACCTCGTTCGCATCGATGAAGACGGAAATTACCTGTTCAGCGGCCGCAAGGACCATATGGTCAAGAGCAGGGGGTATCGTATCGAACTGGCAGAAATAGAAACGGTACTGTCCGGCCACCCGGAAGTTGTTGCTGCCGTTGCTATTCCGATTCCGGACGACCTTGTCGGTAACCGGATCTTTGCCGTCATCGCCGCTGCATCCGGGGGGGCTGTCGGAACGGAAGAGCTTGTCAGGTACTGTACGCCGCGCCTGCCAAAATACATGATCCCGGAAAAGATGATGTTCAGGGATTCTCTGCCGATGACATCGTCGGGAAAGGTCGATCGAAAAAAACTTGGCGAGGAGCTTGTCAACAGCGAAGAATGGGCGTTTCCACCATAGGAGTATGTCTGCGGCCTTTTGACCTGTTTTGTTTTGCTGTGGTTATTCAATCTCTCAATAATGACGAATTACTGGAGAAAACTATGCAAAAGCTTATCAAGAACAACTGGTGTCGCAAGCCTGGAGAGCAGTTTGTAAAGATTGAAATTCTTAATCACGCTGTCCATCCTGAAGGACTGGATATAGACCGACTCCGTTTCGATGAACCGGGGCGGCTCGAGCCGAAGGGGAATGTCGGTCACATCATCAGCGTTCTCAAGGGTGGCGGGAGTATCCTTGTGGATGGAGAGGGAAGAAGCCCCTTTCGTCTGACGGAAGGTGTACACCTCTATATCCCCCCCGGTAAAGTGAGTGTCCTGAACGGCGCGCCGGGAACCGAGCTCCTCTGCGTATCCGGCGCTGATCCTTCGCAGGGGCGTGGTAAGGATTTTCTGCTGCGCGACGAGACATTTATTGCCGCCTGCGCCGCCGGGTCCCACTCGCTGCGCTGGAGCTTTACGCCCCAGTACCTGAGCCGCCGGATCTTTTTGCACCACGACCCGGTCCTGCTGTCAAAGTCGGGAAATCCTGTGTCCTGGTTCAGAACCACCATGTTTGACGTGGCCGGACTCCCCCATAGCGAGGAGGGGGAACCGGTGTTCAAGATGTCCTATAATTCCCGCACGGAGTGTAACGTCTGCTATGACGTGAAAGGTGACGCACGGGTGCGTATGGCCGAACACCCTTACGCAAAAGCAAAGCAGCCCTGGGGACCGTGGTTAAAGCTGGACGATGATTCAACCTATCACCTGAATGAGGCGTCCGGCAGTCCGGAAGAAGAGAGCTTTATTGACGAAGTGACCCGGACGCCGCAATTCCTCCGTAACAAACACGAGGTTCATATCGATGGCGGGCATGTAACACTCTGCTGCCTGTTCGACCCCGCACCCACAGGGGTCGAGAACCACCACACCGGCGAATACAGCGACTACGAGCCCTTTAGTAAGGTGGTGGGGACAGCCCTGTATGAGGCGCATCAGCGGGAGATCGCAAAATTCGATGCGATGGTGGACACACTCTCGATTGCCAAAGCGACCGGAACCCTGGAAGCTCATCGTGGGACGCCGGAGTGGCAACTGTATTTACAGGGGCGGGAAGCGCAGGAAAGTATCGAGTTCGGGATTGCAAAGGCCCTTGCGGCCGAGGGAAAGGGACGCGAGCGTATCCTTGCCCGCTGGATGCAAAAACAGGGTTGATTGTTACGCGGCAACGTATGCTTTAACCAGGCGTTTACTCATGTAAGTAGATCATGCACCGATAAACAGCGACAAACGCGTTAACTGTTTTTCTGCACCACTCAAAAAACCTCCGGGGGGTTCTGGCGCCCCGGAGGACTCCTGTCTTTACGTCCATTCCCCACTGTAAAATAATTGCGTCAACGTGTCGGGTAAGTTTGCATAGTTCCGGGTAGTTTTAACGGATGTGCTGAATATTGTGCTGTATTTCGCGGCCTTATCTGTTGGCGCGTTTGTTGCTGATGATTTTTGATGAGGTAGTGTCGCTACTAATGTGTAATTTTTACGCCGATACTGTGCGTCTACCGAAAACCGTTTCAACAGACACTTTATGGGGAGGTGTACTATGAAAACGTATCTGAGAGATGTGTTGAAAAGGTATCTTTTTCTGCTTGTCGCCTGCTTTCTGGCTGTTGGCAACGGCTTTTTCGCTGAATCAACGGCCTGGGGTGCGGTCAACGGGAGCGTCCGGCAAATCGGCAACCAACAGGTTCTCAGCCTCTGGGGTTCCTACTATGAGATGGGATATGCCCATGGCTATCTGATGGCTGACAAAATCCGCGACCTGGTTGATACCTATGTGGTCGGCGTATTGGCCAGCGGCAGCACCGTGGCTGAGAAGGTCGCGGATTATAACGCTAGTATCGCCCTGATTCCCCTCTATCACACCTTTTACCCCGAATATCTGGACGAGATCAGTGGCATGGTTGCCGGTATGATTGCCAGCGGCAAGAGTCTCTATGTCCCGAGCCTGGGGAGAAACATTGATGACAGAGACATAAAGGCGTTCAACCTCTTTATCGAATATTTTTTCGGCTGTTCTTCTCTGGGAGCGTGGGGGACGGCAACCGCAAACGGTGAAACTCTCCTGGCCAGAAATTATGACTTTTACTATGATGTGCAAGGCAATATTCTCAAAGATCAGCTAATTATCACCTATGAACCGGTCGGCAAGCCCAAATTTGTCTCTTTTGGTTGGCCTGGCTGGTTTGGCTTGATCTCAGGCATGAATGAATACGGCGTCACGCTGATGGTGAATGGGGGGAATATCGATAACTCCAGCAGTGTCGGACCGTTCCATCCTGCAATCGAGGTTTATCGATATATTCTTGAGAACACGACAAGAGATAGTTTCCCAACTAAACCGCTGTCAATCGTAAACGCGGTTTCCGAGTTCACGCCGCTCATTGTTCAAATCGGCTCTCCCAACCTGTATACGGGTGATCCGGTCTATTACATCGAAGATTCTAACGACCAGAACCTAATTCGTGAAGCCGCTTATACCGATCCCGCCTACAACCACATTATTGCCACCAATCATTTTATTAAAATCATTCCGCCACCTTTGTCGGGAGATAGCGTCACCCGTTATAATACGCTGAGAAACGGGTTGATTAGTCTCTATGGTTCCGGCGATCGTAAGGTGGATTCGTATGAGGCGTGGTCTCTGATGGACGCTGTTGCCGATATTGTCGCGCCAACGCTGTCGACTGTAGTCATGAGGCCGGATAGGATGGAGTTTGATGTGTCATTTGCAACTTTGGTGAATGGTGTTTTTACCTCGGCAGTTCATATCGCGCCGCAAACATATAGCTGGGCAACCCTGTTCCCAACGGAATCACTTGCGGATCTGATCGTCCAGAGCGTCACGCCGGTCCCGGCGTCTCCGGCAGTTGGCCAGACTGTGAACGTGACGGTGACGATGAAGAATCAGGGCAATGCCGCTGCGGGCAGCTTTGCGATGGACTTTTACAAAAACCTGATCACGTCACCGCTGCTGCTGCAGGCCGGAGATACTTACTGCACCAAGAGTGGACTGGCAGCGGGGGCAACAGACAGCTGTACATTCGTAGTAAGTTATCCTGCTGCGGGCGTTTATAACATGTGGGCTCAGGTTGATTCAGCACAGCAGGTGGCGGAACTAAGTGAGTCCAACAACGTGTTTGGCCCACAGGCCATTACTGTTGGCGGCACGACCACCCCTGTCGTCGTTTCCATAACCGCTCCGACTGCCAATGCGACGGTCAGCGGAACGGTTAATGTTGCCGCAACCGCCACGAGCAGCGTGAGAATAAGCAAGGTCGAGTTCTATGTTAACGGGTCGCTGAAACGTACGGATACGAGAGCTCCCTACACCTACACCTGGTATACGACCACAGTCACCAACGGCTTATACTCTCTTGCTGCCAAGGCCTATGACGCAGCCGGCAACACGGGACAGTCCGCCGCGGTTACGGTTACGGTGAGCAACGGCGTCACCGACACAACAGTGCCTGTCACGTCAATCACCGCTCCGGCCGCCAATGCAACCGTCAGCGGTACCACCAGCATCACCGCTTCCGCCACCGACAATGTCGGCGTCAGCAGGGTCGAATTCTACATCAATGGCGTGCTGAAGGGTACCGACACCAGCGCCCCCTATGCATACAGCTGGAATACAACATCGACCGCCAACGGTTCCTACTCTCTAACCTCCCGGGCTTATGATGCCGCCGGTAACATGGGGCAGTCCGCTACGGTGGGTGTAACCGTAAGTAATGCGCTGTCCGACACCATCGCTCCTACGGTCGTTATTACCTCGCCGGTCGCCAATTCAACGGTCAGCGGGACGGTCTGCGTCGCAGTATCTGCCAGCGATAACGTAGCTGTCACCAAGGTGGAATATTATGTGAACGGCTGGCTTGACCGGACAGTTACCGTGTCACCGTTTGGCTTCTGTGTGGCTACCACAGCGGCTTTTAACGGCACCCATACCATGTATGCCAAAGCCTACGATGCGGCAGGCAACGTCGGGCAATCGGCAACGATAAGTTATACGATAAAAAATTAATAAAACAGGATTGTTGCAGGATTAAAAAAGCTGCCCCTTCATGCGAGAGGGCAGCTTTTTTTGTGTTAAGGCAAGACACGACAAGTTCGTAACAATCGCAACTATTTTAACATGTACCTTGCTGCGTTGCCAATCCGGCCCTGGAGGCCGACCCTTCGCGGCGGCACCATTATATTGAACTGCATAAAATGGTGTCGTCATTATTTAACACCCTGTTTTTAAAGCACAATTCTGGTTGGATGGCGTTGGCACAATTCATGATGACCAGTTTACTGTTTTCAAGTGGAGCTGTTTCACTAAGGAGAGCATATGGAAACCCAAAAGAGGACTATCGACGTGGTAATCCCTTGTTATAACGAGGAACTAAATATCCTTTCCCTGGTGGACAGGGTTAATACGAATATCGCCGGAATGGAATACAGCTGTACATTTATCTTTGTCGATGACGGCAGTACTGACAATACCTGCCTGGAGATCAGAAAGCTGTCTTCAACGCGAGATAATATCTGTCTCGTCAAGCTTTCGAGGAATTTCGGCAAGGAAGCGGCCATAGCAGCAGGGCTCAAACACTGCGCTTCAGATGGCGCAATTATTATTGATGCCGATCTCCAGCATCCGCCGCATCTTATCCCGGATATGATTGGTGAGTGGGAAAAGGGCGCGCATATCGTTGACGCGGTGAAAACCAGAAGGCGTAAGGAAAATATCTTCAGAAGGATGGCGAGTGCCGTCTTCAACAAGATCTTCAGCGGCCTGACAGGGATAGATTTTGCCGGTGCATCGGATTTCAAGCTTCTGGATAGAAAAGCCATTGGCATTTTGAACAGTATTGAAGAAAAGACCCGCTTCTTCCGTGGGCTGACCCATTGGATAGGCCTGCATCATGTCACGTTGGAGTTTGAAGTTGAAGACAGAAATGCCGGGACGACGAAGTGGAACACGCTGGGCCTGTTCCGGCTCTCTATAGACGCGGTTGCCTCGCACTCGCAAAGACCTTTGCAGATTGTTTCAGTGCTGGGGATTTTTACCCTGATGTTTTCGTTTTTACTCGGGATTCAGACTTTATATAACAAGCTGGTCGGCAACGCCTTTAGCGGTTTTACGACAGTTATTGTCGTAATGCTTATCCTGTCGAGCGTCATCATGATCGGCATAGGTTTGCTCGGCACGTATCTGTCAAAAATCTACGATGAAGTTAAGGGGCGCCCCATCTGTATTGTCGAGGATTTCGGGAATTACAAAAAGAGTGACGCAACTGTAGAGGCGGCGGTGGAGTGAAAACCAGGTATCCGGCAGGTGTACAATGAATATCGACCCCAGACTCTATGTTGTCGTCGGGATTGCCTCGACGGCGCTGGCCCAGATCTTGTTGAAGATCTCCGGCACGCACACGGTAATGCAGGTGAAATGGATTGTGACCCTGTTGCTGAGCCTGATCGTTTATGCCGTATCATTCTTGAGCTATTATATGGCGTTAAAGTTTTTTGAAATCAGCAAAGTACAGCCGATAATGATGGCCAGTATCCTTTCAATCATAGCAATATACGGGTTTGCCGTTGGTGAAGATTTAAATCGTTTACGCGTTGCAGGTATTCTGCTGTCGATCCTGTCAATAGTCCTGATTACAAAATCGTAAAAGGTGATGCTTTGTCAACAATGCTCCGCCAACTGATTTCCGTAATAGAGAAAAGACGGGAGGCCATACTTCCCGTCGTCTATTTCGCGCTCTTTTTCTCCCCTGTACTTGCCTATCTGGCGATTGCTCTTAACGGTGGCAATACATTGCTGTTTGAAGACGGCATGCTGCAGTCCTTTCCCTTTAGAGTGTTTCTGCACAATGCCTTTGCAAACGGCTTCAGCCCGCAGTGGGTGCCGTCTTCCGCCTGTGGTTTTTCTCTGTTGGCGGAGGGGCAAAATGGAATATGTTTTCCCGGCACGCAAATAATCTACCGCTTGTTTTCGGCTGAAACAGGCTGGCTGGTGGAGATGATTTCAGCACGTCTGGTTGCCTTTACATTGTGCGCCCTGCTGCTGCGGCGGTTGCATAGCAGCTGGTTCGCTTCACTGTTCGGGGCTTCCGTCTTTGCATTTTGCACCGCCACCTTCGGCCTGGAGAATGTCCCCGCCCTCATGTGGTGTCACGCGCTCCTCCCCGGCATATTCCTGTCGTGCCTTCTCTTCATCGAGAAGCGTCCCTTCTCCTTTGTTTATCTGACGATATCCTTGTCGCTGGTCTTTCTGATCGGCCACCCGGTGATGATGATTTATCTTGCCATGACGGTCTCGGCATTCTTCCTCTTTCATTGGTTTGGTGCAGAAACCGGTACAGTGGCCGCCCGTGGGATCGGGCTCCGTTTCCTGATGCTGCTGGGAAGCGTCCTCGTGGCGATCGTAATCGCATCTCCGCAGCTGCTGCCGATGCTGGAAGAGTTCCGCTTTTCCGCCAGGACGGTCGGTGCCGGTGTCACCCTTGATGCGTTACAAAACACCCTGCACATGGAACCGGGGTGGCTGCCGTTGTCGCTGTTCCCTACTCCGCCCGGATGGGGTGATTGGGGCGGCATGTCGAGCACCATCCGTTTCCCGTTGTATGCCCTCTTTCTCTGCTTCATCGGCATGATTTTCGGGGTGAAAGGGCCCGGTCGCAATTACTTCGTCTTCCTCGGGCTGTTCTCTGTCCTCATGGCCCTCGGCCCCTACGTTGGGCTCTGGAAAATCGTGCATTCACTGCCGATCCTGAAATATTTCCGCTTCCCCTACCGCTGGCTGTTTTTCCTGCCCATCTGTGTCGCCTTTTTATCCGCCCGTGGTGTTGATCAGCTGTTGGACCGCGAGAGTGGCGGGGCCCCGGTCGTCATGGGGAGAATACTCAAATTCGCGCTGCCGCTCTGTGTGGTCGGCGTCGGTATTGTCTTTGTCATTCATTATCAGAGGCTTCTGCCGCAGACCCGGATGGCCCTGGCATATTCGCCGTTGCTCACCGGTCTGTTGTGGCTGAGCAGCTTGGCGATGGTACTGGCGGCGTTTCTCTCGCTCGGCAGAGGTGGTATGGTCAGACGTGGGGCCCTGATGGGGGTGGCGGCCAGCGTAATATCCCTGTTAGCGTCAAATGCCTTTAACATCAAGTCGCCTCTGGCGGTGCATGATCTCGGGACGATCGGCTGGAACGGGAGCACTCCGCCACAGGAACCTCAGGCATACAGGACTTCAAGCGACCTGCCGCCATATAATGTCTGGCTGACGAATACTATGAACCGTCATTATCCCTATACTCCCAATCTGACGGTGTTGAACGGGACATTAAGCACCGGGCACTATTTCTCCTTTTTCCCCTACTGGTCGGCCAATGTGTCGGCATGGTGTCGCGATGCTCTTAATGGTGATCAGGCGAAGCAGATCTATCTCGACCTTAGTTCAGCAAAATGGCTTTTTCTGCAAGACAGCTCTTCAGTAAAAGGCGGGTTTAAGTCCGCATCGTTCAAGGGCATAAAAGCCCACATAAACAGTAAAGCGCTCTCCAGGGCCAGTGTGGTCCAGTCCCATCGTCTTTTTCCTGATGAGGGCTCTCTTCTTGCTTTCCTTGAATCTCCCGATTTCGACCCGCGCCTGGGGTTGGCCGTCCTCAAAAGCGATGCTGAGGAGTGGAATCTGCAAACAGACACCGATAAGCCGGTCATCACCACTCCGCCGCAAGCAACGATCACAATCGACAGGCCGGATCGGATCGAAATAGAGCTTGACGCAGCTGCGGCACAGGGTTCTTACCTGGTACTGAGCGATACCTATTATCCGGGATGGAAGGCATCGGTGGATGGGGTTGAGAAAAAGATAATCCGCACTAACTACGCCTTCCGCGGCATCCAGCTTCCCGAGGGGGCCAGGCATGTTGTTTTTTTCTACGAACCGTTGATTCCGGATGCGGCCCTGCCTTTGCCGACGTTTCTGTTGACGGTGATGGGGTTGTCAATTTATGTGCGCTTTCGTTTGAACAAACGTAGTTGATCCGTCTTTCTGCTGACTGCGGATATTTCTCCTTCATGTGCCGAGAAAGAGACTAAGTGGTCTCAACTTCTGAC
>Ga0123338_10003618_pt1 | contig 13823 bp, 11 predicted proteins | sample grotaG_FD_89793 | JGI IMG/M metagenome (GOLD analysis project Ga0123338, IMG submission 89793) | Glacier valley bacterial and archeal communities from Borup Fiord, Nunavut, Canada, to study Microbial Dark Matter (Phase II) -... | ecosystem: Environmental > Aquatic > Freshwater > Ice > Glacier ... | reverse complement strand
GCCAGCAACAGCGCTCATCGCAAGGTCGCTCAAGAACTCCCGGATCTTGTCGATTCAGCTACCAGGGCTCGCCTGGGGGATGCGCATGAGGTGGATGGTGCTGGCATTGGTTTGGAGTGTGGGTTGCAGCACGGTGCATGGCCAAAAGAATGGGCCCAGCGACGGTAGCGAAGGTCAGATGCAGTTCTCGGCGCCTCAGGTGGCGCCGATCGTTCGGGCGGCGACACCCGTCGCGTTGCGCGCGCAGACCGCCGAGTGGCTGGCACCGGCGCGGCATTTTCTGACGGCGCTATGGCCGATTGGCGTGGCGCACGCCGACGGCGCCCCGACCGTCGACGACACCATCCGCGGCCTGTTCATGGATATGTTTCCGACGGCCTCTGGCATTCAGGCACAGGGCAAAATCAACGCCGCGCTCATCGATCTCGACGACCGCGTCAAGGGCAGCGCGATGATGGCTGGACCGTCGGGCGACGGCGGCTCCAGCTGTCTCGACGACGTGGCCACCTCTCACCGCATCGACCTCAGCGCGGTTTCGCCGGCACTCGACCTGACAGTGCAGGCTCAATGCAACGTGATGTTTCAAGCGGGGCCGATGTCGCAGGGCGGCGCTGGGTTGGTCTTTGGCACGCAAAACGATGCCTATTCGATGTGGCTCAATGTCAACGGCGCGGGCATGGGCTTCGTGGCCAACGTCATGAAGGCGAGCTCGCCCGACAAATCGGTCGACTTCCTTTCGCTCGCGCACGAGCCCATGCGCGTGAGTGCCTATCGGGTCAAAGCCCAGCCTTCGACACAATCGTTCGAGCTCGCCTGCGCGGGCGGCTGCAGCTCACCCAAGGCCGGCATGGGCGGACTCGACTGTGGTTTTCAGATGATCTCCGACGGTCACTTCGTCTGGGTCACCGGCTCGTTCGCGCCGATGGGCAACTGCGCCACGGCCACGCCGGTGGCCAACTGCTACAGCGCCGTCGATCTATCGGCGCAGACGTCGGGCTGCGAGGCGCTCAAGAGCGCATTTACCATGGCGCCATTGTCGAGCGCAGATCTGGCCCCAGCCGGCGACGCCATCGACGCAGCACTGGCATTGTCGACCGCATTTACGGGCACGAAATAGCTTCTACACTCTTTTCGAGCCCGCTCCACAAAGGGTCCTCGGGCACCAAAAACGGTTTGGACTTGATCGAGTAAGTTACGCTTTCGGCATCCGAATCCCATGTTCGTCAATCTGCATCATCGTTCGTCGTATTTCGACACTTCGACAGTTGACGGCCCCCGTTGCTGGCGCCCCGCGCTGAGCTCCGGGTGGCTCATCGTTTGCAGTGCGTGCGGAGATGAGACTACGACCCTGGTTCCTCTTGTTGTCGCTCCTGGCTCTCACCGGTCAGGCCCATGCGCTGTCGGTGGTGGATGTACATGGCCGCCCTTTTCACGTCCGGGTGCCAACGGGATGGGACGGTGTCACCCAGTTGCCGCTGGTGATTGTCCTTCACGGTATCCAGGTCACCGCCAACTACCAGAAAGAATATTTCCAACTCGGCGAGCTGGCCGACGAGCGTAACTTTTTTCTCGCCTACCCCGAGGGCACTCGAAACCCCTTGGGCATGCAGGCGTGGAATGGTGCCAACTGCTGTGAGCTCGATCTCACCCTTCCTGTCGACGACGTGGGCTTCATCGACGACATGATCAGCTATCTCAAAGGCCACTTTGCGATCGACAAGCACCGCGTCTTTCTCATTGGCCACTCCAACGGCGCGTTCTTGGCCAACCGTTACGCATGCGAGCGGTCGCAGGTGGCGGCCATCGTCACCGTTTCCGGCGCCCAGTACCTCGATCCCACCGTGTGCGGAGGACTCTTCCCTGGCTGGCCGACCACGCCCGGCATCGGGAGCGTGTCCGTACTGCACGTACACGGAACGCTCGACGAGGTCGTGGGTTATTCGTATCCGATGGGACCGGCAAATTACCCGTCGGCGCAGCAAACGATCAACAGCTGGCGATATCGCAATGGTTGTTTTTTCCCACCGACCAGCACGTCTACCGACCTGATGATACCGTCGGGAAACGAGACCGATCAGCTCCATTTTTGGGGTTGTACCGGCGCCGCGCTCGAGTTCTGGACCATCAACGGCGCGGATCACGTTCCCAACTTTTATCGACGGCCCGACGCGCGGGCGTTCACTCACCAAGCGTATGACTGGCTGTACGCCCACCCGAGCCCCTAACGTGAGGACACCCATGAACGTGCCTCTTTCCATTGGTCTTGTCCTTCTGTTGTCGGCTCCGGCGCACGCGCTCATCGGCGGCCATCCCGAGCCCGACGACAGCAATTTCGTCGCCATCACCACCGCCAGCAGCAACTGCGCCGGCGTGCTCCTCACGCCCAACCTCATCCTCACCTCGGGGCGTTGCATCGACGGGAAGGAGCAGCAGCACCCGGAGCTCATCGGCTACTTTCACGGCCTCGTACACGGGGACGAGGACTCCGATCGCAATCCGGTACGCGAGGTCTATCGCATTCCCGCCGAGAGCCCACATCCCGATTTCGCCCTCATGCGCCTCGGCTCGCCACTCGGCACCGTCGGTGGCATCGCCGCCACCGGCTTTCCGATCTATCCCGGTCAAATCGAGGCGCTGCACGATCTGAAGTGCTTCGGTCTGGGACCGCTGTCCGCAGCCGAGTTACATTTTTACGGCAACACGCTGGCCTCGGCCGATTATCACGTCGCAGGTGTGGTCGGATCACAGCTCGTGCTGGCCGGACTTCCCTTGCACGTTTACGATCAAGGCGGCGTGTGCTTCAACCAGGGGCCGTCGGGACCGGAGATCGCCGCCATCTTGGCGACCTCCTCCGAGCCCATGAGCATCACGACAGCAAGAAAGGCCATCGCTGAATTTCGCACCAGCTACAATCTCGTCGCCTCCAATAGCGGCATGTGCCTCGGCAAGAACAGCTCCGGTAGCGGCGTGTGGCAGTTCCCCTGCGCCGACCCGGCCACCGAGTTTGCCCAGGACCAGACCTGGATGGTACGGCGTGTTCCCCAGTTGCCCAACAACGTGCAGAGCTTTCAGATTCGCACGCAGCGCTACTCCAACGACTGCCTCGGCGTGACCGGCAACGGCGAGGTGGGGTTCTCGCCGTGCCCACCAGATATGCCGGCGGGGACGTCGTGGCCGCCGCTCTTGCCCTCGATGCCACGCGCCGAACAGATCTGGCTCATGCACGATCTCGATGACGGCGCCGTACAGATCGCCAGTCAGATGACGGGGCTGTGCATCTCCCTCGATGGGTCCACCAGCCTCGGTACCTTCGCGAGGCAAATGCCCTGCGACGAACGCAGGGCCGATCAGCGTTTTCACATCAACGCGGTCGAGCTCGAAGGCGGCCCGTTTCGCATCGCCAACTGGGAGGCACCTTCGTTGTGCGTCGACATCGCTGGCGCGTCACCCGACGATGGTGCTGCAATCAACGAGTTCAGTTGCCACGGTGGGCCCAATCAGAATTTCTTGATGGGACGCAATGCGGGCAGCACGTTTCACTACATCCAGCCCATGCATGCCCTCAGCGAGGCCATCGAGGTGCCCAACTACGATTCCACCCCAGGCGCACTGCTCCGCCAGTGGCACTTCAGCGCGGAGAAAAATCAGCAGTGGATGTTCTCGTGGGACGTCTTTGGAACCTATCGGATCATCGCCAAGCACGACGGCCAATGCATGACGACCCAGGCCAACTTCAGCGGAGCGCCAATGGTTCAAAAACCGTGTCGCTATGACGGGCCTAGCCACGAATCGCCGATGCAGACCTTCATCATCGAGTGACAGGTGGAGGATTCGACTTCCGCAGTGACGGGTGGTGATCAAGTCGAAAATTACGTAACCTCGGCATATGCGCGATGTGATCTTGCTTGGCGTCCTCTCGGTGGGCTTGCTAGCGTGTAACAAAGCGGGACCTGGCACGACGGGCTGCGAGCCCCATTGTGCGATGCCCGCGGCGTTCGATGCCTGCGGCGGCAAGATCATGACCGGCGCAAACGCAATCGATCCGGACGAGTACGTCAAGCAGGCCACCGCGTGGAGCGCCGACATCATCGACTGCCGGCTTGGCCCCGATTACGAGGCCTATCACGGCACCGGTTCTGGCGACACGCGACCGACGGCGTACAAGCCGCCCGACCAGCACACGCCGCTCGGTCGCAACAATATGGGTATGACGTTTCAGCTCGGCGGCCCAGCCACGGCCGACTCGATGAATATCTTCGGATCCGTGATCGACCAAGTGCTCTACGCGCCCGACGACGTTCTCAATCCGGGCGTCGATCGGATTTCGACCTACGACTGGAGCTCGCACGTCATCGTCGAGATGCCCGAGCGCGTCTGGTGGGGCACACCCGACTGCTGGTGGCCGAATTGTCACGCGAATCCCGATCCAGCGACGCATCTACCGGCATGGCAAGCGGCGCTCGGCCACGCGGTCAACCATCCGATCGCAGCGGCGCGAACCTACATGAGCTGGAGCAACGACGCGCTCGTAGTCTTTCAGGGTGGGTTCGTCGGTGCGACCGGCTCGCAGACCTCCGACGATCATTATCCCACGTTCGTCTTTCCACCGAACAAGGTGCCAACCGCCATCGCGACCACGAGCTATCACGAGTTCGCGCTCGTCACGATCTGGGACACGGATGCCAAGAAGGGCCAGGTCGCCGTGCTCGCGCTGGAGGGCAAGGGCCTCGCGACAGCGACGCACGGCTGGTACTACATCGGCTTTCCCAGCGTCGGCAGCTACACCAACATCAAGCTACTCGGCTACATCGATCTGCCAGACATGGCGACGCCGACGGCGATCGATGCAGCCGGTGACAACGCCAGTGGCCTCGTGCCAGGTGGCATTCAGCTTGGCCTAATCCATCTCGACACACAGGCCGTGCGCGACGAATTCATGACGGGAAAGTACAAAGAGGGCATCGTGGCCACGTCGGGCTACGCGGTCGTGACGTCGCGCTGGGAGAACAAGGCGACGTTCATCGATCTGCAGCCGCTGTTCGCTTACTACCGCTCGATGTACGTGACGACGCAGGCCAACTTCGATCTGACGCAGGATGCGACCAAGTGGCCGTACACGTTCGAGACCCAGCCGGATCAAAAGCCGATCGTGCTCACCACCGTCGCTGTCGATCATCCACAGGCCGTACTGGCCGGCCGCCATCGCTACGACGCCAACGCGCTGACCAAGGCCTACATCGCCAGCTTGGACGGCACGATCACCGCATACGACGTAACCAGCCTCGACAACACCGCCGCAGCGGTAGCCAGCGACGTCAAGGTCGCATTCACGACCAAGGTCGGCCGCAATCCAACGACGATGATCTGGCCGCGCGAGACGGATCCCAAAGACCCCAAAGCAAGCCCATACGACTTCAACGACAGCTTCGTCGTCGTCAGTCGCGGCGATCGCGAGATCGACTTCGTCACCACGGACAAATCGAGCGGCACGGTCTTCCGCTCATTCACCGACAGCCGCCTCGGCGATCCAGTAGACATCGACATCGGCGAACGCGCATACGTCATGGCAGTAGCCGACTGGAAGGCCAAGAAGATCGTGACCTACCGCTTCGCACCAACGCCGGCAGAGCACATCACTCCGCAGCAGTCATTCGGCCTAGGCACCGACGGCAAAGCCGAAGCCGAATGCGGCGGCGAGCTACCGATAGAAGGCCACCCATTCAAGCTGAGCTCGACCAACGTAAACTGACCACTGTTTTCTTGAGCTAAAGGACCACACCCTGGGTACCGGTGCGCGTCACTACCTGCTGACCGTTTGGCGTGAGGACGAAGCAGAAACCTCCCGTCCCTGACGAACGCGCGACGTGCGCTGGTGTGATCTCGCAGAGCGGCGCCGCGTTCCGGAAGCGCACATGCGTATCTGTCGATATGAGCGAAACGCGAAACGTGAAGTCGGCACGTACAGTTCGTACCAAAACGGCTACGAAGACTTCTTCTTCTCTCGGCGCGCGTTTTCGAAGGCTTGGTCGGGTGCGCCGATGGGCAGGGAGTCGTCGATCGTCGAGCCGAACATCCGGGGAAATTCGGACTTCGGGTAGCGGGGGCCGGGCGTCGGCGGTCGCGGATAGGTCGTGTTGTCGCCGCGCGTGCCGCGGAAAATGACCTCGGCAAGCTGCGCTTGCGCGTGGACCAGGTCGAGGAGCGCGCGCATCGCCTCGAAGAATCGATCCCCGTGCGCGTTGCGCTCTCCTACGAAAAAGAGTGCAAAGCGCCCGCTCCACATCCAGGGGGTGGGCGCGACCTCGACGGGGCCCTTGCTCGTCTTCTGCTCGATGAGCCTGGCGATCTTCGCCTTCAGGGCGTCGTTCGGCGGCTGGCGAAAGACCAGCTCGTATGGGTGACCGAGATTCGCGCCTTCGTACCAATCGCTCGGCGACTCGCCATAGAAGATGTAGTCGTCGGCGCCCACCTCGAGCTTTGAGCAGATGCCCGGAAGGCCGAGGAGCTCGTGCCGCTTCCACTTCGAGTCGGTCACGAACACGCGGCCGTCGAGCTCTTCTGCGCCCGCTTTGAAGTAATCGCTCGCGCGGCCGATCTCGTCGAGCGAATCGCTCGAGACGCTGTATGCGATCGGCCGACGAACGGCGTAATTCCCCGAAGGCGTCGTGATCAGGATCGAACCGGCCCGTACGGCGGTGAGGTGGTGCTCTCCGTCGATGCTTGGAGACGAAATCTGGCGCCACGCTTCCGCGGTCTCCAGAAAGAGCAAGGTTTGTCCGAACGTGATCGCGGCGCGGCCGCCGGCGAGATATACGATCGATAGAGCCCATGCTCCGTCCGGCAGGCGAAAGACGACATGCGACTTTCCGGACGCGAGCTCCACCTCGTAGACGTGCTCGGTCGCCGAGACGACTACGCTCTTGCCGTCGAGAGAAACGTCGTGCAGCTGAAGCGCGCGTGCTGCCGGAACGTCGGCTCGTTGCGGATCCTTCGCGCCCGCGGGCATGACGTAGAGTTCGGACATCTCGTCTTTGCCTCGGACGATCGCCGCCCACCCTTTGCCCGCGACGCGCACCGAGCTGTCGCCGAGCTTCGCAAATAGCGCAGCAACTTCATCGGGCGCCAACCTGCGCGGCAGAAGCGGCGCGATCTCTTTCCATTTCTTATCGGTCATCTTCGCGAGTGTCAGCATCACGTCCGATGCTACCTCAGAACGGTCACGCTCGAACCAGGTGTAACGGTGTTGTTGGCGAGCGTCACTTGAGGCTGACCGCATCCGAGGCTGACCGCACCCAGGGTCCAGGGTAATTTAACCGGGAACCCGCACCCAGGGTGAGTTTCCTTAGGGGCCCGGATCGGGCAGCACCAAGATCGCGCCTGTCGACGGCTGATGATATGCGTCGACATAGTCGATGGCGACCTTGCGCCCCAACACCGAAACATAGCTCGGTGCGCCAGGCAGCAATCGGTCGAGGTTGACCTCCTGGCTCTTGCCGTCGCGCGTGGCGGTAAACGTCATGCGAAGCTCGTTCTTGCTCCCTTCGAGATGCGCCTCCATCACATACTTGAGCCGCACCCGCACCCCGCCACCAATCTCGACGTCCTTGTTCGCCACCAGCTCAAATCGCTTGGGCTCCGGCTTGCCCGGCTCACTCATCGCGGGGTTCCCTCCCCTCGTACAAACCACGAAGATCCCGCTCACCGCCAAAACAAGAGCGCCTCGCGTCACAAATGTCCGAAATCCAATCATTCGTCTCTCCACTTTCCTCGACACGCGATCTCACGTTACCGCGCATCGGTCTGGCACAACCGCTACAAAACCGACCGACATTGCGACACTGGCTAGCCGGGTAGTCGCTAGACACTCAGTCGAACGATGCCAACTGGCCGTGATCGTTGGGCCCGCCGGTGGCATGGTTGCTGCTTGAGCAGGGTCGATGACCCGCTTGGTAGTCCTGTTCGCCGTCTCGCTTGCCGCCTGTGCCAGCAACTCCGCCGATTCCGCAGATTTCGAGGCAGATGACGCCGCAGGTATCGACGGCAAGGCCGACTCGCTCGCCTCCACGTCCACCTACTATGTCGGCAGGCCAGACCTCCGGCGCTGCGTGTCGCCGTACTGTGGCGGCACGTGGGTCCATCGCGCCAACTTCAAGCGAACCCGGTGTGCCGACGGCAACTGGTCCTCGGAGTGCTACGTTTTCGACATCGATGTTCAGGCGCTACAGGTCGACGACTATCTGGCCAGCACCGTGACCGACGGCTTTGATGTCGGCCGGGCAGTCCTGCGCGGCAAGCTGGCCGTGGTCGCTGGCAACACCGTCGCCAGTCTGATCGCATCCGAAGCATGGCTCTCCACCGACGGGACCGCGCCGGCCAGCGGCGATCTCTTCTATCGCGCCACCGACAGCATCCGCTGCCTCACCACGCCCTGCAACGCCATCCATGTGGCCAAACTGAACTCCACCATCGCCCGCAATGTCGACGTCGATCTGTCCACTGTGCCCGGCAGCGACGAGGACCGCCAAGCCGCAACCGACGATCTGTTGGGTCAGCCGGGCCTGGTCATCGCCGCCCACTTGACGAAAAGTGCGGCCATCTCGTCCCAGGCCTACCGTCGGGTCCGCCCAGCTGGCAGCTGTGGCGCCGTCGGTGACGGCACGTGCGGCCCAGGCCTGCTCTGCTGCTTTCCCTGTGGCATCCAGCCCGACCCGGATCTCGGAGGCAACGCCTGCCACAACCAGTGCATGCCCCCACAGAACGGCACCAATCACTGCCCTCTCTTCCAGTAGCATCGTTGCGATCAGCGACGAGAGCAACTGACGTGTTTTTTGCCAGGCAGCGCCCTAGGCCCCAGATTTGCCGCCGAATGGTATTCAGCTCCCGTGGACACACAAAAGCCGAATGAGCCTCCGAATCCCTACGCGCCGCCCGCTGCCGTGGAGGCGGTGGCCAGCCCGGCCGACTCACTGCGTCGGATTGGGACCAATTATCGCTATGTCATTCTGAGCTTGCTGGCCGGCATCCTGCTGTGGGCCGTGCACAATGCCGTCGCTGTCTCGTTGCCGCCACCGGTGAAGCTGATTGTCTTGGCGCTCATCTGGGTGGTGAACGTCTTCTCGGTGATCTTTGCCGTACGCCTGGCGCTTGCGTTGCACGGCGTCGCCATTGCAGTCATTTGCGGAATCTTGATCGCCGGATTTACCTTTTTATCAGGCCTGGTGGTCTTGCTGATTCTGGCCGTGCTCAGCTCGAGCGCCACGAAGAGGCTACGCGCCGCAGGCATCAAGGTCGGCTTCCTGGGGCCGCGACTGCCGTCATAGCCGCCTGCCTCGTACCCGCTATCGTTTCATGCCGCTCGTCGCTATCATGAGCGCATGCCGCGCGAGCTGCCCGACGTCCGAGATGGCCTGACCTCCATCGAACGCACGGTCCTACTCACCCTGCACGAGCTAGAGCGCGAGCTCGGCGGCGGCATGGTGCCAACCGCGATGCTCTACGGTCGTGTCGTCGAGAAAGTCAACCTGAGCGTCGCCGAGCTACAGTCCATCTTGCAACGCTTTATCGGTCGGCCGGGCTGACGACTCAATTGCAAACGAATTGCGAAATCGTGCGAGACGCCACGCAGACATTCGCCGGACAATTGTAGGTATCACAATCGGTGTCGCTGGTGCAGGCCTGGCCTATTCCAACGCGCGGCGGGATGGCCTTTCTGACCACACAGATGCCGGGCGTCGTTTGCGAGCAGATGGCGCCGTCGACGCAAGACAGAGTCGGCGCCACCTGGCTACAGGACGCGCCAAGCCCGAGTGTTCCTCGAAAGGCGTCCAAACAAAAGTAAGCGTCGACGACAGATCCGTCGAGCGCATCGCCACACCGCGTATGCGCCTGCAAAACGGTGACGCACGCTTTTGCACGACCACTGTCGAATATCACCACCCCACTTCGGATATCAGAATCCTCCATCACAGGCGGCACGAACAAGGATCCCGCATTGCCCGCCACACACGCATTCACATCGGCGAATATCGGCGACGCACAACAATCGACCATGGCCTGACACCGCAATGCCAAAGCCTCGCGCACGAATCCATGGTAGGCGGCCACGTCGGGATCATGATTTCCAGAGCAAGCGCCCACGAAGACCGAGAGCAGCAAATAACGCATCCCGCGCATTTTACCACCGACGGCTGTTGCGGGTCCCGTCCCCCCGCACCGATGGTGATCTTGACGCGCGTCAAAACTACCTTGGGTGCGGATTCCTGAAAACTACCCTGGGTGCGGATTCCTGGAGGGTCCGCACCCGCTTGCCTGGCGATCGGCGGCGTGTTACTCGCGTGCGGTGGACGAGGTGACGGTAGTGGATTGTCAGGTCGAAGCGCGCCAAGGGGTACCGTTCGTCCTGGCGCTGACCGATCGCCGCATCATCTACAGTCGACTGGTCTCGTTCCGCATGACGCCAACAAAGACGCGCAGCGTGGCCATCGCCGACGCGCACGACGTCCGCCTCGGGCGCCGCTCGCCTTGGCCGCTTATCATCGGCGGCACCCTGGTCTTGGCCGCCGCAATCACCGGCTTGGTCGTCGGCCAGGTCTTTCGCCCCATCCTCATGGTCTGCGCTGGCGTTGCTCTCATCGCCAGCGCGCGCGGCCGCCTGGTGCTGAGCTGGCGCGAGGGGAAGCGACGCCACCGCGTGCCGCTGCTCATCAGCACCCGCCGCGCCGCACGCGTCGCCATGCGCGATGCGATGGTGGAGGTGGCCGGTTATCTCGCAGATCCCGCACGTCTCGCTGTAGAAGTCGCCCGCCTGCGCGAGCTGGCCGCGGTCGAGCCCGCTCCGGCGCTCGATGATCGCCGCCTCTGTCCCGACGGTGCCTGTGTCGGGGTCATCGGCGCTGATGAGCGCTGCGCTGTGTGCGGTGCGGTGTCGCCGCTGCCGCTGCGCTGACACGCTATCGTTTCGCCCGGTCGCACCGCACCCCGGGCGATCTTGACGCGCATCAAAACTACGATAGCGGCAGGTCTACGCTACGCACCCAGTTGCCCGCCGTGCCGAGTTGCACCAGACTGGGCCGGTTGTGGATGTTACCAGCGACGGTGACGGTCCCGTCTTCGCTGGGCACGAATTGCGGCACTTGGGTGTCATTCATGACGCCGACCCAGGCCGATGCCCCGTCTATGAGGCCCCGCAAAATAGTTTACGCGCTACCAATCTTTCTCCGCCCAAGCGGAAATCAGGGCATCGTGGTCGTGATGGGTAATTACAAAGGCATGCCGGTGACGGTCACCATCGGTCAGCAGCAAACGGTCATCCTGCCATCGCGCCTACTGCGGCTTCGCCTCACCGGGATGCTGTTCGAGACGAACAAGTCGTTCTTGCTGCCGGTGGCGACGAAAGGGATTCGCGCGGTAGTGGACGTGTACGCGCAGCATCCCCATGCCGCCGTCGTCGTGACCGGCCACACCGATCGGGTCGGCAGTGCCGAGGACAATCGCCGCCTGTCCGAGGAGCGGGCCCAAGCCGTCGCCGAATACCTCAGCGACGATATCGATGGCTGGTGCCGTCGCTTTCAGCAACAGCCGGCGTCGAGCGTGTGGGGCACGAGGGAAGATCAATACATGCTGTCGGCCATCTGCGACGACAGCGGACAACCGTTTTACGACGGGCCGGTGACCGGTGTGCTCGACGGCATGACCGAGGACGCGGTGCGCGGTTTTCAGCGCGCGCACGGACTGCAAATCGACGGCGTACCTGGCCCGCAAACCCGCCGCGCCGAAGTCGAGAGCTACATGAAGCTCGACGGCACGACCTTGCCCGCCGGCTGCACGCTGTTACAGCTCGGCTGCGGCGAGAGCCACAACGAGATTCCGACCGGCGACGAGGAAGCCGAACCGCGCAATCGCCGCGTGGAGCTATTTCTGTTCGATCCGCCGCCTGCGGATCCAGCGGTGCCGTCACGCTGCCCTGGCCCGGGCTGCCCCTACGAGACCTGGAAAGCCCGCAGCGACGAGACGATCGACGTCGATCACACTCTTTGCCAGTTGCTCGTCGAGGTCGACAGCGGCGGCGATCGGCAGATGGTGGCGGCCGCCAGCGTCGCGCTCAGCGGCCCCGTGACGCGCCAGCAGCCCACGGACCAAGACGGTCGCGCCTGTTCCAGAACCTCGTGGCCGGGCGCTACCAGCTCAGCGTCGACAAGGAAGGCTTCGCCCCCACCTCGCGTGACGTCGCCGTGGGCGAAGGAGGCGTGGTCGAGCGCTCGAGCCTTCGCGACGCAGGCGATGGGGACCAAGATACCGCCGGCGGAAATCAGGTGGTCCATGTCACCCTGTCGCCCGACGACTTCGCCGTACGCATCGCCGAGCCTTGGTGGATGCCGATCCGCGGCAGCGAGACCCAGACCCACTGGAAGAGCGACGTCTGCGTCATTCACCTCGACGACAGCGACCAGGACGTGACCGTGTCGGCCGACAAAGACGGCGTGTGCCGCACGCCGCGCAAGAACAACCAGCACGCACGCGTCAAACAGGCGCAGCGAATCGAGCCGCATCGCGAGCCCATTGCTTGGCGGCTCCAAGACACGGGCGAATCGGCCACCACCACAGATCTGGTGCTCGAACCTGGCAATCAACGCGCGTTCGATATTGCCTCGCGCCTGCGCATCTCGGCGTGGGCCTTCGTTTCGCCGTTCATCACCGACCAATCCGGTGGCATCGACGTCTCGCGGGTCGAGCTCTTCAAAAAGACGCGCGTCGACGATCTATCGATGGTGTGGACGCTGACGTGGGATCCGCGCACCGGCAAGACCGCCGACGAGCGACGGGCCAAGCCTGCCAACCCGCCGGTCTGGCATCCCAAGTTTCAGATCGGCGGCGTCGGCATTACCAGCGGTGCGAAGGCGAGCGCGCTCGTGGCGTACCTCCGCAATCTGGCGAACGTGCTGCATCCCGAGGTGCTTCTGCAGGCCGGCTTCGAGATTGTCGCGGCTGCCGCCGAGCTCGAGCAAGACTTCGTCGAGTGGCTGGCTGCGGCTTCTAACGACGACATCGCAGGCTATGCCGGCATGCTGCGTAAGTTTTTCGACGATCTCCATCTGGAGGTCGACGGCATCGGGTTCGATTTCGAGATCGGCCGCCTCAAACCCGAGCACGCCGACAATATGGGGATGTTGTTCGCGGCCACTTCCGACGCCTTCGCCGACAAAAATGGCGTCATCTCCTACGCGACCGCACCCTACGTCGCCGGTGTGAGCTATGCCGGCACCGAGAACGCGTGGGTCGAGTCGCTCATCTGCAACCTCGCCGCGCGCGGTAAAAACATCATCGCCCGCCCGATGCTCTTTTCGACGAAGGGCGTCTCGGGCGAGGACACGATCGAGAGCTCCATCGACTTCGCGCTCTCCGACGACGCCAAAGCCAAGCTCCACCCGTCGCACCTGCAGATGGGTATCGACCCCTCACGCTTTCTGACGACCTCCGACGTGTGCCAAAAACTATTGCGCACACACCGTGTCGGGCTCGTCGTAGCCGCGATCGGCCAGGGTGACTTCAGCAAAGATTTTCTCCAAAACCTCACGGATTTCGAAGCCGTCCTCAATCCACACGAGTGCGCCCCAAACACCCCCGGCCAACCGCTACAAATACCGCGCCGGTGAGCCGTCTCGGCGAAGAGGTCGACTGAGTGCTCACACGCTCCTGCGATGGCGCTCGACTGCGGTAGGGCCGCAAAAAAAGCGGCCAACGTGAGACGACTTGGATGCCGTGGGCCACTACCAACCACCATGCGCATACCGATTTCCGTCACGATTGAAACTCCCTTCCGCAAG
>Ga0123338_10003616_pt1 | contig 13828 bp, 17 predicted proteins | sample grotaG_FD_89793 | JGI IMG/M metagenome (GOLD analysis project Ga0123338, IMG submission 89793) | Glacier valley bacterial and archeal communities from Borup Fiord, Nunavut, Canada, to study Microbial Dark Matter (Phase II) -... | ecosystem: Environmental > Aquatic > Freshwater > Ice > Glacier ... | reverse complement strand
GAAAGTGTTTTAGTTGCGGTTGCAGATATGTTAGGTGCAAGGCTAGAATCGAAATGCCTAGAGTCTTAATAATATTTCAAAATCAAAGAAAAAAACTATGGGACAATCTGTGTTAGTTTTTATCAGTCATTCATCTGAGGATAAAGAAGCGTTTATCGAGCCAATTGCTTCTGATTTAGAAGATTGCTTTATTAATGTTTGGATTGATAAAAGAAAAATATTACCTGGCGATAATCTTAGGAAGTCAATTTTTAAAGATGGATTAGATAAAGCAGATATTGCTCTAATTTTCTTTACTCAACAATCTCTACAATCCTCATGGGTAGATAAAGAAATTAAACATGTACTTCGAGAGGAATCGAAAAAAGGCAATGACTTTGATTTAAATAAAATTATTTCAATTTTTGATTGTAAAGAAACTTATTTAGAAATTGCAGATAGATACCCTGAATTAACTGATGACTTATTACACTTGATGCCCATTAATTATAATAAGATTCAACTAGGACAATTAATTTCGGCAATATGGAGTAAGTATTTATCATTGCAAGGTGGTGATGTCGAAACGCAAAAACAATTACTAGCAAAAGAAAAGCAAATTTTCAAACTAGATCAAGAGGCACAATCATTAAAATCTCAAGTCAAGGAACTTAAGTCAAAAAATTCAAATGCCCAACAACATGAAGAGTTTGAGCAATATTTCAATTCAGATAAAATTATTGATTTTATAAATGCTAAAGATCAATTACTGACTGGCCAATGGTTTACTTTCAGTAGTATTCCTAACATTGATGCAGCTATGGCATTTGGGCTAATGACTTCAAATAAGAATTCAAGAGCATCAATGTCTGCAAAGGGAAACGATTTTTTTAGATGGATTCTACTAAAAGATATTGAATACATAAATAAAAATGGACTGCCCCTAACATTACCCAAACCACAGCCCTTCTAGGGGCTGGCTACCCGTTATTTGAAATCATAAAACCCGTATCCAAATAGCTTCTCGCTTTTTCCACATTAAGATTTTAAATATTTATTCATTCAACTTTATACCAAGAAATAATATAAACGACTATGAGAAAGATTACCTTATCACTAATTTTATCGCTATGTTTTACATTAACGATTAATGCTCAACTACCCTATTCCAAGATGATGAATCTAACTAATGAACAATTAGTCGAAAAAGGTTTTAAGTATGTAGAAAAGAAGAATCAATATGTCCTAAGTAAAACCGATGCAGGGAACCTGACTCTTGGCATTTTAGCTGCAGCATCTGGTGCTGCAACAACTTATTCGCCTTCAAAAAAGGATTATAAAATAATTTTGCAAAATGGACAGGAAGGTTTATCTTCTTTAACAGCAATCTTTTATAGTGATGATACTTTTAATGAGATTCAGACTTGGCTTGCTGAAAATAACGTTCCATCAATTAACTCTGCTTCAGGAAAAATTAGTATAATAAAATTCAATTATGATAGTCTTCATGTTGAGATTCGTACAGAGGCGATCATTCAATCCTCTGGAAGTGCAACTCAATCTAGATATTCAACATCTTCAAATTCAATAGATAAATCTTATACAGTTTATACATATACAATTGAAACAGGTATACCCCCGTTCTCAGCATGGCATACAAAAGAACAAAAAAAGAGAGAAGTTAATGCAGCCAAAGGGAAAAAAGAAGATATTAATGATATGTTCTAATGAACTGTGAAAAATAACAGTAAGATTGTTAAAAAATGACTGCTCACAACGCTACCCAAAGCACACCTGCCTTCGGCGGTCGCGCTATGGCCTCCCGTTATGGATCATTTTAGAATCGCACACTTTAGTTTTCTACGATTGGTCAAGAAAGAGAAAAGAGGAAAGTGCGGTTAATATTGAAAATGTAAGACAACGATGATTGTTAAAGTTTCAGAGCGGATAATTCTTCGTAAGATTGTGGATTCATATACTTACAGTAGAGTCGAAGATCTGGAAGTATATTGCAGACTGAAATAAGAATAAAATAACGAGCCATTACACTTTTGAAAGGTGCAATATTAAAACCGCATATATGGAGAGTTTTTACACTAAAGAAGATTATTCAGCCGAAGATATTAAGGCATTGATAGATAACATGGTTGAAGAATCAATATACCTTGATTTTAAAGAAGCTAGAGCGCTAGGACAAAGTGATGCAACACGTAAGGAAATTTCTAAAGATGTAGCAGCATTTGCAAATTCTGATGGTGGAATTATTGTCTATGGTATCAAGGAAGAGAATCATAAAGCAACCAATTTATCATTTGTTGATGGTAATATATTCACGAAAGAATGGATAGAACAGATTATTACATCTTCCATTCAAAGGCATATACCTGATTTAAGAATCTATCCTATTCGATTTGATGGACAAGTTCAAAGTACAATTTATATTGTTAAAATCCCTAAGAGCCTTGAAGCACCTCATCTAAGCAAAGATAAAAGATTTTATAAGAGATTTAATTTTGAGTCAGTCGCTATGGAAGAATATGAGATTCGACAATTGTATGGTAGAAAGATTAAATCAAAATTAATTATTGACGGTTACAGCATTTACGAATCTGAATCAGATGATAATGATAAGCTTTCATTCATATTTGAAGCGACAGTGAATAATGAAGGTGATATTTTTGAAGGTTCATACAAATTAAATGTCTATTTTAACAATTTTCAACATACGGATTTAAGTTGGGATCGAATAAAAACACATTACGACTATACTCCTTTGGATAACGGTAAAGTTAAAATATCAGCAGTATGTCAAACACCAGTATATCCAGATGAAACTGTTAATGCCATAAGATTCTTTTTTATAATTGAAAAAAGTTTTGTTGAGGAGGCGCTTCGCAATATGACATTTGAAATAAAACTCTTTTATCCAAATGGGACTGACGATTACTCTGGGACCTTTGATAATGTTTTAGCAGTATACCTACAGAGAATGAAAGAAAAGAATAATTAGCGAACAACCGTCATTCTGTAGAAAAGCTCCTGGTGGCCGACAATCGAAGGGCAGTCATGAATAAAGAAAACGTTCCATAACACCAGATAGCGACAAGCCTTGAAGCGCATTAATCAAATTCATCAAAATGAAAATGCAAAAGAAAGAAAAGGACAAGCCAACAATAACTGATTGGATTCAATCAATTGCTGCAGCAATTTCAATACCTGCTGCAATTTTTGCTTGTATAGTTTTTTTTCAAAAAGATATCGTCCTACAATCACAGATAAGCAAGTTGGATACAATTGCAAATCAGAGCCTTGATCAAACTAGACTATTGACTGAACAAGTGACAATTTTGAAAAAGGAATTGAAAATGCAAATTCACCAAAATAATTTATCGCAATCAAACAGAAAATCGGAAATCGAACCCAAGCTTATAATTGAGTTTGAATATTATAATGGTGATGTGATTTCTGCAAAGCTTATAAATAATGGTAAATCTGCTATAATTTTAGGAAAAGTGGATAATCCGTCAAGTGATTTTAATTTTGATATACCATACCAGGTTATTGGTGAGGGTAAAGAAAAAGACATATACTTTAAGTATAAGCGACCAGATGAGAAATCTGATAAAACAGAATTAAACTTCAGATTATACTATGAAGATATTGACAACAAAAAATACACTAAGGATTTTAAATTTGTAAATATCGAACAGTTAATTGACGAAAAACAAAAAAATAATATTCAACTAGTTTGAAGAAATAAAAAAAAAGCCTGCCTCTAACACCACCCAAAGCACACACGCCTGAAGGCAAGTGTGCTCTGGCCACCCACAAGTGGCAGTAATAATACCACTTCGCATATGGATCGAGCAATAGATGGACTAAGAGAGATTTTCTCAGATTTGGAAGATGACTGCAAGTCATTTGATGAGAATAATGAGAAAAAGGCAAAGGATATAGCTGGTAGGATAAGGACATTGCTAAAAAATGGTGATTCAAAGAATGGAAAACCATCTCAGACTATTTCTCTACTTGCTCAAGTAGTGAAAATGGATATTCCTTTTAAGGATAGTTCAGCACCATACAATACTACCCCCAGCTTAAGCTATTTCGATTTGAATGGAAGTATAAGCAATTCAACAATTTATTTGTCTGGTGTCTACATGGGATTGGTTTACAAAATTATGCATGGTACAAATGAAAATGGTACATATTCTTTTGCACCAATGTTTAGGCGTGAATCATTAAAACCACAGATTAAGGATGTGTCATTTGATGTTTGGTGGAATCAAAGAATATATGAAGATCCACAAACAGGTCTAAAGCTTTCAAGAAAGAATTTGATCCTAGCAAGCTCAGAACAAGATGGATTTTCGCATTTTGATAAAAAACTAAAACCCGATTATGCATATTTATTGAGATCGGATTCTTTGAGATTTGTTATAAATGGACAAAAGATTCGATTTGAAAATAATCCAGCTAAGAACTCTATTAGACAGATAGGATATGAAGTTATTGAATCATTTAGAAATAGCTTGAACGATATTATATATTAAAATACGCTGCAGCTAACACCAAAGCACACCCGTCTAATGGCAAATGTTATCTGTGATTTTTACACATTGACGGTCACCTTACGCGGTTAGGTGCATATCTGTAATCATGCGGATCAATTTCAGCTTTATCATAAAAAAAATGATTGACCTTCAAGTGGTTGTTGATAGACAATGTTCATAAATGGATTCAGACCAAAAGAACAAATCGTTGGGTTTTTATGTTAAAAATGAGGATGTTAACCTAAAAATGCAGACAATGAGAGCAATAGAAACTCCTTGGGCAATGACTGCCCTTTGGCAGATGGCAGAACACCTGCCCGTGGTTCTGGTAGAAATGGCCAAGGAAGAGCCGAAGGAACTCCTTAGGGATATAGAACACAAAGTGGAGATGGCTCTGTCGTGGAAGGAGACCGTGATAACGGACAAAATAATGACGGAGGATCAGGCTCTGGAATTCATGCCCCAGCTCCTCGAACCGAACTACTGCCCACCGAAGCCAGCGAAGCTGAAAATAACGGAAAAGATGATGCAGGACATCGTGCACATCCTGATGACCGAAGCGTGATTAGAAACACCCGAAACAACGTAATTTAGTGATGTGTAGAGCTTTTCATATTGTTGACGATGCATTGGTACGAGCCAATATCGTTTCATAATGTCCATAAGCATATAGACAATGGTGGAAGACTACTTATTCGACACCCGACTATGTATCTGACTATTTCATAAGGTTCCAGCATCCTTCATATCAGTCCGTTTTTCCTTCTTTTTTAAAACAATAAATCGCTCTATAGCCTGATCAAACGAACTGTCGGCCTTTCCTTTTTCACCCTGTGTCTCCGTCTTTAATTTAAAAAGTTCAATAAGGTCACGTGTAGGTATTTGGCTTGCGACAACAGGGTCTTGAACGCGTTCTATCAGTAGATCTGCTGCACTATTTACCATGATCACTTTTTTTGTCTGTAAGGATATTTGAGCTATCTCATGTATTGCCGCTGTATCAACCTTTCTTTGAAGGACATCAATGCTGGGTTGCTTACTGAATACTTCATCACCGAAGCGATACCGCCAACGACGGATACTATCGATACTTACACCCGTTCTCTGCGAGGTTTTTGCCATGTTAAAATCGTTGGCCTGAAGGCATTTCAGTGTCTGAATCTTTTCGGCTTTAGAATAAATTGTATTACTGCTGCCTGGTTTTTTTATTTTCTTCATCTCTTCATTTTTACATTAGTACTAAGTCTCCTATCATGTCAAGCCTGCTATTGGTGGGAAGTTTAAACATATCCAATAATTATTGGCCTCTATTCAACCACTATGTATATTGTCTATTATGTATCAATCAATGTTGTATTGATCCATTTCAACTTCCTCTCTGCCTTTTCCAAAGTCAAACATGTCCAAGCCCATTTTCCATAGGATTGGCATCTAGGGTACGAAATCACGTTAAATGGCACGTTTTCTTTTCTTCTGAATACTTCGTACCATGATTGTCCAAAAGTGTCTGAAACCCTATATATGTATCCCAAATTTGACCTCTTAACCTGCGTGAAGGTAAAGCCTCTGACCTCACCCTTACCTACAAACTGCGTTTCTAGTTCTTTCATTCTCTATTTTTTTAAATATTGACAATAATTCTACTTTTATCCATGCCTATCGATTGTGCGTACGTAAGCAGCTCACCAATAGTGTTTAATGACATATCCGTCTCTTTGGGGTTATCTTTTTCTTCTTTCAATAAAAAATCAGCGATATCCAAACCGTTATCTTTATCCTCGTTGGTCGCATGGTCTTCTAACCACCTTGAAACATGGACATCAATCCCGTATGCTTTGATTATTGCTGCTTTATCAGTCCAATCCTGTAGACATTTAAGATCAGGGTATAAAAAAACCTTCTTATTCTTTAGTACGTTGCAGACATCTCTTTCAGTCCACTTACAGCCATTCTTTCCACCTGTTGCAATCCAGGTTAGTTTTGGAAAAAAAATGCTTGCAATCATTGCTGTTTTTTCAGATTCAACAATGGCAATACTATCGGCATCATTAATCAGATGCTCTCCAAAGAAGCATTGACAAAAGGTTGCATCGTAATTATTGAGAATGTTTTTACCTGAAAACCAAACTTTGTCTTGATCAGTGTCTGGAATGTAGTCACTTCCGTTCCATTTCAGTGCCTCATGTTCCTTGTGTAGTCTATGACCTGTTTCAGGATTATATGCGATAATTTTAATTTGCCTTAATCTGCCATCCTTATCCACTTGAAAGAAAGCAGTGCTTAATCCTCCGTCATTAGTCCAATGCTTGGATGTTCCCACATGATAGCGCAGAAATATATCTTTGCTTTGTTCATGGCCAAACTTTGAGGTGAAAAATTTGAACAGATTGTTTGATTTTAAACCCTTGCCCGTGGGTAGTAGGTCTATCGGTAAATAATCTGTCTTTGGCTGTGTTTCTGAGCAATGTCTAGGTTTCCAATCGTTGACTGTAACATTTGGATTTTCATCAAAGTATTGTTTTGGCGTGAAGTGGTACCCGCATTTTTGGCTTCGGTTGCAACGTCCTACTTTTTCATTTAAAGGTTGGTTCGTTTCAATATCAATATAAAAAGCAAACTCTCCCTTGTGCCTACATTCAGGACATTGATGTCTGGAGCTGATTCCTCTGTATGGTTGAAGTGCGTATTGGTGATTTTTCATCGCGGTATTGTTCTTAAAATGTCAATGAATAAATTATTACCGACTTCCTTATCTCCCTGTAGTTTATGAAAGCCCCAATCTAAAAAGCCGCCATCGCGAATAATGAAATAAAGAGGTTTTCGGACAATCTCTCTTTTCAGAAATTCGATATCCCTAATTCGGCAAAGCCGATATTCTATTGGTACAATTTCAAAAATGGAATGTACCGTGTCCATCTCTTTTATTAATGTGGTTATCATCTTTTCCACCTCCTATAATTTGGTGTATGAAGGTGTATATACACTGTATATACACTCCGTACAGTGTATGAGTGTACGGGGTGTATATATATACACCTCCGTACACCTCATTCCGTACACTAAAAAACCATTACAAAAGTCTATATTTTTCATCGCTTCCTTTTTTGATATATTTATACCTTACCGCTTCACTAATGTGTTTTTTTGCCGTCTCGAGCTTTAATCCAGCTACCTCGGAATATTCAATACAAAGTTGAGAATAGGTTAATGTCTGGCCGTCACTTAGTGAGATAGCAAAGTTTTCTTTGATGTTGTTAAGCCTTCTCTGATCATTGGTAAGTTCGGGTGTAATTACCATCGGTACAGGGACACCATCAACATCAAGGGAAAAAGACCAATCACCGCAAATCTCATTTCGTCCATCGGTTTCTGACACAATAAAGTTGCTACCGTCTTTCTTCACTTCCCAAACATCAGAACACTTATTCAGGAGTTCCGTCCCTAAATGCCCCCTCATATTACTGTCGGTAGCTGATTTGTTCGTGTGTAAGACACAAACTATTGAGCATCTATACTCATCTGATAATCGCATTAACCATCCGATAAGATTATTTGATTGGGTTATGTCGTTGAAATCTTCCAGTAAATCCCTTATACCGTCAATAAAAATTATGTCAGGCTTTTTTATTGACACTTGGTTTTGAATGTACGAGACTCGTTCAGCAGAATTTTTCGTACGTAAAGTGTAAGCTATAAAACTATCGTTGTTTACTGTCGTATCCAGCCCTGATAGAAAATGAATCTTTCTGGCAATCTTAGCAGTGCTAAGGGGACTTTGCTCCGTGTCGAAAAAGAGTACACGTAGGTTCTTTTTAATAGCTTTAATCTCCATAAATTGACCTTTCAGCATAGCCGCTATCAAGCAAACAATTGTTAACGTTTTGCCATGTTTGGCTTTGGCTTTGATGGCTTGGATATCGCCCAATGGCATACATTTAGTGTCGTTTATTCTTAGAACATAATCCAGTTCAGGATAGTCCATTGACAGGTCAATGATGCTTACATCTTCATCAAGCGATTCAAGTTCATCGCTCAAGCCTTTAATAATATCTAACCCTCGGTTTAAAGGTGATATTTTGCCACCATTGTGACATTCAGGATTATTTGTGGCATTAGCCCCTGCAATAGCAGGGGCATTCACTTTCTCTTTCATCTTACGATGCTTCTTGAGTAATTGTTCATAACTACAATCATGTATTTGTCGAAGACTTCCTTGGATTCGTTTTTATATTTATAAAACCATTCGTGGATTTCACTTCTGAGAAAGTAAACCATCCCCCTCCTTGTATAGTAGGGTATTTTACCATCACGTACAAATCTATTTATTGTACCTACAGTATAACCAGTAATCTTGGCGCAATAAATCTTACCAAATATCTCTGGTAGCTTGTTAAATTCAGATTCTGGTTCAAATTCAGGTTCAGGTTCAGGTTCAGGTTCAGGTTCAGGTTCAGGTTCTTTCACCTCATCCATGATTAATCCCAGCTCCATTAAGAAGTCCACCATAAAAAATTTGAATTGCTCCATTGTGATAGCACCGATTGGCGTTTTCTCTGAGAGGGGTCCCACTGTGTAAAAGATTTCGTACATATTATTTGGTTTTTTAAGTTCAACCCTATGAATACATAGGATTGGTCTTTTAAGACCCTACAAATATGCAGGCACAAAAAAAGCGGACCCGGTGTAAACCGGGTCCGCGCGGGGCAAACTTTTGTATCTTTTTGTCTTTTTACATAACTTGAAGCATTCAGCTCACCAGTTTTTGCAATTTTTGGTAATCTTCTTTAGCTTGATGACTCTCCATATTATTTTTTTTCAGGTACTCAAGAGCAATAAGCACATCATTCATCCTTAATCTTAATGATTTGGGTGTACTATCTCCCGTCCTGTTAATAGGTATCATATATACATTGTAATGATGCATCAACTTCCTTATAGCTATACTTTTACATTCAAAATGTTCTAGTATTGAAGTGGCGTTAGCCATTGTTATCTGCGTATTCTGATACACACAGATTAAGGCAATCTGAGCAAGAGTCAATGGTTTCTCACTAGATAATTCTGTCAACGGCTTCCGATCTGTAATCTTGCTGTGGATCATATAGGTAGTTTGAACATAATCCAAATAGCTATCATAATACAGTTTTATTTCACCACATTGCTCACTTGACAGGTAGTCAAATAATGTACCTGAATCCACAATATTTTTTTGCTCCTGTACTAAATGGATTTCTGGAAATTCCTGAGGCAGATTCCTCTTATAGGCATCTGATTCTGATGCAGCATTATCCAGGTATACTTTTAATTTTTGATCATAATAGGTCTTGAAAAGGTTTACTGTGGCTATTCTCCCTAAATCTCTGAAGATGATTGCGACTATCCCATGAGCCACAATCGGATAGTCATCTAACGTATTTTCCCTATATGGCGAATAATAAAGATAGTATTGACCTCCTTCATTCGTTTCAGCGAATCTCACGTTGAAATCAGCTGGCATATAGTTTAAAGCACCCCATTTACCATTTTTCCACTGCTTTATCATATTTTTTTTAAAAAGGGTAATTTTAGTAAACTCAAAACTATAAAAATATATTTGCATCATCAATTATATTACTGACAAAACTGTCAAGATAGATGATTGTTGTATCAAGGACTTTATGCCCTAACATCTCACAAAGAACCTCCGTGGGTACAGATTTACTTTGTAAAGTCATTGACCATATCAAGTAAACCAACGACAAAAACCAAATCGGGATTAAACTGGTCAACCGTTTCTGTGAGGATTTCCATTCGTTCATATGGAGAGCATTTACGAAGGTAGAGGATATAAAAACTATCATTGTTTATATTCGTATCCCAGCCAATCATTTGATGGACATGTTTAAGGGACTTTACGACTTAAAACTTAGACATTCCGTATCATCCAACAGAACCTTCAAACCTTGATACATATCTAGGGATTTTGCGATGAAGAAGAGACTTTGGAACGTCATATGGCAATAAACTAACCCACAGAGAGTAGAAATGTTACCCTGACTGATTTTACTCCACCTATTGAAAGCGGGGGTTCCGATTCTGACTAGTGGAAATGGTCAACACTTTGGCCTAAAGCACTGTAGGGCTTCAGTACACCCTCAGTCATGGCCATCTGGGGAGCAAAGCTGATTTGCTGATTTTGGTTTTTGTTATTGTCAATGACATTCGGATTCTGTTGGTTCTAAATCCAATGCCCAAATGCTATTCTCCTGGACAAGTATATCTTTGAAATTCATCTGCCAGACTATCCCAATTCCCAGAAGAATTGACTCAATAACACACTATATAGCTCTTAGATATGCCTCCAAAAAAAATCTGTTCTCAAGATATAAATATACCTTGAGAACAGATTTTAGTGTATTTTTTGTAAGCGGCTGGCTGGCCGCTTTATTTTGGGCGAGACTTGCTTGTTATTTTTGTCGTTTTTTCAGAATCAACGCCCTCCATTCTTTTTTCGTGCAAGCTGCAATGCCAAATCTGTATCAACAATAATCTTTCGACCAAGTTGTGTGATGGCACCGTCAATCTTACCAGATGCTTTGATGCGATTTGCCGTGGGTACTGAACATCCGAAGATCTCTGCTATGCCCCGAATGCCATAGACAAACTTTCTGTTTGTCTCTTCCTTCATGATAGGAGTCTCTTTTTCATCGTCCCTTATCAGCTCCAGTAACTGTTCAGCAGTTAGCTGCCAAACAGGTGTTTGTAATAAATAATTTTTCATAAAATATAATATTGAATTATTCGCTTTGATAGCCAGCTGGTCTATCGCTGCGATTGTCACAAATATTACTCCTATAAAACGTGCAAAAACGTGCAAAACGATAAAAAAAATAGCGCTATCATGTTGTATGTTAGCGCTATAAGACATATTAAAAAGGAGTATTTCGTGCAAAAACGTGCACGAGTACAATTAAGGCTTAAATTTTAATTATAAAGTTCATCAAATCCTTGTTCTTATTGTTCATAATCGACCTCGCATCTTTTACATCAACCCTTCGTCTACCGTTTGCATAATACTGGTCCATTGCCTTTTTCCAGAACTCTCTTTTCACATCCATCACAATTTTTTTTGATAGTTCATTTACCAACGCAAAAAATACATCCCTTTTTCCACGTTTAATTTGTATTCGATATTCCGTTACTAGGCTTAAGGCTTTGACAAAATCAGGATAAGGCATCCCCACCCAAACTGCTTCATTAAACTCGTCCCAAACTTTTACCATAATTGTGTGTGAAAAATATGGTTCATTTTGATGTTCGTTATTGTGGGCTATGCTTTCAACCCCCTCTTCAGCACTCTGATTGTGTGGTAATGTATTTGATTCTTCGGTCTCAATTTCGTCAATAACTTCATCCAGATCAGGTAATGGTCGATTTTCAAATACAGTGCCGTTTGATCGATTCATCCTGGTAACAAATTCATCATGGGCAAAAGCATAGCTGATTGTTTTACCAGTTCTTTTATTGTTTATCTTGCAAAAATAGTAGTACATCCACCTCACAAACTTGTTATACAGGCTTAAGTCTGGATCTTTGATAAAGTATGGTTGGTCCTCCCCATCAACCAATATGGATTTTTCCAAAATAACTTTGCTGCCAAGCCAGTGATTAATATAATCGGAGGTTTTTCGACTAGAAACCCTCAAAGGCTTCAATTCCTTTATTACATTAACTAATTCAGGGATGTAGGCCTCCAAATCAGGGTCATCAACAATTCTCCGTCTAAAATAAACTTCAGGGTCAAGCATACCATTAAATATTAAATTTGTTCATTTCCTTTTCCTTCAAAGCATCAACAATTTTTATGTAGGGTTTCATTGCTGAGTAGTCTGAGTGGCCTGTCCAACGCATCACCACTTCGGCAGGTATGCCCAAAAAGAGAGCGTTAACAATGAATGTCCTTCTGCCACAGTGCGTGGTCAATAGGTCGTATTTTGGGTATACCTCTTCAATACGGGTATTCCCCTTGAAATATACTATTCGTTGAGGGTCATGAATTCCAACCAGTTTACCCATTTCTTTAAGGTATTCATTCATTTTTGGATTGGATATTACTGGCAAGGCAAGATCCGAAGGGAAATGAAAATGCTTGTATTTTTCTAAAATTGCGCTACTATAATTATTAAGCTCTATTCTCAGGCCGTCTACTGTCTTTTGTGTTACCACTGAGATATATGTACCCTTGATGTCTGAACGTTTCAATTTTGCCACATCGGAGTATCTAAGGGAAGTAAAGCAAAGGAAGCAGAAGACATCCCTTACTCGTTCCAAATACTGTTTATTGGAAGGGAATTTAAAATTATAAACCAGCATCAATTCATCCCATGTAAGATGAATAACCTCCTTTTGATTCCCATCTGTCCCTTTAAATTTTGGGTGCCATGTCTCGTGGAGTTTGCCATCATAATACCCTCTGCTTGCAGCCCACCTTAAAAACCATCGAATGAAAGAGACCACTTTTGCTATGGTAGTATTCCTCATTCCTAATTGCTGGCTTTCTGGTTGCAACAACCTCTTTTTCTCTTTTATCTTACTGGTATTGCCAACATTGTATTCTCCTAAATAGGTAACAAAACCCTGAAGATCCTGTTCTGAAAGATCCTTTATGGATAGATTCTGATTATAGCTTATGAGGTGTTTCCGTAATGAATTGAACTTTGTAATTGTTGCATTTGTCCATTGGTTCTGCTTTCCCATAGTACTCACAAACTCATCATAAGAGACAAAAAAATTCGTTGTATCCGAAGCTGTTGATGACCCGCTTTTTTTTCCATTCAATGAATTGAAAATATCACGGTACTCTTTTACAGTTGGGATTTGATCCTTCACTTCAAAGGACTTGAAAACATCATCAGAGAGCGACTCCAATCGTTGGATCTCATGATTAATCTCGGATGCAGAAATCTTTTTACTACCATGAGACGTCCCCGATTTACACCTCTGGGCGTCTTTGATCCATTTTTCAATTTCAACTCGATATCCGACATTGAAATTGATCACTCTCTTTCCGTACCGAATACGCATACGAAGCTTCCCGTCAGGTTTGTATCCTGAGAATTCGGATTTTTCCTTGTCTGGAAAAAAATTGATATTTCTTTTGATGTTCATTTTGAAATATATTTAGTCCCTGTTTCACAAATATAGGGACTAATATTGCAATATGCAATAATATTCAATAATATTTTATATACCTGTTATACTGCGTTTTAAATTGATATCAAGATACTAAAATATTCAATAATTCTTTATAAAAATGG
>Ga0123338_10003614_pt1 | contig 13828 bp, 10 predicted proteins | sample grotaG_FD_89793 | JGI IMG/M metagenome (GOLD analysis project Ga0123338, IMG submission 89793) | Glacier valley bacterial and archeal communities from Borup Fiord, Nunavut, Canada, to study Microbial Dark Matter (Phase II) -... | ecosystem: Environmental > Aquatic > Freshwater > Ice > Glacier ... | reverse complement strand
CAGCAGGCGCGGCGTCATGGCTGCACCGGTGCGGGCTTCGCCGGCGGCGTCGCGCCCGGCGCCAGCGGCGCATCGGCGGGGGCGTCGTCGGTATCGGGCGGATTGCCGTCATAGATTTGCGACTGACGCCGCTGCAGATACGCTGACCGCACGGTCGCATATTCGTCGAGGCTGTTGGCGAGCAATCCTTCGGCGCCGCTGTCGATCAGCCGCGACCGGAGGTCGATGACCTGCCCGGCAAATTTCGCGGTCTTGTCGACTAGGCTGAAATGCACCACCGCGTTGCGGCCATAGTCGAACGGATCGGCAAACACATCGACTGCAAAGCCGGCCGCGTCGCGGATCGTCGAGGGGCCGATCAACGGCAGCATGACATAAGGCCCCGATTTGACGCCCCAATAGGCCAGCGTCTGGCCGAAATCCTCGGGCTCCTCGGGGCGACCAAGATCGGTGGCATGGTCGGCGAGCCCGCCGACGCCGAGGACAGAATTGATCAGGAACCGGTCGAGCGTACGAAACGCCTGCTTGACCTTGCCCTGCGCGACGGCATTGGAAAACGACAGCGGCTCGCCGATATTGCTGAAAGCGTTACTGACGCCGTGGCGCGCGGCGGTCGGCACGGCAAAGCGGTATGCCTTGGTCACCGGCAGGGCGGCGTATTTGTCCAACCCCTTGTTGAACGCATAGATTTTGCGGTTGGTCTGTTCCCACGGATCGGCAAGCGCCTGCGAATTGCTGCCGGGATGCGGCGTCGCACATGCGCCGAGCGCCAGCACCATGCAGGGGAGGAAGACGCGGACCGCGCGCAACTGACGCATATTTTTTCTCGCCGAAACCGGAGCGTGTGGGTGCCACAATGCCTGCGCGGCGGCAAGGCTCCCGATCGCAGCGATTGACCGGATATAAAGAGATGTTTATATCCGTCCCATGAACGTCGCGCTCTCGATTTTCCGGGCACTTGCCGACCCGACGCGGTTGCGGATCATGGTGCTCGTGCGCCATCTCGAGCTGGCGGTCGGCGAGCTGGCGCAGTTGCTCGGCCAAAGCCAGCCGCGCGTGTCGCGGCACATCAAGATTCTCGCCGATGCCGGACTGCTGCGCCGTGCCAAGGAAGGCGCGTGGGTGTTCGTGCGACTGGGTGACGCGGCCTATGCCGGGCCGGTGCTCGCCGCGCTCGATGCGTGGGGAGCCGAAGCTGCCGGCGATCTGGCGCGGCTTGCCGTGGTGCGCGCCGAGCGCAATGCAGCCGCTGCGGCGTATTTTGCCGCGCATGCGGCGCAGTGGGACGGCATCCGGTCGCTCCATGTTGCCGACAGCGAAGTCGAGGCTGCGATCGTGCGTGCCCTTGGCGCGCAGCCGGTCGGCGACCTGCTCGATATCGGCACCGGTACGGGACGGATCATCGAAGTGCTGGGGCCGGCGGCGACGAGTGCGATCGGCATCGACCGCTCGCCCGAGATGCTGCGGCTGGCGCGCGGCAAGCTCGAGGCGGCGGGGCTCGCGCATGCCGAGGTGCGCCACGCCGACATGTACGCACTGCCGCGCAGCGATCACAGCGCCGACACGGTCATCCTGCACCAGGTGTTGCACTTCGCCGATGCACCCGCGGCGGCACTTGCGGAGGCGGCGCGTGTCCTGCGACCCGGCGGCCGCTTGCTCGTCGTCGACTTTGCGCCGCATGACCGCGAGGAAATGCGCGCCGATCACGCGCATGTCCGGCTGGGGTTCGCCGATGCGCTGGTTTGCGACTGGCTCACCGCGGCTGGACTTCGCGCCAGGGTCGTCGAGCATCTCGCTGCGGGGTCGTCGGTCGCGGCACCGTTGACCGTTACAGTCTGGCAGGGCGAACGCCCTGCCGCCGAGCAAAGGTTTGCCGCATGACGCTTTCCCTCGCCCAGATGTCCGAGGCGGCGCGCGCGCTGCAGGCGCCGCTCTATGCCGATATGGCGGGCGATATCGACGTGTCGTTCGAATTCTTCCCGCCGAAGTCCGAAGCGATGGAGCGGACGCTGTGGGAATCGGTCGAGACGCTGACCCCGCTCAAGCCGCGTTTCGTCTCGGTGACCTACGGGGCCGGTGGGACGACGCGCGAGCGCACGCATGCTACCGTGGCGCGGATCGCGCGCGAAACGCCGCTTGCTGCCGCCGCGCATCTGACCTGCGTCGATGCCTCGCGCGACGAAATCGATGCGATCGCGCGTGATTATTGGGCGGCAGGCGTCCGGCACATCGTGGCGTTGCGCGGCGATCCTCCGCGTGCGGGCGAGCGTTTCGAGGCGCGTCCCGACGGTTATGCCAGCGCCGCCGACCTGGTCGCCGGACTGCGCAAAGTCGCCGATTTTGAACTGTCGGTCAGCGCCTATCCCGAGCCGCACCCCGAAGCGCGTACCGCGCAGGATGACATCGACAGCCTGCGCCGCAAGCTCGATGCCGGGGCGGTGCGCGGCATCACCCAGTTCTTTTTCGAACCCGACACGTTTTTCCGGTTCCGCGACGCGGCGGCTGCGGCGGGCGTCTCGGCCGAGCTGGTGCCGGGCATCCTGCCGGTGAGCAACTTCGCGCAGCTGACGAGGATGGCCAAGGGCTGCAATACCGCAGTCCCGGCGTGGCTGGCGCGGTTGTTCGAGGGCTTGGACGACAAGCCCGCGACCCGCCAGCTGGTGGCCGCGACGGTCGCCGCCGAACTGGCGCGGCTGCTGTATGCCGGCGGGGTCCGCCATTTCCACTTTTACACGCTGAACCGCGCCGAGCTGAGCTATGCGATCTGCCATATGCTCGGGCTCCGGCCGCCGGTGCGCGCCGAGGAGCTTGCCGCATGATTGCCTCCACCGCTGCCCAAAGCCTGCGCGCCGAGGCCGCCAAGCGCGTGCTGCTGACCGACGGCGCGTTCGGCACGATGATCCAGTCGTACAAGCTGACCGAGGCCGATTACCGCGGCAGCTATGACCTGACCGACGACCAGAAGGGCAATAACGACCTGCTTGTGCTGACCCGGCCCGATGTCATCGACGAAATCACGCGCGGCTATCTCGATGCCGGATCGGACATCGTCTCGACCAACACCTTCAACGCTAACACGATCAGCCAGGGCGATTACAACGCCGTGCATCTGGTTCGTGACATGAACCTTGCGGCGGCGCGGATCGCGCGCACTGCAGCCGACGACTATGCCGCGCGCGACGGGCGGCCGCGTTTTGTCGCGGGCGCGATCGGACCGACCAACAAGACGCTGTCGCTGTCGCCCGACGTCAACGATCCGGGCTTCCGCGCCGTCGGCTTCGACGAGATGAAGGCGGTCTATGCCGATCAGGCGGCGGCGCTGCTCGATGGCGGCTGCGACTTCATCCTGGTGGAGACGATCTTCGACACGTTGAATGCCAAGGCAGCGATCGTCGCGGTGATGGAGCTTGCCGAGGCGCGCGGCCGTGAAATTCCGCTGATGATCTCGATGACGATCACCGACATGTCGGGGCGCAACCTGTCGGGCCATTCGGTCGATGCGTTCTGGTACACGGTCCGGCATGCGCGGCCGCTGACGATGGGGCTCAACTGCGCGTTCGGAGCCGACCTGCTGCGCCCGCACGTGCAGGCGCTCAGCCCGCTCGCCGATACGCTGGTGATGGTTTACCCCAACGCCGGGCTGCCGAACGACCTCGGCGAATATGACGAGGAACCGCACACCACCGGCGGCTTCATCGCGGAGTGGGTCGCGCAGGGGCTGGTCAATATCGTCGGCGGCTGCTGCGGCAGCACGCCCGCGCATATCGCCGCGATGGGTGCAGCCGTGGCGGGCCAGCCGCCGCGCAGCATTCCGCACCCGGCACCGGCACTGCGCCTCGCCGGCCTCGACCCGATGATCATGACGGAAGCAGCATAGTGGCCACGGCGTTCAAGCTCGACCTGCCCGAAGACGCACCGGCCCCGCCGCGCGCAATGTTCGTTAACATCGGCGAGCGCACCAACGTCACCGGGTCGGCCGCGTTCAAGAAACTGATCATGGCGGGCGATTATCCCGCCGCCGTCGAAGTGGCGCGCCAGCAGGTGGCGAACGGCGCGCAGATCATCGACGTCAACATGGACGAAGGCCTGCTCGACGCCGAGTTCGCAATGACGACCTTCCTCAAGCTGATCGCCGCCGAGCCCGATATCGCGCGCGTGCCGCTGATGATCGACAGCTCGAAATGGGCGGTGATCGAGGCCGGGCTGCGCTGCGTCTCGGGCAAGCCGATCGTCAATTCGATCTCGATGAAGGAAGGCGAGGCACCGTTCCTCGCGCAGGCACGCAAATGCCGGATGTACGGTGCCGCCGCCGTCGTCATGGCGTTCGACGAGCAGGGGCAGGCCGATACCTGCGCGCGCAAGGTCGAGATCTGCGGCCGGGCGTACGATCTGCTCGTCGCCGACGGCTTCCCGCCCGAGGATATCATCTTCGATCCCAACATCTTCGCGGTGGCGACGGGCATCGAGGAGCATGACAATTACGGCGTCGACTTCATCGAGGCGTGCCGCGCGATCAAGCTGCGCTGCCCGCACGCGCGCATCTCGGGCGGCGTGTCGAACATGTCGTTCAGCTTTCGCGGCAACGAGCCGGTGCGCCGCGCGATGCACTCGGTGTTCCTCTATTACGCGATCGCCGCCGGGCTCGACATGGGCATCGTCAACGCCGGGCAACTGGACGTGTACGACACGATCGACCCCGAGCTGCGCGACGCCTGCGAAGACGTCATCCTCAACCGGCAGGCGCGCGTCGCCGGACTGACCAACACCGAGCGGCTTGTCGAGCTTGCGGACAAGTTCAAGGGCGGCGTCGCGGTCGAAAAGGCGACCGAGGAGTGGCGCGGCTGGGCGGTCGACAAGCGGCTCGAATATGCGCTGGTCAAGGGGCTCGACGCGTTCGTCGTCGAGGATACCGAGCTGGCGCGGCAAGTCGCGGTGCGGCCGATCGACGTCATCGAAGGCCCGCTGATGGCCGGCATGAACGTCGTTGGCGACCTGTTCGGCGCGGGCAAGATGTTCCTGCCGCAGGTGGTGAAATCGGCGCGCGTGATGAAAAAGGCGGTGGCGCACCTGCTGCCGTACATCGAGGCCGAAAAGTCCGCCGGCGCGCAGTCGAAGGGCCGGATCATCATGGCGACGGTCAAGGGTGACGTGCACGACATCGGCAAGAACATCGTCGGCGTCGTCCTCCAGTGCAATAATTTCGAGGTCATCGACCTTGGCGTCATGGTGCCGTTCCAGACCATCCTGAAAGCCGCGAACGACCACAACGCCGATATGATCGGGCTGTCGGGGCTGATCACGCCGTCGCTCGACGAGATGGTGACGGTGGCGACCGAGATGCAGCGCGCCGGCATGACGATGCCGCTGCTGATCGGCGGCGCAACCACCAGCCGCGTGCATACCGCGCTGCGGATTGCGCCGGCGTATAGCGGCCCGACGATCCATGTGCTCGATGCCAGCCGCGCGGTCGGTGTGGCGGGCACGATGGTCAGCGACACGCTGAAGGAGGCGCTCGTTCTGCAGACGTCGGACGAATATGAAGCGATCCGGATCGCGCGCGCCAGCAAGGGCGACAGCAAGCTGGCGACGATCGAGGCGGCGCGGGCCAATGCGTTCGTGCCGGACTTTGCCGCGCATCCGCCGGTCGAGCCGGTGCTGAAGGGCACGCTGGCGCTCGATGACTATCCGCTGGAAAAGCTGGTGCCGTACATCGACTGGACGCCGTTCTTCCGCGCGTGGGAGCTGGCGGGCAATTTCCCGGCGATCCTGACCGACGAGGTCGTCGGCGAAAGTGCGACGTCGCTCTACGCCGACGCGCGCGTCATGCTCGACACCATCATCGCCGAAAAATGGCTGACGGCGCGCGCTGTCGTCGGCTTCTGGCCCGCCCGGCGCGACGGCGACGATGTGCTGCTGTTCACCGACGAAAGCCGCACCGAGGAGCTGCAGCGCGTGCCGTTCCTGCGCCAGCAGGTTGTCAAGCGCGAAGGGCGGCCCAATAGCTGCCTCGCCGATTTCGTCTCGCCCGACGCCGACTGGCTCGGCGGTTTCGCGGTGACGGCGGGCGAGGGGATCGAGCCGCATCTGGCGCGCTTCAAGGCGGCGCATGACGATTATTCGGACATCCTGCTCAAGGCGCTAGCCGACCGGCTGGCCGAAGCGTTCGCCGAGCATCTGCACGAGCGCGTCCGCAAGGAATTCTGGGGCTATGCGCCCGCCGAAAACCTGTCGTGCGACGACCTCATCCGCGAAAAATACACCGGCATCCGTCCGGCCCCCGGCTATCCGGCATGCCCCGATCATAGCCCGAAGCCCGACCTGTTCCGGCTGCTCGGCGCGACCGACGCAACCGGCATCACGCTGACCAACAGCTATGCGATGCTGCCGACGGCCAGCGTTTCTGGCTATTATTTCGCGCATCCGCAGGCGGCGTATTTCGGTGTGGCGCGGGTCGGCAAGGATCAGGTTGCCGATTATGCGCGGCGGCGCGGTGTTTCGGTCGAGCAGGCGGAGGCGTGGCTGCGCCCGAACCTCGACGGCTAGGCCATGCGCCGCCAGCCGCCCGAACCAAGCCGTTCGACCGGCTGGAAGCGCGTTTTATAGTCCATGCGCTCGCAGCCATCGATCCAATAGCCGAGGTAGACATACGGTAACCCGGCGCGCGCGGCGCGGACGATATGGTCGAGAATGATGTAGGTGCCGAGCCCCTGTCGGGACGGCGTGTCGGTGGCGAAAAAGCTGTAGACCATCGACAGCCCGTCGGACTGCTTGTCGGTCAGGCACGCCCCCAGCAGGCGGCCGGGACGCTCGCCGACATCGGGTTCGCGGTACTCGACGACCACGGTGTCGACCGGCGTCTGTTCGACCATGTCGGCATAATCATAGGCGTCCATTGCCGCCATGCCGCCCGTGGGGTGGCGTGCCCCCAGATAGCTCTGCAACAGATCGAATTGCTCGCCGGTGCTCCACGGCGAACATGCACTGACGGCGAGGTCGGCGTGGCGCTTGAGCAGGCGCTTTTGCGAGGCGCTGGGCACGAAGTCGGCGGTGACCACGCGGACCGAGACGCAGGCGTTGCAGTTTTCGCAACTGGGGCGGTACGCGACATTCTGGCTGCGCCGGAAGCCGATGCGGCCCAGCGCCTCGTTCATCTCGAGAACGTCGTTACCTTTCAATTCGGTAAAGACTTTGCGTTCGCTGCGGCCGGGCAAATAGGGGCACGGCGAGGGTGCGGTGACGAAGAATCGCGGAAACCGGAAATTCTGATCGGTCACAGTGTCATTGCATCCCCACGCTGGCACCCACCATGCGGCAGCGGCGGGCGATTCGGTAGTCTAAAATGCGTCAGTCGAGTTCGACTTGCCGCACGTCATAGCCGGCGGCGCGCAACGCCTCGATCAACCGGTCGAGGTGATCGCGGTCGCGCGTTTCGCACTCGATTTCGGTGATCAGCCCCTTCGCCGGCAAAGTGGTGAACACGCGCTGGTGATAGACTTCGAGGATGTTGACCTGTTGCCGGTCGAAGACGCGCGCAACTTCGAACAATTGCCCCGGCCGGTCCTTGAGCCGGATGCGCAGCCGCGCCAGCCGCCCTGACCGGGCAAGGTCGCGTAGCAGGACGTTCGCAAGCAGCCGCGTGTCGATGTTGCCGCCGCACAGCACGAGGCCCACCTTGCGCCCGCGGAACCGGTGCGGATGCGCCAGCAACGCTGCCAGCCCCGCCGCGCCGGCCCCCTCGACGACGGTCTTTTCGATCGTCAGCAGCAGCGACACCGCACGTTCGAGATCGCGTTCGCCGACCAGCAGGATCTCGTCGACCAGCGCCTGCACCACGGCAAAGGTCAGCACGCCGGGAACCTTGACCGCGATGCCCTCCGCCAGCGTGTCGCCGTCGCACGGTGCCGAATGGCCGCCGAGCTTGGCCCACATCGACGGATAGAGCTCGGCCTGCACGCCGACGATCTCCATCGTCGGGTTGAGCGCCTTTGCCACTGTCGCCATGCCCGAAATCAGCCCGCCGCCGCCGATCGGCACCACCAGCGTATCGAGCTCGGGCACATCCTCGAGCATTTCGAGCGCGACGGTGCCCTGGCCCGCCATGATCAGCGCGTCGTCGAACGGCGGCACATAGATCAGCCCGCGCTTGCCCTCGATTTCCTTCGCGTGCGCGCTGGCTTCGTCGAAGGTCTCGCCGTGCAGGATGACGCTGGCGCCGTGGCCTTCGGTCTGGCGGACCTTCACGACGGGGGCAAAGCGCGGCATGACGATCGTCGCCGGGATGCCCAGCCGCTTGGCGTGATAGGCAAGGCCCTGCGCATGATTGCCCGCCGATGCCGCGATCACGCCGCGCGCCCGGCTGTCGGCGTCGAGCGACAGCAGCTTGTTGAGCGCGCCGCGTTCCTTATAGGCGGCGGTGAACTGCAAATTCTCGAACTTCAGCCAGACTTCGGCCCCGGTCAGTTCGGACAGCGTCCGGCTGAACAGGCACGGCGTCCGGATCACCGCGTCGCCGATCGCAACGCGCGCCGCGAGGACATCGTCGAGGCTGATCGGCAGCGGGCCGTGCAAGGCGGGGGCGAGGGCGGTCATGGCGGGCAGGTCCTGCGGCGGTTTGGTCGCATGGCGTGTAGCCGGGTGGCACCGCGCGCGCAAACTTGCTAGCCAGCACTATGGTAAAGATCAGCTTCATCGGGCTTGGCGTCATGGGCTTTCCGATGGCGGGGCATCTCGCCGCCGCCGGCAATGCCGTCACGGTCTATAATCGTACCCCGTCCAAGGCCGCCGCATGGGTCGCGCAGCATGGCGGAGCCAGCGCGCCGACGCCGGCGGCGGCTGCCGACGGGGCGGATGTGGTCATCACCTGCGTCGGCAATGACGATGACCTGCGCGCGGTGACGCTCGGCCCCGACGGGGCTTTCGCGGCGCTGCGAAGCGGCGCGCTGTTCATCGACCACACCACCGTCTCGGCCGAAATCGCGCGTGAGCTTACCGATGCCGGTGCGGCGCGCGAGGTGCTCGTGCTCGACGCGCCGGTTTCGGGCGGGCAGGCGGGTGCCGAAAACGGCCAGTTGACGATCATGTGCGGCGGCGCGCCCGAGGCGTTTGCCGCCGCCGAGCCGGTAATGGCCGCTTATGCCAAGCGAAGCGGCCACATGGGACCTGCCGGCAGCGGGCAACTGACCAAGATGGTCAACCAGATCGCGATTGCCGGGGTGCTCGAAGGGCTGGCGGAGGCGGTGCACTTCGCGCTGTCCGCCGGTCTCGACGCCGATGCGGTAATCGACGTCATTTCGAAAGGTGCGGCGCAAAGCTGGCAGATGGACAACCGCGCCGCCACGATGGCAGCGGGCAAGTTCGACTTCGGTTTTGCAGTCGACTGGATGCGGAAGGATCTTGGGCTGGTGCTCGGCGAGGCGAAGCGGCTGGGGATCAGCCTGCCTGCGACTGCGCTGATCGATCAATTCTACGGCGACGTGCAGGCGATGGGCGGGCGACGGCTGGATACCTCGTCGCTGATCCGCCGGTTCCGGCCATGAAGGCAGTGCTCGCCGCGCTGCTGATCGCCGGCCCGGCGGCGGCGACGACGGTCGTCACCAACGCGAATGGCTATACGCTGACCGCGGCTGGGGCGCTCGACCATTTCTCCGGGCTGTTGATCGGCGACGACGGTCGCGTGGTGCGCGTGCTGCACGCGGGCGACGCGGTGCCGCCGGGGACCATGCTCGACGCGCACGGCCAGACGCTGCTGCCCGGGCTGATCGACGCGCACGGGCATGTGATGGAACTCGGGTTCGAAGCACTGTCGGTCGATTTGAACGATACGCCGTCGCTTGCTGCAGCGCTGGCGAAAGTCCGCGCCTATGCCGCCGCCAATCCGGGCGCGAAATGGATCGTCGGCGGCGGCTGGAACCAGGAGCGCTGGGGCCTTGGCCGGTTTCCGACCGCCGCCGAACTCGACGCCGCGGTTCCCGATCGGCCGGTGTGGCTGACGCGCGTCGACGGCCATGCCGGTTGGGCGAACAGCCGCGCGATCGCTGCTGCCGGGATTACGGCGGCCACCGCCGATCCGGCGGGTGGCCGCATCGAGCGCGGCGCGGGCGGGGTACCTGCGGGGGTGTTCGTCGATAGCGCGCGGCGGCTGGTGGCTGCAAAAGTCCCACCGCCGACCGCTGCCGAGGCCGACCGGGCGCTTGCCAAGGCGCTCGAAATCATGGCCAGCGTCGGACTGACCGGCGTCGGCGATGCCGGTACCGACCGGGCGACATGGGCGCGCTATACCGCCTTTGCGGCGAACGGCAGGCTGACGACGCGCGTCTATGCGCTGGCGGCGGGCATGGCGGAACTGGCCGCGATCGCCCCGAACGGCCCGATCGACTGGACCGCCGGCGACCATATCGCGCTGCGCGGCGTCAAGCTGTACGCCGATGGTGCGCTCGGGTCGCGCGGCGCGTGGCTCAAGGCACCCTATAGCGACGATCCCGCCAACCGGGGGCTACAGTTTCTAAAGGGTGCGGCGCTGCCCGATGCAGTGATGCTTGCCACCAACGGCGGATTTCAGGTGGCGGTCCATGCGATCGGCGACGCCGCCAACGCGCAGGTGCTCGATGCCTATGCAGCGGTGCCTGCCGCCAGCCGCGCCCGGTTGCGGCTGCGGATCGAACATGCGCAGATCGTCGATCCCGCCGATCTGCCGCGCTTTGCCGCGCTCAGCGTGATTGCCAGCATGCAGCCGACGCATGCGACGTCGGACAAGGGCATGGCGGAGGCGCGGCTCGGGACCGACCGGCTGATGGGCGGCTATGCGTGGGCGACGCTGCTCGGTTCGGGCGCGCGCTTTGCCGGCGGGTCGGATTTTCCGGTCGAGCCGCCGAACCCGATGTTCGGCATCCACGCCGCCGTGACGCGGCAGGACCGCAGCGGCGCGCCGGCGGGGGGCTGGCGTCCGGCCGAACGGCTGACGCGGCTGCAGGCGTTTGCAGCGTTCACGACGGGCGCGGCCTTTGCGAATTTCGCCGAGGCGCGCACCGGCACGCTCGAACCCGGTAAATGGGCCGACTTCATCCTTGTCGATCGCGATATTTTCACGATTCCGGCCGCCGACCTCTGGCGCGTCAAGGTCGGCGAAACCTGGGTGGGCGGCAGGCGCGTATTCAGTGCGTCGCCGCAATCAACCGTTCGGCGGTGAGGATCTGCGGCAGCTCCTCGACGCTGCCATCGGCGTGATAGAGCAGATATAGCGGCACCCCGGCGCGGCCGTGCGCCTCCAGAAAGCGTCCGATCGCAGCATCGCCGTTGGTCCAGTCGCCGACGAGCGTCTTCACCCCGGCCTTGGTGAATGCAGCGGCGACCGCACCGCTACTCAACGCGCCGCGCTCGTTGACCTTGCACGTCAGGCACCAGTCGGCGGTGAAATAGACCAGCACGGGAACATGCGCCTGCTGCAACGCCTCCAGCTTGGTCGCGCTGAACGGCTGCGCGGCAAGCCCGCCGGGGGCGTCGGTGGTTGCCACTGCAGGCGCGGCTTCGACCGGAATCGTTGCCACCGCAGCCGCTGAAAGCACCGCCGCAAGCCCGAGCGGCACCCAGTGCCCCTTGCCCTCCCAGCCCTGACGACGCCCGAACCACCAGAGCAGGCACCCGAGCGCCAGCGTCGCGCCAAGGCCCAGCGTCATCGCATCGACGCCCGCCTGCTTGCCGAGGATCCACGCCAGCGCCAGCGCGGTCGCGAACATCGGCAGGCTGAGCAGGCGGCGGAAGGTCGCCATCCACATGCCGGGGCGCGGCAGGCGGGTGCGCAACGCCGGGATGAAGCCAACCAGCAGGAACGGCAGCGCCAGTCCGAACCCCAGTCCGGCGAACACCAGCAGCCCGGCCGCCGGCGGCAGCACCAGTGCCGCTCCCAGCGCGCCGGCCATGAACGGCCCGGTGCACGGCGTGGCGACGAACGCCGCCAGCGCGCCGGTCCAGAACGACCCCGCTGCACCGTGCTGCGAAGCGAGCGCCTGACCCGCGCTGCCGCTGCCCAGCGTGATTTCGAACAGCCCGGCAAGATTGAGCGCGATCGCCGTCAGCAGCAGCAGCAGCCCGAGGATGACGCGCGGGTTCTGCAACTGGAACGCCCAGCCGACTTCGGTCCCCGCCGCGCGCAGGATCAGGATCAAACCGCCGAGCGTGACGCAGACGACGATAACGCCCGCCGCATAGGCCAGCGCATCGCGCCGCGCCTCGGCTGCCGATGCACCGCCGCGCGCAAGGCTGAGCGCCTTCAGGCTGAGGATCGGGAACACGCACGGCATCACGTTGAGCACGACGCCGCCGATTACCGCGAACAGCAGGGCACCTGCAAAGACCCGCCAGTCGAGCGTGTTCGCCGGCGCACCCATCGCCGCTCCAGGCCCCGGTACGCTGCCCGGCTCTGCCGTCACTGCAAAGCTGCGCGGCGTGGTTTCGCCCGCGCGGGTTACCTTGAGCACACCGGCCACCGGGCCCGCTGCTTTGCCGCTCGCCTTGGTTTCGATGCGGATGGTTTCGTCGGCGATCGAGGCGATTTGCGGCGCGGCATAGTCGACGCTGCCGTCGGCGGCGGCGAAGAAATATGCGCTGGTCACCTTGGTCGCGTTGGCAAATGGCACGGCGATGACGAAGCGCCCGTTATCGACATGGTAGCGCGCACCCGCCGCGAGTGGCTTTGGCAGCGCGGCGCGCGCGGCGGCAAAGTCGGCGGCGTGGCGCGGATCGGCCGCGCCGTCGCCGAACGCCAGCGGCAACGCCAGCACCGCATGTTCGGGAACGCACTGTTCGTGCGTACAGACAAGATAGTCGAGCGTCAGCCCGACCGGCAGCGCCGCCCCGGCCGCGCCCGCAGGCACCGCGAGATCGGCGAGCAGGGTAACCGGCGCCTCATAGACAAAGTTCATCAGCCCCGACACCAGCAGCTGACCGGGCGCTGGATAGCGGAACGCGCCGACCGGCTGCGTCCATTTCGCCCGGGGCGCGACACCAGCCTCGCCGGGGTTCGACCAATAGGTGTGCCAGCCCGGGTTGGGGGTCAGCCGCACCGCCAGCGTCATCGGCTTGCCCGGTGCGGGCGCAGCGCTTTCGGCGAACAGCTCGACGCGAGTATTGGTGTTCTGCACGACGGTCTGCGCGGGCGCGGTGGTCGCGACAGCCAGCGCCAGCATAGCGAGGAAAGCTCGGATCATCGCGCGCTTATGCGGCAAGCGCAGCGTTGCGCAAAGCAAACGATGTGCGTCGAATGTCGCGGGGGTGAACCTTGCTTCGGCTCGATGGTTGACCGCGCTCCTTCAGGTGACAGGAGCATGGCATGAACGACGATCAGAATTCGGTATCGAGGCGCGCAGTGGTCGGGGCAGCGGGCGTCGGGTTGGCCGCCGCCGCCGCAGCGCCGGCATTCGCCAAGCCCGCACCCGCCCCGGTAGCGAGCGCACCGATGGCGAAAAGGCCGGTGCTCGAAGACGCGCGTGGCAAATACCCCAAGCCGCCTTATCCCGGCCAGTCGCAGCCGTGGCCGGGGCTGGCGGGCAAGATGGACCCGCGGCCCGATCACGGCGAGACCAGCTATAAGGGGTCGGGGCGCCTGACCGGGCGCAAGGCGCTGGTCACCGGGGGCGATTCGGGCATGGGCCGCGCGGCGGCGATCGCGTTTGCGCGCGAAGGGGCCGATGTCGCGATCAACTATTTGCCCGCCGAGGAACCCGATGCGCGCGAAGTCATCGCGCTGATCCGCGCCGAAGGGCGCAAGGGCATCGCCGTCCCGGGCGACCTGCGCGACGAACATTTCTGCGAGCGGTTGATCGAGCAGGCGGTG
>Ga0123338_10003613_pt1 | contig 13834 bp, 19 predicted proteins | sample grotaG_FD_89793 | JGI IMG/M metagenome (GOLD analysis project Ga0123338, IMG submission 89793) | Glacier valley bacterial and archeal communities from Borup Fiord, Nunavut, Canada, to study Microbial Dark Matter (Phase II) -... | ecosystem: Environmental > Aquatic > Freshwater > Ice > Glacier ... | reverse complement strand
TCCCCACATTCTTTCATTCTTCTACCATTTTGTCTCTTTTCTAACCTGTTAGGTGTCAGCACTGCTCTTGGACAGATAAAAACTCCCGAATTATCTCCACTACGATTGGTAAACCCAGAATTGTATCTTGCCTTGATACACCTTGCAATTTCTGTAATTCTTGCTTTTTTATTTAAATCTATAAGGTACAATCCTGTTTTTGCTCCCTGCCCTCCGCCATAGGAAGTTAAGGTTGTACTAAGCCCACTTGGGTCATATACTCGCTGCCCCTGACTGCCTCCTATAAGTTGCTTAAGAGCTTTTTCGTTGCTTCCTCCGATAGGAAATACTTTTCGTCCACTTCGATTTTCAAAATGTCTTGTAGCGATAATGTATACCCTTTCTCTGTTTTGGGGCACAAGGAAATCCTTTGAATTAAGAAGTTGGTACTGCAAATCGTAGCCGATTTCGGCCATTTCACTAAGAATGGTCGCAAAATCTCTTCCTCCATTAATCGACAGCAGATTTTTAACGTTCTCAAGGATAATCCAGTCGGGTCTATCTTCGGTATTTTTGCCTTCGAGTAGTCTAATGATTTCATAAAAGAGACCACTTCTATTTCCTTTAAGGCCTCTCTGGTGTCCTGCAACGGAGATGTCCTGACATGGGAATCCTGCACACCAGATATCTGCTCTTGGAACATCTTCTGCTCGAACCGTCGTGATATCACTTGCAAACCATTCATCCTCCTTTACCTCATGGATAGCTCTATAACTTCTATCTGCAAATTTATCAATTTCACAATGTCCTACACACTTGAAGTCGCACTGTGTAAGACCTGTCCTAAATCCTCCGATTCCTGAAAAGAAATCAAGGAATGTAAGCATAAGTAATTAAATATCCAGTTCATCATCCGCTAAATCTTCTTTATTCTCTAATTCTAGTTCGTCCATTTTCCCTAATTCATACTTTTCCGATTCATATTTCATCAGCTCACGATAAATCTGGTTTAAAATTATCGGATGAATATCTGTAATGTATTCCTGCAACTTATCAGAATCATCACTTTTACTTTCATCCTGTTTATGGCAACTTTTTTTATTATGAAACTGCTCTGCATGTACTCTCACTACATCTGAAAAACGCCCGTCCCATTCTTTATATTGAATGGTTCTTCCAAGAACATATAAAGCTCTTTCCACGCCATATATCTCTACAATTTCATGAATAAATCCATCCAACTCTCTCGTGTTATAAGCAGTTGATGCTTGGTCATCTACAAACTTTTTTAAACCAAGGTTAAGTTTGAAGTTTTCTCTCCAAAGTTCTTCTTCTTTATTTTTATACGCATAGTCTAAAGAAGAATAATAAATCGGTATGGTTGCATACATTATTTCTTCATCCTCCATTCATCCAAATATCGGTACGGATAATACTTCTGACTCTTTGCAAATCGAATCATATTAGCTACTTGATCCACTACAGATAAATTGCTCTGATCCTTTGTTGTCATCATAACCGAACCAATTATTCCTGTTAAAATACAGATAACAGTCATTGTCACATTATCACTAACCGCCCAAATTAAAAGCCCCGTAAGACCAAAGCCTACTGAGCCTATGATTGACTGGAATAACTGCTTTCTCCCAAATCCGGAAAACAGCTCATTTTCTGTTTTTACACCCATTGGGATATATAGCTGATCCTTTTCTTCCTCCAAAGTGTTCACTTCCTTTTTATATTCCTAAGAGTAGTAATACAATACTAAATCTTTTATCTGCCAGATACTCTCTGCCAAAATGTAAAATATGACCGTATTCTTTAACCTCTTTTTATACTGTGTTGCCTCTTCCTCCGTTGCCATCAATCTGACCATACAATAGATAAATCTAGCAACTGCCCCCACACGGACTAATCCAATTATCATGAGGGAAATTTCATCTAGCGTTACTGACACATCATCGCCTCCTTATCCTGTTTACACTCCTATTTTGCTAGATTTTTTGCCATTCCTACTAGTCGGACAGAATGGTAGACATTATTTACTACATTCCCTCCACCGCCACCGGTTGTTACAATAAATTCCTGTAAGAATTTTGGTGTTCGAAGTGCCAGCATCATACAAGCTATTCCCCAAAACATATGGAGATTCATCATCATTCCTACACCCAGTTTACAAAGGCTGATCTGGATAATGACAGCAAACATAGACTGTGAGAACTTCGCAATATAGGATTTGAAAACTCCTCTGTCATTGTCAAGAAGGCCGACACATGCAATTGGAATCCCTACTCTTAATATCAATATCTCAAGCCCACGCATTAAAAATTGAAAGTACAACAGGAAATACACAATAACAAAGATCAAACCAAGTATTGCGTTAAACAAGCCTGCAGAGGAAAGACCAGATACCCATGCAGTCCAGTCATATGCAGTAAGCTGACCTATGGCGTCCAACATTTCATTAATGGTATTCTCTACTATTTGACCGAACCAGGTATATACGGTCGGAAAACAAATAGCAACTGCCATTGCCTTAAAAAAGTTTGTTAGCAAGGATAATGGTTCTTCATCTGCATCGCCATCTGACCAAAGAATATAGGTTTCGAACCCCTTCTTAAGAAATTTAAGGATAATTAGCGATACTCCAACTCCAAACATAATATCAAACAAGGTGGTTGCAACATCACTTCCTGATAAGGTAGTCATATATCTTTCTGCATACAAAGTCATTGGTACGATTCCTTCTAACAGGGAATCAATATACACAATGGCCCCGTTTAAAAGAGCAACAATCAACAGGACAAGTAATATTTCCACAAAATCACTTCCTTTCAGGTAACGCTCACCCATTGGCCTTGCCTATTTTTTCTCCTGGTCTATTATTTTTCCTTGTCGATCTCACAGTCCTTTTGCTCTTGTTTCTGTAAAGCCTCTTCATAGGCTTTGATCACGGTATTACGCATTTCTTCACTTAACTCCCTTGTAATAGGGAAACAAATATCTTCATAACTTCCATCCATTCTTCTTCTCTGTGGCATTGCCACATAAAGGCCGTTCTTTCCCATTAATAAACGGGCATTCGTTACTAAAAAATCATTCTCAACAGTAAAGTTTACAAATGCCTTTAACTTATCTTCCTTTACTACCTTTCGTATCGTTGCTTTAATCTTCATCTGTTTTTCCTCCAAATATAAAATTTAGGCAGTAAGGATTGCCCTACTGCCCGTGTGTCTTTCTTATCGCTTCCACTAACCTCTGTAATTAAACATGTCCTGAATTCTTGTAGAAAGTGTTGGTAAAATGACATTGTTAAACAGTGCATATAAACCAGCAAGTAGTAATGCACCAATTACAATGGAAATTAAAATTTTCACAGCCGTATCTACGAACCCCTCTGCTTTCTTGTTACTTAATGCTTCCTTTACTGCCCATGCAGTCTGCAAAGCCTTTACCTGTGCTTTCATTACTAAATTTCTCATAGTCTGTTTCCTCCTAAAAAATTAATTAATATGTATCATACTAACTTTCATTGTATATCCGAAATACCGTTTTTTTTCAGACTGCTTATTGGTAATATCCAATAAGCATATTCAGTGTTGCAGAACCAAGTACTGCCCCAATACAAGAGACAACCGCAACTACAATACGATTGTTCCATTTTTTTTGATCCATCTCATCAGCAGCACTTCTTCGGATACAGAAATAAATAATTAAGAGACCAGCCACTACAGGAGCTAATATCATTAACCATGTAGTTAGATCCCCAATCAACTTCTGTGTACCAGTTGCAAGTTTACTGTCACTAACGCCTGAAGCGAAAGCTGTCTGGCTTTGAACCATCAAATAATAAGCGGTAGCTGCAATAGCTACCCTAAATTTCTTTATCATTCTCTTTGCCTTTTGTTTCTTCTTTTCCATGTTCATTTTCCAATCCTCCTTAATCCATGTCGCCTCCTGGTGGCATTTCACCCATGGTGATATTATCTGCTTCGCCCATTCCGGTATTACTGTTCTTGGCTTGCATTTGTCTTATGATATCTTTTTGGTAATAAACCCAAATATTCCATAAAGAAATATCCACAGTTACGTCTGTAACAATTGGTCGTTTTGCTTCACGCTCCTCTCTTAATTTTCTGTTAAATTCCTTGTCTCCAAGTCCAAGCATTTTATTAAAATACCATTCATTTAAATCCGGAGAATACATCATGGCAGGATAAGTAGCAGACGTAACAATCTGATACGGTCTCGCCACACGCTTTACTTCATCTGGTGTCAGAAGTTTTCTTTCAATTAGGCTTAAGCTATGTGAACTGCTGGGAGTGGTATACTTGGCATGATTTACTGATAATTGATAGCTTGATGTGGTATAAGAACCAAGCTTGTCTGAAATTTCCCTTAGAGTGTCCGGATCCTCCGAACGAAGATAAGCCCATACATGGCAATTGGCTTTTATAATACTAGATACTTGCTCATTATACTTTTCCACAAGTTGCGTAAAGCTTTGTAAAAACAGATTGAACCGCATGCCACGGCCACCACCTACTGTTAGCTTATTTGTAAAATCTGAAATGGCAGTAAAGTTACCAAACTCATCAAGGAGAAAATTTACTCTCTGTTCAAGTCGGCCACCACGAGTATCAGCTAAATTGGCAAGTAATTCATATTGTTGTGATATAATAAGGGATGCAACAGGATAGAATGTTGTCTTTTCATCTGGAAGAATAATAAATAATGCCTGTTTCTTTCTTCCGATGTCCTGTAATAGGAAATCACTTTGATTTGTGATTGCATAGATTGATTTTGAAGTAAATAATCGCAATGTTGTTAATGCAGAGGTATAAAAGCTACCTCTTGTTCTAGATGGTGCCACATCGGCAATGGCTAATAATGCTTTTGCCGAATGAGTTGCAGGTAATTTCTTTACATATTCAATCAGTGGCATTTTATTACCAATGGACTTACACATCTCCGCAAGAAACCAATATACATTGGTTAGATTCTGATAATCTGGTCTTCGCTTATTATCACAAACAACACAGAGTATAGCCGCCGCAATGGTGGAACTTTCACCATTGGTCCATATTTTTTCACCTTCTGCTTTACCAACTAATGCATTCGTTAAGTCCCAAGCAAGCATTTCAGCTTTATCTGTATCGCCAAGATTTACTGCGTCAATGATTGGTTGCAATAGGTTGTAACGTTGACTTTTACTAGGGTTCTTGAAATCCAATGTCAGAACCTCATACCCTAGCTTCTCAAGAAATGGTGCAGTGTAGTCAAATAATTCGGACTTAGCATCTGAAATCACTATGGATTCACCGGCAAGACCCAAGGTACAGATAGATTGGATAACTAGACACCTTGATTTACCACTTCTGGTTGCCCCGATGCAAAGTAGATGACTGTCATCACCGATGTAGTAAATTTGTTCTTTGTTACCTTCCTTTTTGAGACCTACTACCACTCCTCCTTGTTTTAATTGGGCGCACATAGGCACCAACTCCTTCCAGAAATTTCTTGTAGTTTCTATTCTGTTTAGATATAATCTATATAAATAGGTCAATAAATGGCCTAGTATTGTCGAAACAAAGGTCAATAATCTTTAGGTGGATGGATAACAACTTATATAAAAATACAAATTGATGCAATACTAATCAAAATACATTTTTGGGAGGGAGCACGATGAAAGTACCATTATCTGACGCAATTATTATTGCTATATCTAACTTAGTAAATGATGCACAAGGAGAAACAAGAAAACCGAGCCACTATGATATAGAATCAGAAATTAATCGCTCAGGACTTCAAAACGGAGATCCTATAAAGCAAGGTAAGACTGTGGGGAAGGCAAAGAGAGTAAGGTCGGTTCTCAATTGGGCAATTGAAAACGATTATGTAGCAGGAGAAAAATTAGTAAAGAGATTATTAGATTTAGTTAGGGCAGAAGGAGGATTTAGAGAAGCCTCACCTAATTATGTAGGGCGAGAAGTCATTTGTAATGCCATAGAAGTTTTTAAACTAGAAGGTGTTGCTCTAGGATCTGATGGTCAACTAACAGCGATGGTTATAGATGATTTACCATTAGTCGAACAACAACAAGCATTAAATGCCTATATACGAAGAGCCCAAAGAGGAGCACAAGATGCAGCATTGTTAGTAGGTACCAGTAAATATCTCTTGGAAGCAGTCGCAGCATACATATTACAAGTGAAATGGGGTACTTATCCAAGTACCGTAAATTTTCCGACTTTATTGGGACAAGCATTTACAGCGTTAGGCTTAGCCACGACAAATGATAAGAAAGAACTAGGAGAGTCAGTACAAAAAAGAATGGAAAGAGCATTGTATGAAACAGGATGTGCAATAAATCAATTGAGAAATAAGCAGGGTACAGGACATGGTCATCCTTTTATATCAACTATATCACCAGAAGATGGAAAAGTAACAATAGAGATAATGGGAACTATTTCCGAATATATGATGAGCAAATTATGAGAATTTTTTCGCCAGTGTGAAAAAAGTCTGTAAATGGCTTTTTATGATAATTAGATAAAGGATTTTAGAACTGTTTTGATACAGCCTCTCCTGTGTTTAATGTAATGAAAAGCAAATGGTATGTCAGTAGAATTCTGAAAAACAAGTGAGTATCTGAAATAAAATCAGTACTTGGCATATGGCTATAATTTTTTAGAAGAATTCTCAACCCCACATAATTCTTCTAACCAATCTTCTTCCCATTACCGAGGGCTAATTGCCCTCGGTATTATTATCTTTCTCAATAATTTCCATATCATCATATCCATCATTTAACAATTCCTTTACTGTCCCGTCCTCCGGATCCAATACAAAACTATCAAATGCTTTTTCTAACTCCTTTTCATTCAACCACCTTGAGGAACCATGCTGATACTGTCCCACGGCTTTCGGAGTCTTAATCTCGGGTGTAATCTCATCCAGATCACTTTGATAAGGTCTCAGATTTGTCAAATAATACATAACTGAAAGTATAGCTACAAATCCAAAGAAGCAAAAGAACAGCATCTGATGTTGCTTGCTCTCAACCAAACTTTTGATGCATTCTTCCAATGGGATTAGTTGAATTACATTAATCTGCCTTGATAACAGCTTATGTAAGATTGTTGAGAAAAAGAGTCCAAATGCACTGCCTGCTATCAAAATGAGAGTACACACAATCAATTTCTGTTTCATTTTCATCTACTGCTCCAACTCCTCTTCTTTTCTGCAGTAGCTACAAGCGGTACCCGTACCCATCTGCTATCTTTATTATTGTATCCAGGCAAATATTCAACGCCGCAAATCATTGCTCTCCCTCCATTTCGTAATCCAATTCCCCTAGTTCTTCAAAGCCTGTATCCTCACATACCCCATTTTTCATCCCATTTAGTCTGTCTATTTCCTGATATTTGAGGATTTCATCCTTCGCTTCTTTCAGCTTACTTTCATGTCCTTGAATGAAATCCTTATCAGTGATCAAGTTCTGTTCCATTAACTCTTTAGCTGCAAGGTCTGTTGCCAAACCATCTTTAAAGCAAATCTTATCGCCATCTTTTTCTCCTAATGAAAGTGTGGTTTCAGACAAATATTCTTCTGCCTTTTTATATTCCATTTGCAAGCCTTTCGTTTTTTTACCTGCAATGGCATAAATATTAAGTCCAACTTCCACACAAGTGATTAAGCTTCCCCATATATTAGGGTTCGGTCTTCCATCCATTTATACCACCCTTTACCGTTCCAAATCCTGTTCCAGGTCTTGTTCCAGGTCTTGTTCCAGGTCTTGTTTATAGTCCTGCTGTTCTTTCATTACTCCAGAGCATTGAAGTCCCCTTGCACTCACTGCCTCAATATCATTTACCATGGTAATCCTCTTTTCTTTGCTGTCATACCAATAAACGCTATCGGATAGCACTTCATCCGGCGAAACTACAGTCTGATTAATGTCCTTAACCATAGCCTCTAACTCCTTGATGTTGATTTTACTGGAATCCGGCACCACAATCACTTCATGTACGGACGATGGCAGAATAAATACATTTCCTCCCATCTTTTCGCATAACTTATCAAGAACATCCGGATATAGCATAGCTGTTGCACCATTAATCCCTGATTCATTTGATACTACGTACATAGGCATTGCATTTTTATCTGGTTCAAACTCAAACATATCAATATCCGCCATACCCTTCATCATACCAAAAATCATATCTTCCATGTTACAAACCTTTGCCGGAAATAGTCTCTGTGTATTTTCTTTGGCAAGGTCATACAGTTCATCTGTATCCATGCCCAACCGTTCCATCATATCATTGTTTATAAGTGCTGTACCGATCCCATTTTCATCCTGTTTTGCTAACCAACGGAAGGTTACCAACAAATCATTTTCTTCTTTGAATGGTATACTTTCCATAAGGTTTCGGTTTCTATCTCTACCAACTACTCGAAGGATAATGTTATCCTTCATGTTGGCATAATCCATTTTCCCAACGTCTAGTTTTCCATTCATACCACTTAAATACATTTCTGAAATCTGATGTGCTACATCCTCCATTGGCCTGCCATTGGAATAGTCACGGTATAAATCATTTAGGTAAATATTAGGTGTAATGGTCTGATCAGGCTTACGAATAATTAAGCTGTCAAGTTCCAAGTTATTATTCTTATGAATCTTTTCTACCGATACCTCTGCAGCTGCATATTCTTTTGGTAAGTTATCCTTAATATTCTCTACTAAATATTGCTTAAATTCTTCCATTGTCATCTTCATTTAAAAATCCTCCTAGTTTTTAATTGGTTTATACTGTCCCTAATATCCATTCCATCTATTTCATTTCCAAGACAAACCCATCCATCATACTTATGTCTGGCAAATAATTCAACTCTAGGAATATCTCCTATAAGTTCAACTATTTTTTTCCGAACAATATCAGGCTTTTTACTATGCCCTTCAATTGGTGTATCGATAACGGAATGTACTGCCTTTGATACTCTTTTGGGCCTTCCCTTTGTTGCAATTAGACATAGCTCAGGGTTGGATCTTGTCCAAAATCCAAGTCCCCAAAACCAAGATGGTGTCTTCTTATTTCGTTTTACCCAGCAAAAGCCGAGTGTTTTGTATTGAAACCCCCATCTCTGGATTACCTCTAATCCTTGTGACAATAAGGGAAAGGTAACCCATAAAAATAAAATACTGTTTTCTGCAGCAATACTCTCTACATCTAGACTGTAATATCCTCAATGTTCATTGTTCCATAGTGATTTTCTGCACTCCTCCCCTGTCCTTTCATGGAATATACTTTAAACGTCCAGGGTGGATCTGCATATATGACACTAAATTTCAATCTATCACCCTCCTAAAGATAAGGCATCGTTGCATATTCCTTAATGTACTCTTCTCCTAGTCGATCAATCATTTCATATTGTCGGTCCAGTATGATATCGACAACCATTCGTGGACAATGCTTTCTTAAATCCAACACATATGGTTGAATTTCAAGTCCTATTGGGTTGTTTTGATATTCATCATCCGTCATACCTTTCATTTGCTTATCTAACTCTATTGTCTTTGACAAAAACTTTGCACCAGCTATTGCCATATTTATTTTATTTCTCACGAAATCACCTTCCATTTATTCCCCTATTTCATTTCCTAATTGAAATTCTTCTTCAAAATCAAGTTCTACATCTTCATAATGAAGTTCTGGTACAAACTCCTCAATCTTATCAATAATCTTTCCTACCATTTCCATATTTTCAATATCCATTTCCTGATTATGACCTAACACAAACGCAATAAGATTTGTATGTAGAACTTTAAGCTCTGTTTCGGAAAATAAATTTTTTTCATCAACCAAGCCACTTCGTACAGCATAATCCTGTAGAGCCGCTTCCTTACTATAATAAAACTGCCTTTGAACCGGCGTCTTATCATCCTCTGGGGAAAGGCGAAAAGTTGAAAACACATACTCAAATAGAGGATGATGCTTGCAGGCAAGAATTACACCATTGTATTGTGTTAATTTATAAGAGCCATTTTCTATTTTTTCATTCTCTTCTGTATAAGGTTGCTCTAAGCAAATTCCGGCTTTTAAGGCACAGACTCTTGCTGTTTCATTTAATAGATTAAGGATTTTCTCCTTTACCTCTATAAATGGATTTTGCTTGATTGCATCTGCCTTTGTATAAAAGGCAATCAACTGTCCTTTTCGATAAATATCTGCAACGTAATCTGAGGATGTAGACTTTTTCACCTCAAACCCCTTTCTCGCTAACTGTTCAAAATAAAGTTTATAGAATTCCTTTTTGCTTTGCATTAGATAGAAACCTCCTCTTCTTGTTTACTGTAACCCTTTCTAACCATGACCTCCTCCAGCATTTTAATACTGTCTGCTATCCTTTTCTTTGCTTGTTCACTTTCAAATTCCTGCTGTATTCTTTTTTGCTTTTCCGCCTCCGTGCACCGGTTATCTCTATGATTGTAAAAATACCAAAAGCATTTTCCAGGGAAAGCTCCAAATACACAGCTAGGTTTTTCTATCGGAAATACATAGGGACATCCATAGCAGGGATGGCTGCTTTTTGATTTCACTTCCATCATGACTCCTTCCCTATGGTTGTTATTTATTTTTCTATAAAACTTTGACTTCCCTTATCCTTTAATTTCAAATATAATTCCTTCTTCGCAAGCTTTGATAAGTCGGTATTGATTGCCTTAATCTCTTCTAAATCAAAAGTTGCCTCCGACATTTTCATTTCAAAAAATTGAAGCAAGCCCATAAGAAGTTGTTCCGAATAAAACTTCTTTTGACTTGCTTCAAACTTTTCGGTTTTCAGTTCCATTTCTTTTTTGATAATCGTTCGTATACCACCTAATACCTTATTGGAAAGCAGTTTTTTGGCATCCGCCATGACCTTTTCCTTATGCTTATCTATATTATCAGGATTGGTTTCATACAACAGCTTTAAAGCAATGTTAGCATCTATATATTCCTTGATAAGAAATGCTAGATATTCATTATTTGCAATTAATTTTTCCACAAATTTATCGACTTCAATTTTTGTTTCAGGTGGCAATAATTGATAAGCTAATCTGCCTCCTTTTGGCATTAACTTTCTTAGTTCAAATAATCCTTCTGCAAACTTCACAAATTCTGTTTCTGTGAGCAGACCTTCTAACTGTGATGGTTTGATGCTTCTTGATCGCATCTTCGTCAAATCCTTTGCATTTAAAAACTTTATACTTTCTTCGAACTCTTTTATCATACTGTCTGGTATCTCTTTGATTTCTGTTTTGATGAAATCTTTCTTCTTAATATAAGCTTCTATTTTCTCTGCAAAGGTATCCTTTATCAGATTAATACGGATTTGATTGGGTATCTTCCAATGCACAAAAGAAATCGGTGCTTTCTGGTTCTTATCCCAAAACATAATATGTGCATGTGGATGGCCTTCCTCATTATGATGGGCTGCACACCAAGAAAAATCTTTTAAACTAATTCCATTCTCTTTTGCCATAATATAAATATGATTTTCAATGTAGTCTTCCCATGCCTTATGATCTAATAAATTCAGCTCTTTGGCTGTTTCTCTTGAAAATGAAATCACACCACGATACATATTCACCTTCTTATCAGACAGGCTTCTTACTTCCCTTGCTACCTCCTGCCATGTATCAAATTCCTGCAAATCACCAGCTTGCAGCTTACCGAATAATCCATGACGCATTCCCTCATTTTTAGAGGCACCGGGTCTTGTAGCTATATAACCAATGTGAGCATAATTGAATTTTGGTGTTTTTTTTATGTTTGGATTACTGTGCCTTTGCTTATACATGATAATTGACATTAATCATTATCCCCTTCATCAGAGCCGGTCAACTGTCTTAACTTCATTCTAAATTCATCCTTGCTGTCATAAAGAACCGTTCCCTCCTTAGCCATAAATTCTGCTCCTAATCTATCAGCTTTCTTTAGTACCATTTCTACATTAAAAAATGGATCTGGGTTTACATTGGCTAAAAGAGCCGCATTTAAATACGCTGTCGATGATGAAGTCTTTCCCATCTTGTAAAGTAAGCCAGCAATACGATTTACCATTGCCTTATTCTCATTTCGCATTTCCTGTCGCATGATACTTGCTATCATATCAATGTTGTCTTCGTAGGCATGAATCGCAAGCCCTTTGTCTACGAATCTTCGAATAGCCGTTGAGATAGTGGTATGGTTCGATACAGCATACTTTTTTAGCTCTTGGTACTTTTCTGTTGGGATTCGAACCGTTGCTCGCTCCGTTTTTTCTACTTTCTCCATCCACTATCCCTCCTTCCTACTGTCCGACAAATCTCGGGGATATTATATAAGTGCTGACGTTAAAAGCTCCGCTTTTAAGCTGTTCCTAGGGCGAAGTGTCGTCGCCCTATTCCTGCCTTACTTATTTAAAACTAGGTTACTCATTTGATTCGGCTTTTCCTTGCAAGCAAGGAAAGAAGAAAGGTGCTTCGCACCTTATGCCATGCCAAATCCACTTAACAAATACTAACTTTCCGGCATGGCAATTTTATCGGACGAAAGAGAAAGTTAGGGTTCAAATCCTTCCTCAACTTCCTCCCACCCATCCTCCATAAACGCACAATCAGCTTTGCTACTTTCTGTCACCATTTCTCTGTTTTTCTTTTTCTTATCTTCAATCAATTCCAGCTTGATGTTGAGATCATTAGATGCTTTCCTTGTTTCAACTAAATCTTGATTAAAATCTTTGAATTGTGGTGTTTGAATGCCAACCTGATAACCTAACTTCTCATATTTTTCATAAAACTTATGAGCTGCTTCTTGACCGTAGTTTGGAGCAGGCGATCCATCTTTCAACTTTGCATTGTAGTCATTGTCTAGGCAGAATATTATTTTTCTTATGTCCGTATGGTAGGTCAGATAAGTTTGTAAAGCATTATCAGATAAGCAACCTAACGATATCCTGCTGTCAGCTTTCCAATCAAGCCTGTGATGTTTTTCGAGCGTGGCATGACTCATTGCATCAATTGGAGCTTCACAAACAAAAACGGTATCACTTTTCCCTTCCAATACAAAAGGGTAAGCCTTATCGGAATTTGTTACATCCATCCGAAATGACTTACCCTCTTTATCAAAAGTACCTCTAACTGCACAATATTTAGATTTTCCATCCTTGTCAAATCCTACGAAAACGCAGTTGCCATTGTCCTTTTGCTGATAAATTTTATGTTCATTCATTAGTTTTGAAACTATTTGTGGATCAATACCACGCTTTGAAACCAGGTACCAATAAGCTCTCTTATAATCTTTTTCTTTTTCCGGTAATATCAGTTCTCCTTTCTCCTCCGGTTGATATGGTTGTATCTTTTCTTCATAAATGACTGCATCTGTATTCAATAATCTTGCAACTGCTTCTGTGAAACTAAGATTTTCATAATGCATGATAAAATCTATTGCTCCACCTGAAATATCTTCTGTAAAGCAATGGAAGCGGTTGTTGTTTGGGAAAATATATAGACCACCAGATTTTTTAGCATGGAGTGCTTTTCCTCTTGAAGAATTTTCCATTTGGAAGCCATGCAAATTGGCAAGCTCTTCGATGCTCACTCGGTTAGCCTGTTCGATTTGCTTCTTAGTAAAGTACACCTTACATTCAGAACTGCGGACGTTGCTTATTCTTGTATTCACATGGCACCTCCATTGACCTATAATCGAGTAGGAGGTAAATGATTAATTCATTTACCGTCCTCTCACACCACCGTGCGTACCGTTCGGTACACGGCGGTTCAATCTTATAACTAAATGTGAACTAACTGATATTGGTCTAGTAG
>Ga0123338_10003612_pt1 | contig 13834 bp, 12 predicted proteins | sample grotaG_FD_89793 | JGI IMG/M metagenome (GOLD analysis project Ga0123338, IMG submission 89793) | Glacier valley bacterial and archeal communities from Borup Fiord, Nunavut, Canada, to study Microbial Dark Matter (Phase II) -... | ecosystem: Environmental > Aquatic > Freshwater > Ice > Glacier ... | reverse complement strand
CAGCGACGCGCCGGTGCCGTCGTTCCAGTTCGACGACGCGGGCCGCGTGACGTGGCGCGGGCCGTTGCCCGATCTGCGGCTGCTGGGCCTGTTGGCGACGGTCACGCGGCCCGGCCCCGACGGCGCGCCGTTGCTCGATGGGCGGGCCACGCGCAGCGCCGCCCTGAGCCGCCGCTGGAAGCCCGACGACGTGACGGCGTTGCTGGCCGCGTTGGCCGCGTGGCACGTCGGACCGCTGCCGCCGGCGGTCACGCGCCAAATCAAAATCTGGGCCGGCTTCCAGGGCCGCGTCACCCTGCGGACGGTCACGCTCCTCGAAGTGGAACGGCCTGAATTGCTGGCCGACCTGCTGGCCGATCCGCTGCTGGCACCCTTGCTTGAGCCCCTGCCCGCCGCCGGCACCGCCGCGCGCGTTGCCCTCGCGCCGACCGGACCGCCCCCACCCCCGACCCCTCCCCTGAAGGGCGAGGGGAGTGCGACGGCGGCGACAGCGGCAACGGATGGGCGCAAGCGGCGGACGGCGGCAGCGGCTCCGGTTATTCCGATTGCGCCGTCAGGCACACCGTCTAGCTCCCCTCGCCCTTCAGGGGAGGGGTTGGGGGTGGGGGCGGTCCCCGCCGATCTGGATGCCCTGCGAGCCACGTTGCGGCGCTATGGCTTCGCGGTGGACGAAGATGCCTAGCCGCCGCCCATACAGACTGGGTGGGGCCAGTTGAATAGCGGGCGGGTGTTGGGCGGGGCGTTGGCGTTGCTGCGGCGGCGCGGCCTAGTGCGCGGCGGCATGGTGGTGGCCGCGCTGGGCTTGGTCTATGCCGCCGGGCTGGTCTGGCTGCAACTCTACAATCCGCAGTATCTGAGCGATCTGAACACCAAGCTGACGACCGATGTGCCTCCCGATTTCGCGGCCTGGGCGGCGGCGGGTGCAGCGCTGCTGCTGGTCGGTGGCTTGCTGAGTGAGGGCAGCTTTATCCTGGCGGCGGGGCGACGGGTGGCGGCGGGCGGCGGCGGGCGGGTGCCGGCCGGGGGCGTGCTGCGGCGCTTGCCGGGGCTGCTGGCGGTGGCGCTGCTGCTGTGGGGCGGGCCGGCCCTGGCCGCGATCCTGGCCCTGGCCGCTATCGTCAACAGCCTGACCGGCGCAGCCGACGATGCGCTGGCCCCGCTGACCGGCTTCTGCTGCCTCACGGTGATCGCCCTGCTGTTGGGCGTAGTCTTGTGGCCGCTGCACCGCCTCGCGAATTGCGCGCTGCTGCTCGATGGGCAACGGCCCCGCGCCGCCCTGCGGACCGCCCGCCGCCTGCTGGGGGCACAGTTTGGCGCGCTGTTCGGCCTGTGGATGGCCTTGCTGCTGCTCAACGGGCTGCTGGTGTTGGTGTCGGGGCTGTTGGCTGGGGTGGCCGCCGCCGGGGTCTACGCCCTGTGGACGTTGCTCAATGGGACAGAGGAAGGCATGGCCCTGGCCGTCACCGGCGCATTGGCGGCGCTGCTGGGCCTCGGCCTCTTGGTCTGGGACGGCAGCGTGACCGCCTTCAACCTCAACACCTGGGTGCTGGCCTACCGCGCCCTGCAAACCGCCACGACCCTGCCCACGCCCCTCGCCGGCAGCACGGGTGCCAGCCAACTGCTGGGCCGCACCCGCGACTGACCCGCGCCGCCGCGATCCTGTGCGGCAGCGGTACATAGCGCAAGGCGAACGCAGTAGCGAGAGAACTGTCAGCGGGAACGCGCTGAAGAATCCAACTGCACACCACCGCCTGAACAGCTACGACACAGCAACCATAAAACCTCCGTGTCTCCGTGGTGCCGTCTAGCTCTCTGCGCTGTAGGAGCCGCGACAAAAACACTCCCGGCCCACACGGTGGTCGGGAGTGCCGGGTGCCGCGAACCCAGGACTATGCTTCTTCTTCCGTGCCTTCTTCGTCGTCGTCCACTTCTTCGTCGTCCAGTTCCTCGTCGTCCGCTTCTTCGTCTTCCAATTCCGTGTCGTCTTCCAATTCTTCGTCGGCCATGTGAGATGGTCTCCTTAAATGAGCGTAAGGTGGATGGATCAGCGCAACAACTGGGCCGGCACCCGTGCGTGCTGGGCCGGGAGGGTTGCGACCTCGCTATTATAGCACAGAAGCGGGGCAAACTCTACGGCGTTAGAGGAGTTTGCCGCCGCAATTGGCACAGAACTTGGCCCCCGGCGCAACCTCTTGGCCGCAGGTGGGGCAGACCGGCTTGCTTGCCGTGTTGTAGCCACATTCCGGGCAGAACTTGCTGTTGGCGGGCACCTGGGCGTGGCAGTTCGGGCAGGTGATCAGCGACCCCTGCGCGGCGCTGTGCCCGCCCGCCGTCGCCGGAGTCACGCCCGCGTTGCTCGCCGAAGCGGGCGGCGCTTGCTGCTGTTGCTGCTGCGGTTGTTGCTGTTGCGGTTGCTGTTGCTGGAACGACTGACCGATCATCTGGGCCATGCCGAGGCCGAGGCCCGCGCCCGCACCGAGGCCCAGCGCGCCGCCCGCCATTTCGCCGCCCGCGCCGCCCTGGCCGAGATTGCCCATCGCCTGCGCCGCCTGGAACTGCATATAGCGGTTCATATCGCCCAGCGCGCCCATGCTGGACCGCGCATCAATCTGCTTCTGCACTTCTTCGGGCGGGGTGATCGAGGTGATGAAGAACTGCTTCAGTTGCAGACCCAGGTTCTGGAAGTCATCGGCGACCGTTGCCTTCAGCGAGGCGCTGAGGGCGCTATATTTGCCGGCCAAGTCCAGCAGCGTGGTCATCGTCTGGCCCAGCGTGTCGTTGAGCCGCGAGACGATGATCGTCCGCAGGTAGTCACCGATCTGGTTGGTGTCCACGATACCCTGCGTGCCGACGATCTTGGCGACAAACTGCTGCGGATCGGCCACGGCCATGGCGTAGGTGCCGAAGGCGCGCAGGCGCACCATGCCCAGTTCGTTGTCGCGGAACACCACCGGCTCCGAGGTGCCCCACTTCATGTCGAGAATATCGGCCATGTTCACGAAGTAGACTTCGGCCTTGAACGGGCTGTTGCCACCGAACGGCAGATTGATCAGCCCGCTCAGGATGGGGATATTTTGCGTGCTGATCGTATGGCGCCCCGGCCCCAGCACATCCAGCGCCTTGCCGTCGCGGAAAAACACGGCCACTTGGCTCTCGCGCACGATCACCTGCGACCCCATCTTGAAGTCGCCCGACCCTTGCGACGGCTCCCGATGCACCAACTGATCGCCGCGCGGGTCCAAAAACTCAACTACACTTAGCATTGCCATGATCGTTGCTCTCCTCTGCGTAATGCGTAATGCGTAATGCGTGATGCGTGATGCGTGATGCGTAATGCGTAATGCGTAATGCGTAATGCGTAGTACCTTATATAATCTACAGCAACACGTATTGCGTATTACGCATTACGCATTACGCATTACGCGCTACGGTTCACTACTCGCGCCGCCGTGGGCCGATCCCGCCAGCGGTTGGCCGTGAATGTCCGTCACGCCGGCGCCGGGTTCTTCGTGGCCCAGCGTATCGTTGCTATCATCGTCATCGGCATCTGGGATGTCGGTTCGCAGGTGACCGCCATAGGGCAGCGAACCCGGTGTGGAGCGCTCCTCGCCGCCGGGCGAAGGTCGCGAGTCGTCAATCATGGGGAATACTCCTTTCGCCTGCGGGCAGCGGGGCCTAACGCGGTGCGCTGTCAGTGGGGCCGCCGGTCGGTCCGCCGGTCACATCGCTGGCCGGATCAGCATGGGTCAGCGGATCGAGGCGCTGCGTTACGCCGCCGGGGGGGTCATGCGCCGGCGGCGCACTGCCCAGGCCGGGCTGGGGCAGTTTGCCCGTGGCCTGCTCGCTCACGCTGCCGCTCGAACCGCCACCCATCGTGGGGCTAACCGGCTGCCCGCTGCTCGGCGCAGGACCGGTCGGCGTATAGGGCTGCCCGCTGCTCGGCGCGGGGCCGGTCGGGCTATACGGCTGCCCGCTGCTCGGCGCGGGACCGGTCGGGCTATACGGCTGCCCACTCTGCGGCGCAGGACCGCCGCCCATCCCACCGCTGGGGGGCGCAGTGTAGCCGCCACTGTGCGGCGGCGGGCCATAGCCGCCGCTCGGCTGCGGACCACCGGGTTGCCCGCCTTGCGTTGCGCCGGGCGCGACCCCCGCTGCGGCGCGGAAGTGGTCGAACTCGGCGGCGGGCAAGGGACGGCCCGACATGATCACTTCGTTGCGCCCGTTCCAGGTGCGGAGCAAATCGTCTAGCACCCCGCTCAGGTGGCTCAACGCGCCGGGCAGGTCGGGGGCGGTGCCCGGCGTGCCGGCGGGCGTAGCGCCGCTGCCCTGGCCCGCTGCACTACTCACGGCCTGGATCGCCGCAGTCACACCCTGCAATTGGCCGGTCAGGGCGGCATCAAAGGTATAGAGCTGGTCCAGTTCAGCCTCTTGGATCGTGACCGCATCATACAGCCCAGCATAACCCTGCGTGGCCGTTTCCAGCTTATCAATAAAGCGCTGCAACACGCCGCCCAGCCGATCCACTTCGCTGATCTGCTCTAGGTGGCGGCTGCGCGCGATCTGCTGTTGCACGCGCATCAGTTCGCTGTGCTGTTCGCGGAAGCGCCGCGCCAGAAACATCCGCAGCTCTTTGTCGGCCTCGCGCCGCCGTTCCTTGTCCTGATAACCGGTATAGCCGGGAATCATATTGGCGACCCGGTGGAAGAAATCCTGCGGCTTGTTGCCCTCGATCCGTCCCCGATAATCCGGCACATTCGTCATTGCAGTCTCCTTTGCTAATAAACCCTGGTTGTGATCCCGAAAGCCACTCGCCGGGCCGGAGCCGGGCGCTGCCGGCTGATAGCCCCATTATACCTGAGTTCTGACTTCTAAGTTTTACGGTGTGTAGAGCAACGATCCGTTCCGTCGTAATTCATAATTCATAACTCAGAACTCAGAACGACCCGCCGCCGCCCCCGCCCCCACCGCCGCCCCCGCCGCCCCCGCCGCCACTCCAACCGCCACTGCTGCCGCCACTACCGCCAGAAGGAGCAGGTTGGCTGACAAAGACGCTACTGGCCTCGTTGATCATACTCGCTAGGCCGACGTTCAGCGCGGTGATACCCCCGGTAATGCCGGTGTTGATGCCGCCGATGCCGCCGGAATTGCCGCCCGCATTGCGGCCACCATCGGGCTGGAAGCCGCCCGCCGTGCCGGAGCCGATGTCGCGCGTATTGCCGCCCCCACCGTAGCCGTAGCTGTTCCAGCCCCACGGATAGTAGTAAGTGGGGTTGACGACGCTGATACCTTGCGCCGCTACGCTGTTAAACTGCTTGACATATTGCCCGTCCAGGTCCAGCGCCACGGCGTAGGGCAAGAAATCGCCGAAGCGTTGCGCGGCTTGGCTCAGGTTGCCGAAGCGTTGCAAGTCCGCCAGATAGCGGCCAAAGGCGCGCCAGCGGGCCGTCTCTTCCGCGCCGGCCGGGCTGCGCTTGGGCATCGCGCCCGATAGCCCCAAGCCCACAATCGCCGGAATGCCAAAAGCGAACGGCAGCAAGAAGAAAGCCGCACTCAGCGTGATGCCGGCGAACGCGCCTATCCCGCTCAGGACCGCCAGCGCCAGCCAGCCAACCGCACACCCCCGGCTACGCCCGCGCGCTTTGGCTGGGTCTTCGGGGAACAGCCCGCTCCGCACCAGTTCGGCGCTCATCGCGTCGTAGATCGGCGGCAGTTTGTTGTACAGCGTGTTTTTCAACTCCGACAGGCGCACCGTATCGCGGCCACTGAACAGGGCATCCAGCAATTGCGCCTCGAAAGCAAACGGCGTGTCGCGCTTCAGCAGCGTATACTGGAAGTCGCTGCCACTGGTGTCGGAGTCGCGGGTCTCCTCGATCCGCACGTTGCCTTTGCGGCCCAGGTCCAGCAGCGCGGCGATCACATCGCGTACCTGGGCGCGTTCGTTGAGCAGCGGCCCGACGAGGCCCGCCGGTAGTTGCGACGGCGGATCGGTCAGATAGGCGGCCACCGGCCCGGCCACCGGGTCGCGGCCCTGTGTATACCAGCGCCGGATCCAAAACAACACGCCGCCCAGCAGCGCGAACACGCTAAACCCGCCCACGCCCAGCGTGGTGATCGGTCCCCATTGGTTGACAAAGGCGGTCTGCGAATCCTGTTGCTGTTGCCACTGTGACACCTGTCCAGCGATCAGGCCATGCGGCCATTGCAGGCGGACTTCGGGGTTGTCGCCGGGTTCGAGGGGACGGTTGACGGTGAAAACGGCCTGCTGCGGCGCGACTTGCGCGCGCGTCAGGCCATCGGGGTAAGTCGCCACCCGCACCGCCGGATCGCTCAGGTTGACGCTCGGCGGCACTTGCACGGTGATGCTGGGCCGTTGGATGCGGCCTTTTTCCCGCTTGGGCAGAAACGGCTGCCAGTAGAACTGATCGCCGTCGGGATAGTAGCGCAGCCCACCCACCACGGTGTACTTGACCAGCATCGTCTTGCGCGCCGGGGCGTTCAGGTTGCCGTAGAACCAGATGATGCGGATGTTGCCCGAATCATTCAACACTTGGTACGTGCGCGCCGGGCCAAACTTGCCGTTCGCTAGGTCGATCTGGCTATTATCGGATCGGTAGGCTTGCACATTGCCGCCCGTCCCTTCTTCGCCCACCGTCACATTGCGGATCTCGTCCAACCGGCTGGGATCAATATCACGGTAGCTGCCGTGGAACTGGCCTTGCGCGAAAACAAACTCCTGCCGCTCGGTGACAGTAAACGTGCCGTCCGGCTGGACCTGCGCCGTGACCGCTAACTGATCCCAATTTTGCACTTGATCGGTCTGCGCTTGCACGCCCGGCGCGCCGGTCAGGAGGGGCGCGAGCAGGCCCAGCAGGAGCAAGCCCAGCAGCGGCCGGCGCAGGCCGGGGACGCGGCGGGTGGACCATCGCACAGGCATAAGCGGGTTCCTCCCCTGGCGCACAATAGCCGGCGCGGCTAGAACGGCTAAACTTCTCATCGGGCGGGCGCAGCGGGCGGGGCGGGCGCGGGGCCACTGCCGGCGCTGGGAGCCAGGAAGAACTCGGCCCCGCAGTATTCGCATTTGACCAGCCCTTTGCCGGCCAAGCTGAGGGCCGCGCCGCAGTTGGGGCATTTGCCGGTGTCCCTGATGATTTTCGCCAGCGAGGCCGCATCCTGCGAAATCAGCCGCCCGCCGCGCCAATCAATGTAGCCGGTGAACAAGCCTTTGCCCACCAGATCATAGACATACTGGCGGATCTGTTCCAGCGTGGCGTTCATCTCGACGGCCAGATTGGCGAGTTTGACCTCGCCCTGCGTCTGCACCGCGTTCAGCACCTGCTTCTCTTTTTCCACTTCGGCGTAGCTGCGCGTCTCGCTCTGGCCGTTGACCAAGAAAAACACGCCGGCTCCGACAATGACCGCGCCCACCAGCAAGGCGCACGCCCCGACCAGGCCCATGCTGCCGCGGTCCAGTGAGCCGCCCGGCCCGGTGTTGGCGAAGCCATACATGAGAATGATGGCGGCCAGCACTACGCCCGCCGCGATCAAGATGCCGCCGATTAGCTTGCCTTGTCCAATCATCCTGCTGCGCTCTCCTCTTGGTATAAGGGTCTCTGGTCGGCCCATCCCGACCCGCCGTATTATACACCCCTTTATACGTTGCTGTCGCCATAAAGTTACGCCGGCACCTGTTCAGTCGGAGGTCGCGGAAGAAACAGACCTGTCATGCGCCGCGCCGCGTGAAATCCGGCCTTACCGATCTGTCTGTAGGGTTAAGCGACGACTCCTGGCGAGGTCGGCCTGACCGCGCGGTAGGTGTAGGCGGCGGCTCCGCCCGGCGACCGTTGGCCTGAGCACAGCGGTTCCCGGCAGGCATCTACGCCTGCGGGCAGAGATGGGGCGCAGCCGACGGTCGCCGGGCGGAGCCGCCTCCTACACCTACCGCGCGGTCAGGCCGACGGTCGCCGGGCGGAGCCGCCTCCTACACTCCGGTAGCTCCTCCCATCAGGTCCGCCGTGGCGCGAACGCAGCAGCCCGGTGACACCGACGGAACGCGCAGCCAAGCGGCCGGCCAATCGGGTATAATGAGGGATTAGCACCGCACAAGGAGGAATCGCGTTGAATATGCGTTCTAGCGCGCATCGTGCAGCCATCGCCGCAGTGCCGGTTGCCGAACGGGAGACTACCGCCCAGCTGGGCACGCCGGACGTGGCCGCTGCGCCGCGCTACCGCGAATTGGCCGTCTTCTTGGGGCCACTGGTGTTTACTGGGCTGATGATGACCGCCGACACGCCGATTGTCAACGCGGTGCTGGCCCGTCAGACGCACGCGCAAGAGGCGCTGGCGGCGTTTGTGGTCGCCTTTTCGCTGGCGATGCTCTACGAAGCGCCGCATATCATGATGATCGAGACCGGCACCACGCTGGCGACCAGCCGCCAAGCGCTGGCCCTGTTGCGCCGCTTCTATATCGCGCTGGCCCTGCTGATGGGCGCGCTGGGCGCGGCGGTCGTCTTTTCGCCGCTCTACCCGGCGCTGGTCGAGGGCGTGATGGGCATCCCGGTCACGCTGGCCGAGGCCGCCCGTCCAGCGCTCGCCGTGTTTCTGCTCTGGCCGGTGCCGATTGGCTGGCGGCGCTTGCACCAGGGCGCGCTGATCCGGCGCGGCCACTCGCGGGCCGTGGGCGCAGGCGCAACCGTCCGCATTGTCGCCCTGCTGGGCACGCTGGCGCTGTTGGTGCCGGTGCTGGGCGGCGTGATCCCTGGCCCGGCGCTGGGTGCGCTGGCGATGCTGGTGAGCGTGAGCGCCGAGTCGGCCTATACGCACGTTTCTGCCGGGCGCTTGCTGGCCGACTTGCCCGCCCAGCCACCCGAAGGCCGGCCGCTCACCATGCGAGCGCTGTGGCGCTTCTTCTGGCCGTTGGCCGGCACGTCGGTCCTCAGCACGCTGGGCCGGCCCATCCTCAGCGCAGGGCTGGCGGCGGCGGCGGGTGCGGGAGCCGATGCGGCGTTGGCGGCCTGGGGCGTGGCCTGGGGGCTGCTGTTCCTGATCAACGGCGCGACCTTGACGCTCGGCCAAGTGGCGATTGCCTGGGATGTCCACCCCAGCGCGGCGTGGCGCGCACGGGGCGACCGCATGATCCTGGCGCTCGGCGCGGCGCTGTCGGTGCTGGTCCTGGCGATGGTGCTGACCCCAGTCGCGGGCTGGCTGCTCGACACGCTCTACGAGGCCACGCCTGCTTTGCGCGCCGGTGCCCTAGCGACCCTGCTGTTGCTCGTACCGGTGCCGGTCGTGTTCACCGCCAATGCCCTGCTGCGCGGCAAGCTAATCGCCCGCCGGCAAACGCGCCTGGTGCAACGCGCCGGTCTGCTCGACTTGGCCGTGATGAGCGCCGTGCTGGGCCTCGGCATCCTGTGGCCCGTCGCCCTGCCCCACCCCGCCGCGCCCACGCTAGGAGCCGTCACCATGCTGGCTGTCTACGCCACCGACTTCCTCATCCTCGGCTGGGGCGTGCGAACCCACCAGCGGGTCGAAGGATAGCGCAACGCGGCTAGGGTTGCCGCCCAGATCCCCGCTGCCGGTGTGACCAACTGCGCCACCCGCGCCAGCAGGTCCGCATCGGAGATCGGCAGCGTCACCACGCCGCCGGCCCAGGTCAGATCGCGCCCGGCCGGCACGGCGGCGGGCAAGTGCCAACCGTGCAACAAATCCCCGGTTTTGGCAACCCTACCGGCCACGCAATCACGAGCACAGCCGCTTCTGTGTTGATGGCATACGACAGCGCGGACTAATTACACGCTTGCCCCATGAGCCGCAAACTTTTAGTCTACTAAGGCTGAGTATCCTCGCAAAACCATCCCGTTTGCTAGTCTCGTTGGTGGCCCATAACCTTATCAGCCGCCGCACCCGATCTGCTGGACACTCAAGGCAGCTGAGTTGTATCCAAGATTTTTATCTCGTCGGATGTAGACCCAGGCGCGTTGGTGGGACCAACCCACACTAGGTTACGTGCCGAGACGAGCTGATGACCTTTAGGCCCGATTGTGATGATTCTATTCTGCTTGCGGTCCCACACTTCAACCTTGCTTAGTTGGTCGCCCCAAGTTATCAGGCGATCATTCAGAGAAGGATCCTGGAAAGAGTCACCACCTTGTGCGACAGCGATAGTCCGCTCGAAAGTCTCCGCCAGATCGGTCAGTAGCACGCGCTTGCTATCGTTACTGATCCACGCGAACGAATCCTTATAGAGAGCGATATACGATGGCTTGTTGGGTCTCGTGAGGAGCTTCCTGGTACCGTTTTCCAGGTTGAGCACGACGACCTGGGCCTTAGCTTCGCCGGGGCCGGGTGTTGGCGATCCATCTGGTGGACTTTGCAGCTCGATCCAAGCGAGATTAGGCCAGGAGAGTTTGGGCGACCAGCCGTTTGCGGACAGCGTAGTCACCTGCCCGGTGGGCATATCCAGCAATTTCAAGAGGCTGCGCTGTGAATTTATCAGATCGGGCACGCCTTCGGTCCAGACCAGCGTGCCATGATCGATCTGAGCAGAACCGTCGCTGCCGAGCGCCGGCAAGCCGTTCTTGTTCTTGGCCGCGCGAGCTATTTCTTTGGTGGAGTGGTCGGTGCGATTGTAAGCGTACAATGCCCAGTCTGAGAAGAAGCCGGGTTCCTGTGGCGCTTGGGTCCACACGATCCAGTCTTGGTCGCTGTGAATTTCATAGACCTGAATAGCTGAGGTAGTTGCGCCGGCTGGGTTGGGTACCCGCCCTATCTCAGTCGCTTGCCCGCTCGCTATATCTACCATGACGGCACTACTCTGTTGGTTAGCGCTGTTCTGCGGGTCAGACGGGTTTGCTGAGGCCAGCAGGAATCTGCCGTCTTGGGTGACCGATTGCACCAGCAAGAAAGTAGTAGGATTGGGCTGAATGGGTATGTGTTGCACCTGCCGGTGAATCGCTGCGCCCCAAGCCTGCGCCATATCCAAGTTGGCTGCTAGCGGAACCAGAGAGGTGGGCACAGCGCTGGGCACAGGCGATTGGGCAGGCGATTTGGCTGAAACGGCGGTTGGAGCGCTGGGTTGGGCTTGTCGCGAGCGTGCAGCAAGCGGCGTGGCATCGTGCGATAGATCCGCCCGTCCGCGAATGGGAGTGTTGGTTGGGGCAGCTGCGCTATCACTGCCTGATGCTAAGAAATCGCAACTCACAACTAGCAAAGAGACCACGCACAGCAAGAGCAAGGGGATCCATTTAGAGAGGTGTGCCGCCCGGAAGATGTTGCGGAGGGCAGAGGGCAGCAAGTGCTGCCCTCTGCTCCTGCCCTTCCACCGCGTGGTAAGCGGTGTTTTTTTTACCATACGTAGCCAAACCCATCTACTTCGAACATTGTGTGTAACCTGAGCAGTTCAACCTTATTGTTGCCTTGCGTAAGGGCGTATCCTCGGGTGTTGTTGATGCTTGACCCATAGACGGATTCTACGTAATGCACGTACCAGTAGTTATCGTACCAACCAGGAGTACTATAACCTCGAATGGCAAACCAGTGCCATATCGTGCGTGTTGTTGGGTGTTTAGGAAGACTGAGTGAAGTCACGCCGCGATTGGTCCTATTTTCGGCAACGTCAGCAACCATCGGAAACGCGGCATCTATGTCGGTAATCCACTTGTCGCCGAAGGACTGAAGCCTGGAGAAGGTAATATCCTCTTGTGGTAGTCCTATAGGCGCGTAGTCGCCATGTTCTGCTCCTTGCCGCCACTTGTTCAGGCCATACTCCATCATGTAGCTATAGGGATTCCAAGGGAATTCACGCCATCGCCAATCGGTGCCTCCAATGCCATTGGCATCAGTCATAAGGTACTTACCTCGTGTATTCCAACAGCCAGGCTGCCCGGATTGGCATTGGGCTGCAAGTGAGCTTTGACTGAAGCTGTCACCAAAATAGCTAGATGCTGGCTGGTGATAGGCGACCTGCCAAAACCGCAAGACTTCCGCTGCGGCAGCAGGCGCACAGTACCATCCGTTGTTCTGAGCCATTTGCGGAACTTGCCAGAGTATCCGTTGACGATACCTTGGTGTTACACTGAGTGGGCTGCCATTGGTAGGTGAGTAGATGTTATTTGTTGGCACCGATCCTGTAGCGCTCTCTTCGGTAACATCATAACAGGTGCCATCGTTCAAATACCGCAGGTTCGCTGCCGCTATAGCAGCGCACTCATCTGTGGTGATCCCACGGTCGGGATGATGGAACTCCTTGTTCAGATCGCTAGCATAGAAATTGTCCAATGCCGCATTATATGTTGCCATGCTAACGTCACCTTGACCGACCTGGACATACATATCCGCCAGTTTCTGCTTCTTGTCCATGGAGGATTGGAGAGCAGGATCTGGAGTCCAGTCAGGTGGCACCACATCCGGGGTGGACCATCTGCGTATGCTGAACGCGTGGAGTATGCCAACCCTAGGGCAAGCACTCCCAGAATTGATAGTGTAGCTGTAAATCTTAGAAGGTTACGATGGTAGGCACCGACGGGCTTCACCTTTCGTAGAAATCGTATCACTTACATCCTCCTTTAGTCTATTAATGACTATATGTTACTGGAGAGGTAGCTGTGTGCTTAACCGTGATCGTGCGTGGCGTTTCCTGTTATTTCGCTGGAATTCGTGCCTACAGAGGTTCCACGAACCTTTGGATCACGGTTAATCACACAGCTACCACTGGAGAACAAATGCATATCTGACGTTCATAGAATACACGCCAGCTTGCTGTGCTTATCGTTTATTATGTGTATACCTCTTGCAATATACGTCGAACAGCCTAGCGAGCGCTAGAGGAAAAAGTCATCTGTTTGCAGGAACAATATCCTGAGCATCCGGGATATTCCACAAAGGCGGATAGCTATATGCTGTTTAGAATCTATTACACCCTTTCGTAAAGAGAGTCTGTATAGGATTTGTACCGTCTGTGCCGGTTCTCGGAGTCCAATTGATCCTATTCATGTTCCTTTACCTTATGCCTCATACTCTAAAGCATCAGTCTTGTGCCAGATCCCCCAATAATAAAGAGCGGCTTGGACACGGGTGTTGACACCGATTTCCTTGAAAATATTTGTCAAGGTATTAGCAACAGTCTTCTCTTCGAGCACAACCTGCTTGGCGATCTCTTTGTTAGACAACCCAGCGGCCAGACTTCGCAGCACGCGCCTTTCCGTCTGGCTTAGATGCGTTTCGCTCTTAGAGCCTGTCTGAAAAGTGGGTCCAGTGGAGTAGGCAGCACATTATGCGACCACTTTTGCTCTTCTGGTGGGGCGTGCCCGGCCCCGTTCGCCCCGATTTCGTCGTTCAGCGAGCCGACATTCGACCTTTTCAGACAGGATCTTAGGCAAAACACGATACTTCTCACCTCTATGAGCGCGGCGTAGGGCATTTGCAAAATCATGCTCATAGCCGCTATCTACGATCAGCACGTCAGGGTTCAAATCCCACAGGTCTTCCCAGTATGCAGAACAGAAGCTGAAGGTTACAACAACCAATCGCACGTTCGCTTTATCCAATGTTTCGATCATATGGAGAGCGAACCCTCGTTGAACATCTATAATGAGTTTTAGTGAGGCGTTTGAGTCAAATTGGAAGCCTTGCTCTTCAAGACTACGGACAAAGGTGCGACCTACAGATGGCACGCCACACAAAATATCGAAGGATATGATCTTGGCTCCCTCAAGCAACAATACCTACGCCAAATTCAGGGCGCTAGGCGGGACCTAGACAAGCTGAGTAGAATCCGTGCGCGGGAACGGCGGGAAATTAAATAGGGAGCCGCCGCACTCCGACCTAATTTAATTCTTTG
>Ga0123338_10003611_pt1 | contig 13839 bp, 15 predicted proteins | sample grotaG_FD_89793 | JGI IMG/M metagenome (GOLD analysis project Ga0123338, IMG submission 89793) | Glacier valley bacterial and archeal communities from Borup Fiord, Nunavut, Canada, to study Microbial Dark Matter (Phase II) -... | ecosystem: Environmental > Aquatic > Freshwater > Ice > Glacier ... | reverse complement strand
TGCGTTTCGAGGACGCCTTCGGGCTGGAGGTCGCGGACAAAGGCGCTGGCGAAGGCGAGATATTGCTGCAAGTCTTCACCGGGGAGGACAACGACCTGGGCGGTGAGGCCGTGGCGGAGTGCGTTGAGGGAGGCACGTTTTTTACCGGCGTCGGTGCGGGGGCCGGTGGAGTTTTGCGCGTTGCGGCGGTTGGCGGCGAGTTGAAGCGGTGAAGTGCTCATGTCGTGCGCATTGTTGCATGGGGAGTGTGGGGGGAATTTGGGTGGGGTAGTGTTTTGTTGGGGTTGCGGGGGATTTTAGGGCGTGAATGGATTTTTGGGGGGATATTTGATCCGATTTTGCCAATTGTGATGGGTTGCGGCTGGCGTGGAAACAGGCGATCACGATTAGAGCTTCATCCTCCAAAACGAAGAGGAGCGAGTAAGAAAAGCGGCGCAAGAGGGCGCAGCGAACGGTCTTCAAGACGGTGGGAAATTGCCGTGGATTCGCGCTCATTCGTTCCGTTAGCACTTCAATCGACTGGCGGACGCGGCAACCTAATCCGGCCACTTCGTTTTCATACGCAGTCCTGTGCGGCGATCAGCTCGGCGCGTGCTGCTTGGGTAAAGATAACCGAATAGACTACGGACAACGCGGCTCGAGTTCAGCTTTTAGGGAAGCCCACGTCACGCCTTCGCGCTTGTCTTCATGAGCGAGGTGAGGCGCTGTTCAAGCTCGGATTGCTGTGCGGCGCTGAGGGGGAAGCTGGTCAGGTTCGAGACTGTCCCAAAGTTGCGCAATGAGTTCCAAACGCTGCGGCGGCGTTTAGGCGGACGATCTCATCGGGCGTGAGCAGTTCCATAGGGTCCAGCCTACGGGAAAGAGAGCCGAGGGGCAAGGGATGCGACGAGATAGCGTGACTGGCGCGCTTGCCGGTTAGTGCATTCGATACGGCGCCGCGGGAGCCGAACACGGGCAGCAGATCCACCTGGCGTAAATTTTTGTTCCATGAGGTGTCGAACCATGTCGATGGGGCTGGTTTTTGACAGAGCGCGATTCATGGCCGGCGCGTCGTAGGCAGCTACCAGCTTTCCTAACATCTCGGCTAGGGCGAGTTCTTCCCGCGTTGCGCTGGCTTTCATGTGGATCTGTTCCATGCGCGCGGTGAAGCGGTCGAAATTCATTCTGGTTATCGATTGCCTTGGTTATGAGTATTCTTTGAAAAGGAAGTGAGCGCTATGAGTGAATATAGCTATACGGTATGCCAGCTGAAGAAGGCGGGTTCGTGGTGACGTGTCCCGCACTTCCTGGCTTAGTTACGCAAGGTGACACGCTGGAAGAAGCTCGTCACATGGCGCGGGATGCGATCCGTGGCTATCTGGAAAGCCTGCACAAGGATGGTCAGCCGGTTCCGCTGGACCGGGTGCCATTAAAAGAAGAGGTTTGCGTGACATTGCTCCAACCGGCATGAGCCGTCATCTGCCCGCGCTGAAGCCGCGAGCGGTGCTGAGAGCTCTGACTAAAGCCGGCTTTTTCATCCATCACGTTTCGGGCAGCCACTACATTCTGAAGCATCGGGAGGACGCGGCTGAGTTAAGACTTGGCTTCGTCTTCGGCTACTTCTTCTTCCGTTGGGGGGTTGAAGGTGTCGCTGGCTGCGCCGTCGTGGTAGCCTACTGCGAAGTAGCCGCCGGGATCGTCTCTCAGGAGGCCCATTACTGCTTCTTCGAGGTTGCCGGCCATGGTGTCGGCGGCGCCTTTTTCGTAGCCTTCTCGGTAATTTTCTTGTGCTTTGCTCATTTGAGTTTCAGGAAGCCCAGGTCTCGGAACCAATCGATGAAGCGGTCCTGCCAGGTGCCGAAGGGGATGCCGCCTCGGTCGGTGAGGCCGCCGGACATTTTGTCGCCGGGATGGCGGCCGTTGCCGTAGAGGTGAATTTCGATGTTGGGGATGTTGGCGGCTAGCATTGCGTTGTAGTAATCGAGCGCCCAGATGGCGTGCATCTTGTCGCCGGGGCCTCCGCTGGCGATGAAGGCTGGGGGCGCATTGGGCGGGATGGGCGGCGCGGTGCGGTTCTTGGCGAACGGGGACGGGCCGGGGTAGACGATGCCGACGAAATCGGGGCGGGCGCTGATGGCGGCTACTGGGTCCGCCGGGTCGGTGTTCTTCATGGTGTCGAAGAGGACGGCGGCTGGGGCGGAGAGTTCGGCGCCGGCGGAGAAGCCCATGATGCCGATTTTGTTGGGGTCGAAATTCCACTCTTTGGCGTAGGCGCGGACCATGCGGATGGATTGCAGGGCGTCGTTAACGGCGTCGACTTCGGCGACGTAGCCGTCGGCGCGGAGACGGTTGCGGAGGATGACGGTGTTGATGCCGTGGTTGTAGAAGAAGGGCACGAAGTCTGCCGCTTCAGTGCCGACGTTGAGGGTGCGATGGCCGCCGCCCGCGGCAACGATGACGACCGCGCCGGTGTTGATGGAGCGATCTACGAGGTGAACTTCAATGGAGGGGTTGTGGATGTTGACGATGCTGTTGATGCGACCGGCGACGGTCTGACTGAGGTTGTATTTTTCGGCTTCCGTGAGGCGGGCGGATTTTAGATAGGGGCTCGCTGAGGGGTACAAGGGGATAACAACGCCGCCGGGCAGGATAGCTTGCGGAGCATAGGGCGCGGTGCTGGCGGCTGCGGGCTTGGGGATGTTCTGCGGTGCGGGGAGCGGAGGCAGCGCGGTTTGGGCACTTAGAGCGCTGGTGAGCAGGGCGGCTAGGCAGAATTTCATATGTCGATTAGGCCAGGCACTCTTTGACAAAGGCGAAGCATTTCTTCCCTTCGGTGACGATGTCGGAATCGGCGGGGATCTGGTATTCGATTTCCATGTTGGCGGGGAAGGGATACTTCTCCTTCTTCATGAGTTGCAGGACGGGCTTCATGGGCGTATCGCCGGTGCCCCAGACGGCGACGTTGGGGCCATGATCTTTCTTGCGGTCTTTCAAGTGGAGATTGGTGATCTTGGCGTGGTGCTGTTTGATGAAAGCGACGGCGTCGTAATTTGCCGCGGTGAAGTGACCGATGTCCAGATTGATGGCGTTGTATTTTCCGTAGGACATGAGGGTCGCGTAGCTTTCGAGGGTGGCGGTCTGGTTGGGGTCGTTGGTGGCGTCGTGACCGTGGTAGCCGACGGTGATTTTGTGATTCTCGGCGAGCGGCGCGATGCGCTTGGCCATGGTGAGGGTGGTGCTGGTGGTGATGGATTTGACACCGAGGGCTTCGGCCATGGTGAAGCCGTATTCTATCTCGTCGTCTTTCATAGAGTCCTGCATGTTGTAGCAGAGCAGGGCGAGGTCGATGCCGGCGTCGCTAAATTTGCGGGCTACGGTTTTCCAGGTACCGGGGGTGGTGGACATGCGCCACTCTTTAAGTTTGTCGAGCGCGAGCTGGCGTTCGGCCTGCTGTTCGGGCGTCATCTGAGGGCGACCGGAGCCGGGTGGAGGGTTGCCGGCGGGGCGGCGGAAAGCTGGCATAGCTGGAGCGCCGGCGAGCGCTTCGCAATGGTTCGACATGAGTTCGGCTTCCCCGAGCCCGATTTCTGTGTAGGCCCGGACGATGGCTTCGGGGTCGGGAGCGGCGAGGCGATTGAAACTGTAGGTGATGGCACCGACTTGGACGCCGTTGATTTTGGAGTTGATGCGGGGGGCGGCGAGCACATTCGTCAGGGGGGCGGTCAGGGCGGCTAGGGATGCTGCGGCGGCGGTCGCGAAGGTGCGTCGGGTGAGCTGCATGGCAATCTAACGAATCATATACCAAGGCTTGCGACGGGCAGCGCGCGCGCCGCATCCTAACCCTGTGTCCACTTTTGCACTGGCCAGTCATGCCTTCCGTTTCGCTCCGCAATTTTTCGAACGCGTTTCCGCCGATGCGAAGCGGCCAGTATTGGCGCCGGGACATCGGCCGGATTTTACGAAATGGGGCGATGAGGGGCTGTATGCGGCGTGGATTGGGCATAGCACGGTGGTGATCCGGATGGATGGGTTCACGCTGGTGACGGACCCGGTGTTCAGCAATCGCGTGGGGCTGAACGTGGGGCCGCTCACGCTGGGAATTAAGCGGCTGGTGGCGCCGGCTTCGGAGCTGCGCGCGATTCCGAAGCCCGACCTGATTTTGCTGTCGCACGCGCACATGGATCATTTCGATCTGCCGAGTTTGCGGAAGCTTGAGGATGGCGGGACGACGGTGATTACTGCTCCGAATACTAGCGACCTGCTGCGGGTGAAGCGCTATGGAGTTGTGCGGGAGCTGCGCTGGAATGAGACGACGCGAGTGGGTGCGGCTACGGTGCGTGCGTTTGAGGTGAAGCATTGGGGCGCGAGGATGCGCAGCGATACGCAGCGCGGTTATAACGGCTATGTGGTGGAAGTGGGGCGGCATCGCGTGATGTTCGGCGGCGATACGGCGATGACGGACACGTTCCGGCCGCTGCGGGCGATGGGGCGGATCGATCTGGCGGTGATGCCGATTGGCGCGTATAACCCTTGGATTGCTGCGCACTGCAATCCGGAGCAGGCGCTAGGCATGGCGGACGAGGCGGGCGCGCGGTATTGTTTGCCGGTGCATCATCAGACGTTTGAGTTGAGCAGGGAGCCTTTGCGGGAGCCGATTGAGCGGCTGGTGCAGGCGGCGGGTGGGGAGCCGGAGCGCGTGGTGCTGACTGAGATTGGGCAGGAGTTTCGGCTGGCGTAAGTTGGGTTCGCGCCATACTGGAAGTTGTCTGAAGCCGCCCCCGAATTTCCGGCTCCCGTGTATGCGGAGACCGTTCTACAAGTTAACTTTGAAGACGCGCAGAAGTTGTTTTTGGAGCATCTGCTGGAGATCCATTACGCGCATACGCTGATGCTGGCGCGGGCTGGGATTATGCCGCGTGAGGTGGCGCGGATTTGCCTGCGGGGCCTTGATGGGCTGGATCGTGAAGGCATTCGGGCGGCGCGGTATGACGGCCGGACGGAGGACTTGTTCTTCTATGTGGAGCGTGAGTTGGAACGCGCGTGCGGAGCGGAAAATTCCGGCTGGATGCACACGGCGCGCAGCCGCAACGATATCGATATCACGTTGTATCGGCTGCGACTAAGGCGGGATATCTTGCGGTTGCTGGGGAACTTGAACGGGGCGCGGCATGCGGTGCTGAGCTTGGCGCACGAGCATGCGTTGACGCTGATGCCCGCATATACGCATACGCAACCTGCGCAGCCGATTACGTTCGGCCATTATCTGGCGGGCTTTGCGGAGATGCTAGAGCGGGATGCCGGCAGGTTGGAGGCGGCGTTCCGTACGGTGAACCGGTGTCCGTTGGGGGCTTGCGCGATTGCGACGACCGGGTTTCCGATTGATCGCGCGTATACGGCGGGGCTGCTTTGCTTCGATGGGCTGCAATTGAACAGCTATGGCGCGATTGCGGCGACGGATTATCTGACGGAGACGGCCGGGGCGGTAGCGACGGCGATGACTGGGCTGGGCCGGGTGGCGCAGGATTTTCTGCTGTGGTGTACGGCGGAGTTCGGGTATCTGCGGCTATCGGATGCCTGGGTGCAGATCAGCAGCATCATGCCGCAGAAACGGAATCCGGTGCCGTTTGAGCATGTGCGTGCGCTGGCCAGCAAGAGCCTGGGGCAGGCGCAGGCGGTGTTTCTGGGGCTGCATAACACGCCGTGGGGTGACACGAACGATGCCGAGGACGATCTGCAGCCGACTATGGCGGGCGTGATTCATGATGCTGTGCGCGCCCTGCGGATTTTTGGGGCGGTACTGCCGGATATGCAGGTGAATGTAGCGCGGATGCGGGAGCGGGCGCATGCCGATTTTCTTACGGTGACGGAACTGGCGGATGTGCTGGTGCGGCGGGAAGGCATGAGTTTTCGGGAAGCGCATGGGTTTGTATCGGCGACCGTGAAGGAGTTGGGGGGAGATTCCAGCCATGCGGCGATTGCGGACACGCTGGCGCGAAGGTTGGGCGCGCGAGTGAAGATTACGAGCCGCGAAGATTTACTGCGGGCGCTGGACCCTGAGGAGTTCGTAAGCAGTCGGCGCATTCCGGGCGGCCCTGGGGCGGAAGCTTTGGAGCCGGCGCTGCGGGATCTGGACGACGGGCTTGTGGCGGGGGATATATCGCTGGATGTCGCGAGGAATGAACTAGGCCGGATGCAGGAGCGCATTCGGGTGGCACGGCGGGATCTGCAGGTTTGAGAGTTAGGGCTCGAGCGTCAACACGTTTGCCAGTGGGCTCAGCCGGGCAAGCGTTTCGGGAAGCATCCTGGCGGCAGGATTGGCACCCGACTCGGCTTCTCGACGAACATAAGCACCCTGGATGGAGCGCCGCGGTTGAGGGGATCGATTGACCGTATGGCCGTGTCAAACGGACCCGTTGAAGACGATCATCGCCCCCGCCGGACCGCACGCTAACGCCTGCCCGGGATAATCGGCTTTGCGGTTGGCGAGAAGTTCCGGGGGGACTGTTGGCCAAAGATGCGGGCCTGGCAGAAAGCAGGTTGCGGCGTTATCGATGCGGAACTCATCGATCATAAGAATGAAAGCGACCATGGTCCAGCCTTGGGTGTCGCGCTCGAAATCGACATGAAGGTCTTGTGCAGGTAAGTTTGGACTCAAGGTGCGGGCATGCATGGTGCTGAGCCGGAAGTTGGCGCCCGAGCAGGCGGGAACATGCCTGGAGAACGGGTGGATGCAGGTAGAGCGAATCGAACGCTGGGCCGCGATTGACGAAGTCGCTGACGCGGGTGGTGGAGCTGCCGGTTTTGATGCCGTCGGGGGCTGCGTTGTCTATGGCTGTGTCATAGGCGGCACTTAGCTGGGAGAGGTCGCGAGCGGCTACCGGGCCGGGAATTAAGGTAAAGCCGATCTCATCCAGATTGACAAGCGAAGTCAGTGCGCGCGCCTGACGGTGAGGTTGGCGAAGTTTCCGCCGGAACCTTCACCTACCCAGAGGCCGATGGAGCCGCGGCTTCGGTCACTCAGTTCATTGACGGTGAGGCTTGGCTCGCTCGCGCCATTCACGAACACCGTCACTTTGGGGCGCTGGACTACGATTCGGGCGTGGAACCATTCGTCGCCATCGGGTGGCGGATTGATGGGCTGTTCATACTTTTCGGGGAATTGCGACCGAAGCACTTGCCAGGGCCATTTCGGGTGGGAGACGTATTGGACGGCGTGACTCCGTCGGGCTGGATCTGAGGCCCGGAAGTTGAATGGCCGGAAGTAGATGGCATCGTGGGTTTGAAGGTCGACGGCGTGGAAGACCACTCCCAAGAAGCGGCCTTGGATGGGCTGGCTACGGCCCAGGAGGTCGATTTCCATGGTGCCGTTTTAAAAGTCGTACTCATTCGAGCCAGACGATGCCCATGCCTTCGGCTTCGTTGAGATGGACGGCGCGTTTGCCTTTGATTTCGACGATGGAGGTTGTGTGTCCCGCAATTTTCCAGCGTGAATTTTTGCCGACGGTAGTTAGGTCGAAAGTCTCTGGGGATTGGGCAAATGCGGGGGAGACCGAGACTGCAAGGATCGCGACGGTCATCCGCACGTGCACACGTTATCAAACCGTAACCGGCTCCATGCGCTCCGTGTGTTTTAATTGAGGTGCGCGAGCACGCCCGGGGGTTGCCACAAGGGCCTCTTTTCGCGGGATGGAAGGAGCAGAAACGTGCGCGTGCACCTGGTGAATCCGAGCGATGTGGCGTTTGGGATTGGCGTCATCACTCCCCGTTGGCTTTATGTACTTGCCGGTGCGACGCCGCGCGAATATGGCGACCCGCTGATTACAGACGAAACGCTGGAAGCCTTCGACCCGAGCGGTATTCAAAAGGGCGATGTGGTGGGGATTGGCATACATACCGGCAATGCACTGCGTGGGCATGAAGTAGGCAAGATTGCCAAGGAGCGCGGCGCGTGGGTGGTGTATGGCGGGATCCATGCCACGCTGTATCCGGATGAGACGCGGGAACTGGGCGCGGCTGACGTTGTTGTGGGTGGCGACGGCGACGTGGTTTGGAAGAGCGTAATCGCCGACTGCGCGGCGGGAACTCCGCTACCTTATTACGAGGGCGGGCGCGTGGCGGCGGCCCGTTTCATGCCGGCGCGGTGGGACTTGATGCCGGAGAAAGCCTACATGTGGGCTTCGGTGCAGACGGTGCGCGGGTGTCCGAAACATTGCTCGTTCTGCAGTGTATGGCGGACGGACGGGCAGCAGCCCAGGCAGCGCGCGGCGGACCCGGTGATTGAAGAAATTGTGCAGCTTCGGCGGCTGGGGTACCGGTTTATCGCGCTGGCGGACGACAACTTTTATCCGGTGACGCTGACGGATATTGCACTTGCCAAACGGCAAAACAATTTGGCGCGCGTGGAGGAGTTGGAAGGTATTCGCGCGGAGCGGTTCGATTTGATGGCGCGCCTGGCTGAGCTTCCTTCCGACATGGTGTTCTTCACGCAGATCACCATGGAAGCGGCGGAAGATACCGAGTTTCTGGACGCGATGCGCAAGGCACGGATCAAGGGCGCGCTGGTGGGTGTGGAAGCGGTGACGAAAGAAGGGCTGAAGGCGGTGTTTAAAGATTTCAACTGCGCCGGCGATCAACTGGCGGATCGCTTGCAGATCTTCCTGAAGCACGGGGTACACGTGTTGGGCAGCTTTATTTTTGGGCTGCCGACTGACCGGCCGGATACGTTCGACGCCACGGCGGCACTGGCTACGCAGGCCAAGCTGACGTTCGCGCAATTCGTGATGATGACTCCGTTTCCCGGCACTGTGGATTTCGACCGTTGGGAGAAGGAGCAGGGCGAAGGCGTGAAGCGGGTGAACGGTGTGCCGGTGACACGCTATTGGCTGATACCGGCGGCGGTACGGCCGAAGATGTTCTTCGCGCACCCGACCATGTCGACGGATGAGATTAGTGCGCGGACGCAGGGCGTTTGGGACCGGTTCTATGGGGTGAAAGAGATTTGGCGGCGGTCGGGCTGCGTGAAATCGCTGCGGGGGCGTTTGGCGTTTGTAGGAGTGTCGATGCTGTATCGGCAGATGTACGCGAACACGGGCATCACGACGGACAGTGCGCGCAAGAAGACAGCGACGAACTGGGCGCGGCTCTTGGCGAAGCCGACGCGGCTGCTGTTTCGGGCCAAGCCGATGCTGGATTTAGAGATGCCGCAAAAGAAGACGGCGGTTTCGCCACTGGTGGTTTTGGGGCAATAGCCTGATATACGGCCCTGTGATATAGTGCAATGAGCCCCGATCAGAAGGGGACTCTGAAGTCATGAGAATAGGGTCAAGCCTGTTCGACGCGTCACCGGGCCAGGAAACTAAGATTTCCTGGCCCGTTTTACATTCATGAAGACGGATCAACAGTTTCTGTGCTCTCACCTGATCACGCTGGTGCGGAATGGGCGGCGGAGTATTGCCAACCTGGAGCGCATCTGGGCGGAGGGCGCGACTGTGAACGCCGAAGAGCTGTTTGAGCCTGGGGAACAGCTTCAGCTTCCGGATTTGGGCACGACGGCCCATGTGGTTTTTGCTGAGGTGGACGATGCGGGGTACTTTATCGATTTGGAATTTTCGCCCTCGTACCGGTGGACCGTGGAGAAGTTTCGTCCTCAGCATTTGACTGACCCGGCGCTGCTTTAATAAGCCTACGCATTTCTTGCGGTAGCGAGCGGGCCGCGATACGATAGCCACTCGATGATTCAGCAACTCGCCTTTTTGGCACTCACGATAGAGGAGCGGCTTGCGGCTGCGGAAGCGTCTGTGAAAGCGGCCCAATCCGCTGGAGACAATGCCTGGATGCTGGTGAGCGCGGCCCTGGTGCTGATGATGACGGGGCCGGGCCTGGCACTTTTTTATGGCGGGCTGGTGCGCCGCAAGAATGTGCTCTCTACCATCATGCACTCGTTCGTGTTGATGGCGCTGGTGACGGTGATTTGGGCGCTGGTGGGGTATAGCCTGGCGTTCGGGGAAGGCACGCCGTTTTTGGGAGACCTGCGTTATGCGTTTCTGAATGGCGTGGGCGCGGCGCCGCAGCCGGATTATGCGGGCACCATTCCGCACCAGACCTATATGGTGTACCAACTGATGTTCGCGATTATCACTCCGGCGCTGATCTCCGGCGCTTTCGCGGAGCGGATGAAGTTCAGCGCGATGCTGATCTTCACCACGGTGTGGATGTTCCTGGTGTATTTTCCGATGGCGCACATGGTGTGGGGCAAGGGCGGCTTTCTAAATGCGTTCTCGGGTGGGCGATTTGGTTGTTTAGATTTCGCGGGCGGCACGGTGGTGCATATTACGTCCGGCGTATCGGCGCTGGTATGCGCACTGTACCTGAAGAAGCGTTTGGGATATCAGACTGAACCGATTCGTCCGCACAGCATTGTGTTGAGCGTGATTGGCGCATCGTTATTGTGGGTGGGCTGGTTCGGATTCAACGCGGGCAGTGCATTGGCGGCGTCTTCGCTGGCGACAAGCGCGTTTGTGGCGACACATTTCGCTGCTGCGGCCGCTGCGCTGTCATGGTCGGCTGTGGAGTGGATGCATCATGGCAAGCCGAGCACGCTGGGCGCGATTTCGGGGGCGGTGGCGGGGCTGGTGGCGATCACGCCCGCCTCCGGGTTTGTGCAACCGATGTATGCCTTGCTGATTGGGACGCTGGCGGGGGTGTTGTGTTATTTCATGGCCACGACGGTGAAAACCAAGTTTGGCTACGATGACGCGCTGGACGCATTCGGCGTACACGGAGCGGGCGGTACGCTGGGCGCGATTCTGACCGGCGTGTTCGCCACCAGCGCAGTGAACGACGCATTGAAAGACTCGGCGGGAAAGGTGATGCCGCTGGGCTTGCTGGATGGCCATGGCGCGCAAGTGCTGAACCAGGGTGTGGGCATTGTCATTTCGTGGGCGATTGCCATTGTGGGAACATCGATCGCATTGAAGATTGCCGATGCGATGACGGGCGTGCGCGTGACGGCCGAGCAGGAACGTCAGGGCCTTGATGTGACGCAGCACGGCGAAGAAGGATATCTGCTGGAATCTTAACTCGACACTAACTCTCATGAAAAAAATTGAAGCAGTGGTACAGCCGTTCAAGACGGACGAGATCAAAGAGGCTTTGAAAGCCGTGGGCATTGATGGGATGACCATTACGGAAGTACGAGGCCATGGGCGGCAGAAGGGCCATAAGGAGGTCTATCGCGGGCAGGAGTATTCGGTGGATCTGCTGCCGAAGACCAAGTTTGAGGTAGTGGTGACGGATGCGCGGGCCGAAGAGGTGATTGCGACGATTATGGCGGCGGCGCACACCGGCAAGATTGGCGATGGCAAGATCTTCGTTTCGGATGTGATGGACACGATTCGAATTCGCAATAGCGACCGTGGGGATGCGGCGCTCTAACGAAGTCGACTCGGTTGTCCGAAGCCTGGTCCCTGAAGTACCCGGCACGGCGCTGATTGCCGTGGGAGGGTACGGCCGTGAAGACCTCTTCCCGCATTCCGATGTCGATTTGCTGATTCTGGCCGAGCCCGCGCAGGCCGCGGCATTCAATCCCTTTCTGAGGGCGCTGTGGGACCGCGGGCTGCGCGTAAGCCAGAGCGCGCACACCATCGGGGAATGCCTGTCCATCACGGAAGGCAATCTGGAATTTACGCTGAGCCTGATCGACCGGCGGTTTCTGGCGGGCGACCGTGCGCTATGGACGCAGCTGGACCAGGGCTTCCGCAAGTTCTTTGCACGGAAGCGCGACGATCTGGCGCTGGGTGTGGCGCGCCTGACGCGGGAGCGCCACGATTCTTACCAGAACACGATTTATCATCTGGAGCCGAACGTGAAAGACGGCCCCGGCGGGCTTCGCGATATTCATGTGCTGACGTGGTTCAACGCGCTGGGTCACCTGGAAGAGCCGGCGGCGGTGCTGACTGAATTGCGCCACGGGTTGCATGAGTTCTATGGCCGCGATACGAATGTTTTGAATTTCGAGGCGCAGGATGCGGTAGGGAAGTCGCCGGACGAGGTGATGGCGCGCTATTTTTGGGCGGCGCGAAAGGTGCAGCGGGCGATGAATGCGTGGAGGGAGGCGGAGGAATCGCGGTCGACCTCTTTGTTTTCGCGGTTGCGGGATCGCTCTTCGGCGTTTTCGACATCGGAACTGTCGGTGATTCATGGCCAGATTTATCTGAGCGACACGCATCCGCCGGATGATTTAAGCGCTTATGAACTGGTGGCGCGTCGTGGAGTGAGGCTCTCCTCCGAAGCGGGGCGGCGTATGCACCAGGCGCTGGTGCACGACCCGGAACGTGGGGCGAAATTCCAGTGGGAAGAGCTGGAGAACATTCTGCAACTGCCTTTCGCCGGCCTGGCGCTGCGGGAGATGCACGATACCGGTGTGCTGGGCAGAATCTTTCCGAGCTGGGCCAAGATTGAGGGCATGGTGGTGCGCGATTTCTACCATCAATACACGGTGGATGAGCACACGCTGGTGGCCATCGACACGGTGCTTCGGCTTCGCGCGGAGCCGCCCGGCTTGTTCCCGACGCTGGCGCAGGAGGCGAGCAACTATCCGCTGCTGCTTGTCGCGTTGTTGTTGCATGACACCGGCAAGGGCCGCGGCGATGAAAGCCATGCGGCGGCTTCGGTGCGTTCGGCCGGGCCGGAGCTGGAGAAGTTGGGGATGCCAGCGGCGGCGCGCGAAGAGGTGCTGTTTCTGATTGGCGCGCATTTGGAGATGTCGCGCATTATGACGACACGCGACTTGACCGACCCGGAGACGGCGCTTTCGGTGGCGAGCCTGACGGGGACGAAAGAGCGGTTAGCGTTGCTGACGCTGATGACCTATGGGGACATCAGTGCTGTGAATCCGCACGCGCTCACACCGTGGCGCACCACTTTGCTATGGCAGCTTTACGCGGTAACGGCGGAGCTGCCGTGCGGCGCGGTGTTCCCGCCGAACCATGAGTTAGGCGTCACGTTAGAACATGCGACCGAGCATGGCGGCGGCGTGTGGCGATTGGCGCTGACGGCGCCGGACAGGCCATTCCTGTTCGCCTCCGTAGCCGGCGCGATTTCGAGCTTCGGTATGGATATTGTGCATGCCGAAGCGGTGACGCTGAATGAGCAGAATGCCGAGCACATTGCCTGTGAGCGGTTCACGTTCACGGATCCGTTTCTGACATTGAAGCTGAATCCGGAAGAGACTGAAACGCTGACGGCGACGGTGGAACGCGCGGCGAATGGCAAAGAGGATGTTGCGCGGCTGTTGCAGCGCAGGCTGCGGAACCCGCAGCCGCCGGTTATGCCGACGATTCATTTCGACCGTGAGGCTTCGCGAACGGCGACGGTAGTCACGATTACGACGGAGGATCGGCCCGCGCTGTTGTATCGGCTGGCGGAGGCGATTTCTTCGGAGGGCTGTAATATCGAAACGGTTTTGATCAATACAGAAGGCCGGAAGGCCGTTGACGTTTTCTATGTCACGGCTTCCGGCCTGAAGTTGACGGCGGAAAAGGAAGAGCAGCTAGGGGCTAGAATTCGTAGCGCAAGCTGAACTGGAAGACGCGGGGCGTAGTGAGGGACGAGGTATATTTGCCGAAAAGAGCCGGGCTGAGAATATTGCCGTTGATGGTCTGCGGATCGAAGCGAACTGTGTTGGTCACGTTAAAATCTTCCGCGCGGAACTGCAGGCTGTGTGGCTGATCGCGGTAGGTGAAGAGCGTGAAGCGTTTGCTCAAACCAAGGTCGATACCGAAGTAGCCATCGCCGCGAAGGCCGTTGCGCTGGCCGACATCGCCTGGTAGCGGGATGCTGTAACCGGCCAAGGATGCTTTG
>Ga0123338_10003606_pt1 | contig 13844 bp, 8 predicted proteins | sample grotaG_FD_89793 | JGI IMG/M metagenome (GOLD analysis project Ga0123338, IMG submission 89793) | Glacier valley bacterial and archeal communities from Borup Fiord, Nunavut, Canada, to study Microbial Dark Matter (Phase II) -... | ecosystem: Environmental > Aquatic > Freshwater > Ice > Glacier ... | reverse complement strand
GAAAGTAATTAGCGGTTCCTTTTTTTCCGGCACCATATCCAGGTCATTCAGTATGCCGATGATGGCATAGGTAGGTGTTAGGTGTGCATCCGGCTGATCCTCCCATCCATATCCACCGCCCACTTTTTCCAGCTTGTGGATATAGTTTAACAAATCTGCTTTCCAGGTTATTTGCGCCGATGCCAGTACCGGAAATAACACCAACAGGGGCAGGCAGATTTTATTTAAAATTGATCTTTTCATTTTGTTTTATTTATCGACTAGTGTCAGGTCAACTTAAAATTAAAGTTTTTGTTTTCAGCCGGTAGCTTTCAGCTATAGTAATACGCGGCGTTATGTTTCATTTTAAATAACTGGAAGTTAATTATCAATGGTCAAGTTTCCAGTTATATAAGAGTTGAAGTTCTTCGTCTTTATTTTTATTTCCATGATAGCTGTTTGATTATTAATTTTCGGGTACTGGTTTTAGTTAGTATTAAGTTATCAGCTACCAGGAGGAAATCTGAAGGCAGTAGTCAACTGATTGCTGATAACAATTTACACATGATATTATACCTAACATTACGGTTACTTCCGGTAAGGAAAAAATGGCGTGTTGGCAATCGTGGATTCGGAAAGGATTTCCTTCATTTTTTTTACCACCTCCGCATTTTTATCGGCGATATTATTTTTTTCTCCAGGATCTGCTTCAAGGTCATAAAGTTCTATGGCGGAATTTTTATTTGTATACACGTCTTTCTGAACAGCCTTCCATTTATCTATTCTCACTGCCCTGCTATCAAGATAGTTGCGTGCCACCCCGTTGTTACCGGGTTTGTTCCAGTTGTAGTTGTAATTATAATATTCCCAGTAAAGGAACTTGTGTACGGTCTGTTTTTTATTTAAGAGCGAAGGCAGGAATGAAATACCATCAATACCGTCAGGCGGTTTAATTCCTGTCACTTCACAGAGAGTAGGAAGGATGTCCCAGGAAGCCATGATATGTCCGGAAGTTTGCGCGGGTAAGATCTTACCTTTCCAGTGAGCGATGAAAGGTACATGGATGCCGCCTTCGTACAATCCAAACTTGGCGCCGCTAAAAGGCCCATTGCTGCTAAAGAATTTTGCAAAAGCAAGGTTAGCGCCATTGTCGCTGGTCAACAGTATAAGCGTATTTTCATAGAGTCCCTGTTGTTTGAGCGTTTCAACGATCCTGCCAATGTCCTTGTCGAGCAACGAGATCATGGTAGCGTAGACTTTCATTTGTTGCGGCCAGTCCATGGCGATGTAAGGAGTATCTGCCGGCAAGGTATAAGCGCCATGAGGTATCGTATAAGGGAGATATAAAAAGAAGGGCTTTTCAGCCGTCCTGTTTTTTAAGTATGACAATGATCTTTCCGCGATGAGGTGGTGGCTGTAAACGCCATGTGCACCATCCTGGTTTTCTTTCAGAATTACTTTCTTGCCGTTTTCATACAGGTAAGGCGGGTAGTATTCATGCGCCTTAATCTGGTCAAGGTAACAGAATGAACTGTCAAAACCCTGTGTTTCAGGGCCTTTGCCTTCTCCTCCAAGTCCCCACTTTCCGAATAAGGCGGTCTGGTAACCCTGCTTTTTCAGGAGTTCAGCGATGGTAGTTTTCTCCTCCGGCATCGGCGGATCTTCCTGATCGTTGGTAAGAAAATTACCACGAATATAAGTATGACCGGTGTGCATGCCCGTTAGCATGGTTTCCCTTGAGGGAGCACATACACTTGATCCCGAGTAATAATTGGTACACTTCATACCACCGGCGGCAAGCGCGTCAATATTAGGAGTGCGGATTAATTTTTGCCCGTAAGCACCAAGGTCTCCATATCCCAGATCATCCGCAAGGATAAAAATAATATTGGGTTTTTGCTGCGCCCTTGCCGGCCGGGTAATAAATATAAGGATGCAGCAAAGGAATGCTGTAAACTTCCACCCGACTACTGCAAATAAATTTCTGTATGATTTCATTTTTAATGAGCAGGGTTTTGTATGATTTAATATTTTGATCAAGCGCATACTGAGGGATAGGTTGAAGATAATTTTTAGTAAAATTGAAAGTTACCCTCAAAGTCGAGTTCAATGTGGCGCTCATGCCTGATTTTTAAGCATCGCGTCTTTACCCATTCCCGCAGGAAATGATGACCATCATAACAGCCGGATAATTCTACCAGGTATTTACCGTAATAACAATAATTTCATAATCGGCTCTTAACAAAATAAAATTATTCCATAACACCAACACTGGCTTCATCTCCATGGGCAAAGGTTCCATTTGATTTGTTATCTCCCCATCAGCATGCAAATCATTCCCTGATCCCAAATCCTGCCGTCGGGTACTTATAAGATCAAAAGAGACACAGCTCCTGTGCATATACCAACCTGCAGGAAAATTAAAAAGCGAATGAATGCTTTTGATACAATTAATTATCAAAAGACAGCTTCGTTTAAATCCACTTGAAAAACAGGCCATATATACAATAAATGAAACTTATTTATAAAGCAATGGGAATTAAGCCGCAGAATAATAAGAAAGCACCTGGAGGCAGACCACTCCGCAATTTTTTTAAAGCCAACTGAAGGAGGTTGGAAACAGTTTGGTGATTATTACCCATGACTGTCGCAATTTCGTTCCTGCACAGGTTTTGATAAAACTTCAGGTAGATGACTTCTTTTTGTCTTTTCGGAAGTGTTGCGATAAGGTTTGTAATCTTTTCAGCCTGCAGGCGAAGCGACTCATCAGCGATAATTTTATCTTCTATAGAAAGTTCGAAATTAAAATACACACTTGCATCTCCGGACAGTTTGAATTTTAAGAACCTGTTTTCCGACTGCAATTTTCTATGTAACAATCGTCTGACGGAAGCAATCAGGTAGGCTTTGGGATGAACCTGTGTATTCAGTTTGGCCCGTCGCTGCCATAGGCCGAGGAATAGTTCCTGGATGCAGTCCTTTACAAGTTCTGTGTCCCTGGTATATTTTGAACCGTAGTTATACAATGACCTGTAATGCAATGATAGTAATTGTTCCAAAGAGGATTTGTCGCCAAGCAGGAAAGACTGCCATATTTCAATATCGGGTAAAATCACAGTTGCTACTAATGTTATGTTAACCCTAAAAGGACGCTTTCGCAATCAGCCTTCGTCGGATAAAGGCTGATTGCAATTACTACTGATTTCATGATTGATCTAAACATTACTAATACCGAAAATGTAACTATGGTCTAGCAAACGCCTAGATGACTCATGCACTGTGAAACGCTCCTTTAGCCAACAATGTTAAGTTTTTTTGAATTCGGTGCAAAATTACCATTTTGATTTATCCAAAGCAGGCTATCCGAACGTGCAGTTTCATTATAGTAAATAACACATCATAGTAACATTTCCAGGTAACAAAGATGCTTACAGATCGGGTGAGTTGAAAGATATGGCGGACTCAAAAGGTTCAGTATGATTTACTGGTAATAAGGCAACCCAATAAGCTGCAACGCCTAAGACAGGTGTTGATAATTGAACCTTGCCATAAGTGATAATTTGAAAGTTATTATGTTTATTTCGCTCCAGTGATAATAGCGGCATATGCCGGCTTACGCAAATATTTACCATCGAAAGGCAGTGGCCAATCGGGAGCCCCCTGCCAGGAAGGTATCCATGAATCAGCGTCGCCCACATTCCAGGTGGTTATTCCAAACTTTTGTCCTGCTGGTAGCGAATTATATGTTTGTACAATAAATTTGTACCGTGCAGCCTGCTGCTCTCCTGAGATTGCCGTGTAGGTAGCGGTTTGACTCGCAGTGGGATTTAGCCTGACATCAAGTTCTGAGAGGTGTACTTTTAAACCGGTAGCACCGGCAGTTTTTATTGCAGCACTAATATTAGCATCTGATTGGGTATAGGTAGTATGAAACTGCATGCCAATGCCATGAATTGGAACTCCGCGGTTTTTAAAATTTGTAACAAGATTTACTATAGCCGTCCTTTTTAGTGAACTGTATTCATTTCCATAATCGTTATAAAACAACAGCGCATCAGGATCCGATTCATGCGCATACTGAAAGCAACGGGCTATATAATCACTCCCTAATTTCTGTAACCAGATACTGTTTCGCAAGGTACCGTCATCATTAAATGCCTCGTTAACAACATCCCATGATACGACTTTAGACTTGAAATGAGAGACTACCGTTTGAATATGTGTTTTCATCAAATTCTCCCAGGCCGTTGAATCACCTGCAAACCCAGTAACCCAGGATGGTAATGACTGGTGCCATATTAAATTATGACCATGAACCCGTTTGCCATTAGTCTGGGCATAGGTTACAATGTAATCACCCTCTGTAAAATTAAATGTGTTTTGTGATTTATGCAATGACCCAAACTTCATAGCATTCTCCGGAGTAATACTATTGTATTCTTTCGCTACAACATTATTATAAAGTATATTATTTTGCAGAAGGCTTACGCTAACAGCCGCACCAATGGGAAAGGGAATCATTTTATAAAGAGCAGTATCGGCCATGGTTACCGGTGGGTGATTAATAGTCTCCCCTGCCGGATGATTTTTTGAACAGGCTGTAAACAGCATCGCATAAAAAAAAATCTTAAAAAACATAATTTTTATCTTTCGTATATAAGTATTAAAACTACCATTATTTATTTTCAGGTTTGGTATGGCTTCTTAAATATTTTCATAATGATGAAAAATATTATCAGATACGTTATCAGCATCTCTAAATCGTCGACTTCCCCTTTGCCAAAAAGAAAACACTTTTACTTATTTCATTAGACATCTAAAAAACACTTTAACTTATTGCGGCAACTAATATCAAGATAAGGCGATGCGTTGGTTACGCACGATTTATTAAAAAGCTATTTCAGGCAGTAGTATTAATTATAATTCTTTACTTGGAAAAAAATAAAAATACGCATTCATAAATTAAAGCAATATGACAAATAACCAACTTTCATTTTGGCCTGAACTTAATTTTCATAAACTTGCGGATACAATTGCCACAGTGCATTTATGGACACAAATCGTTGGAAAAATAAGGTTGATAAAAATGCCATGGCTAAATCATTCATGGCATGTTACCCTGTATGTTTCTCCTCAGGGTTTATCAACCGGCAGTATCCCTTGTGCCAGCGGGACGTTCCAGATTGACATGAATTTTATTAATGATGAATTGATTATCATTTCAAGCGACGGTAACAAAGAAACGATGCATCTTTTTCCGCGCACTGTTGCATCCTTTTATGATGAGCTGTTTTTGAAATTGCAACAGATGAATATTGAAGCGGCTATATATGCAAAGCCTAATGAAGTGAACCCGGCGATACCTTTTAAATCAGACGAACAGCACAAGAGTTATGATTCTATCGAAATAAAAAACCTGTGGCGGGCGATCATTCAAATAGAAAAAGTGTTTACCCGGTTCAGGTCGAAATTTATTGGCAAAAGCAGTCCGGTGCATTTTTTCTGGGGAGCATTCGATTTGGCGGTAACACGTTTTTCAGGAAGGGAAGCACCAAAACACCCCGGAGGTGCGCCTAACATGCCCGATGTTATCATGCAGGAAGCTTACTCTCATGAGGTAAGCAGTTGCGGCTTCTGGCCAGGAAATGAACAATCTCCGGTACCTGTATTTTATTCTTATTGCTATCCGGCTTCCCCTGAATTCGGCCAACAACCAGTTGAACCTGCACAGGCATTTTTCAGCAAAGAAATGGGTGAGTTTATATTGCCTTATGAAGCTGTTCGGCAAGCTGTTGATCCCGAAGTGGCTCTTATGAAATTTCTGACTACAACCTATCAGGCAGCAGCTACGACAGGGAACTGGGATAAGAATTTAGAGTGCGATTTAACTTACCTGGAGAAAAGTTTTTATTTGATGCCGCTAATCATTGCCTTCATAAAGTCGTGGCTTAGCCTTATCTTATAACTTTAAATCAGGTTAAATACATTGGATAAAATAAATCAGGTGTTATCAACAGCAGTTTCTTTAATAATGTTAATCCGGGTATCACTTTGCGATTCTTGTCTTCCGGTGTTTATATCAGTATGTCTGCGTTTCCAGAATAATGATTGCGACCATCTTTTCTCCTGGAGATAATATAATTTGCGGAGATGCATGTACTTTTCAAAAGTAGCATGCAAGCTGTTGGAATAGTTTTCCAGGGCATTTATGTTATAAGTAAATTGTTCATGAATGATTGCGCCGGCATTTATTCCTGATTTAATTGCCTTGTAAATTCCTTGTGATGAAAGCGGATCAAATGCCATGGCAGCATCGCCAATAGCCATCCAGTTTATACCATGTGTTTTGGTCATGATATAACTGTTAGCGGCATATATTTTAATATTTTCCAAAAGTGATCCGGAGTAACGGTTCTTTGTAAAATTTGTTTTAAGCAATAATTTTTTGTAAAAGTTTTCAGCATTGCAATATTCTTTTTTAATCAGATCTGCATCCGTCATAAATGCAAGCACTATTTTATTTTCAGGAATATCGGCGCTGTACCACCACCCGTTTTTTTCCGATTCAACCAGGACGAAATTTTCCTGTATAGGTTGATAACGTATTTCTGAGGTAGTCACTAATCCAATCAGATGATCAACATTTTTACGCACGCCGCCAAGTTGCTTTACAAGAAAAGAACTTCTGCCGGTGGCGTCTATTATAAATCGGGCGTTGATGGTTTTAATTTGTGAATGGTGCAGCAACCGAATCATCCAGCTTCCTGTATCATGTTGTACAATCGTTTTTACATGGCTGTTTATAAAAAGCGTTGCTCCTTCTTTTTCTGCATGTTGAATTAATTGTTTATCGAATTTCAACCGGTTTAAATGCCAGCCATGACCGTATGGATTATAGATAAAATTATTTTCTTTCAACGAAGCTTCACCCCATACAGATTGAATTGCATTAGAGGGCATGTGATGATTAAATATTTCTTTAGAAATTTTTAATTCATTTAAGAGGGAGGAGATTTGCGGCTGAATGGTTTCTCCTGCTCTTATTGCTGAATAATCTGTTTTCTCTATTATTGCAACCGAGTATCCCTTTTGCAAAAGTGAAATGGCGGCGGAAGCGCCGGCAGGCCCTCCGCCTATTATTATGATGTCGAATTTTGTCGCCAAAATCAGTATTTATATTTAAGGATTGCGTTCTGATTCAACATACATGTCATCTTTTTTTATTACGAAACCCAGCTTATACCAATTGTGCACCATGGTTTGATAATCTTTTACATGTCCCCGCGTCCAGTTATGCATATGCGGGGTATCATCGATAAAAACTTTGTCGGGGCGCTGGGCGGGCCACCATGCGAGTTCGTCATCCTGCTGGCAATCAAAGAAATCGGCTTGCCAGGGCAGTGCCATTTGTTTTGTTATATCGCCGGCAGAGAGGAGGGCGTGCGACAGCCGGAAAGGCTCGCTGAATTTGTGAAGATCTCTTACATACCAACCCGCCTCAATGCCTGGAAAAAAGGGGCCACCAACGCAATTCTCCAAAGCACTTTTATCTATCCCCCCGGGAGTGATGGCTGATGATTGAACAGGAGATCCGTTCCAATCATTGTAAAATAATCCTTTCGACCATTTCTCCAGATAATTATATTGCCATTCACAAAGCGTTTGATTACGGGGTTTACCATCATCCCTTGTTTGGTCATGATAATAATCGCTCCACATCATAGGCATATCATTGTCTTCTCCTCCAAGTGGATCGTTCGGATCAGTAAGTTTACTAAATACTTTTCGTCGCAACGCCGCATCTGTTATCAAAGGATTTGCATGATCCATTATTTTATGTTTGCTCTCCATCGAGGCGGGGCTGTGCTTATTTTTTTGATGCATCTCCCACATCATCATGCTTACCCATTGCACATTATTCGCACGTTTCAGCAAGGGATAAATGTCGTTTGTAAAGGAAGGAATATCCGGCAACTGATAATTTAATTTATCGATCGCTACCTGAAGCAGTGTATCGTACAAGCTGATGACATGACCGATAGCCGGAGCAAAGTCGGGAGGCGCGCATATTACCCAGGAAGGCAGCGCCCTTTCGTATTTTAAAGCACCTTTTAATTTCACAGATGCATTAACAGGTCCATCTGAAACATCATCGTGCCATCCATCGTTATTTGCGAATTCACCATCAGTTAATGATATGTTTTTGGGAGAAGCAGCAATACCACACCCGCCCAGGACAAGCAGGCGACCATTTTTATCCATCTTCATTTCACCAAGCGGTACCACCTTGTCGTAAAAAGTACCGGTATCAAAGAGTACCGAAGCATTTATTTTATTCAATGTCCGCTCTCCGGGGTCAATGATCAACCGGCTCCTGTTTGTCTCTAACCTGTTTCTTAATGGACGATTTAAATCCAGCCCGTCGAATGCTTTCCAGGCTGCTTTTTTATTGGCAAGATGAACTGTCCAAGTGATGTCGGCATCTGCTGCAGTGATCTCTTTTACTGCATTCCCATCTTCATCATAACCAAAAATACGGAAGCGTGCCGCCTGGCGTTTCACTTTCATTTTTTCATCCTTGTATCCGCCTTCGGGTGGATTATTGGCTCCGGGTAATTCGGTTCCGATAAAAAATTTATCGGGGCTGTTACCAAGCCGTGCGATACCAATCGCCGGGTGAATTTTGAATGTTCTTATTTCTTTCATCATAAGCAAATTGTTTATAAATGTTGATTACATCACTGATCGCCTAATGAAGAAAAATAAATTTTCCCTCTGATGGGACACCGTGAATATTTACAGCGAACATCATATAATAACCTTTGGGCGCGACAGCATGCGGGTGACCACCATGAGGTGCAATAAGAGAAAGTTGTGCCGGATGTGCCGGATCATGAGTGAGTGGCAGTTCCAATACACGTTGCTCTCCATCCGTCTGGTGTGTGATTGCCATTGGCCTCATAAAAACTACTTTGGAAATAGCGGGAGCATCCGGCGATTCAATAAGGAAAGTCTGACCATGATGAACCAATGCCGGAAACACAGTAATCACGGGTCTTGCGCCCGCAAACAGGTAAGGAGGATTATAAATTTCTATAGAACTGTTATTCCATCCCGCCATCATTACCTGCCCACCCGGCAATAGAATGGCGACAGAATGATAATCTCTTTGAGAAGGAAGCGCTGCCATTGGTGACCAGCTATCGGTTAAAGGATTATACATGGTACACGGAGAATTTGTTCTTTGAATCCCGCCGCATACAAATAAATTTCCATCCGGAAGCAGCACGGCGCTGCATAAACTTCTGTGCTCCCCGTCGGCGAACTGTGTGGATGGCCCCCAGGCTGAAAGGGAAGAAAGTACGGAAGCATCAAGTATTTCATACGTGTTATTAGTGGCATTTTCAACACCACCGAGTACCATTAAACGCAGATACGGCGGGATGGAACTGTACAACATTACTGACATACCTTTTGCACGGTTAACGGTGGACATTGCAATGTTGCTCCATACCCCACTGGCTGATCCTGTAAAACTAAAATACGAAGATTGGTCATTAGCTGGCGCAGTGCCCCCGGGACCGGCACCGCCCCAGCCCGTGCGGGAATAAAGCATTACACTGTTGGGCAACAGGTGCAAACCAGGATAGAGATTTGGAAAATGTTTAGTGTCACCTGTCATGGTAGTGAATGTATCTGATGCAATATCATATATGTCCATATTACCAGATGTATTGCCACAAGTGACAAGCACTTTTTCATCATTCAGAATATTAGCAGTAGGATACCATTTTGATTCGCTCATCGAATTAGCAGTTCTTGACCATGATCTTGTAACAGGATCAAACTTCCAGCCCCAGTGTGCAGCCGGGTTTGAACCATAGCCGCCACCGCCAACGCAAAGTAACCTGCCATCAGGCAGAAAAACATGGTGTCCGCAAAGCTGAGAATATCCATCAGGCATTGTTCGTGGCTGGTTGACCGGGTTCTCAAAAGTAGAAGCGGTTGTATTATTCGGGTCCCATAACAATGTTGTCTCATCTGCGGTTATGAAAAGTACTTTACCGGTATGGCACAACGCTGCATGCACCACGCCATCACGTGACATGTCACCCCTGCGTGGGATCGGCTGAGGAAACACATCCCACCTGCCATACATACTGTCGCTGAGGCGATCGAATAAGTGGCGGATATCATCCAAGGCAATTGTTTGCTTTAATATTATTTCATTGATGTTACGAAAACCAAGTGGAAATTCTTTCTCCCTGAAATCGAGAATGCGTTTAGCCGTCTCGTGGGTCATCAGTTTTTTTCTTTCCATCTTCATAGCATCAGGATTATCTTCATGTACCGGGTTACCCTGGTGACCCAATCCTCCTTCCGCATGAACAGCTGTAATTCTTTCATACACCAGGTCATCGATGTAAATAGCTGAGTTAAGAAAGTTTAATATACGGCGATGAAAAGCCGGGTTCTTTATTGGCTCTCTCTGATCGGTTTTTATTTTGTTGGTATCATCTATATGATTGCCGACAATTTTTTTTTCTTTCGTTTCCATAAAATTTTAATATGAGTTTGAAAAATATTCCGGCACGTTTATAAACATGCCGGAAATGATTATAATAAATTCATTACTTTAATCGGCATTTCATAACCTATTTTCTTTTTTTACATAATTGTAATTGAACCAACCATTGGTGCCAGATGTATCCCGCATTGATAATTTATTTTGTCTCCCATATTTCCTGTCATAGTTACTGTTCGCGTACCTATTGGGGTTTGCACTCCTGAATTAGCGGCTGTATTGGGTGATGCAAGGCCTCCATTGATTTCTATACTATTTATTATACCCGTTTTGCTTACTGTCGTAACTGTATGAAATGTTTCCTGGAAATCAAAAGTTACTATCGTGCCGGAAGGAACAGAAATATTGTTCGGCGTAAACGCGGTATTTTTTACAACGACAGTAGCTGCAGGTATCACATCCTGGTCAGGACAAACCTCTCCTCTTGGCAAAGAAACAGCCTGGCCACCATCGACAATCAAAAGGGAACCCATCATGCCATCCATCATGTGGTCAAGAAAATGACAATGCATATGCCATTCACCTTTAGCATCGTTGGTTGAGGGACCACCGGCCCTCATAAAACTGCCTGCTGCTCCATTGATTGTAAAGCCGAATGAATTGGCCGGCCCGAAGATCCTGGTGTCTTCAAATTGTGAAACGGGTGTATCCTGCGGACTGCCTTTGATGGCAGATGCAGTAGTACCATGAGGTCCTGGTATTATCCAGCGGTGACCATGAATATGAAAGGTATGTACATCACCGCTTGCACCCATGCCCACCACACCAAACCTCATTTTTGTTCCGGTGCCGGCAACAACCGAAGGTGTATTACCAAGGAAAGTTCTACCGTTGATATCCATACCATGGGATCCTGTTAAGCGGTGAAACAACTGCAGGTACATCGCCTTAACCGGTGGTGTTTTATAGGTTCTTGTACAGAAGGCCCTGATAGCGGTAAAGTCACGGTTTAAATGAATAAATGAATCATCAAGCTGAACCAAATGCGAAATATCCGGCTTAAACATTTTGGTACTGATCTCCTCTGTTTCAGGTTGTTTCGGACTAACTTCTTTCACCTTCGCGGGTACCATTTTTTTATCAGTCATCGGCATTTCCTGCGCAACGGCGGGTGAAATAAGATCACGGGTGGCCTGATCAATAATACCAACTTTTTGCAGGATACCTTTATCTATGGCAATCGGAAACGGAAACGGAAAACAATTGATGGCGACAGGATTTCCAACAGGGCTGCTATCGGGTAGATCGGTATTGGCAATAACGAAATCATTTACCGTATCTAACGGATTATGAATAACAACAATTCCAATGGCGCCCAACCCCATATTCTTATCATCACAAAAAGAGTGATCATGATAGAGCCATACCCCGGCGGTAGTAGGCCAGCTTTGTGTGGTCCAGTTATAAACAAAAGTACCCAAAGGAGGTACCCTGTCGCCTATCTTAAAAGTACCAAAGTTAGTGCTCGTGCCGGGGGCAATACTGTTCCAGAATATTACTTCATTTGGAGCGGCTATCTGTCCCGGAAGCGGTGTTGTGCCATCCACCCGTTGAAGGGAGTCCGCGTTAGATAAGGGGTACGCGCCATCATGTTCCTGTTTGAAAACAAAGCCATGGACGTGCAAGCTATGCGATCTTGCTTTTACGTCTTTAGTAAGGCGCATGTCCCTGTTTTTAAAATGCACAATTACGCTTTCCCCCACGTTACATTCTACAACAGGGCCTGGTATAGTTCCCATGGTTCCGCTATCGGTAGGGTCTTGTTCATTAATATCCCATGGATTTACTTTCCTGTCATCAGGTATTGTCCATGCATCACTTTTATCAGGTAGTACAGGGGCTTTGTATCGCCGGAATATTAAAGCCTCCATGATATTGCCGGTGCTGTCCCTTAAAGGCGCAAACATTCTCCGGGTATGAGTTACGCCGGTGCCCGGCGAAGTGATAACCACATCTTCAAAATGATTACCGGTAACAGTTTTAGCTTTATCAGCAGCGCTGGCGACAGCAAAGGCCGCTGGAGATAAACTGGCAATTCTCCCGGTCATGCGGTCAATATTATTTGGCATGGTATCCCAGTGCCTATTTTCAAGTTGAATCCAAACTTCTGGCATATATTATCTTGTTACAGTGCCTACTCTTTGATCGGATTTTCAGCTTGTTCCGTTTATGTGTTACTATTTTTATTCGATACTATGAATGGGTAACCCGAATCTTCTTTGCAACTTGCAGGAGCGCATATTGTCGTTGACAATAAACAATAGCTTACTATCCCAGGAGCGGGTACTTGTTACCGTGGGTTTTTACAGCATTTTTATTACTGCCTGCTTACTTTTTAATTATGAGCTTTTAGCTTACCCTATTGAATAATTACTTCATCTATTATTCATTGGCATAACAGCATAATAATATTGCGGGTACTTCGAAAAAGGGATTCTTAGGGAAGGAGTCCGGACGATTAATAATTCCGGCAATTCATCGAACTTTAGTGAATAGATTTTTAGCAAACACATGCACGAATTAAAAGAAGATTTTTGTGTATCTCTGTATAATGTAAGAATATTAAAATACAGAGCGATGTAGGAAGTTGAATATAATTACAAGATGAAACAAAAAAATTAAAAAAGCAACTAAAACGAAAAAAATAATTTTATATAAATCACGCGACTCTTCGGAGGGGTAAGTCTTATGTAATCTTTAGGATAGTTTTATTATTTGCATTTTCAGAAATACTTAAGGCTTAAGGTTTTTAATATTGTTAGATTAATATCCCGTCTTAAAAAAATATTTTAATAACATTACCACCTCTTACTATTTAATTTCTTCAACGTTTGCAGAATATACATAAACATTCTCTCCTGCCTTTATTGTTAAGATAATAAAGATGTTATAATTAATCCGGGGCATTTATAAAAAGAGCGCAGCTTAAAAATGCCGAAAAATTATCAGAGGGATATTAATTTGAAATATATAAATAGAAATAAAAAACCAGGAGTATAAGCTCCTGGTTTTAATCTGGTCTTCGTTTATAACTAATTTTCTTAACCATCTTTCCAAGTTCAATCATCCTTTTAAAAAAGCAGCAGCAAATTCTTTTGCAAAATCTTCCAGCTTTACTTTTCCCATTATGGCAGGCTTATGCAGGTCATAATCTTCTCTTACAACACCACTATGAGTGCTTGTACCCATTGCTACAAAGTTCGTGACAAGATGTTTTGGTATTCCTTTCTTCTCCATACTCTCCTGCGTCTGTTCATTGCTAAAAGTCAACCACTTTAAT
>Ga0123338_10003603_pt1 | contig 13848 bp, 16 predicted proteins | sample grotaG_FD_89793 | JGI IMG/M metagenome (GOLD analysis project Ga0123338, IMG submission 89793) | Glacier valley bacterial and archeal communities from Borup Fiord, Nunavut, Canada, to study Microbial Dark Matter (Phase II) -... | ecosystem: Environmental > Aquatic > Freshwater > Ice > Glacier ... | reverse complement strand
CTGCACGTCAAGCCAGGCAAAGGTTCCGCCTTTGTTAGAACCAAACTCAGAAATGTCCAAAGTGGGAGCGTAATGGAAAAAACGTTCCGAGCAGGGGAATCGCTGCCGCAAGCCACCCTAGAAAAAAGCACGATGCAGCATACCTATAAAGAGGGCGATGAGTTCATCTTTATGGATATGGAAACATACGAAGAAGGTAGATTGACTCGCGCACAAATTGGCGATCGCGTCAAATACCTCAAGGAAGGTATGGAAGCCGAAGTAATTCGGTGGGGCGAACAGGTGCTAGGAGTAGAATTGCCTAAGTCTGTGATTCTGGAAGTTGTCCAAACAGATCCAGGTATAAAAGGTGACACTGCCACAGGTGGATCAAAACCAGCAACTCTAGAAACTGGTGCAATTGTGATGGTTCCTTTGTTTATCACCCAAGGAGAACGCATCAAAATTGATACTCAGGAAGATAAATATATCAGCAGGGAATAACTTTTATCTCTACGGAGATGTTTGCTCTCGATTTAAATCCCTACATAGGGATTAAATCCTTGCCACACTTAAGATACTAATTTACGGATAGGTCGAGGTAATAAAAACTGTGCCATTGGACTTTAATGAAATCCGCCAACTACTGGCAACTATCGCACAAACAGATATTGCAGAAGTTACGCTCAAAAGCAATGACTTTGAACTAACAGTCCGTAAGGCTGCGAGCATCAGCAATCAGGTGTTGTCGGTAGGTCAAACGACCTTAAGCAGTGTGGTAGGTTCCGGCTTGACATCGGGTTCATCTTTGGGAAACCAGGGAACCCCAAGTCAAGTAACGGAGGTGTCCACAGGTCGCGTGTTTGAGAATACTGGGACTGGCACACAATTGCAGTTGTCAGTAAATCCTCCCTCAACGATTGACCAGAGATTAGTAGAAGTGCCTTCCCCAATGGTGGGAACATTTTATCGCGCTCCTGCGCCGGGTGAAGTGGCATTTGTAGAAGTGGGCGATCGCATCCGCAAGGGTCAAACAGTCTGTATCATTGAGGCGATGAAGCTGATGAATGAAATTGAAGCCGAAGTCTCTGACAGGTGATGGAAATTCTCCTCCAAAATGGTGACGCTGTAGAATATGGTCAACCTTTGATGCGAATTAACCCTGATTAAGTATTAATGTATATATGAAATGAGTCATCGTTAAAACTTTCAGTCCTTGCGGGTTAATCCTGATGAAACAAACGTTGCCTTTACCTCCAGAAGTTGTGCAACAAGTTGCTGAATACTTCAGCCTGTTAAGTGAGCCGATGCGCCTGCGACTGCTACACTTATTACGGGATGAAGAAAAATGCGTGCAAGAGTTGGTAGAGGCAACACAGACTTCTCAGGCAAATGTGTCAAAACACCTGAAGGTAATGTGGCAAGCAGGTATCCTTGGCCGCCGCAGTGAAGGAACTTGCGCCTACTACCGGGTGGAAGATGAAATGATTTTTGATTTGTGTAATCGGGTTTGCGATCGCCTTGCCACAAGGTTAGAAGAGCAAGCCCGTAATTTCCGTGTGTTAAATAGTAATCGTTAGGTCAGTTGTCATTAGTCATTAGTCATTTGTCCAAAACTAATGACTAATGACTAAAGCGGATAATTTTTCTGAAAGCTTTCACGAGTTAGCGGTTGCTGTAACTCTACACCCTCACCGCCTAAAACATCCAACGGTTTGCCGTTCACGTCAATATATACTTTGGCTTTTGGATTTAAAGTTGTCGCAGTATAAACAACTTGTCCCACGCGACCCATCATTGAGGTGCTACCACCACCACTGGTAAAATCTTGAGATAAATTAACGTGAACCTCATCATTTTCCGCTTTCAGCCCCAACAGTTTGGTTGTTTTGGGGATAGTTGTCGAATCTGTCCCTCCTGTCGGTGGGCCTGCTAACAAACTTTGGAAAGCTGCTTCTAAAGCTTGGTTGGGTTGTACAGAAGCTACTTTAACAGGCTGGGGAACCAAAACAACATTTTTGTCTTTTGGTCTTAGCCAATAAACGTTAGCGGTTTGCTCATTACCTGGCTGCTTAGTTGATGGCTGCGCCGGTTGAACGATTCGCGCAGTGGGGTTTGACGGTGTGGGAGTATTGCTGGAGTGTGAAGTAAACAAAGCTACACCGCCACCTACCGCTAGAACTACTGCCGAGACGGCTGCAATTACGCCTGAAGAAATCCGATTAGATCCTTGTTGGTCTTTCATGTTTAAAACCTTCCTGACTGAGGGCTGATATAGTAGTTATGTGAGGAGCAGCCTGGTTAATGACGATACTTACAAGTGGAGAGTTTCCCACAACCTGGAAATGCGATTATTTTTAATCCTGTAAGTCGTTGATTTAATTTTAGAATTTTTACTTCTAATCCGTCACCTGCCAAATTATGTAAATCTCTTTCTTTCTGGGGATGATTGAGGAGTGAATTTACAACGCAGAGGAGAGGCAGCGCGTTGCGGGGGTTCCCACGCCACTTGCTTCAAGCCGGGGAACCCGTCTAACGCAGTGGCTCCCCGTTGTAGCGACTGCCGTCGCGAAGGAAAACGTAGAGGAACGCGGAGTATTTTTCACAAAAGTTCCTCGGCGAACCTATGCATCTTTTTGCCTTTAATTTTTACATTCTATTGCTGCGGTAATCCACTGCTTTAGTGCTGTTGTAAGTTCATCAATGCCAATTTCTTGCGATTTACGGGTGGCTCTTTCTACAACTTCGACTTTGCCATTAGCGATCGCACGTCCGGTTACAATTCTATAAGGGATGCCAATTAAGTCAGCGTCTTTAAATTTCACTCCCGCACGTTCATCGCGGTCATCAAGTAGGGTTTCAATTCCCGCTTGATTGAGTTCTGTGTAAAGTTTTTGGGCGATTTCGACTTGTTGAGCATCCTTAATGTTAGGAATTGTGATGATCGCGTGATAAGGTGCGATCGCAACTGGCCAAATAATCCCATCTTTATCATAAGATTGCTCTACAGCAGCTTGTGCCAATCGTGACACACCTACACCAAAACAACCCATAAATAGCGGCTTTTCTTCACCCTGTTCATTGGTATAAGTTGCTCCCATCGCTTGGGAATATTTAGTGCCTAATTGGAAGATGTGACCTGCTTCGATCCCACGATTGCTTGCAAGAGTTTGTTCTGGGTTATGAATGGCGCGATCGCCCGGTCTTGCCTTCCGCACATCTACTATACCCTTTAGTAACTTAAATTGCTCACCCCAATTAGCACCAACTACGTGAGAGCCAGCTTCATTTGCGCCTGTAACAAAGTTTTTTAAATCAACGACTGTTTGATCCACCAAGCGCAAAAACTTGGGATGGATCTGTTTATTGGCGGCAATATACTCATCGGCGATGTCTGGGGCAATGTAGCCCAAAGGTAGAGATTTCGCTCTCCATGCTTCCTGGGCTTCTAGATTTGGTACATTCAAACTAATAATCGTTTTAGCACCATACTCAGAAGCTACTTTGGTCAATTCATTTTGCAACTTGACTTCATTAACTTCCTGATCGCCTCGTATGCTTACCAGAACCAACACCGTTATACCATTATCATAAACTGTCTGGTAAAGGACATTTTTCACTAATTGAGTGGGAGAACAGTTGAGAAGTTGACAGACCTTTTCAATCGTCTCTGTTCCAGGTGTATCGCGTTTCTCATAGCTTGTAAACCGTGAGGTTTCGGCGTCAATTGGTAAAGAAACAGCTTTTTCTACGTTAGCGGCGTATTTACCATCCTCAGTGTAGAGAACTTCATCTTCACCAGCTTCCGCCAAAATCATAAATTCTGTGGAACCAGAACCACCAATTGCACCAGAATCAGCTTCTACCGCCCGAAAAGCTAAACCAGAACGCCGCAGGATATTGCTGTAAGCTTTATACATATCCTGGTAAGTTTCTTTAAGGCTGTCTTCATCGGCATGGAAAGAATAGCCGTCCTTCATGATAAATTCTCGTCCGCGCATCAAACCAAAACGGGGACGAATTTCGTCACGGAATTTAGTTTGAATTTGGTAGAGATGTAGTGGTAGTTGACGATATGAGCGAATCATATCACGAGCGATCGCTGTAATAACTTCCTCATGAGTTGGCCCTAATCCTAATTGTTGCTCACGACGGTCAATTAGGGAAAACATGATCCCCTCAGCTTTGGTGTAAGTATCCCAGCGTCCCGATTCTTTCCATAAATCAGCAGGTTGTAATTGCGGTAAAAGACATTCTTGTGCGCCTGTAGCGTTCATTTCTTCTCGCACAATCTGAGAAACTTTTTGCAGTACCCGCCACATTAAAGGGAGATAAGCATAAATACCGCTACCGATGCGACGAATGTAGCCTGCACGGAGTAATAATTTATGGCTAGGAATCTCAGCATCAGCCGGATCATCCCGCAGTGTAACGAATAACATTTGTGAAAGTCGCATCGTTTATTTCCTTTCCAGAATCTCTAATTTGTTTATAAACCACTAGGCGACTATAAATCGCAGCTACACAAACAGGACTTACGCAAACAATAGCTGAAAAGAATGATTTTTAGGTAGGGGCAATTCATGTAGCTTTAGCTTTCCGCAGGGTATTACCCCTACCGCGTGTAGTTTTGCGTAAGTCCTAACAAACTTTCGTCCGCCTGGGCGGACTAAGAAGGTATCCTAGTTTTTAAACCTGTGTGGTGTGCGATGGCTCCGCCCGCTGCAGGTCTTACCCTGAGCCTGTCGTTCGCGGAGCGTCTCGTAGAGAAGGGCATCGGCATTTTACAGCCCTATATGGCATGATATAATTTTTGCAACTATTTAATCTAGGTCTAGGTTATGAGTCCTTTGACATTAAAACTAGACACCGTTGACCTAAGTGACGAACAATTTTATCACTTATGTCAAAATAACCGGGAATTGAAATTTGAACGCACTGCCAAGGGAGAATTAATCATCATGTCCCCCGTTGGAGGAGAAAGCGGCAATCGAGAAGCAGATTTAATTATTGATCTGGGAATCTGGAATCGGCAAACTGGACTGGGTTTTCCCTTCAGTTCTTCTACTATATTTAAGTTACCCAATGGTGCTGATCGTTCCCCAGATGCCGCTTGGATTCAACGAGAACGTTGGCAAGCACTTACACCTGAACAAAGACGCAAATTTCCCCCCATTGCACCAGATTTTGTCATTGAATTAAGGTCAGCAACAGATGATTTGGAAATGTTGCGTTCCAAAATGCAGGAATATATGGATGCAGGCGTGCAATTGGCATGGTTGATAAATCCCCAACAGCAGCAAGTGGAAATTTATCGCCAAAAACAAGATGTGGAAGTGCAAAATCTGCCCACACAATTAGCGGGTGAAGATGTATTGCCAGGATTTAGCTTGAGTCTATCCTGTTATTAATATTTGCAAGTGCTACTTAACCTCTACTATCTGCCTACATTTTCCATCGCAGCAGAAAATGGGAGCATCTCACTTTCGTAAAAAGCCTTGTAAAACCTCACCCTAACCCTCTCCGAACTCAGGGAGAGGAAGCAAAAATTTTGTTTCTCATCTGGTATATTTGCAACACTGAGATGCTCCCCAGAAAATACTCTATAAGTCTGCGTAGATGCGCTTCATTAAAATAATTCGTAATAATGCTCCCGGACTCGCTACTGCTACGCTAACGTAATTCGTAATGTCGGGGCATCTTACAGCCGTTAAGATATCTTAAAAGAAATAACCACCGGGCGATTATAAATCGCGGCAACTTGTAGGAGAAACTACTTTGGCAAATGTAATTTATCAAGCACAGGCACCCTTAGAATTTATTCCTCCAGCGTTTAACCCTTTATTTCTGCAAGTTGTCCAGCTTTTACTACCAACTTACATTAACTGGCAAACAGCTATTACCGAAATTGAAGCAGAGAACGTAGAAGTTCTGGTGGATCTCTATCGCCAGTTTCAAGAGGGTAAGATCCGTTTTATGCTGGCATTTCGTCATCCTAAAACAGACGATCCATTTTGTTTGAGCTACTTGTTTTCTCAACTGGTGCCGAAGGTAGCGCGATCGCACGGTACAATGCTACAACTTCCGATTCACGCTCATTTTATCTACGATCGCGGCATTCCTCTATGGGCAGGTTCTTATGTAGGTTGGATTGCTTCTAATTTAGGTGCTACTCCGATTCAGCGCGGTAAGGCTGACTGGACGGGGTTACGTTCGGCGCGTAACTTGTTCGCCAATGGGAAATTCCCGATGGCGGCGGCGCCAGAAGGTGGTACCAATGGTTTATCAGAGAATATTAGCACCCTAGAACCTGGTATCGCTCAATTAGGCTTTTGGTGTGCTGAAGATTTGCAGAAAGCTGGACGCGACCAACAGGTTCTAATTGTACCAGTTGGGATTAAATATAGTTACGTTGATGCTCCTTGGGATGCGATCGCTAATCTTTTAAGTGAATTGGAAGCGGCTAGTGGTTTACCTGTGAATCCATCAGAATTTGCTTCTGTGGAGTCACTTTATCCCCGATTGTTGACTTTGGCAGAACATTTACTTTCGCTGATGGAACAATTTTACACGCGGTTCTATCATCAAAAGCTGCCAGATGCTAAAACAATAGGAGAAATCGAAGATAGAAATGAAGCGCTAGCGGTTCGTTTAAAAGCTTTGTTAAATGCAGCACTACAAATATCAGAACAGTATTTTGATTTGCAATCAAAAGGTAGTTTAAGGGATCGATGTCAGCGAGTAGAACAAGCTGGTTGGAATTATATATTTAGAGAAGATTTTAAAGATGTCAAAGGAGTATCTGCTATAGATAAAGCTTTAGGCGATCGCGTTGCGGAAGAAGCGAATGCGCGGATGTGGCACATGCGTTTAGTAGAAAGTTTTGTGGCAGTTTCGGGTAATTATATTCGTGAAAATCCAACGGTAGAAAGGTTTGCAGAGACGACTTTAATTTTATGGCAGATGATCGCTAAAATCAAAGGTGATAAAGCTGTGCGGCGTCCGCAATTGGGTAAGCAAAAGGTAAAAATTAGCGTGGGTAAACCGATATCTGTTTCTGAGCGTTACCCAGCGTATCAAGGGAATCGTTTGGCTGCTAGGCAAGCTGTTGCTGAGGTGACAAATGATTTGCAGCACGCGTTGGAAGGATTGATTTGATTGGGATGGTTTCATCTTTAGCTAAGAAGCAGAATAAAGGTGTCAGTCGTCAGCAGGCTTATTGATTTCGACCCCTGACTCCTGACTCTCTTAACTAGCAAGAGTGCAATGTAAACGCCCAAGTAAGTGTTCATTAGAATCGGATATTTTTTTCTAAAGTAGATCAATGCAGACAAAAAACAACGCCCTGAATCCTTAGACCAATTTTTTTTGAGCTTGGATATCACGCACAAACCAAAATAGAATTGCTGCTAAGGCTGGTAAAACCGTTACACCCACACCTGCTGTTGGAATAGAAAATAGGATGCTAGTAATCACGAATCTTTTTGAATGTATGTTTAAAGCTACAACTCCCAACAGCACAGAGGAATACCAAGAGCAATACCAAGGAGCAGCAAATATAAATAATATTAAGGTAATCCATCCTATATTTATACTAAGATCAGTTTCCGAATAATTTTTTTTCAAATATGGTTTTATCAGAATAATCAAATAAGAAACTAGAAATATAGAAAACATTATAGATTTAAATATTGAGTAGAGATTCTCTTGGAAACTTAGAGAAAAGTTGAGAGGTTTCAAATTTATTATTTTCTTAAACAAAGCATATAATGAACCAAATGTTTGTCCTTGAACTCCAGGATTTGAAAGGCTTTTCCAAGCATCTACTGTAGGTAAAGCTATAAAATAAGCTGCCAAAATTATAGCTAGAGAGATACAAATAGCACTGAATAAAATTTTCCAACGTTTTTGCTTAATTAAGTAAACAAAAATTAGAGGCAACCAAATAATTGGTAATGTTTTAATTAGAAAACCAATCCAAACTGTAATGATCGCAGCTATATAATCACGATTTTTGAGGCAGATTATTAAAATAATTAAAAATGTCGAAATAAAGACATCAATATGTGCATTTATAACCTGCTCATATAGCAGAAATGGGTTACATAAATATGCAATTGTTACATTAACTTTATGAGGAGAGTTTTTTAAATGCCGCCATATTAAGTAAGCATTTAATATATGGAATAAAAGACATATTAATTTAAATACATAAATTCCCAAACTAGGAGTAATTGCAACGAAAACAGCGGAAAACATAAAAAATATTTGAGATATAGGTCCATAAGTTGAAGTTTGTTTCCAGTCGAGAAATGGAGACAATTTTGAAGTAAATGTGCTTGCAGCATTAATAAAAGGGTTAATTCCATTTAAATCCATCAAACCATAATGCACATATAAATTAATATCGGTAGTTGTAGGATAACTTATGAAGGCAACTAACAAAAAAAATGAACTATTTTTGAGTATTTTTATAAAACTTATATCTGGTTTTTGATTTTTATTTATGATTAACCAGAGAATAAATATAATATTTAAACAAAAGTATTCTATAACTGTTCTTCGTCTGTTAAAAGGGTTAGAAAAATCAGGCACATATTCACCTGTGGAATTAGCTAAAGCATGAAGATTATAAGAATAAGCTCTAATTGCTAATTCTCCACATAATACTAATGACAAAACTATGGCAAGACCTAACAATATTTGGTTTTTTTTCATGTTGTAAGAATTATTCATATTTGCCATAAGCTTAGGTTGGCAGAAAAATTTAGAATTGTGTTTTGTATCTACGCTCTATTACCGATGCTGAATACTCCTTGTTCACCAAAAACGCAACTTTTAATTTTTGCACATTTGGGATTTTTTTGCAAACCTACTTAGAACTAGCTTATACCGTCATTGGTAGACAATAGCAACAAAAAACAGGGGTAAAAATTTTACCCCCACAAAGTCGCGTATTATTTAAAGAATAGTTAGAAAAGTTTAGTACTCCTAACTTAAGTGACTTTCTAGCAAAGATGCGATCGCATCAGGATGAATATTCTTGTATTTCTTTTTACCAAGCTGTAAAACACAGTTGGGGGCGCTGCTACAGCATTTTTGGCAGCTAGTATGTTCAATGGTAACTTTGTCTAACAAATTGCGATCGCACAAAGTTTTTTCTAATTCTGATAATAACCCTTTACCACCACGTTTGAGGCAACCGGATTTTTGACATACCATAATCCTCGCCTTGGTTTGAGGTGGTAAATCTTGATTTGGACACGCATCAATCGGTGTCACCCGATAGGCTTTGATTTTAATTTTACTTGTGCGCGAGTCTACCTTACTATGACCACAAACGCGAATTTGCTGACCAGGAACTAAGGATAAGCTTAGAGAACGGCGCAATTCTTTAGGCAGTTTAATTTCCACATTTCCAGATGGAACTGCCAATTGCAAGTATTTATATTTTCCTGGTTCACCACCAACAAAACCTAATAACTGTCCTTCAAGGTTCAATTCTGATAAAGTCAAATACTTGTCACCCATGATTGATAAATAGTTAGGAGTTAGTCATTAGTCATTGGTCATTAGTCATTAGTTAAGAGTTAAAAGTTAGGAGTTAATAATCATAACTCCCCACTTCTCAAATCTTGCACCTGCTCTATCTCCCGCCAAGAAATAAATTTCTTGGCTAATAGCTTAACTCCACTAAAGTGGACTAAAAACCTTACTTAGTCTTCTTTAGAAGACTTTAGCTATTAGCCTCAGAATTCATTCTGAGGCTGTTGTGGTAACTAGTGTAATATTTGAGACTCCCTACTCCCCACTCCCCACTCCCCATTTTTTACGCCAGACGTTTAGCTTCTACAGTTTGGGGTAAATTCGCTGCATCTGGCAAATTACTAAATTCCAATTCCCAACCATTTGCTAGGGTGAGAATCTTGCCATCATTTCCATCAGTTTGTTTAACGACTTCTTCCTCAAGGTCTTTTTTAGCAACGTAAACTACTAAAGTACCGGCATCATTCATGCGTAGCATTACTTTCATGAGATTCCTCAACAGATTCTAGTTCTTTTTTCATACAGCCGACGACGAACCCTGTTTCTAAGAAATGCACAGCATAGATATAGGAAGTCTGCAAATATGTGCCTATACTCGCTATATAGCCGATATCTCCCTTGTTTACTAAAACTTGGCCGACTTCCTTACCAGGAAAAGTACCATCGTTTTTGAGCAGTTTACGAACTCTTACTTTTTCACCAATTTCAAAAGTAGGTGGCAAGTTTAGTTCTAATTCATCACGTTGCATGAGAATACCTCTGTTCTCTGACCAAATTTAATAGTTCTTCTGTCGTCAAACTGCGTTTTTTCTGTACCGATTTATGGCGCACTGCGTCTAAAACAGACTGGGTTTCTTGGGAATTCAAGAAAATTCCATGCTGTTCTAGCAAGTTTGAAACCAAATGCCGTCCAGAATGTTTACCTAATACTAAACGCCGTTCCCAACCCACCTCTTCAGGAGCAAATGGTTCGTAGGTAATGGGGTTTTGCAATACCCCGTGAGCATGGATGCCAGATTCGTGAGCGAAGGTATTTTCACCCACGATCGCTTTCCAGGGTGGTACACTAGCACCTGATGCCGCTGCAACTAGTTGAGAGAGTTCCAGCAGACTGGGTGTGTTAATGCCCAAATCAACGCCGTAGATGCGTTTGATAGCCATCACAACTTCTTCTAATGCTGCATTTCCCGCCCTTTCACCCAATCCGTTGACTGTGGTATTCACTGATGAGGCTCCGGCTTTGATACCCGCAAGAGCGTTGGCAGTTGCCAGACCAAAATCATTATGCGTGTGGATTTCTACGGGAATCGTCAACGCTGAAACCAGCCTTTGGACTTTTGTATAGGTGGTGAAGGGGTCGAGAACTCCTACGGTGTCGCAGAAGCGGAAGCGGGATGCACCCCATTCTTGGGCATAAAGCGCTACATCTAAGAGGAAGTTTTCATCAGCCCTGGAAGAATCTTCTCCGCCGACTGCTACCCAAAGACCTTGATCGAGGGCGAAGTTGATGGAGTCTTTGAGTTTTTGTAAACTTACTCGCCATTGACCGTGGAATTTAGTGGCAATTTGGATACCAGAGACGGGAATCGCAATATGCACCCGGTTCAAACCGCAAGCGATAGAAGCCTTAATATCTGAGATAACAGCGCGGTTCCAGCCCAGGAGTTTTGCTTGTAAACCCAAGTCAGAAATTTGAGCGATCGCACGTATTTCTTCGTCACCCATTGCCGGTATACCAACTTCTAATTCGGGAATACCAATGGCATCGAGAAACTTAGCGATCGCTACTTTTTCTTCTAGGGTAAAGGCAACACCTGCTGCTTGTTCGCCATCACGTAATGTAGTGTCATTAATTATGATTTGATTCATTGCAAATATCCCTCTGGTGGAAGTATTCTTAATATCCGTTCTCTCTACAATCCCTAGTGATGGTAAATGCTAAAAATATCACAATTCATAATGTAGGATACATGATCCTTAATTATTGCCTGATTATTAGCATCACATCTGTATGGCAAGGAACTAAAACCATGTATAATTCACTAATCATTTTTACCGATGTCAGTTGAAATTTGTTCAAGTAGCAATGAACTAATATAACTATTAGCAAATCCTGAACAAAGTAAAATACAGAATCCAGCAATTAAGGACGTAATCATCTTAGTAACCTCAGATTTTATAGAGCATTGGTGTGTAATTTAGACAGGTAATGGTACTCAAAGCTAAAGGGTAAAAATTAGCTAACTGTGTTCTGCTAACCAATCAAAAATCTTTCCTAGCTGCTCCAAATCAACTAAACCATACTGCCAGAGAAGCATCGGTAGTGGACCATTTTCCAATTCTCGGTGTCGCAGAGCTACAGCAATATCAGCATTTGAAAGTTCAAGTTCATTGTGCAAAAAATTGAGGAGTTTTATATTTCTGTTACGAGTCGCCATAATTGAACTTTCAATTTCTTAATTTGGAAAATAATTAAAAATCAGAAACTCCAATTTTATTTGGTAATTTCGCCTTCTTAATTGTTGCTATATGTCAGGAAAACTTCAGATTTAGTAGACTAAACAAAATCTAAAACTCGGTTAATCTCTCTCAGTATGCAACAAAATCTCCTAAGGGACAGTAGCTTCAACTTCTAAACCTATTCGAGGTTTGTGCATCTATGAACAAACAGGAGAGTGGGGTATGAAAAACTTTCCATTTCTACTCAGGACTCATCACTGTAATGCCAGCAACGCTCTAGCCACTCTAATAATTCGTGACGAGAAGCAAGAAGTTGCATAACTGTACTGCGAATTAGAATTATTTCTAGCAAATTGTTCACTTGCACTCGTAAAGAACCATCGGGGGGACAAGAGCTATTAATTTTTAACTCTTGCAAACGGTGATAGATTCGCCAGCGATCGCTCAAAGGAATCTGCAAAACTTGATCGCCTAAAGTGTTATTTGTCATTTGTCATTTGTCCTTTATCATTTGTCATTTGCAAATGACTCTTGACTTCTAAAGTTTGCAGCTGTTTTTCAAGTTGTTCAATGCGGGAGAGCAAAGAACGAATTACGGTTGCTTCCATATCGGGTAGCTTTCCATGTTCTAAAGGAGAAAGGCTGGCGCTTTCTTTCGGAGAAATAATTCGGCCGGGAACTCCTACAACTGTGCGATCGCTCTTTACATTCTGCAAGACAACCGAACCTGCACCAATACGGACGCGATCGCCAATTTCCAAATTACCTAAAACTTTCGCACCCGCCCCGATCACTGTATTTTTGCCCACTGTCGGATGACGTTTACCGCTTTCTTTACCAGTTCCGCCAAGGGTAACGCCCTGATAAATTAATGTGTAATCGCCCACGATCGCAGTTTCGCCAATCACAACACCCATTCCGTGGTCGATAAACACGCCCTGACCGATCTCTGCGCCTGGGTGAATTTCAATTCCGGTCAAAAATCGCCCCAAATGAGAAATTAAACGAGGGATAAAACTCACACCTCGACGATGTAACCAGTGAGCAAGACGATGCAAACATAGTGCGTGCAATCCTGGGTAGCAAAACACCACTTCTAGCCAATTACGTGCTGCTGGATCGCGTTCAAAAATAATCCTAAAATCACTCAATAATGGCTCAAAAAAAACGCCAGTGAGTAAATTTTTCAGCAGGGATGTATGTGCAGAATCCTGCGTTTTGATAGTCTGGCGCTTGCTCATACTGTCTAAAGACTGTTGCATCGGTAATGTCTATCTGGTTGAAAGAGCCATGTACTATTTTTATGCTTATATCAGGCGACTTCCAACTAGACAGGAAACCCAATGTTGATTGGATTTATTGGATTGATTAAGGTTGTACTCAAACGCCAAAACCCCGACTCAAGATAAACTTAAAATTCGTCTTGGGGTAGGGGCGCTAGTATTTAATCATGGGGGTACTAGTATTTTTGGGGCAGGGTTTAAGAATTTCTGTACTCGCTACAAGAAACTTTATCTGTAAGCCTTTGCAAACATTTATTCAAGATATTTTGCAATATATTAAGCTGTACTCAGATGCACTCAAATATGAGTTATATGAGAATAAAACTCAATTTTTTGTATATCCTACTACTATTACTATCTTATTATTTGGTTGGGGGAATAACAGCTTTCTTTATTTTTTTATATGATTTGCTGTCTGTATGTATGCATACGTTTGCAAATATAGTTATAGCTCATAGTGAATATCTTATTATATAGATATGTGGAAGTTGCGATGCCAACGGCAAGCCGCTTCGCGTCTACGCCAAAACTTTTATAAATCTCGTTTCCAGGTTCTACCTGGAAACGTACTTCATTGCGG
>Ga0123338_10003601_pt1 | contig 13851 bp, 8 predicted proteins | sample grotaG_FD_89793 | JGI IMG/M metagenome (GOLD analysis project Ga0123338, IMG submission 89793) | Glacier valley bacterial and archeal communities from Borup Fiord, Nunavut, Canada, to study Microbial Dark Matter (Phase II) -... | ecosystem: Environmental > Aquatic > Freshwater > Ice > Glacier ... | reverse complement strand
CAGGTCGCGCTGATCGAGGCGGCGGCGGCTTCGGGCAAGCCCGTCGTCGTGGTCGTCGTCGCAGGCTCGGCGGTGCTCGTCGAAAGCTGGCGCGAGCGCGCCGCGGCAATCCTGCAGACCTTTTATGCCGGCATGTGCGGCGGCACGGCGCTCGCCCGGCTGCTGTTCGGCGAGGTCTGCCCGTCGGGCCGACTGCCGTTCACGGTGGCGCGCAACGCCGGCGACTACCCGTTCTTCGACCGCGACGCGGATGCGATCGACTACGGCCATTGGCACGGTTACGCCAAGTTCGAGCACGACGGCATCGCGCCGCGCTACGCCTTCGGGCACGGTCTATCGTACGCGCGCTTCCACCGCCATGCCTTGACGGTGCGGCTAACGCGATCCGCGATCGAGGTCGCCGTGGCGGTACGCAACGACGGCGGGGTCGCCGGCGACGACATCGTGCAGGTCTATGTCGGCTATCCCGGCACCGTGACGCCGCGCGCCGCGCACAGCCTGAAAGCGTTTACGCGCGTTCGTGTTCACCCCGGCGAAACGCGCGTCGTGCGTCTTGCGGTGGCACTCGACGACCTGCGCTACCGCGACCCCGTGGTGCACGACTGGAAGCTGGAAACCGGAGAGCATCGGCTGATCGTCGCCAGCTCGGCAACGGCTGCCGATACGCTTGTCGCAACGGTCATGCTTTAGCGATCGGTGGCGCAGGCGCGACGAACTTGGCGGCGATGGCGTTACCGGCCGCGCGCCATTTCGGCGGTCAACGACCGGCTGACCTGCGCGAAGCCCTTGGTTAGTTCGGCTTCGAACGTCGGCTGGTCGGTGCGCAGTTCGTACGATGATCGGTTGCCGTAGTGCATTGCGCCGATCATGCCGCCGCCGCCGCCAAACGCGCCAAGGAACCGCGACGCGGCAATCGCGACGTTGCCGGCGGTTTGTGCGGCCTTGTTGGCTGCGCTGGTGGTGCCGACGAGCTCGCCGAGCTTGTTGGTTGCAACTGGCTGGCCGAGTGCGACGCGAGCATAGGCCCCGTCTGCAGGCACCACCACGACGCGATTGTACACCGGCACGAACGTCATTGCCCCATCGGTCTTCCCCGATCCCTTGGTCATCCAGAAGTCACGGTTGATGTGGGCCTGCCCGCCGAGCATCGTGATGCGGACATCGAGAACCGCCGCGCCGAGCGATTTCGCGACGTAACGCTGTTTCGCAAAATCGACCATTGTGAAACCCGCGCCAATACCAGCACCCCATCCGACATAGGGGTCGCGCACCGGCTTCTTGCTGAACGGCAGTGCGAACTGCGGTCCTTTCGGCACGAAGAAAGCCTCGTCGACGACGTACATCGGCAGGCCGTGGGCGCTGATATAATGGTTGTGGCCTGCCGCGGTCTTTTCGAGCCGGGCAGCGCCGGGTTCAGTTCGCTTGAACTTTGAAAAATCGGCGTTTGCAAGCAATTCGTCCGTTGGAACAACGGTATAGCCCTGCGCCGTCAGGTCGGCGGCGAACTGCGCATACATCGCCTCAACCAGCGCGGTGTACCGCCCCGGATCGGTGCCGACCAAATTGACGATAATGTCGGTCGGCGCCCCCGTGACCAGCTCGAGCCCGCCGATGTCGGCCGACGCCTCGACACGGTCCAGAATGTCGACGGTGAACGCGCCGATCGCGACGCGGCCCAACCCGTGCAGCGTCGCGGCGTTTTCGACCGTGGTCGGCGGTGCCTCCACCGCTGGTCGCGCCGGCGCGGCACTCGCCCATAGGCAGGCAAGTGCCAACGCCAACGATGCGACAGGTGCTTGTTTTATTACGGATCGCATCTTGGTCTCCTGCAATGACGTGCCTGTTTCGCCAGTCCTCATCACGGGCGCTTGCCAAAGGCGATCGCCGCCCCGGCGAACGCTGCGGCGTCGGGATTGTAGAAAGAGAATGACAGACCGGCGTGGCTGGCGCCCGATCCGGCCAGGAATCCGGCGAGGCTTGCCGGGCACGTGCCGGGCGAGCAACCGTTGCCGCCGACCGAAACCAGCGTGCCCATGCCAGGTTGGTCGCTATAGAACTCGTTGCTGACGCCCAACGCCATGATCGGTGCAGCGACCCCGCCGCGTGTTTCGATGGCGTAATTGATGCCGCCGACCGTAAACGTCGACGCGAAACCAACCTTGCGCTGACCGAAATCGACGCCGAGATTGGCGGTCTGGATCTTGCCTGGTGCGAGCCGGCCATTCTCCGAGGTTACCGCGGTCGAGCCGGCCAGATCGTACATTGCGATGCCGGCGGTCGGTACGGCGGTCGCCGGCGTGCCCCAGATTCGGCCGTAACCGCCATTGACCTGGCTCGCCGCCGAGCCGTCGCCCGCCGCCTGAGTGGTGCCACCCGACCAGCGGGTCCAGCCGATGACCCCGGCAAGGCCGCCATTCTCATGATCGGTCGCGGTACCACGCTGCGCGAGCGCGCCGTAACCGCGCAACTTCCCGTCGGCATCGGCCACGATATCGACCGCTTTGGAGAATGTGCCTTGTTGGCCATAGCGCAGCGCCGTGCCGGTCGGCGCGCCGGCCGGCGTCGGCGCTGGCAGCGGCGGCGGCGCCGAACTAGTGGTCGCACCGAAGATCACCGCACCACCGATTTGCGGCGCGTTGACGTTTGCCTTGTCGTACGTCTGGTACAGCAGCCCGATGCGATCAGCCGGGGTGGCTCCCGCGAAGTCGCCCTTGAAGTTGATCGCGCACGTGCCCGAAGCGCATGCAGCGCCCGTCCCGGTCAAGATCGCCGGCAACACGAGCCCGGGCGCAAGCGCCGTGCCGTTGGCCGACGCGAAACTATAGGTCACGCTGCCGCTGGCCTCGGGCATGACGATCGAGCCGTCGACCGAATATTTCAGCGTGGTGCCGAAGGTCAGCGACAGGTTGCCCTTGAAGACGCCCGGCAAGCCGAACTCCTGCGAATATACCGGCCGGGTCGCAGCAAGCAGCGAATAGCTTATCGTTCCGCTGGTTGGCAGCGTACCGGTGCGGGGTGCGAGCACCACATACGGCACGCCGTTCGCCTTGGCAGCGATCGAGTCGCTGTAGAAGACCGTGCCGTTTGTCCAACGGCCGATCACCACATTGGCATCGCCGGCGACGTCGACTGCCGTGCTCGTTCCCCGGCCGACATAGCCGACTTGCTGCAGGACGCCTTTCGAATCGACCTGCGCGATCTGGTCGACGAAACTCTGCGGATAGCCGATCAGCACGAATGCACGGCCGCCAGTGGCCGGAAATCCGCCGGTGTATGTATAGGTCGGGGCTGGCGGCGTCGTCGTCGTACTGCCCGGCAGCCCGGCATACTGGTCGCCATTGCCGCCACCGTTCAGATAGGTGAGATAGCCCGCAAAGAAGCTGGCATAGCTGCCCAGCAGCGTGTTCGTTTGCCCGGCGGTGTTGAGCGCATCGAGATAGCTTTTGATCTGCGTCGCCGTCAGCACCGTGTATCCCGACGGCCTACCGCCGCCGGCGAGATAGCCATAAAAGGCATTCAGCGCCGTCGCATAGCTGCGATAGGTGACGATCGGCAGGCCGGTGAAGCCGTCGGCGCTGCCGCCGCCCTGCAGATACGTTAGATACGTCGTGAAGAAATCGGCGTTCGCGCCGAGCAGCGCCACGAGCTGCCCGTTGGCCTGCAACACTTCGAGGTAGCTGCGAATCTGCGCTGCGGTGAGCGTCGTGTAACCCGAGGGGAGGCCGCCGCCATTGAGATAGGCGACGAATGCCGCGAGTTGCGTGCCATAGCCGGTGTAGGTCGCGATCGGCAGGCCGGTAAAGGCATCACCGCTGCCGCCACCCTGCAGATAGGCGAGGTAGGTGGTGAAGAAGTTGGCATTGGCACCGAGCAGCGCCGCCAATTGGCCGTTTGCCTGCAGCGCTTCGAGATAGCCGCGGATCTGCGCCGCGGTCAGCGTCGTATAGCCCGACGGCAGCCCGCCGCCGTTCAGATAGGCGATGAACGCCGTCAGCTGCGTACTGTATGCGGTATAGGTGTAGATCGGCAGCCCGGTGAACTGGTCGGGCGGGCCGCCGCTTTGCAGATAGGCGAGGTAGCTCGCGAGGAACGTCGCGTCGCCGCCGAGCAGCGTCGCCAGCTTGCCCGATGCCGACAGGGCGTTGAGATAGTCGCGCAGTTGCTGCGCCGTGAGCGCCGTATAGCCCGACGGCAGCTTGCCGGAGCGAAGGTAGGCGACATAGGTCGCGACCTGCGCGGCATAGGCGTTGAGGTCGACGTTAGGCAGCCCGGCGTACAGGTCGGGGTTTCCGCCTTGCTGGAGAAAGGCGTAATAATCCGCGAGGAAGCGCGCGTTTGCCCCAAGCAGCGCGTCGAACAGCCCGACGTCATTCAACGCCTTCAGATATGCGCTGATCTGCACTTGGGTGAGCAGTGCATAGCTCGACGGGGTGCCGCCGTTATGGATGAACAGATAATAGCTGCCGAGCGCATTCGCCTGCGTGGTGAGGACGTTGATCGGCAGCTTGTCGAACGCGTCCGCACTGCCGCCGCCCTGTAGAAAGACCAGGTACGAGCGCAGGAACAGCGCCTGGCTGCCCAGCACGCGGTCGAACAGGCCGGTCGCGCTGAGGGTTTCGAGATAGCCGCGGATCGACGCTGCATCGGCGGCCGAATATTGGCTCGGGAAACCACCGCCGTTCAGATAGGCGGTAAACGCGGCGAGGCCAGTGGCAGCGCTGTTGGAAAACGCGAGGCCGTTGCCGGTTTTCGCGAGCGAAGCCAGATAGGCATCGAGCAACGCCCGGTTGGCCGGCGTCAGCTGGTTTTTGATGCCGCCCGATTGCAGGATCGCCAGATATTGCGCGACCACCGAAGCACTGGCGGCGGCAAACTTCGCCGGATCGCCGCCGGCGCGAAGATAATCGAGATAGGAACCGACCAGCGTGCTGGCGCGCAGACCAAAGCCGTCGGGCGTACCGCCGCCCGATAGGAACGCGAGATAGGCGTCAAGCAGGGTGCGGTTGGTGGCCGAAAGGGCACCGAAGCCGTCGGTGCGTCCGATGAAAGCAATATAGGCCGACAGCTGCGCCTGCGTCGCGCCGGCGAACCCCGACGGCAGCGCGCCCGATCGCAGCAGGTCGAGATAGCCGAGCAGCGACTGCGCATAGGCAGCCCGGAAATCGCCCGGCTGTCGGCCGCTGGCGAGGAACTGGAAATAGGTGCGCACGATGTCCGCACCTGCGCCGTTGAACGCCGGGCCACCAAGCGGTGCTGCGGCGCCGGCGGCATAAGCGATGAGCGTCGCATAATCACCACGGGGAAACGCCGTCAGGCTGGGGTTGCGGTCATAAACCTCGAGCCGGCGGGCAGCGGTGACGATATCGCCGTTGGCACCGACCGCCGCAAGCGCCTCGCCGAGCGCGACGGGGATGCCGTTGACCGCCGCTGCCGCAATTCCGCCGGTGCGCTGCGTTCGCACGGTGCCGGGCACCGCGGCAGGAGCGTTCGCGACCGCCTGTTCGGGGGCGTGGCCCTTGGGGGCCAGCCAGAAGCTGCCGCGCGAATAGGTCCGCCTGACGCCGTTTGCGAGCACGGCAACGCGGCCGCCGAGCACGCTGCCCCGCGCGCCCTTGGCGGTAACGGTAAAGCTTGCCGAAGCGTTCTCGCCGTCAATCGACCCGACCACGCCATCGGGCATCATCACCGATACCGGCACGCCGGTCGGCGAGACCACCGTGACCGTTCCGCCACGCAGATCGAGCGCGCCGTCGGGACGCAGCGAAAATTGCGCGCCGTCCACAAATGCCGCGACCGCACCGTTACCCAGATCGACTTGCGTGATGCCGTTGTCGACGATGACTTCGGTGTCGGGTGTCAGATCCTTCCCGTTCAGCGCGGCATTGGTCGAAAACAGGACGCGCGACGCATGGGCTGGCGTGGCCAGCACGATGAGCGAAACGCCGCCAAGGAGGACCGCCGCGACCGCGACGCGCGTAACCGACTGATGCATCATGCTCACCCCCTAAAATTCATACCGGGCGCCGAAGCTGCCCGTGACGCGCTGGTAATCGTAGATCGCGATGTTGCTGAAATTGCGCGAATATGTTGCGCGCGGGCGGATCGTCAGCCGGTTTGCGACGAGCAGTTTCAGCCCCGCGGAGACATCGATCCGCTCGTCGTGACGGTTCGTCAGGAACAGCACGTCGGGCGCATCGTAGCGGCGGATATCGAACCCCGCGCCGCCAACGAACGACAGTTTGGCGGCGAGCGGCAGCTCGGCCCCGATCGAGGCCTCGCCAAAGCTGTTCGACTGGGCGTCGCCGGCCTTGCGGACGGTGGCCTCGTGGCCAGCGTTGGCCGAGACGACAAAGCGTCGGTCGGCGTAGCTGACGGCGACTGCGATGCGGTTGGCGTCGAGCAGCGGCTGGTTGTCGTAGCTAAAATGGAAATACTGCGCCGATACTGACAGCGCGCGGCCGTGGGCCAACAGATGCGTATACTGGCTGATCGCGCCATAGGCCTGGCGGTAGCTGCTGCGCGCCAGCCAGAATTGCTGGAACTGCCCTGACAGCGACAGCGTATCGCGATTGGCAAGGCTGTGCGCATAGCCGACGGTCGCGGTTGCCGCGGCCTGGTCGAAGCTGCGGCTCGAGACATTATCGTGATAACTGCCAAGCACACTGCCGAACAGCCGGTCCTGCCGCGCGATGGCGGTAACGCCCGAGATGCCGGCCTGCGCATCGAGATAACCGTCGTGCGTCGCCCGTGCATTGCCATTCAGCACGCCGGGGCCGAAAATCGCGAACAGCGGGATGGTAACGCTGGTCAGGTCGGTCGCGGTATTGATGTTGCTGTCATAGCCGCCGGACAGATCGACGAAGCCGGTAACATCGGAGCCGCCGCCGGCGATCTGCTTCGAGTAGCCGCGCTCCAGCTGCGTGAAGCGCTGGCGCACCGGGTCGGGCAGCGACGGGTCCTGCAACACGGTGTTGAACTGCGCCCGCGCGGTGTCAACGTCGCCGGACAGGGCATAGACGCGAGCGATTTCGGCACGCGCCGGGGCATTCGCCGGCTGGACCGCAATGACCCGCTGCAGCGCGATGATCGCCTCGCCGTAATGGCCACTGTCGGCCGCAGCGATGCCAAGCGCATAATCGAAATCAGGGTCGCCGGCGCGGCTGGCGGCTAACGGTGCCAGCGCCGCATAGGCGGCCGCAGCCTTGCCGGCAGCATGTTGCGCAAGGGCTTCACGAACCACGGTGTCCACCGTTGCAGCTGCCGGTGTCGGTGAGGCGAGAAGGATTGCGACGACCGCGCAGGAACCGAAATGAACTCGCAGCCGGAAGGGTCCGCCGCGGAATGCGTCGTTGATGAAATTCATTACGGACGTGCCCCCGATGACCTACTTGATAGTATAGATGACTATCGACAGCCTGCAGAAATACTCTGCTGGAAAATATTGTCGGTAGATATTTCAGATATTTAATAATAACAACAATCAAGATGCGTAAACTGCTACCGCCTCCGCTTCAGAGACTGGATAAAAGGATCGCGTATGCTCCATAACCTTGGATAGCGGAGTTTTTATCGAACACAATCGGTTCGGCAATCATTACAGCATTTGTAATGTAACGTTCTAACCGGCCCTTTTGGGCCTGTTCACGCGCGGCGCTGTGCAGGCGTCGGGCGGTGCGGCGCTGCGCTGGCGGCTGTTCGATTTCGGCCGCATCGATGCCGAGGTCGCCGCGGCGAAGGGGCGCGAGGCGGAAGCGCCGGCGGCATGCCGTTGCACTATGTCGCGCGCCGCGGAGAAAGTCGAAATGGCTCGCGCGCCACACGTCCGCGCATCGCCAGCGTGCGCGGCGACGAAGTCCGCTATGCTGTCGCCGCCTATCGCGCTGGTGGGGGCGGGCGCTGAGCTGGCCGGCGACCGCGATGGGCCGCGGTTAGTTCCAGGAAGGCTCGTGCTCCAGCCCGGCGGGCGCGACTTGCGGAATAGTCGAGACGCGTGCCGTTGGACGTTCGTCGAAGCGGTCGTCGAGCCGCGCGTGGATGCCGGCTTCCTCCTTCGGCGAGAAGAAAAACGGATACAGCGACCGCGAACCGGAAAGCTCCCGGCGCTGCGTGTGATGATCGATCTGCGTCCGGATGTTTGCGACCTCGAGCCACATCAACTGCGCCGGCGCGCCGACGCTCGCATTGGTTTTTAAACAGCCAACCGCTCGGAAGCCAAGCATCGCTTCGTAAAACCGCCGGTGCCGTGGGTTCACTTCGATGAATAGGTCGGTGCAACCGTGACGCCGTCGGCCGAAGATGAAAACGACGTGGAACAACGCCGCTAGCAAGGGCTTCGACGGCACTTCGGCATCGAAGGCCAGCTTTGTCAATTCACAGACTTTCGCACCTGGCACCGCACGAAAGACATCGATTTCTTCGCGGAATATGTCATCTGCAGCCAGACCGGCCGCGGAATCCACGCCGAGTGTGATCGTGCCGAGAAGCTGATCGCCGTGCGAAGCGGTGAAAGTCGAATGCAGGTCGCTAAACGGTATTTCGTGGAAATCGCCATATCCACGCCAGGAGTACATCCGGTTGATAAGCATGCGCGCGGAACTTCTTTGCTCGCCGTTGTCGGCGAGACGCAGTGCAATCGTCCTCGATTGATCGGACGCGTCGGCGCCGGGCATGGTCAACGAGCAAAGATCGTGAAACGGCTCGTCTATAGGCGATGTGTACCGCCTAAGTTGTGCGCGTGAAGCGCAGAACTGCACACCTTCAACCATTGGCACCTCATTCTCAATACGGGCAATACTCGCCCGCAACCCGCAGTAAGCCAGGCCTCATCGAGACGATCGACGTTCGCAATGAAGACCTGATGGCCGGGCATTCCGAACGCACGAGCGTAGAGGAGCTATGAACAACAGATGAGTTAAGGTTCGATTGCGAGCCAAGCTTTATTCGGCAATCGGTGCGCTATTTCGGATGGACGGCGCGATACAATGGCGATGCGTTAAAATACGCCTGTATTGTTACGGACTCGAAACGAAACGCGACGGGATGGCCGCTTGCCGCGTATCAGCAACGGTGCCGGCGTCGATACCAGCATTAAGCTCGGATAGTCGGAACGATCGAAGGCACCGCTCGCCCATGCTTCGCGCAATACCCGCTGGCCATCCGTAAATGGACAGTCGCCATCGGTTTCGCACGGTGAAACCTGCGACGATCGACCTGCCTCGAAGGCGTCGATCAACTGATCGAGGAACGTGTCACATAACATCGTCTCGATAACCGGCACGTCGCACGAACGTTCCGTCAATCCGCAGTATCCCGCCGCGAGGCACATCTGGTCGGATCCATTCATAAATATGTCGGAATCCTTTACAGCCGAAAATGCCGTTGCGGAAGCGATACATTACCAGGAAGTTAAATAGATAAGTCATTCAATCGGTTCGCATTGTTTCGCCTACGTATCGGAAAGTGGCATGATTGCTGCTGAGGAGTTTGCACGGCGGGGTTGCGAACAGGAGTAATTATGAAGACGGTCATGAGATCACTGCTTCTTGCCACGATTGGAACGGCGGTGCTGGCCATCGCGCCTGCAGCGAGCGCGACCACCTTTGCCGTCAACACAACCCCGAACTTCACTTCGACCGCGGGCCCGGGCGGCACGTTCTCGGGTGGATTTTACAATACCGGCCTCGCCGCAGGTGCATTCTCGGATACCTTCACCTTCACGCTTCCGACCAACGGCTTCGGTAGCGGCACGGTGACGACCAGCGCCAACGTCCTGGGCAGCCCGAACGACCTCGACTTCACCTCGGTGACGATCAACGGCGTTACCGCTACCCTGACGAAATTGGGCGGTGGCCTGAACGAGTCGGCTTTCGCAAACAATGTGCCGATCGTTGCCGGCGTTCTGAACAGTATCGTCGTGACCGGCGTGTCGCGCGGCAACGGTGCCTATGGCGGCCAGCTGGCGTTCATTCCCGGCGTGCCGGAACCGGCTACCTGGGGCCTGCTGATGGTCGGCTTCGGCATGGTCGGCGTTAGCATCCGGCGCCGCAGCTCGAATGTCGTAGCAGCCTAACTACACCTCTGACGGCGCGGCTGCGGGCACAATGCCTGTGGCCGCGCCGCATAGTGAGCAGGGTGTAAGCCGCACCGCTGGCAGCGTATATGCGAGCAGCGGTGGGCGACTGAGCGGCACGTAGCGCCGCTTTAGCGCATGAAGCTATTTTTCGATTGTCTAGCGTCGGACTGGGCTTAAGCATTCCGGAAGACGGTAGTTCGGAGGCTTTATGAACAATCTGCTCCGCCTGGCATTGCTCGCCGGCCTCGCCGCCGTCGCCGTGCCGACCCACGCCGCGACAGTCACCATATTGAACGTCAGCTACGATCCGACACGCGAGCTGTACAAAGACATCAACGCCGCTTTCGCCGCCGACTGGAAGGCTAAGACAGGTGATACTGTCCTCGTCAATCAGTCGCATGGCGGCTCGGGTAAGCAGGCGAGATCGGTGATCGACGGCCTCGAGGCCGATGTCGTCACGCTGGCACTCGCCTATGACATCGACGAGATCGCGGCGAAGGCGAGGCTGCTGCCCGCGGCATGGCAGAAGCGCCTGCCCTTTAATTCGACGCCTTATTATTCGACGATCGTGTTCCTTGTCCGCAAGGGCAATCCCAAGGCGATACGCGACTGGAACGACCTGGTGAAGCCCGGCGTCGGCGTCATCACCGCCAACCCCAAGTCGAGCGGCGGCGCGCGCTGGAATTATCTTGCGGCATGGGGCTATGCGACCAAGACCTACGGCGCGGCCAAGGCGAAGGATTTCGTGACCAGGCTTTATCACAATGTTCCCGTGCTCGATTCCGGGTCGCGCGGATCGACCACGACATTCGTCCAGCGTGGTCAGGGCGACGTGCTGGTCGCGTGGGAGAATGAAGCGTATCTGGCGACCCGTGAGGCCGGCGGCGAGGCGTTCGAGATCGTCACCCCGTCGGTATCGATCCTCGCCGAGCCGCCGGTCGCAGTCGTCGACACCAACGCTGCGAAACACGGCACGACGAAAGTTGCCGACGCGTATCTGCGCTTTCTCTACACCCCGGCGGCGCAGGCGATCATCGCGCGCGACTTTTACCGGCCGCGTGATGCGGCGGTTTCCGCACGTTATGCGCAAAACTTCAAGCCCCTGCAGACATTCACCATCGACCGTAATTTCGGCGGCTGGACCAAGGCGCAGGCCGTGCATTTCGCCGACGGCGGCGTCTTCGACCAGATATTCGAAGCGGCCAAGCGCTGACGACGACCGTCAATCGCACAACGACCGCGCCGGGGTTGTGGTCGCTGCGCCGCTGGCGGCCGCGGTCGATCCTGCCGGGCTTCGGGCTGACGTTCGGTTTCAGCCTGTTCTATCTGTGCATCATCGTCTTGATCCCGCTGTCGGCGATCTTCGTCAAAACCGCGGGGCTGGGCTGGCACGACTTCATCGCGGTCGCGCTGTCGCGGCGGGCATTGCTCGCCTATCGGCTCAGATTCGGCGCGGCGGCGCTGGCGGCGGCGAGCAACAGCATCTTCGGCCTGCTCGTCGCATGGGTGCTGGTCCTCTATGATTTCCCGGGCAAGCGCATCGTCTCGGCATTGGTCGACCTGCCGTTTGCGTTGCCAACCGCGGTTGCCGGCATCGCGTTGACCGCGCTGTATGCGCCGACCGGCTGGATCGGTGCTCTGCTAGCACCGCTCGGCATCAAGGTGGCGTTCGAACCGCTGGGCGTCGTCGTCGCACTGACGTTCATCGGCCTGCCGTTCGTTGTCCGCACAGTCGAGCCGGTGCTTGCCGATCTTGGCATCGACGTCGAGGAGGCCGCCGCCAGCCTTGGTGCCGGACGTTGGCAGACTTTCATGCGGGTCGTGCTGCCGGCGATCGTGCCGGCGCTGGCGACCGGTTTCGCACTCGCCTTCGCACGCGGCGTCGGGGAGTTCGGCTCGGTGATCTTCATCGCCGGCAACCTGCCGTTCAAGTCCGAGATTGCGCCGCTGCTGATCGTCCAGCAGCTCGAGCAGTACAACTATGCCGGGGCGACGGCGATCGCGGCGACGATGCTGTTCGCCTCGTTCGCCGTGCTGCTGGCGATCAACCTGCTCCAGGCGTGGGACCGCCGCCGGATGGAGGCGTGAGACCCCGTCACCGTAAGGATGCGCGATGAGCACGCACGAGCCGCGTTGGCTGCGCTGGCTGCTGGTCGGCGTCGCGCTGGCGTTCCTGGCGCTCAACCTCGCGCTGCCGCTTGCCGCTGTATTCGCCGGGGCGCTGGCCAAGGGGCTCGCGGCGTTCCGGTCGGCGATTGCGGAACAGGACGCGCTCGCCGCGATGCGCCTGACGCTGACCGTCGCGGCGATCGCGGTGCCGCTCAACATCGTCTTCGGGCTGGCGGCATCATGGGCGGTCGCGAAGTTCGATTTTCCCGGCAAAAGCATTGTCATCACGCTGATCGACCTGCCGTTGGCGGTGTCGCCGGTGGTCAGCGGGCTGATCTATGTGCTGTTGTTCGGGTTGCAGGGATGGGGCGGCGACTGGTTGCGCGCGCATGATATCCGCATCGTCTTCGCAGTGCCCGGTATCGTGCTCGCGACGATGTTTGTCACCTTTCCGTTCGTTGCGCGCGAACTGATTCCGCTGATGCTCGAGCAGGGCCGGACCGACGAGGAAGCAGCGCGGTCGCTCGGCGCCAGCGGCTGGCAGACCTTCCGCCGCGTCACCCTGCCCAACATCCGCTGGGGGTTGCTGTACGGCGTGCTGCTGTGCAACGCCCGGGCAATGGGGGAGTTCGGGGCGGTATCGGTCGTCTCGGGCCATATCCGCGGGCTGACCAACACGCTGCCGCTGCATATCGAGATCCTCTATAATGAATATAATTATGTCGCGGCCTTTGCCGTCGCTTCGCTGCTCGCCGGCCTTGCGCTGGTGACGCTGGTGGCGAAGTCGCTGCTCGAATGGCGCTTCGGCGACCAGTTGGCGGGAGCGGGGCATTGACCGTCACTGTCGCCGGGTTGACCAAGCGGTTTCGCGACCATGCCGCGCTCGACGGCGTCAGCCTCGATGTCCGTCCGGGCGAGTTTCTCGCACTGCTCGGGCCGTCGGGGTCGGGTAAGACGACGCTGTTGCGGATCATTGGTGGCCTCGACTTCCCGGACGCCGGGACCGTCAGTTTCGCAGGGGCCGACGTCAGCGGCCGGCCCGCGCGCGACCGCCGCGTCGGCTTCGTGTTCCAGAATTATGCCCTGTTCCGCCACATGCGGGTCGCCGACAACATTGCCTTCGGCCTGACGGTCAAGCCGCGACGCGAGCGGCCCGCGGCCAAGGTCATCGCCGCGCGGGTCGAGGAACTGCTGGCACTCGTCCAGATGCCCGGCCTCGGCGGCCGTTATCCGGCCCAGCTTTCTGGCGGGCAGCGCCAGCGTGTCGCGCTGGCACGCGCGCTGGCGGTCGATCCATCGGTGCTGCTTCTCGATGAACCGTTCGGCGCGCTCGACGCCAAGGTCCGCAACGACCTGCGTCGCTGGCTGCGCGGGGTCCACGAAAGCATGGGCCTGACTTCCATCTTCGTCACCCATGATCAGGACGAGGCGCTCGATCTCGCCGACCGCGTCGCGGTGATGAACGCCGGCCGGATCGAGCAGGTCGATGCCCCGGACGCAGTCTATCATCGCCCGGCTACCGCCTTCGTCGCCGACTTCATCGGCAATGCGACGCGCTTCGACTGCCGGCTGAGCGGCGGCGCGGTCGAGATCGCCGGCGTGCGCCTGCAGAACACCGCGCCGGCGGCCGCCGATGGCCCCGGCGTCGCCTTTGTCCGCCCGCACGAGTT
>Ga0123338_10003600_pt1 | contig 13852 bp, 5 predicted proteins | sample grotaG_FD_89793 | JGI IMG/M metagenome (GOLD analysis project Ga0123338, IMG submission 89793) | Glacier valley bacterial and archeal communities from Borup Fiord, Nunavut, Canada, to study Microbial Dark Matter (Phase II) -... | ecosystem: Environmental > Aquatic > Freshwater > Ice > Glacier ... | reverse complement strand
GGTTCTGCATCTGCACGCTGTCAAGATCAACGTCTGTGAGGCTTGCCCGGTTACCACAAAGGAGGAGCGCTCCCTGGCGCGAGACATCTGCCACTGCTTAAGGTAAGTCCCCCGTAGCGCGCCGCGTCGTACCTCTCGCTGACGCATTTTCCCTGTCTCCCGTCTCGCGCACCTTACCAATTTCATAACAGCCTTCCAGCCTTCCGGCTACGACGCTCGGCACGCCCTGACCTGAGCGCGGCGGCTTCAGCCCCGCGCGCCTGTTTGCAGAGGCGCACTAGGCTTGCGGACTGCAAGAATGCTGTCCCAACAACATGCGGTGTGGCATGGTGTCGGGATGCCATTCTTGGCGTCTGCTTTCCTGGTGTCCGCTTCCTTCCGGTTTGCTCAACTGCGTAACATCGACACATAGTCTATCTGTTGTAGAGGCGGCAGCTTGCCCCGGCTACTGAGGTTTGCGGTTGTAAGTCAACAGCGCATTGACGAATATCCCTGCGAGCAAGCCCCAGAATGCCGCGCCAATCCCCAGAAATGTGACGTTCGCCGCCGTACACAGCAGCGCGACGAGACCGCCTTCGCGCCCGTCCGGGTCGGCCATGCTGCCAGAAATACAGGTCACGAGCGTCGGCACGAGCGCAATCCCGGAGATGGCCGCGATGAGTGCGCTCGGCAATCCCGCGAAGAGTGCAATCGCGGTCGCGCCGAAAACCCCGGCAGCGATGTACCAGACGCCGTTAGCGGTCGCCGCGACATACCGTTTGGTCGGGTCGGGGTGCGCCTCTGGCATAGCAGTGATCGCGGCGGTGATCGCAGCCAGTACGATGCCGTGTGCGCCGAACACGCCAAACGCGATGGAGAGCAGCCCGGTAATGATCAACGCACGATCCAGCGGCGGCTTGTAGCCATTCACGTTCAGCACGGCCAGTCCCGGCGCGTACTGCGAAACGAGATTAACTGTCAGGAGGGGTAAACCGATACCGAGCGCAGCTTGCAAGGTGAAAGTTGGTGCAGTGAATATGGGAGTCGCAAGCGCCGGAACGAAGCCTTGCAGGTGAATATCGCCACTTAGCGCCGCGATGATCACGCCGACGACGAGCGCCCCAATCGTCGGCGTGCGATATTTCAGGCGTTGCAGAATGAAATAGGTAGCGAGCATCGCAACGATGAGCAGCGGACGGTCGGGCAGCGCGCCGAATACACCCGTCCCGAAACGGAACAGCACGCCGCCGAGCATCCCCAGCACGACCGGGCGTGGGAAGACCGCCATCACCCGCGTGAATAACCCCGAAAGGCCAATCACCGTAAGCGCAACCCCAACCAGCAGGAACGCGCCGATTGCGTCCGAATAGGCATAGTTCGGCAGCGCGATTACGAGCAGCGCCGCGCCAGCGGTCGGCCACGCACCAAGCAGCGGTTGCCGGAAATAGAGGCTCATAATCAGGCTGCCGATACCCGCACCAACCGCCACCGCAAAGACCCAGCTCGAAGTCAATGCGGGTGAGAGTTTCGCCGCGTTTGCAGCTTGAATAACGATGATCAACGGGCTGGTATAGCCGATAATGACGACTACGAGGCCGGAAAGGATACTCGCCAGCGTGAGCGCGCGCGGCACATCGCGAAGGTTGCGCCGGAAAGTGTATTGCGGTCCGATCAGATTCATGGGAGCCTTTGCGGGAAACGAAGAGCGGGTCCGGGGACCCGCTACACTGAGGTTAAAGAGCGTTGTACTGGCCGGACTCTTACACGGCAATCAGCGCTTGACGGTCGGCGTCGGCGGGAAGAGTGAGCGCGTCGCAGTCGGACCGATCACGAGCGGCGCATTGATGTCTGTCGCGGTGGGTGGGAAAGCGGGAGCCTGGAACGGCGCGCTGGTCGGTGGGACAGCTTGCGCGTTGCTCGGTATGACCTGCTGCACCGGATTCGCATTGTTGACAATGACCGGGACCGAGACGACGCCGTTGCGCTCCTGATTGTCGTAGAAGTGAATGCGCAGATAGTAGTTCCCATCCGGCACGTTGTTCGTGTCCCAACTGCCGAGGAACGAGCCGGGTGTCGGTCTCGTCGCGCGGATCGGGTCGCCGAGCGGGACTGCCACATCCGGGCGCGAGGCCTGCGCGAGTTCGATCTGATAGCGGCTGAAATTGGCGACATCGACATAGCCGAATATCTGGATCAAGCTGCTCACCGCCTGGCCTGTGGTCGGCTGCTCGATGGCGACCTTCGGCTGAACCGTATTCGCGTCGCATTGTGCGGTCGGGGCAGCGGCGACAGGGATCGTCAGGTTGTGCTGCGCCGCCCAGTCCTTCCCGGCCTGTGTGGTATTGAGCCAGTTGGCCGCGTACTGGTCGATGTTCGTCAGGAATGTCTTCTTTGTGCCGAAGCCGGGGCAATACTGGTTCTGGATCAGGCCGGACCATGTATCAATCGTGATTTCCTTGACCACTGCATCGGCGGCGGGCGGCGGCTGCGCAGCGACGAACGTTTCATTGCGGCGGCGGTTCGTTTCACAGCCCGCGAGATTGCCCGCCGGGACTGCGATGCCGTAATCAATGCAGACCGCAGCTTGCGCGACGCCTGGCGGGATCGGGAACTGCTGCGCGGTTTTGCCGCGCGTCGCAGCGGTCACGACCTGATTCCAGATCGGAGCCGCGCCCGTGATGCCGCTGACATTGACCATCGGCGTACCGTCGTTGTTGCCGACCCACACCCCGACGACCAAATCCGGCGTATAGCCAACCGTCCAGTTGTCCTTGTAGTCGTTGGTCGTTCCGGTCTTCACAGCGGCCTTGCGACCATCTGCAAGTTGCAGGATGTTCGGGCAGCCAAAGGCAAGGCAGCGCGCCTGATTATCCGAGAGAATATCCGTGATCAGGTACGCGACCGCCGGGTTGATCACCTGCGAGGAGACGGGCGGCGTCTCCGACTGGTCGAAAATGATCTGTTCCTTGCCGTCGCCGTTTGCGTTCGGCTTGGTGATCTGTTGAATACCGTAGATCGGGTCGGTCCGCTTGCCGCCATTCGCGAAGACGCCGAAGCCATGCACCATATCGAACAGGCGCACCTCGATACCACCGAGCGCGGCCTGCAAGCCCGCTTGATCTGGTTGCATGAGCGGGAATTTGAGGCCAACGCGGTCCGCCATGTTCTTGAAGCGGTCGATCCCCAATTGCTGCATCACGCGCACTGCCGGGATGTTCAGCGAATTACCGAGTGCGCTGCGCACGGATTGCGGTCCCCGGAACAAGCCGCCGTAGTTGGTCGGCTGGTAGCCATTGAAATCGGTCTGCACGTCCCACAGCACCGTCGCGGGCGTCCAGTACGAGCCGTCGGGCGCGGGTTCCAGCACGCCCGCATAGACGAACGGCTTGATCGAGGACCCCGGCTGACGGTTGCCATTCGTGACGATGTTGAACTGCCCGAAGTCTTTGTTGTTGTAATCGACGCTGCCGACCATCGCGAGGATCGCGCCCGTCTGCGGGTTGGTGGCGAACACCGCGCCGTTCGATACGCGGTTGCGCGCAAGGTTCGTGACCTGCGCCTTCAAAGCGTCTTCGGCGGTTTTCTGGATCGTCGGGTCGAGCGTGGTATAGACGTTGTACCCGGTCTTGAACAGGTTTTGCGCGCCGTACTTGTCTTCCAACTGGCTCAGAATGTAATCGACGAAGTGTGGATCGGTATACTGCGCGGTCGGTACGGAATAGGTCCGCGCCTTGACCTGTGATTGCAATACGACCGAGCCATCGACATCGGATTTGGTCACGCAGAACGGCGCTTTGTCGTAGGGCACGTGCTGCATCTGGAGACAGCCGACCTGCTGTTGCAGCCGCAGCACGTCTTCCATGCGCCGGAAGGCCGCCTCACGGTTGTTGACCGGGTTATACGTGGAGGGGCTTTGCGGCAGCCCCGCGAGCAGCGCCGCTTCCGCGGGGTTCAAATCGAGGGCGCGCTTGCCGAAGTAGGTTTGCGCAGCGGCCTCAATCCCGCTGCTGAAATTGCCATACGGAATCTGATTCAGATACATCTCCAGAATTTGATTCTTGGAGTAGCGCCGCGCAATCTCCGAGGCGACGAAGATTTCAATGACCTTGCGCCCGCCTTGCGACGAGGCGACCTGCGTCGGGTCGAAGACGAGCGCCCGCGCAAGCTGCTGAGTAATCGAACTCGCTCCGGAAACCGTTCCGCCTGCTGAAAGGTTCTGCGTGACCGCGCGGACGATACCAATGATGTCGAAGCCCGGCGTATCGTAGAAGCGCTGGTCTTCGGTCGTGACGGTCGCGTGAATGAGGAAGGGCGAAATCTGGTCGAGCCGGACCAGCGTGCGCTTCCCGGCGTCCTTGTCGGAGACTTCCGCGATCACCTTCTTGGAAGCATCGAAGATGCGCAGCGTTTGCGATTGGTTGTTGACGTTTTGCGTCAGCGCGTCGATCTGCGCGCTGTACTGATTTACCACCGAATAGTAGTAGCCAATCGCGCCGATCACACTAATCAGTGAGCAGCCCAACACCAGCACCAGCGCGACCAGCGCACCGCGCACAACGCATCCGGTCAGTTGCGAGCGGTTAGCAGCCAGCCCGGTCGGACGTGCGCCATAATCCGGCTGCACAGGCTGCGCCGAGGGTCCGACTGGTGACGGGATCGCAGGTTGCGCCGCGCTTGCGCTGATCGCGGGTGAGGGGACCGTCACGCCGGAGGCAGCGACCGTCGCCTGCGAATCGACGGGTGGCTCATCGATACCCGGTCGCGCCTTGAGCGTGCTATCCAGATAGGCCGCCGAACGCCCGACCATCGTAGCATCGAGATCGTTGATCGAGACGATTTTCGGCATCCCGAATTCATCGAAGGTGGTAATCGAGGAAGCAGTCGTCGGCGCGGGCGTACTGAAAAGACCGCCGTTTGTATTCGGCACGTCGGTCGTGATCGTCGGTCCGGGTGAACTGCTGGGCAGGCGTCCAGGCGGGTCCAGTTGAACCCAGGTCGTCCCGTTGTACTTGTACCAGCGGTCGGATTCCATCCCGATCATCCACCAATTGCCCGTTGGGTCTAGCACCATCAGGTCACGTAGCGACTTGCGAAGTTCGTCGGCGGTCATGTTGCCGACGCGATACTTGCGGCGCAGGATTTGCACTTCCGCTTCGACATTGCTGTACTGGTCTTCGGGTGTGGCGGGCGCAATCGGGTTGCCCGCAGGGGCGGCAACCGACACAGCCGCAGCAGGCGCAATGCTGCTAACCGATGGGATCAGCGGTTTGGCGGGCGCGCTGGGCGCGAAAACCGGACCTTCGCCCGCTTCAATAGGGCGGAAATTCGCAACAGGTGTTGCTACAGGTTCGTTGAAGGACGGCTGAATTCCCGAAGGCTGGAAATCAGAACCGGGCGCGGCGTTGGTTTCGTCCGGTGCGGCGCTCGTGCTGACGGGTGCGGTTGTGCTAACGGGTGCAGTCGTGCGGGCGGGTACTGCGCTCGGTTCAGCATCGGGAACATCCGGCGTCGGCTCCGCGGAGGGCTGCTTCTTGCCATCTGGGTCATCCGCAGCGACAAAGCCCTTGCCGGGAACGTAGTTGGAATAATCCATTTCGCTCGCATCGTCGCCTTCTTCGGTGGCGGCCTGCGCGGGTTCCGGCATTGGCGGGACAGGTTCAGGGGCAGGTGCTGCGATAGGTTCCGGCACAACGGGCGTTACAGGCTGTTCGGCTGCCCGCGCTCTGGCTTCCTGCGGGACGTACCAGCCACCCGACTGACGGGGCGCTTCATTGGTGGGCATCGGGATTTCGGAAGCGGGTTCGGAGCCGGGTGTCTTTGGCGTCACGCCGCCCGGCACAAACCAACTCCCCTCGGAGTTCGCGCTATCGGAAGGCTGCCGCTTACCGGGTTGGTCAGACATCAAAGATACCTCTGGGCGAATTTCAAGCATTTCGTCGAATACAAATTATAGCGCTCCAAACTCAGGATCGCGATATGCCAAAATTAGCGTCCGTGCTACAATCTCGCGCGTCCCCTATCTGTGTGAGGCTATCCGATGAGTACCGCGACGCAAGATACCCGGTTTTTGAATGTCGCACCGACGGCACGTCCGTTCGATGCACTTGGAACCGTGTTGACGACTGTCACGCTTGTTGGGACGGGCATTGGCCTTGTGTGGCTGTGTATTCTCGCGTTCGGCTGGTACAACAGTCCATTCGTCGGCTTCCTGACCGACCACACGCTCAATGTGACGGAAGGCAAGTCGCTGATTGGGGAGGCGTGGGCAGGGCTGGATGCAGGGGTGAAGCCCTTCGACCGGATTACGGGCGCAGAGACCACAACTGAAACCCGCTCCTTCGCCGAGATCGATGCGGAAGGTGGAATACGCCTGAACGCACTGCTCCAACCTGCGCGGCGGGGCGAAATCGTCACAGTGGACATCCTGCGGCCACCAGGCGCGCGCACCGCGCAACGGGGTTGCGATACGTATACATCCGAGGGTGTCACCTGTCACTTTCGCGTCGTGCTTGGGCAGTTCCCGGCAATCGATTTCGCATTGCAATTCGGCATTCCGTTTATCGTCGGTACGTTGTTCTTCGCATTCGCGGTCTTCATATTCATTCGTCACCGCGAGAATGCCGGGGCGCGTGTCGCCGCCGCAATGTTGAGCCTGCTCGGATTTGTGATCGCGGGTCAATACGATCTGCAAACATCGCATAGCGCGATGTTATTATGGGGGTTCGCCGTTTGCGCGAGCGGCGGCGCGAAAATCCAATTGGCGCTTGTATTCCCGGACGAACTCGCCTTTGTGCGTCGCAACCCGGCTATTCGGTTTATCCCCATGCTGGCAGGATTTGCCTTGTTCTTGCTGTTTTATATAGTTTATACGCGACGCGGCACGGGCGATTATCAACTATTAGGAAGCATCTCCTCCGGTGTGCTGACGGTTGCGGGCGTGACACTGTTTTGCGTGATATTGCTGCGCCGCTCGCGTGCGCCTTCACCGATCAGCCGGGAACGGGCAGGTGTGCTTCTCGTCGCGATGGGCGTGGCAATCGCAGCATTGGTGCTGTGGATGAGTGTAGAAATCGTTAACCGGCTGCTCACCCTTCCAATGCTGACTTTCCCGGTCATTTATGCGCTTCCGACTTTGCTCATTCTGCCGCTTGGTCTCGTCTATGCGCTCTCGGATCGGTCGCTGATCGATATGGACCGCGTGGTGAATGAGGCACTTCTGTATGGCATCCTCGGCGCGGCGCTAATCCTCGGCTATACACTGGTCACGCTCGCGTTGTATTTCATCTCGTGGGGGGTGCTGCGCTGGGATAACCCGATCCTGATTGCGGTGACGGTGTTTATTATCGCCGTTGCGTTTGCTCCGGTACGGATTCGGCTGGAGCGTTTGCTGAATGATACGTTTTTCCGGCAGCGCAGGCGCTATGAAAACAACGTCGCGGCCTTTGCGAGACGGCTGACAAGCCTCGTTGAGGGCAAGGATGCCGCGCGTGAATTCCAGATCGAGCTGGAGAACTCAATCAATCCGCAATTTTCATTCGTCTTTTTGCGTAACCCGCTCACGGGCGAATATGAAGCCGTTGCGGACGCGCAGCAGCAGCGCACCGATGTCCGGTTTTTGCTGGGTAGCCCGCTCCTGACGTGGTTCGCGAATGCACCGATGCTCTACCTGACGCCTGACCAGCCGCTTCCGCCCGAACTTGCTTACGAGCGTTCGCGGCTAGCCGTGCTTGGGACGCCTGTCCTGGCGCGCTTGCAATCGGCCAATCGGCTAAACGGCTTCCTCGCGGTGGGACCACGCCGCGACCGCGCATCGTACAGCTTTGAGGATTTGCGCTATATCGAGGGACTTTGCGGGCAGGCTGCGCTTGCGTTCGAGCGCGCGCAGGTCATCCTTGAGGCGCAACGCAACGAACAGGAACTGCGCGTATTGAGCAGCGTCAGCGCGGCGCTCAACATCACGATGGATTTCAATACGCTGCTTGAATTCATCTATACGCAGACCAATAAAGTGATCCGCGCGCCGTATTTCTACATCGCGCTCGTGGAGCCGAATACGCGCGAACTGTCCTTCGCGTTCTATCAGGAGAATGGCGAGCGCGACGCAACTAAAGAAGGCACACGCTGGCCGCTCGGTAAAGACCTGTTCAGCGAGGTGGTGCGGATGCAGCAGCCGCTCCGCGTCGAGAGCTATACCGCCGAAAATGCCAAACGGGGCGGCGCGGCTCCGCTCGAAACGCCACTGCGCGCCTGGGTCGGCGTGCCACTGAATGCCGGGACGGGTAGTGCGCTCGGCGTGGTCGCGCTCGGCACGACCGACGCGGGTGTGAGCTACAGCGCCGATCAGGTGAGCATCTTCGCCAGCATCGCCGATCTTGCCGCGACTGCGCTCGATAAAGCGCGTTTATTCCGCGAGACGGAAACCCGCGCGCGGCAACTGACCGTCCTCAACAACATCAGCGGGCAGCTTGCGTCGGAATTTGAAAACGTCGAATCGCTGCTCGGCATGATCACGCAAAGCGCCGTCGAGATGCTACACGCGGAAGCGGGGTCACTGCTGCTGATCGAAGAATCCGCAAACGATCTCGTCTTTGAAGTGGTGATCGGTGGTGCGGGGCAGCGCCTGTTGGGGACGCACATCCCACCGGGCGTCGGGATTGTCGGAAAGGTCGTCGAGACCGGGCGGCACATCATCGTCAACGACGCGCAGGACAGCCCGGCGTGGTACGGCGATATTGCCGGGAATGCTGTACGGCAAAGCGCGTTCCGCACGGAAGCGCTACTGGCGGTCCCGCTCACTGCGCGCGGGCGCGTGATCGGCGTGCTGGAAGTCATCAACAAGCGTGACCGCAACGACTTCGTGGAGGAAGATGTAAGCCTGCTCACCGCCTTCGCGAGCCAGGCCGCCGTCGGTATCGAAAACGCACGTCTGTTCCGCATGACCGACCAGCAATTGGAGTTGCGCGTCAACCAGCTCGACAACATGGCGCGCATCGATCAGGAATTGAACCGCACGCTCGACCTGCGCGCGGCCATCGACCTGACGCTCGATAACGCGCTGCGCGAATCCGGCGCGGATGCGGGTGTGCTGGCGCTCATCCCGGATGGTGTAGCCGCTTTCGAGATTGCCGGGAGCATCGGCTACCCGTCGGGTGTCTACGCGCGTGGTGAGCGCTACTCGCTCGAATATGGCGTGCTGGGTCGCGTTTACCGTGCGGCAAGCCCGACGCTGATCACCGAACTTGAGCGCGACCCGAACTCGTTTGAAACGTTGCCGGGCGCGGTTGGGCAGCTTGCCGTACCGATGATCACCGCCGGGAAGGGCGTCACCGCCGTTCTGCTGCTGGAAACGCGCTCGCCCGGCGTATTCAACATGATGATCCTGTCGTTTATCAGCGCGCTCGCCGAACATGCTAACACCGCGATCACCAATTCGCAGCTTTTCTCGCAATTGCAACAGGCCAACGCCGCGCGCACACAATTCGTCGGGTTCGTCGCGCACGAATTGAAGAACCCGATGACCAGCATCAAAGGCTATTCGGAGACGTTGCTCTCCGGGATGATGGGTGGTCTCACCGATATGCAGAAGTCGTTCGTCAACACGATCAGCCGCAACGTCACCCGAATGCAGCAGATCGTCGAAGACCTGCGCGACCTGACCGCGCTCGAAGCGGGCGCGCTCTCCGTCAAGACGCGGCCTGTCAGCTTCAACAACATCGTGCTGGAAACGCTGCGTCCGCAGCAACGCGCAATCGATGAGAAACAGCAGCGCTTGATTGTCGATGTGCCGGAAGAATTGCCGCAGGTGCAGGGTGACGAAGGGCGGCTCGTGCAGGTCCTCACCAATTTTGTCAGCAATGCCTACAAATACACCCCGGAAGGTGGGACGATCACGCTCTTCGCGGAGGCGACTACGAACCGTTGGGACGCGGACGGCGCGCCGCAAGTCATTCATTGCACAGTCACCGATACTGGACTCGGCATGAGCGACGACGATGTGAAACGCCTTTCGACGCCCTACTTCCGCAGCACCAACCCGGAAGCGCAGGCACAGCCGGGAACGGGTCTCGGCATGACGATCACCTATGCGCTGATCGAGGCGCACGGCGGCAAGGTGTGGGTCGAAAGCACGCTTGGGGCGGGTTCGACCTTTCACTTCACCGTGCCGCTCGCGATCATGCCGGAAGCCGAACGGAAGTAACTTGCGCTACTCCCCATGCCGGACGGCCAACGCCCCCGCGCCAACAAGCGCGACGTTTTCACCCAGCGCGGCGGGCGCAATCACGAGGTTTTGCCAGTAAGACGGGTCGATGGCATAGTGTTCAATTGCCCAACGCATCGGGCGCAGCAATACGTCGCCCGTGCCTTCGGCCACGCCGCCGCCGATGACCACGATCTCCGGGTTGAAGGTGTGCAGCAGGCTGACGATACCCAGCCCGATCATGCGTCCAGCGCGCGAGAGGATGCGCAGCGCGAGGCGGTCCCCGGCCTTTGCCGCACTTGAGACATGCGCGGCGGTGATGCGCTTCGGGTCGTTCTCCACCATGTCGAGGATCGTACTCGGCTCACCACGTTCAATCAGCGCCCGCGCCGCCCGCGCGATGGCCGGACCCGCGGCCTCTTTTTCAAGCGTGGAAACGTGGTCTTCATCGGTCGAGATGATAATATGCCCGCATTCCGCGCCAAGTCCCGCCGCGCCGATCAGCAGCCGCCCATCGTTGATAACGCCGCTCCCGATCCCGGTGCTGATCGTCAGATAGATCATGTGGCGGTAGCCGCGCGCCGCGCCGAGTTCATACTCCGCGAGTGCGGCCAGATTCGCATCATTACCGAGGTAGACGGGCGCGCCCAGGCGCTCTTCAAGCATCGCCTTCAAGGGGATAGCGTGCCAGCCGGGAAGATTTGGGAGCGCAACGACGACGCCGCGCTGTGGGTCCGTCGGTCCCGGCACGGAGACGCCCACACCGCCTACGATGCCATTTTCCGGCCAGACAGCGCGTGCCTGCGCCTCCATGCGCCCGACGACGGCTTCCAGCCCTTCGCTTGCGAGCGTGAGCGTTTCCGTCCGCGCCTGCATAGTCAGGTCCGCACCAAAGCGCGCTGCTCGCACGCGCGTCCCACCCAGATCGATCCCGATGAATGTCTCATTGGTCATTGTCGGCCTCGTTGAACAACCCCTGCGCAAAGGGTAGAATACCATGCTATACGATCACAGAAAACGATGATTTCTTAATCAATGTCGAAAGTCACACCGTCTCGCCAGCAATATCTGGATATAAAAGCACAGCACCCGGACGCGATTGTGCTGTTCCGGCTCGGTGATTTCTATGAAATGTTCGATGAGGACGCGGAGATCGGCGCGCGTGAACTCGACCTGACGCTGACCGGACGCGGCACGAACCGCGCGGACCGTGTGCCAATGGCGGGCGTCCCATACCACGCCATCGAAACCTACATCGCCAAACTGATCGAAAAAGGCTATCACGTCGTCATCGCGGAGCAAACCAGCACGCAGACGGTCAATGGCCTGATGCCGCGTGAGGTGGTGCGGGTCATCACGCCGGGTACGGTCATCGAGCCGGGGATGCTCGATCAGGGGCAGAACAACTATCTGCTCGCGCTCGCGCCGGAAGCCGATAAGAAGCGCGACGGCTGGGCGCGCGTCGGCCTCGCCTACATCGACATCACGACCGGAGAATTCGCGGCCACGCAGCTTGAGGGGACGCCGGAGAACGAAGCCGCGATTGCCTGTCTCGAAGAGCTGGCGCGCCTCAAACCGCGCGAAGTGCTGCTCCCGCGCGCATGGGCGGAACGTGGCGTCACGCTGCCGAAATCGATGCACCTCAGCGCGACGGCGGATTTTACCTTCGAGTACAGCACCGCGCGGCAGGTCCTTTTCGATCACTTCGGCGCGTCGTCGCTGCAAGGCTTCGGCCTCGCCGAACGCTCGCTCGCGGTCTGCGCAGCGGGTGCGATTCTGAGCTATTTGAAGGAGACGCAGCGCGGCGCGCTGGCACAGGTCAACGAACTGGTCAGCTATTCGACCAGCGGCTTCATGACGCTCGACGCCAACACGCGCCGCAACCTCGAACTTTCGGAGACGATCCGCAGTGGCGACCGCAAAGGCTCGCTGCTCGGCGTGCTAGACCGCACAGTAACGGGCATGGGCAGCCGCCTGTTACGGACGTGGATCAACCAACCATTGCTCGATCTTCGCGCGCTGACGCGGCGGCTCGATCACGTTGAAGCACTACACAAAAACGGGATGGTTCGCGCTGAAACGATGGAGGCGCTCAAGCCTATCGCGGACCTCGAACGGCTGGTCAACCGCATTATTGCAGGCGTAGCGGGACCGCGTGAACTGCTCGCGCTGCGCCTCAGCCTGGAAGGAGTCCCGGCGCTGCGCCACGCCGTAGAAGGCATCGAAGCGCTGCAAGCCGTGCGCAACCGCCTCGATGCGTGTGCCGAACTGGTGGAGCGCATCGGGCGCAGCGTGGCTGATACTGCGCCCGCCGTGCTGAACGTCCCCGGCATTATCCGGCAAGGTTACAACGCCGAACTCGACCAGATTCACGATACCACGCGCGAAGCAAAGGATTACGTCGCGCAACTGGAGGCCGCCGAGCGCGAGCGGACCGGAATCAAGGGGTTGAAGGTCGGCTACAACAAGGTCTTCGGCTACTACATCGAGGTCAGTTCCGGTAAGGCCGATCAGGTCCCGCCAGATTATCAGCGCAAGCAAACGCTGGTCAACGGTGAGCGCTTCATCACGCCCACACTCAAGCGCTACGAGGACCAAATCCTCAGTGCTGAGGAGCGTATTGTTGAGATGGAGACGCTGCTCTTCCGTGAACTGTGTGGCGCGGTCTCCGGGCTGGGGCGGCGGCTGATCGGGACGGCGCGCGCGGTCGCGGAACTGGATGTCTATGCCTCGCTCGCGGAAGTCGCGGCGCGTGAAGATTATACGCGCCCGACCCTGACCACCGGCGACGCGCTGAACATCCGCGAGGGGCGTCACCCGGTCGTCGAAAAACTACTGCGCGGTGAGCGCTACGTCCCCAACGATACCTGCTTCGATAGCGAGGCGCGTATCCACATCATCACCGGACCGAACATGGCGGGCAAGAGTACCGCGATCCGGCAGGTCGCGATCATTACCCTGATGGCGCAGATCGGGTCGTTCGTCCCGGCGCGTGAAGCAACGATTGGCCTCGTGGATCGCATCTTCACGCGCATCGGCGCGCAGGATGAAATCCACGCCGGGCAGAGTACGTTCATGATCGAGATGACGGAAACCGCCGCGCTCCTGCAATGTTCAAGCACGCGCTCGCTGCTGATCCTGGATGAGATCGGGCGCGGGACCAGTACCTACGATGGGCTTGCAATCGCGCGGGCTGTGATCGAATACATTCACAATCACCACCGCCTGAACTGCAAGACGCTCTTCGCGACGCATTACCACGAGCTGACCGAACTCGAAAAAATCCTGCCGCGTGTGCGTAACTTCAACGTTGCGGTTGCCGAGGATGGCGACCGGATCGTGTTCCTGCACAAAGTCATTCCCGGCGGCGCGGACCGCTCCTATGGCGTCCACGTCGCACAGCTTGCCGGGATGCCGCGCTCGCTCGTCGCACGAGCGCATGAAATCCTGAAGGACCTCGAAACCAACGGCAGCGATTTTGAGAACAAGCGCCGCCGCAACCAGAAACAGCTTCCCGGCCTTGCTGAACCGAATCCGGTAGCGGATGCCGTCAACGCGATCAAGATCGATGAACTCAGCCCGATGGAAGCGATGATGAAACTCTACGAATTACAGCGCCTCGCCCGCGACGCTTGAAAGGACAAACCTCCATGTATCACATTGAAAACGAAATCG
>Ga0123338_10003599_pt1 | contig 13855 bp, 10 predicted proteins | sample grotaG_FD_89793 | JGI IMG/M metagenome (GOLD analysis project Ga0123338, IMG submission 89793) | Glacier valley bacterial and archeal communities from Borup Fiord, Nunavut, Canada, to study Microbial Dark Matter (Phase II) -... | ecosystem: Environmental > Aquatic > Freshwater > Ice > Glacier ... | reverse complement strand
GCGGCGTTCTCTGCGCTCGGTTTACCCCAAACTCTTCGGGTCCATGCTGGTTCCCAAAGCGGCTGAACTGGTTGCCACGCCGTACCGTCACGGCGGCAAGGCCAACGCCGAACAGTTTTTTATGGAGGGTATGACCAAAGCCATCGAAAATATGGCTCAGGGCGCACACCCAGATTATCCCACCGCCATTTATTACGCCTTCAAACAGGAGGAAGCCGCCTCAAACGGTCTCTCGAGCACTGGCTGGGCCACCTTTCTCGAGGCGGTCATCTCGGCGGGTTTTTCCATCAACGGCACCTGGCCTGTACGCTCCGAACTGGCCAACCGCATGATTGCCCGCGATTCTAACGCTTTAGCCTCGAGCATTGTGTTGGTGTGTCGCTGTCGGGCCAAAAATGCGCCGCTGGCGACCCGTGCGGAGTTTCTGCGGGCGCTGCGGCTCGAGCTTCCGGCAGCGCTGCGCGAACTCCAAAAAGCCGGAATTGCTCCGGTAGACATGGCTCAGGCCAGTATTGGGCCGGGTATGGCGGTGTACAGCCGCTACACAGAGGTGCTCGAGGCCGACGGCTCGAGGCTGGACGTGCGCGGCGCACTGGCCGAAATCAACCGGGCGCTGGACGACTATTACGGTGAACAGGAAGGGGCGCTGGATAAACGCTCGAGGTTTATCGTGAGCTGGTTTGAAACTTTCGGCTTTGAAAGCGGCGAGTACGGACGGGCCGAGACCCTGGCCACCGGACGCGACGTGAGCGTGTCTAGCGTAGCGGATACCGGGGTGATTCTGGCTCGAGCCGGAAAAGTGCGCCTGCTGCGCCGCTCGGAACTTCCAGAAACCTGGAAAACCGAGAACATCACCGTTTGGGAAGCCACTCAACGCCTGATTGCCGCGCTCGAGGGGGGCGAGGACCTGGCGGCGGGTGTGACCAAGCGACTGGGCGAAGAACTCTCTGGGGCCGCAAGGGACCTGGCCTACCGCCTCTACACCGTGTGCGAACGCAAAGGCTGGGCGCAGGAAGCGGCAGCGTATAACCTGCTGGTGCTGGGTTTTGGGTCGGTGCTTCAGCGCAAAGCTCAGCTCGAGGGTGAAGCGCAGCAGGTGAGATTGTTGGGTTGAGATTTGGCTCGAGGGTTTAAAAAAGAGGAACCCGTACTCTCGAGAGTACGGGTTCCTCTTTTAATTTTTAGGCGGCTGAAGCGGTGCTTTGGGTCCTCGAGCGCAGGGCGCGGCGCTGCTTCCACTCGGGTTCGCCAAAGCCCTTGAGCAGGGCGGCAGCGTCGGGACAATCGGCCACATCGGGCAGCAAAATATCCAAAATCTCGTTGTAGCGAATCTCGGTGAGCGTTCCCTCAAGGGCGTTCAGGGTAAGCTCGAGGGTGAGGTCTTGCGTCTGCTCTAGCCACCGGGCTTGCTCAGGAGTCAGAGTTTCGTTGTTCAGGGTTTCGTTGTTCAGGGTTTCGTTGTTCAGGATGTCGTTGGTCATGGCTGTGTCACCTCCAGCCCTACCCGGTGTAGTGCCTTCTCGAGCATAACATATCCGCTGGGGTCTTTTCGCTCGAGTGGGTCAGGGAAATACACATAGAGAGCAAAGCATTCCGCGAAATACTCGAGCGGATTTCTTTTGCCATAGACCGTTCCGGCCTGTAAAAAGTTGACCCTCTGGGTTTGGACAAACTGAGGCTCGTTTAAACGTCTCAAAACGTTATGCACATGATGGCCTAACTCGTGAACCAGAGTTCTTTGAATAGCCTCAAACGGCGTTTGGGCTGTGCTACTCACCGAATACACCCGTTGCCATTCAAACGCACGGCCATATTCTCGTTTATCCCGAGCGGTTGCCACCTGAATGGTCTTGTTGGTGAACGAATAAATCCCATTGACCGCAACGCCGTCGTCCAGCACTTCTTTGCTTAACTCGAGCCGATTGAGGGGATTCTGCTCGAGCCACTCGTCCACGCCAATATCCTTAAAGATTCCCGTCAATCGCTCGAGCTGGTCCGCGCTGAGGTGGGTCACGGTCTCGAGCGCGTAGGGAGAACTGGAAATTTCGGCGCTCGAATCGGGCAGAGGGTCGGGCGGGGTTTCGCTCACGCTCTGCACTCTACTCGAGGGGTCGTCTTCCCTCTAATGCACTTCTCTGGCCCGCTCGAGCAAATCCCGCACTGAAAAACTTCGAGCGGTTTCGCCAAAACTGGGTTCGGCAAACTCAAACTCGCTCAGATAACGTGGCTCGAGCGCAGACTCACCCTGAATCTGCACCAGGCTGAGTCTGAACTGCTCTGGGGTATTGCGGGCGGCCAGAATCTCGTTTTTGGTCAGGGTTACGGTATCGCCGCTCACCCCTTTGACCTCGATAAAGCGCAGCCGTCCGCTGCGGGGGTCGCTGCTCTCGAGGTCGTAGCCCAGGCCGCGCTCCAGGCTCACATCGCGCACCTTGTAGCCCAGGTCTTCTTCGGCCTCCCAGGTCGCCCGCATAGCCAGATTTTCGACCAAACGGCGGCGCTCGAGGTCCACAAGCTGTTGCCGTTCCAGCGCAGGCTCGAGCAAGGCCAACGGAACGACGAGTGCCAGACCGAGGAGCTGCGGTGAAACCGGGTGAAGTTGGCGCTCGAGGTCCAGTTCTTTTATTCTGCGCTCGAGCCGTGCCTGCAAATCGTCTGCCCGCTCTCTCGCTTTTTGCGAGTTCACCCGAAGCTGTTTGCCCCGCTTTTCCTGAGCGGCGAACTCGTGCGCTTTGCTGTCCCAATAGTTGATTTCCCGTCGCATCCGGCTCTCCACTTCACGCCGTACCTTGCTCAAATAGCTCAGCCTGCCCTCGCGCACCTCCTCGAGATGTTGGGGCAGTACCTTTTCTACTGCAAACTCGAGGATGCGCCCTTTGGGGTCTCGGCGTAACCAGTCCTCGCGCAGCAAGGTCTGGGTCTGCTCGAGCTGCTGCGGGGTGGGCGCGGTGTAATCCAGATAAGGCGCGTGTCCCGCTTCCCAGATTTCGTCGCTGCGCGTGAGTTCCACGAACTGCATTTTGCGGCTGACTATGGTGTAAGGCTTGTCCCGACTCGGCAACCCGGAGCGAATTTCGTGCTCGAGGTAGGCTAAAAGTCTTGGCTCGAGCAGGGAGGTATGCGGGTCTATCAGGATGGTTCCCTGAGCCAGCGTTCCCCCGTACTGCTCGAGAATCAGGTCCAGAGTGGCCTCGAGCAGCGCTTGACCAGGGTAAATCAGCAGCGCGTTTTTCTCACCCATCTCGACCAGAGTTTTATCAAAAGTGATGCGTTCGTACTGGCGCAGCACCTCGCCGCGTCCCCGCCTGCGTGCGCCCTCGCGCAATCTCGAGGGAACGTGCGTCACCGCATAACGCCCCGGCTCACGCCGAGATAAGCGTCCGCCCACCGCTTCATCTTCAAAAGCAGCAGCAAAAAAAGAGCTGATAAAGTGTGGCTGAAGTTTACGGGTCTGAGCGCGTTCCATGTCCGCTCTTACCGCCTGTACTTTACTGAGGTCCAGGCTGTCGCGCACCAAGGCTTTATCCTCGAGCAGCGCTCGCAAGGCGTTGAGGTCCACCACGCCTTCTAAAGTTTGCTCGAGCCGAATGCGGGTCTCTTCACTTTCACCGTGTAGTACCGCTTCCATCAACAGTTCGCGCAGCGGTTTGTTCTCGAAGCGCTGTCCCAGAACATCAAAAACTCGTCCTCCCAGCGTGCGGGACGCAATATCGAGCTTCTCGAGCAGGCGGTGGTACACCTCGCCTTCGCGGGTTCCCTGGGCCACCAGATTCCACAAAAAACACACTTCTTTTTGTCCAATGCGGTGAATACGTCCAAAACGCTGCTCGAGACGGTTGGGGTTCCACGGCAGGTCGTAGTTGACCATCAGGTGAGCGCTCTGCAAGTTGAGACCCTCGCCCGCTGCGTCGTTGGCGACCAGCACTTCCAAATCTCCACCGTACCGGAAGCGCTCGACCACTGCCCGCCGTTGCTCTCGGGAGAGACCCCCGTGAATGACCTCCACTTTGTCGGGTCGGCCCAGAAAGTTACCAATGCGCTCTACCAAATAGTTCAAAGTGTCGCGGGCTTCACTGAAGATGATGAGTTGCCGCCGCTTTCCGCCGCGCACCATCAGCGGGTCCTCGAGCAATCCGCAAAGCTGCCGCCACTTGGTATCCTGTTCGCTCAGGCGTAAGGTGTGCGCCTGACGCTCGAGCCTTCTCAGGGTGGCTATTTCTTCTTTGAGTTCGCTCAAAGTCCGGGCTGCCGAGGCATTACCGCCTATCTGGGCCTCGAGCTGCTCGAGTTCCTCCCCACCCAGTTCATCCAGGCTGTCGTCGTCCAAATCTTCGGCATCTACTAGAACTTCTGTTTCCAGCCCGAACAAGCTCTCGCCCTTAAGTTTCAGCTCGAGCCGCTCCCTGCGCCGGGTGAGTGAACGCAAGATAGCCTCGGGACTCGAGGCCAAACGGCGTTGCAGAATTTGCAGGGCGAAGCTGATGTTCACTCGCTTGTTAGGGTCCAGGCGTTCGGCCCGGCCCATCTCTTCGCGCACATAAGTCGTAACCGCTTGGTATAAGGCTTGTTCGGGCTGGGACAGGGTGTAGCCCACCGTAAAGGAGCGCCGTTCAGGGAAAAGGCGCGTTTCGTCAAAGCGCACCAGGTCTTCTTTGAGCATACGCCGCATCAGGTCGCTCACCTCAGGGCGCTCCCCACTCGAGCGAGACCCGCCCCCCTCAAAACGCTCAGGGTCCAGCAGGGCCATAAAGCCCTCAAATTCGGCATCCTTACCGTTGTGAGGCGTGGCGCTCATCAGAAGGAAGTTGCGGGTCTGCTTGCTGAGGAGTTGCCCCAAACGGTATCGTCGGGTGGGGCGAATTTCTTCACCACTCACTGTAACAGACATCCGGTGCGCCTCATCCACCACCACCAAATCCCATTCTTCACGCTCGAGCAGAGCCATCAGGTCGTCGTTTCGGCTGAGCATATCCATACGGCAAATCAGGCGGGCTTCCTCGGCAAAAGGGTTTCCGGTTCGGCTGGCCTGAACCCGGCCTGCATCCAAAATAGGTAGCTCGAGACCAAATTTCTGGGCCAGTTCGTCCTGCCACTGTTCCACCAGACCGCCCGGAGCCACGATGAGCAGGCGCTCGAGTTCGCCCCGCGACATGAGTTCGCGGATGAGCAAACCCGCCATAACGGTCTTGCCCGCGCCAGGGTCGTCGGCCAACAGAAAGCGTAGTGGCTGACGGCGTAACATTTCACCGTACACCGCCGTGATTTGGTGGGGCAGCGCCTCGACCTGGGAACTCGAGAGTGCAAGGTAAGGGTCGAACAGGTGGGCCAGACGAATGCGCTGGGCCTCTGAGGCTAAGCGCATCTTTTCAGCGTCAGCACTAAACCGTAGCGTAGGGTCAGCTTCCTCACGCTCGAGCCGGGTTTCGTCCTCGCGGTAAAGTAAAGTCTCGAGCAGTCCCCCTCGAGCATCCTTGTAATACACCTGAAAAGCTTCACTGCCCAGGGGGCGGCTGGAGATGATTTCAACCGCACCTTCACCCGCTAAACCCCGCACCAGGGTTCCAGGCAAGAGTTGCTCGAGTTTGAACTGTTCCTGAACTTCGTTCACAAGATAACCAGCTTAATCTTTTGGGGCCGAATTTGGGTAGGTCTGTAAAAATAAAAAAGCCGCCCTCGAGCACGGGGCGGCTTTAAAAAACAGTAAACTCGAGCGCAACTCAGTTGCTGCCGCAACCCGTGCCGCTTTCGGCGTCTCCGGTATTTGCGCCGTCGGTGCGGAAGCTGTGACCACAGCCACAGCTCGAGGTGGCGTTGGGGTTATTGACGCTAAAACCGCCCCCCATCATGTTTTCCACAAAATCCACTTCGCAGCCGCGCAGCAGGTCCAGACTCATGCGGTCTACCAGCAGCTTGATTCCCCGGTGGTTGACGATGGTGTCTCCCTCGAGTTCGCGGTCGTCAATGGCCATGCCGTACTGATAGCCACTGCACCCGCCGCTCTTGATGAACACCCGCACCCCGGCGTTCTCCTTGCTCTGGGCCGCGAGCATTCCAGCCGCTTTCTGCGCGGCAAATTCACTGATTGAGATGGGCATTTCCAGCGTTTCCATGCGTTTAACTTAGCACTTCTCGCTCGAGGCGAAGGTGTGTTGATGCAGCAATACAAGCACCACAGTAGGTCGCCGACCCTACAGCGGGCTACATTAGGAAGGTTCCCACTCGAGCTGGAGTGAGCCTCGAGCAGCTATATAATGCAAGATAAGCTACATCTATTTATAGAAAAGCTTATTTAGGCTGAATTGTACAGACTCCTAGTAACTCTTTTCTAAGTTAATGAAGTGCGCCTAATGAAGAAGAATAAACAGGAATTCTCACCAAGGTGAGGAATAAAAACCTAGAATTTGTTTGGGCATCTGATTCATAAGCAAAAATACGTTTTGATTATTCAAATCATGGAGACCTTGATATGACGCAACGTTCTGCCGCTTTTCAGTTGACCCGGCGCGAGGTGCTCGAGGGGATGGGGGTCGGCCTAGCTGCCCTCACCGTCAGCACCGCGCTGGGCAGTCTCAGCCCCGCCGAGGCCCGCACTCAGGGCGTGGCCCTGGCCCACTTCACCCCAGCGCAGGGCCGCACGCTCGAGGCATTGGGTGAGGCGCTCTTGCCGGGTGCTCGTTTGGCGGGCATCGCTCACTATGTAGACGACCAGTTGGGTCGGGAGCGTCCGCTGCTCATTCTCAAATACCTCGACTACGAGGGCAGTTACGGTGACTTTTACCGTCAGGGTTTGGCCGCGCTGGACCGCCTTAGCCTGTCTCAAAATAAAAAATCCTTCGCAGACTCGAGCGCCGCACAGAAGACGGAGACGCTCAAATCCATCTCGAGCGCCCAACCCGCTGGCTGGGGCAGTGGTCCGCCCGCCCCGCTGTTTTTCTACGCCACCCGCTCCGACGCAGTAGACGTGTTTTACGGCACTCAATCCGGTTTCAAGCGGCTCGAGATTCCCTATCTGGCGCACATCACGCCCCCGAAGGACTGGTGAGTAAGATGGACGCAGACGTCATCATCGTGGGTTCTGGAGCAGCGGGCAGCGTTATGGCGGCCAAGCTGGCGCAAAACGGTAAGCAAGTGGTCATTCTCGAGGCCGGACCGCAGTGGATTCTGGGCGATTTGTACAGCTCACAAATCTGGTCACGGCGCATCAAGTGGGGTGCGCCGCTGCCCAAACTGGGCGGCAACGACCCAGCAGGTCTCACCTTTAACGCGGGCGACGGTACCGGAGGTTCAGCGCTGCACCACTACGCGGTGTGGCTGCGGCTGCACCCCGAGGACTTCGAGCTGCGTAGCCGCTACGGCGAGGGTCAGGACTGGGGCCTGAGCTACGACGAGTTGCGCCCCTTCTACGACCAGGTGCAGACCGAGGTAGGCATCTCTGGCGACGCAAAGGCCGAGGTGTGGCGTCCGCCCGGTGAGGCGTACCCGATGCCGCCACTTCAGGGTCTGACCCAGGCCAAGGTGATTCAGCGCGGCTTCACTAAACTGGGCCTCAGAACCTCGCCCACCCCACTGGCCATCAACTCGGTGGAGTACAAAGGTCGCCCGCCATGCTTGTACGACGGCTGGTGCGACTCGGGATGTCCCATCGGAGCGCTGGCCAACCCGCTGGCGGTGTATCTGCCGCAAGCCACCGACGTGGGAACCAAAATCCGTTACCAGAGCACGGTTTCTCGAGTGCTGACCAACGCCAAGGGAGACCGCGCCACCGGGGTGGAGTATTTCGACGCCGAGGGAGTTGTGCAAACTTTGAACGCCAAAGTGGTGATTCTGGCGGCTTTCACAGTGCAAAACCCGCGCATTTTGCTCAACTCCAAAGACGGTGGACTGGCCAACTCGAGCGGCACTCTGGGCAAGTTCGTGATGGCCCACTTCGCCTTCAACGTTTACGGCCTGTTCAAGGACCAGACCCAGAACTATTTGGGCGTGACCGGCGGCAACCTGATTGGCCAGGACGGCTATCCCAAGGACAAGCACACCCAGCGCGGCCACCTGGGCAGCTTTACTTGGGAGATTGGCAACGCCATGAAGCCCAACGACTTGCTGGGGGTGGCGGCCTCGAGACCGGATTTGTTCGGCAACCCACTGCACGAGTTCATGAAGACTGCCAGCCAGCACCTCGCCACCATGTCCATCGTGGGTGAGAATCTACCGCTCGAGAGCAGCCGCATCACCCTCTCGAGCGCCAAAGACCGTTACGGAATGCCCCGCGCCCAGTTCGACCACGACCTCGCACCCGACGACATGAGGACCTTCGAGGCGGCCCGCAAGGAAGGCGAAGCGGTGTTCAAGGCCGCAGGTGCGAGTGAAGTGTGGGTCGGTCAGCGGGCGCACCAGCACTTCATGGGCGGCACCATTATGGGTGAGGACCCGGCGGCGTCGGTGACCAACTCTTACGGTCAGTCCCACGACATCGCCAACCTGTTCGTGGCTGGACCGGGCCTGTTCGCCACCTCGGGGGCGGTCAATCCCACCTTCACCCTGCACGCGCTGGCGGTTCGCACCGCCAAATACCTCAGTGAACAATGGAGCAGCATCGCATGAACATAATTCTCGAGCGAATCGGCAAAAATCTTAAAGGGTGTTGGGCGCTGTGCTTGACGGTGGCAGGTTTGATGGCGGCGAGCAGCGCCAGCGCCGCTGATACCCGGCACGGATACACCGTTTACCACGTCAACTGTGCGGGCTGTCACGGTCAGATGGCGCAAGGCAACATCGGACCCAAACTGGCCGATGAACCGGCGCACTGGAGCTTTGCGCTGTTTAGCCGCGCCATGCTCAAAAACTTAGACGACCAAGGTAAGCCGCTGGGGATGCCGATGCCCAACTGGGGCAAAGTTGGCTTTAAAGGCGACATGGGTAAGCCCCCCTCGAGCACCGAGATAAGCGACTTGCAAGCCTTTCTCAAAACGCTGAAATAAGCGCCGACCAGAGATTGAGGGAGGAGCCGAGGAAGGTTCACCCCCCTCGAGCAGCCTGTTCGTGTCAAAGGCTTAATGTCAGAGGCTCAATATCAAACGCGATATGCGTTCCTGGCGTTGGGCCTTTGCTTTTGACATAAAAAGTTTATTCCGCACTTTCGCAAACTTCGTTTCCCAAAAGTGGCCTGACCCGAAAGAAGGCTCGAGCACCTCGCTCGAGCCTTCTTTCGGTGGGGCGGTGGCGACTTATCCTCACCTCGGCAAGTTCGAGCGCTGCGAAACCCCGTATGATGAACTCATGACCCTCGAGCGTTTACGCGCCCTACAAGACGCTCTCTTGGCCACTCCGCTGGCAGGCTGGCTGATTTACGATTTCCAGAAGCTCAATCCACTGGCTCACACCCTGCTCGAGCTGCCAAGAGACGCCCACCTCACCCGGCGCTTCTTCTTCTGGATTCCGAGGGCGGGACTGCCCACCCTGATTCACAACAGCATCGAAAGTGGCACCTGGAAAGCGCTGACCGAGGGCCTGGACCTCGAGCGCGTGGCCTGTCGGGGCCATGAGGACATGACGCGGGCGCTGCGAAATCTGCTCGAGCCTTCCGATGTGGTGGCGATGGAATTTAGCCCTATGGGCGCGGTTCCCTACGTCTCCAAGGTCGATGCAGGCACGCTCGAGTGGGTGCGCTCATTGGGCGTGGAGGTGGTCTCGAGCGCGAACTTGCTGCAAAACTTCCTCGAGTGGTCCGAATCCGATTTGGCGGCGCACAACCGGGCGGTCAAGGTGCTGCTCGAGGCCAAGGATGCCGGATTTAAACTGCTGCACGAGCGCCTCAAGGGTGGCTGGATGGTGGACGAGTTCGAGGCTCAGCAAGAGATTTTACGGGTCATTCTAGAGGGTGGACTGGTCACGGACCACGCCCCCATCGTCGCTTTTGGGGCGCACGCCGCCGACCCGCACTACGCACCCGCTTCCCAGGGCAGCGCCACCCTCGAGCGCGGTCAATGCGTGCTCATCGATTTGTGGGGTCAGGAACCGGGCCATCCATACGCGGACATCACCTGGATGGGCTATGCCGGAACCCCGTCCACAGAATTTATGCACGCCTGGGAAGCGGTAAAAACGGCTCGAGACGAGGCGGTGCGCTTTTTGCGCCAGAGTTGGGAAACCTTCGTGCTCGAGGGCTGGATGGTGGACCGCTGCGCCCGCGATTTGCTCGAGAACGCTGGTTATGGTGAGTTTTTTACCCACCGCCTGGGCCACAACCTGGGTGTGGAACTGCACGGCCCCGGAGCAAATCTAGACGACCTCGAGACCCACGACACCCGCACACTGAGCAGGGGTCTGGGCTTCACCATCGAACCCGGTGTTTATCCGTTCGAGCGGGGCTTTGGCATTCGCAGCGAAATCAACGTGTTCATGGGCGAAAAGGGTCCTCGAGTGACCACCCCCAATCAGCACAATTTGTTTGTTCTCGGAGACCTCGAGTGGGAGAAAGTGGTTTACGACGGCAACGCCTGACAAGGGGTTTATTTGTGGCTTGCAAAGGAATGTAGAACTCACAGCAATTTGACAGGGTGCAGCTCAAGAATGTGGGTCTGTCTCGAGCGGGCTGGAAGGACCCCCCCTTGCGTATTCACGCAAGACCCGTCCCGTCTTGGGCAGAAGGCACTGTCTTGGTGAGAACGGCACTACCGGGCCTCACCGCCCCGTGGGGCCTGCCCGCTTCGGAAGCTATGCGAACCTGTTTTACAGGTGGGTACTTTAAAAGCTCGAGTGCAACAGTCTTTTAGTTCCGTGCTGTCTTGGTCTAAGCGGCACCTATCGGGCCAGACCGCTTCGCAATCCTTCGGGAACCCTGCAAGGTAGGGGGATATTCTTTTAAGCGTGTCACTCGAGAGCAGGGGGTCGTTCCAGGCGGAACACACGCTCCCCCGCAAACTCGAGATACACCGTCATGACAGCGCTTTCTTGACAGCGCTGTCATGACGGTGTATCGTCCTGTTCAAGCAACTCATGGAACTCAATGTGACGCTCGACAAGGTAGCGCGCGCTGCTGGCGTGTCTTCCAGTACGGTGTCCCGCATCATCAACGGCACGGCTAACGTCAGTGCCGCCAAGCGGGAGAACGTGCTGAGAATCATGTCGCAGCTCAACTATCAACCCAATGTGCTGGCCCGTGGGCTGGCCCGTGGTCGCACTATGGGCATCGGGGTGCTCACCCAGGACATCTCCAGCCCTTTTTATGGCAGTACCCTGCGCGGCATCGAGTCGGCTTTATTGGGTAGCGGTTATCACCCTATTTTTATCAGCGGTCACTGGCATCTCGAGGCCATAGATTTTCTGCTTTCGCGCCGGGTAGACGGGATTATTGTGCTGGGTGGGGGGGTGCCTGACCTGCGCTTGCAAGAAGTGGCGCACCGACTGCCGATGGTGGTGCTGGGGCGTAGCATTCCGGGTCTCGAGGGTCAGTGTTTGCGCTTGGACAACGTTGCAGGCGCGTTTGAAGCCACCCGTCACCTGCTCGAGCTGGGACACGAGCGCATCGCTCACATCGCAGGTGAGCCGAGTCACCGCGACGCTCAGGACCGGCTCGAGGGGTATAAGGCGGCGCTCCGTGCAGCTAAACTCCCTTTCAACCCAGAACTGGCGCAGGGTGGAGACTTTTGCGAGGCAGCGGGCTTTCTGGCCACCACCCGGCTGGTCGAGGGCCGCAGTCTGTTCAGCGCCATCTTTGCCGCCAACGACCAGATGGCCTATGGCGCGCGGCTGGCCCTGCACCGCAAGGGTCTGAGGGTTCCCGAGGACATCTCACTCGTCGGCTTCGACGACCTGCCCACCTCGATGTACACCACGCCGCCGCTTACCACCGTACAGCAGCCTGTCGAGGAGATGGGCCACGCCGCCGCCCAGGGGGTGCTGCGCCTGCTGCGCGGTGAACGGGCCGAGGTGAGGCGGATGGAAACCCGCCTGGTCATCCGTGAATCTACGGTGCAGCGCCGGAGTTCCTAGAGTTCCCGGAGTTCTTGGGGCAGAGCGCATTTTGGTCCATCAGGTCCACGGTGAGGCCGTAGACAGATTTAGGTGAGAGTCGAGACATGAAAGGCCTTTCAAACACATTTCTCTTTTCTTTCAGCAAGTGTCCAAAGTAGTGAGCAAGGTTGCCAAACCAGAATGATGAGCAGGCGTCTGGTCGCAAAGCATTTGCGTATCACCGAATATTAGGACCGAGGCGGTCCAAGGACCCCGCTCGAGTTGCCCATTTCAAGGAGTTTATGACCCCACCTGAAACCCCCCAGACCTCGAGCGTGCTCACTCGAGCCGACTTTCCCAGAAACTTTCAATTCGGGGTTGCCACCTCGTCGTATCAAATCGAGGGAGCAGTTCTCGAGGATGGGCGTGGCACGTCCATCTGGGACACTTTCTGCCGTGAACCGGGCCGCATTTCGGACGGCTCGAGCGGTGATATCGCTTGCGACCACTATCACCGCTGGCCGCAGGACCTGGACCTGATTGCCGCGCTGGGCGTGGATGCGTACCGCTTCTCTATCGCGTGGCCCCGCATTCAAGCGCTGGGCAGCGGAACCATCAACCCGCTGGGCCTGGATTTTTACGAACGCCTGGTCGATGGGATGCTCGAGCGGGGACTCAAACCCTACGCCACCCTGTACCACTGGGACCTGCCACAAGCGCTTCAGGACGCGGGAGGCTGGACCAACCGCGACACCGCCTACCGTTTTGCCGAGTACGCTCGAGCGGTGGCCCAGCGGCTGGGCGAGCGGGTGGTCAGCTACGCCACGCTCAACGAACCCTGGTGCAGCAGCGTCCTGAGCTACCAACTGGGTCATCACGCCCCTGGCCTGCACGACCGTAAGGCGGCCCTGAGCGCGGCCCATCACCTTTTAGTCGGTCACGGTGAGGCCATGAAAGCCCTGCGGGAAGTAGTTCCCGGCTCGGAACTCGGTATCGTGCTCAACCTCACCCCGATGTATCCGGCCAGCGACAGCGAGGCCGAACACCGCACGGCGGCGCTCGAGGACGGAAAGTTCAACCGCTGGTTTCTCGACCCGCTGCTCAGGGGTGAGTACCCCTTTGATATCTGGGAGCACTACGGCGCAGACGTACCCGAGGTGCAGGCGGGCGACCTCGAGACCCTGAAGGGGCCGCTCGATTTTATGGGCGTGAACTACTACACTCGAGCCTTCGTATCCAGCGACGCGCAAAAGCCCGCTGGGGCCAGCTACACCGCGATGGGCTGGGAGGTTTTTCCGCAGGGATTCACCGATTTGCTGCTGCGCCTAAAACGAGATTATGCGGTTCCTCCGCTGTTCATCACCGAAAACGGGGCGGCGTACTCGGACACTTTATCCACGGACGGCGAGTCGGTTCACGACCTCGAGCGGGTGAGTTACTTCGCGTCCCATCTCGAGGCGGTGCGGCAGGCCACGGTGCAGGGCGTGGATGTGCGCGGCTACTTCGCCTGGAGCCTGATGGACAACTTCGAGTGGGCTTTTGGTTATGAGAAGCGCTTCGGACTGGTTTACGTGGACTACGCTACACAACAGCGCACACTCAAGGACAGTGCCAGGTGGTTTCGAGCACTGGCCTCGAGCTGAACGGGGTTTGACCTATAAAAGGTCCGCTCGAGCGGGAACGGCTCGAGCTACCACCATACACTCCGACTTAATCAAACAGCGTGCCAGACAGTAAAGCGCGCATGGTCCCTGTTCCTCCGCAGGCGGGGGAGGTTAGGAGAGGGTTTGAAGCTTGAGCCTAAAGCTTTCCACAGTGCCTTTCCGCTCGAGTGACGTTCCACCTGGAATTCACCCCCCTCCAACTCCGTGCTGTCTTGGGCAAAGCGGCACCCTGTGGGGCCTTC
>Ga0123338_10003598_pt1 | contig 13856 bp, 13 predicted proteins | sample grotaG_FD_89793 | JGI IMG/M metagenome (GOLD analysis project Ga0123338, IMG submission 89793) | Glacier valley bacterial and archeal communities from Borup Fiord, Nunavut, Canada, to study Microbial Dark Matter (Phase II) -... | ecosystem: Environmental > Aquatic > Freshwater > Ice > Glacier ... | reverse complement strand
TTCAATTTTGGCGGGTACGGCGGGCTTCGTGCAGGCAATGCAGACCAGCAAGGTCCCCGAAATCAGGTAAAGAATTGCCTTGGAACCGCCGTAATCTACTGCCATTCGCACGCTCGATTCTTCTCGAAGTGCTGGGGAAGAGCGCACCATAATACCGGAGCACCTGTACTATTCGATCGGCGGCATCGGATGCCGCATTTCGCCCCGAAAGATTTCGGAGAACTGCTGTAGCGTTTCCGAGTGCACATGGCCATTGGTACAGAGCAGATGCGGTGCGCCAATTTTAAAGGACTCACCTTTCATATCTGTGGCGGCGCCGCCTGCTTCGGTGACCATTAGCGCCCCGGCAGCTAAATCCCAAGGCTTGAGCCCGAATTCCCAAAACGCATCCAGACGGCCGCATGCCACATACGCAAGGTCAATCGCAGCGCTGCCGCCGCGCCGCACTCCGTGGGTTGACATAGCCATCTGGTGATAGAAGTGAATGTTGAAGTTCTTGGCCCTGTTGTGGCTGGGAAACCCGGTCGAGACAAGACTGTCGTGCAAGCGCCCCGCCCCCGAAACCGAAATGCGCGCATCATTCAGGTAAGCGCCGGAGCCCAGGCCCGCACGGAACATTTCATCGTGCAATGGATCGTAAATCACGCCGGCGATCATTTCATCGCCCCTCTGCAGTGCGAGGGTCACGTTGAACATCGGATAGCCGTGGGCGAAGTTGGTCGTTCCATCGAGTGGGTCCACATACCACCGGTATTCGGACGGTGAAGAATGTCCTCCGCCCTCCTCGGCGATAATTCCGTGTTCCGGAAAGCGGGCGGTCAGGCGATCCACAATCAATTTTTCACTCGCCTTGTCAGCTGCCGTGACCAGATCGAAGTCGCCTTTCATATCGAAGGCAATGCCCTGGTGAAAGTGATGGAGAAGCACCGCGCCAGCTTCACGAGCGATGCGCTCAGCCGTTTCAAGAAACTGCATCGGTGTCTTCAGCGAGGTACTTGATGTCGTGTTTGAAAACGAACAGGTTTGCTTCGCCTTTGCGGGTGATGCGTAAGAACCGCGCGTCGAAGTACTCAACGAAACCGTGAATCACTTCGTTATCGCTCAATTTCAAAACCACCGGGGTCTGCGTTTCAATCAGATGTTTGAGATACTTAACCTCCTCAAACGTCTGTTCCGGGGCCTTCTTTTCGCTGGTGCCTTTCGAACTCATCTGGTTGACTCACCATAGTATCCGTTGCGCGAGATTACCTGCAATCCCGGCTGGTTCACGCGCACCTCCAAACGGTGGAACCGCTCTTTCGTCAGGGGCGTATTGTGCGGGTAGTAGCCCAGCAGATATTGCGTGCGGAGCTCTTTCAAAATGTCGGCGAACGCAGTGTCGAGAGCACTGCCTAGAGTCGGCTCGAACACGCGGCCGCCGGTACCGCGTGCGAGTGTGGTCAGCGCGTGTTCCCCGCCTGTGTTTCGGCCCACAGCAGCAGCAATTGGTACCACCAGCACCGGATAGATCACCGCGTCTGCAAGCTGAGCAGATTCCAGCGCGTCTTTATACTGTTTGGAACTAAAGGTGTCTCCACCGTCCGTAACAATCAGCATTACGCGACGCCCTTTGCGGCTGTCCAGTTCCCCGGATGCAAGATAAATTGCGTCATAGAGCGCAGTGCCCGCTTCACCGTGCAACGCCCTCAGGCGCTGTTCCAGCCTGCCCTGATTTCGCGTAAACGGGGTCTCTTTCGTAACCTGGTAATTAAAGCTGTAAAGGGCAACAGAATCCCCCGGGTTACCTTCCGCGAAAAGCGCTTTCAGGAAGCGGACCATGGATTCTGTTTCGTACTTCAGGCTCGACGCGGTGGATCCGCTGGTATCCACCAGGAGCGCGACCGAAAGGGGCTGCTCCGTGCGCCTCTCAAACACAGAAAGCGTTTGTGGAACTCCATTATCGAGAACGCTGAAATCGTCCTTCCCCAGCGTGCCTAACAATGAGCCAGCCGCGTCCCGCACAGTAGTCAATACACGCACCAGACGAACGTCTACCCGAATTACCTCATCTTGAATGCCCGCTTCTTGAGCCAGCGCGAGTGTCGCCATTAGCGCGGCCGAGCCCAAGAGGAGCCGGTTAAACGGTAAGCGCACGCAACTGGGTGTCCCATTCCCCTTCCACCCAAACCTCTCCGTCTTCGAAGTATTCCTTCTTCCAGATCGGCACGGTGCGCTTCAAGATATCTATCGCTTCGAGAGCCGCCGCAAAAGCGGGACGCCGGTGCGGGGCGCAGGTGACAATCACGACGCTGGCTTCACCGATTTCAAGACGTCCCAAGCGGTGCACGATAGCAATGCGTCCGATGCTATGTTCCGCGGCAATCCGCAACCCCAGGTCTTCCATGACCTTGAGAGCCATCTGTTCGTAGCCTTCATAATCCAGATAGAGCGTACGCCGGCCTTTCGTATTGTCGCGAACAATGCCTTCGAAGGTCACCACGGCGCCATCTGAGCCGTTGACAACGCGACCGGCAAGAGCCTGTGTGTCGATCCGCTCTCTGGTCAAGCCGAAGACGTGCCCCTTATTAGGTTCCGAAAAAAGAGGATACTGACCCGAACCACCGCTCACCGGCGGCAGCATCGCAATCTCGTCCTGATCCGCTATCAAAGTGGCCGAGGGTGAAAACTGCTGATTCCGAGCCATCACGATACTCTGCCGCAATTCGCGCAAACGCGGAAAGCGCGCGGCATAATGTTCGAAGACCGTGGCGAGTGAAACAGGCGAGGGAAGGGAAGCGATCTCCAGCACGTCCTCAGTTGCGCCGGCGATGTCTCGCAGGCTGCCGAAGAACAGAACTTTAACACAAGGATTTCCACCCGGCACAGAGCGCAAGTTTACCAGACGCGGGTGCGTCGGCTCAGGTTGCGGTTCGCTATACTTCCGCATTGAACATGCAAGCCGGGCAACAGGAAACGCGCATCCGCGTCCGTTATGCGGAGACTGATCAGATGGGCGTGGTGTACCACGCGAATTACCTGGTCTGGATGGAGGTGGCAAGGGTGGAGTTTTGCGGCGCGCTCGGGTTCCGCTACCGCGATATGGAACGGGAAGACGGCGTGTTCCTGGTGGTGGTGGAAGCGCACTGCCGGTACTTGCGCCCAGCCAGATTCGACGATGAGGTGCTGGTCCGCGCAACCGTGAAAAGCGCCAACACCCGTCTGGTTGAGTTTGGATACAAAATGTACCGGACGGAAAATCAGGAATTGCTTGTCACCGGCTGGACCAGGCACCTGTGTGTTGGCAAAGACATGAGGGCTACGCGCCTCCCGGAGCGATATTGGGAGATGTTCGGAATTCAAAGCTAACCCACTCGCGCGCTATGATCAGAAGTTAAGAGAAATGTTTAGATTTGAGACCGCTGGCGAGAGCCATGGCGAATGTTTGCTCGCCACCATCGCTGGAATGCCCGCGGGAATACCCGTAGAACTATCGCGTGTGGATCGTGAACTCTGGCGCAGGCAGCAGGGGTTTGGCCGTGGCGGGCGGATGAAGATCGAAACCGATCGCGCTGAGATTGTGGCGGGCGTCCGCCACGGCCATACGATAGGTGCCCCGGTGGGGATAATTATCCGTAATCGCGATTGGCAGAATTGGACGGAAGCACTGCCTGTAGAGGATTTTGCGGGTAGCGGTGAGAAGTACAAAAGTGTCTCTCGCCCGCGGCCGGGCCATGCGGATCTTGCCGGTGCCATCAAATACAACTTTGCCGACGCGAGATACATCCTGGAACGCGCCAGTGCCCGCGAGACAACGGCCCGGGTTGCCGTCGGCGCAATCGCCAAAGCTCTGCTGCGGCCGTTTGGCATCGAAATTCTGAGCCATGTAACCGCCGTTGGGGACTGTCGAATGGAACGCGCGGCGGAGTGGGCGGAAATTGAAGAACTTAGCATGCGCGATGAGGTGCTGCTGGGGTGCGTTGATGCCCCGACCGAGGCTCGGATGAAAGAAGTGGTTGATGTGGCCTATCGCACCGGCGACACCGTTGGCGGAGTCTTCGAGGTGGTTGTAAAGGGCGCGCCCATCGGTCTGGGGTCGCATGCTACCTGGGACACGCGCCTTGATGGCAAGCTGGCGCAGGCGATTGTTTCCATGCAAGCGGTAAAGGGCGTAGAAATTGGGTCTGCGGAACAAGGCGCGGCAAGCTACGGATCGGTTGTACAGGACACCATCCATTACAGGAAAGAGCAGCGGGGATTTTACCGTGGGGCAAATCGCGCGGGCGGAATTGAAGGCGGCATGACGAATGGCGAAGAAATCCGCGTGCGCGGCTTGCTGAAGCCGATCTCGACTTTGAGACGCCCTTTGGAGTCGGTCGATTTGACCAACCGCGAACCGGCTAAAGCAGCCTACGAACGGAGCGATGTGTGCGTGGTTCCGGCGGCGGGCGTAATTGGAGAAGCTATGGTGGCAATCGTGCTCGCCGGGGTTTTTCTGGAGAAATTCGGCGGCGATTCGCTTCGGGAAACTAAGCGGAACTTCGATGGCTACCAGGAACAGGTGACGCGGTTTTAACAATGGTTTACAAGATAGTCAGATATGGCAATCCGGTGCTTGAGCACGAGGGGCAGAACGTCACAAACTTCAACACGCCGGAACTCGACCGCTTCATTGCGGACATGTTCGAGACCATGTATTCCGCGAAGGGCGTTGGGCTAGCGGCTCCGCAGGTGGGCGTAAGCCAAAAGCTTACCGTCATCGATTGCGGCCGGGGTGAAGACGAAGAGCCCGCGCCACTGGTTCTGATCAATCCAGAGGTGATTTACAGGGAGGGCAAGCAGGTGGGCGAAGAAGGCTGTTTGAGCATACCTGGCTTTCGCGAAGATGTGAAACGCGCCAAAGTGGCAACCGTGCGTGCGCAGAATGCGCAAGGCGAATTCTTTGAGATCACTGGCGACGACCTTCTTGCTCGCGCGATGCAGCACGAAATCGATCATCTCTATGGGAAGCTCTTTCTGAGTTATCTCAGTCCCCTGAAGCGCGATGTGATCAAACGGCGGATTCGCAAGCTGATCAAAGCGGGCGAGTGGGATTAGTAGTGCCCCATCGTGTTGTGTTTCTGGGCACTCCTGAGTTTGCAGTGCCGTCTCTGGCATCGCTGCTCGAAGCAGGGCATGACATTGTCGAAGTAGTGACTCAGCCCGATCGGCCTAAAGGGCGCAAGCACGAACTGACCCAATCGCCTGTAAAGAACTTTGCTCTTCTGCGCGGTCTTCACGTGTTTCAACCGGAGCGCGCCCGACGGGCTGAGGCGGCGGAGCGCTTGCGTGCCCTAAAACCGGACCTGATGGTAGTTGTGGGTTACGGTCAGATTCTGCCGCAATCGATCATCGACATTGCGCCACTCGGCATCATCAACGTTCACGCATCCTTGCTGCCGAAGCTGCGCGGTGCGGCGCCCATACAATGGGCCCTCGCGAACGGGGAACGCAAGACTGGCGTAACCACCATGCAGATTGACGCAGGTCTCGATACCGGCGACATGTTGCTGCATAAAGAAACGCCGATTGAACCGGAAGACGATGCCGTCTCGCTCAGCGAACGCCTCTCTCATCTGGGAGCGGCGCTACTGATCGAGACGGTCGCGAGGCTCTCAGAAATTACTCCCCGGAAACAGAATGCAGCCGAAGCGACGCTAGCACCGATTCTGAAGAAAGAAGACGGTCGTATCGATTGGAGCCGCACGGCGCACCAGATTGGAAATCAAATTCGAGGCCTGGTACCGTGGCCCGGGGCGCACACCACGTTCCGCGGGCAACTGCTGCATATCTGGAAAGCGCAGGCTGTTTTTGAATCTCAAACGCTTATGCCGGGCACCCTCAGGGCTGGCCACGTGGCCCATGTCGCATGCGGCCAAGGAACAGCTTTGAGAGCTGTGGAATTGCAAGTGGAAGGCCGAAAGCGCGTATCGGGTGAGGCTTTTATGAATGGCATTCATCTGCACGAAAATGAAATTTTGGGAGCCGTTCACAATTGAATCTGCCTCTTGGTTTCCGGTATGCGAGTACTTATGCGGGTATTCGCAAGGAAGAGCGCGACGATCTGGCCCTGATCGTTTCGGGAGTGCCGGCTAGCTCCGCGGCAGTGTTTACGCAGAACCGTGTGGCTGCCGCGCCGGTGCGTCTTTCACGCCGCAACCTGCGCGAATCGCGCGGTGTAACGGGTGCCATACTGATTAACGCCGGCAATGCCAACTGTGCCACGCGCACGGGCGACAAAGTAGCGTTGTCCACTGCCCGCGCGACCGCGAAGATGCTTCGCCTGCCAGCTTCGCAGGTGCTAACCGCATCGACTGGCGTTATTGGAGTCGAGTTGGCTGCCGATTTGATCATGAAGGCGCTGCCTGTCTTGAAAGAGGGGCTTACACAGGACGGTTTCGAACCTGTGGCGCGCGCAATTATGACTACGGATCTGGTACAGAAGACGGAGTCAGTGGAACTGAAGTTCAGGAGAGGAACGGTGCGTATTGCCGGCATGACCAAAGGTTCCGGCATGATTCAACCCCGGATGGCGACCACGCTCGGCTTTGTGATGACAGATGCGTTGCTTGCTCCAGCCGTAGTGAACCGCATGTTGCGCATTGGGAACGCCGGGAGTTATGACCGAATTAGCGTGGATGGCGATACCAGCACGAACGATACTCTTGTCATGATGGCAAATGGTGCTTGCGGATTTCGACCGGATCCGAAAGAACTGCCTGCTTTCCAGCAAGCGGTCACTGCGCTGCTACAATCGCTAGCCAAACAGATCGCGCGGGATGGGGAAGGCGCTACCAAACTGATTGAAATTCAAGTCTCCGGCGCGGCCAAACCGGAGAAGGCGGTCGCCATAGCCCGCGCGATTGCAAACTCGCCGCTGGTGAAAACTGCAGTCGCGGGGAATGACCCAAATTGGGGCCGCGTCGTATGCGCGGCGGGCAATGCAGGAGTGGAGTTCGATCCCGCGAAGGTGACGATTCAGATGCAGGGCATCACTGTTTGCAAACGGGGCTTGGCGGCGCCATTTTCAGAATCGGAACTGAAAACCAAGCTCGATTCCAAGGACGTTCTGATTCAGTTTTCCCTCGAAGGCACCGGAAGGGGTGAAACCAAGTTCTGGACCTGCGATCTGACTGAAGGTTACATCCGAATCAATGCCAGTTATAGAACATAGTTCCCGGCGCTTTTTCCTTGGCTTGTGTGTATCCCTTACGTTGCGCGCGGACGAGGGACCATCGACTTTGAAGCTATTGACCAATCTTGCTGCCAAGTTAAGCGACGGCAATCTGCCCGGCGTCTTAGAGGCGTTCGCAAAAACAATGAACGGTTATCAAAACCTGGTTGCGGACTTGGGTGCGTTGACGAATCAGTATGACGTGATTTGCGTGATTGAGATTAGAGAGGAATCGGGCGACGAAGCGCAGCGAAACGCAGATACGGAGTGGTTTGTGCAACTGAAATCCAAACAGGACGAAGGGCCTACCGAGCGACGTACCGTACCTGTCAGGATTTCAACCGCGAGACTTAAGGGCAAGTGGCGAATCATGGCGATAGAACCGCAATCTGTACTTGCTCCTCCACAGGTTCGCTAAGGTCTGGAAGATACTTGGCAGACATGGATCGGTAATCGTCCTCGCTGATCTTGTGAAAACGTATTTCTAGGGTGCAAAGCCCTGCTAATTCCAAATGCATCGCATCGGTGGGTGCCGTAATTCCAGCCAAATGCAAGTGTCCGGCAGAGATCTGGAATGGAAGCATTTGCCAGCGGCGTGAGAGTGCCGCAGGCAAGGAGCGGGTAACGGCGATCGACACTGCATCTTCCAAAGGACAAGCAACCGTCTCGTGGTTCACGAGGGTGGTGCGATTCGGATACGCATGTTCGGTTTTGAGCCAAATAAGCGGTTTATGCGTAGCTTTCGCCACGGCATAACGGCGGACTGCTGATGCGGAAGCGACAAAGTTAATCCAATTGCCCCAAACGATGCGGAGCGGAGTGGCCGCTGCGAAGCCCCATCCGTAAACGCGTGCCGAACTTCCGGCCCGAATGGAGATGTGAAAAGCGGCGATCAACACTAAGGCCCAGTTTACGAAAGGTGGGAAAAAGCCGGCCATAGCCCAAGGGGTATGTGTGGATGCGCTGAGTGTGAGCGTCACGACGCCGTAAAGTGTAAGCAGTTGGATAGCGGGCGTTAGCAGATTATTCAACAAGGCTTTCCGGTCGCGCCAAAACCACCAAAGTTGGGCGACGGTTTCCCGAAGTCCGTGGTATTCCCAGGACTGCAGCGCGATGCCGGTATTCCAGCGCGTTCGCTGCCGCACAGCTGCTTTGTAGTGACGAGGAAAATACTCGCGCGTGGCTGCGAATGACTCCTGAATCTTTCTCAGCGGAATAAACAACTGCCGGAAACCCAGCCTATGCACTCGGTAGCCATTCTCGTAGTCTTCGGTGAGACAGGACGGTTCGAAGATGCGATTGCTGTGCGCTGCCGCCAAGGCCTCAATCGCCTGGCGCGAGAACCCGGTACCTACACCGTTTGAAGGAACAAAACCACCCACGCGGTTCCGAACGGGCATATCGCGGAATTGAAACTGCGCGAACTCATCGCAATAGACACCGTGCGTCAGTTCCCGCCAGGGTGTCGGTAGCGCCAGCACTGGAATCTGCACCATGCCGTACTCGCGGGTAAAGTGATCAATCAGCCGTAGCGCTTCGGGATGGATCAGATCTTCCGCATCGTGGGTGATCACAGTTTCAAAACGGATCCCATGCTCTTCTTCATAGAGCAACATGCGTTGATAAATCCAATTCAGGCAATCGGCTTTCGAGGTTGGGCCCGCGTGAGGACACTGTGCGATATGGACCTGCGGGTAGCGCCCTTCGAGATCGGAGAGAGCAGCTAACGTGGGCGCATCGTTTGGATAAGCACCGATGAAGAAATGAAACGAACCGAACTTCTGCGAGGCAATGTTATGTTCTACCATCTGGCGGATGACTCGATGCTCGCGCCACAAGGGCACAAAGATCGCTAAAGGCCGCTCCGGTCCAGCCTCTTGCGGGAACTCCAACGTCTTTCCGAACAACCAGGTCCAAAGCCAAAGTGCATTCAGGATCAGGTCATCCAACCCGTTGAGTAGGATCCAGAATGCTAGCGGCGGTAGTATGGCGGCAGCCCACCGGTCAAGGAACATGGCTCTTTCGAAATTGTCTAGTGCGCGAAGGCGGCTAAACTTCTCAGTAGATGCGGCGCTTACTGGTTCTCTCTTTTCTGACGGCGGTGTTAGCAGCCGCAGAACTCCGTTTCGTAATTTTGGGAGACCGCACCGGCGGTGCCGATCAGGCTGTCTACGAGAAGATCTGGGCCGAAGCGGCGCGGGAGCATCCTGCCTTCGTGATTAATGTTGGCGACACGATAGAAGGCATGAATGATGAACATGCCGCAGAGGAGTGGAGGGCGTTACGCCCTTTGTGGGCCAAGTACGCCGCGATCACGAAATATTTCACGCCTGGCAACCATGACATCTGGTCGAAGCTCTCTGAAAACATCTACACGGAAGAAACCAGGCGCCCTCCATTTTACAGCTTCACATTCAAAGATAAGGTGCACATAACGGTACTGGACAACGGACGCACCAACACGCTTTCTGAGGAACAGCTGCGCTTCCTGGAGGCCGACATGAAAACAGCCCCTGCGGCAATTCCCCGTATGATTTTTTTCCACGTACCTTTCTGGATTGTGCCTCTTACCTTCCGCAGTGGGGAGTTCGAATTGCACCGGATTGCCATGCGATATGGCGTGGCAGCAGTGGTGAGCGGACATGGCCACCAGTTCGTAAAGTTGGAACGCGATGGAATACAGTACCTGGAGGCGGGCAGTTCGGGAGGTAGCTTACAGCGCGGATTGAGTTCAGGCCAAGGCGCTGCGGAAGGTTGGTTTTATGGCTGGACGCTCTGCACAATCGAAGGCACCCGCGTCAAACTTGAATGGCGCAAGATTGGCAAAGGAAAGCCAGTCAATGCTGGAGGCCGCCGAACGGGGCTAATGCCTGACCCGCAGTAGCTGCCGTCGCGTTTGGTGTTTCCCGTGTCTGCTGTGTTTTGCTGAACGAGCTACTTGGAAATGGATGTCCAGGAAATTTCAGGCCGCAGATTCGCCACTCCTGCACGTAGCAAGGGCGTGAAGACTTCGAATCCGATCACATCGTCCAGCCAGTCATGACTAGTGCCGTCATCATTCTGAGTTGCAACGGTTAACGTATATGGCTGCGGAGTTAATATTGCGGCAAAGCGAAATTGTATGGACAACTCGCTACCGGCCTCGAACGTTCCTAACGCGAGCCCTTCAATCTTTGTATTGGTTCCGAACACATCCATGCCGATCCGAGTTCGCACCAAGACACCCACAATCGGTTCGATACAAGAACGGGCGAACCGCACCCGGATTCTTACTGTGATGTGTTCCCCTGAAGCAATGCTGGTGACCGGGCGGCCCGAAGTATCCGTTAACAAGACACCGGTCACCTCGCTCGTGCGGTCACCATGACGATGGCTTGCCGTTTGCCGCTCGCGCTCAGGCTGCGTTTCTTCAAACGTGTGTTGTCGTTCCAAGACAACGCCTACGTAACGGTTAATAACCATATTCGGCTCTCCAACAGATGCTATGGTCCCATTCAGAAGCAGCAGTGCGCGGTGCGAAAGCTGTTTCACCAACCCGAGATCATGGGAGACAAACAAGATGGTCGTCTTACTCTCGCGCAACTCCTCAAACTTGCGTATGCAGCGGTTTGCGAACACGGCGTCTCCCACCGCGAGAGCTTCGTCGACAATTAGAATTTCAGGTTCTACATGAATTGCCGTAGCAAAAGCGAGCCTTACATACATGCCGGTGGAGTACTCTTTCACAGGCCGGTGAAAGAAGGCGCCGATCTCCGCAAAAGCTTCGATCGAGGGAAGCGCGTCAGTCATCTGCTCCCGCGTTAGCCCCAAAATCTCCCCGTTAAGGAGCACGTTTTCCCGGCCTGAGAACTCAGGATTGAATCCAGCTCCAAGTTCGAGCAAAGCCGCGATTCGCCCTTGTGTGACTACCCGGCCCGTTGTGGGCTGCAAGATGCCGCTCACGATCTGCAGCAGTGTGCTCTTTCCGCACCCATTCGGTCCGACTATGCTCAAAATTTCACCGCGGTCTACAGAAAAATTGATATCCCGCAATGCCCAGAATTCTTTTGCTCTTGGAAGGCGACACCAGGGCGTCAACTCTCTGAGCCGGTCAGCGGGTTTCGCGTAAAGTTTATATAACTTCGATACGTTCTGGGCGAGAAGCACTGTTCCGTTTATACCGCTATACGCTCACCACGACGGCCAAATCGGTTCCGGGCAGCGTACTCCCTATTCCAAGGACGTCGACGCTCAACCTGTCCCCCTGACGCATCACCGGCAAACTTGCGCCCCGGATGCTGTTCGATACCAGGGCACCGGGGTCGAATTGCAGTGTGCCTACCTCAATTGAATTCAGGTTGACTCTGATTGTCACGATAGGGCCTACGGCTGCTTCGCCTAAAAACGCACGAAGGTCTCCAATTACGTGATCCGCATCCAAAATGGTTTCAGGAGAAGCAGAGTTCTGGACCGCTAGAGGGCCGGAGACCTGAAGTGAATACTGGCCGCCCGACAAGGTTCGCAATCCCCAATCTGTCGTATTTGTATAAGACTGAGCCGTGACTGGGCTATTTCCCTGCGAGTTCGTTACGTAAAACTCAGCCGCAGCAACTCGCGCGTCATGAAGCGGAATGGAATATGTCCAATCGCCACTTGCGGCAGTTCCGAAAAAGTGTTTTACAAACGGTACGGTCACGGTACTCTTACGAAGAAGCAGGACTTCCGTTCCCGCTGAAAATGCGGCTGGCGTAGTCGAAAACATTCCTCTGTCTATAGATGCCTGTGTTCCCCCCGCGGTGGCTTGACTGACCCGTAATACTTCGCCTGCCAAGCGGACGAAACTTCCAGCTGAAAGAGCCGACCGGTCAGTCACCATCGTTGCGTCGGTGTCGGATAGTGCACTGGCTAGCAGCAATGGCGGCGAGCGAGTTAATTCGTCCTGCCAATAAATGGTTAATGTTCCCACCACAATCGTCGCGGTGTTTGCAAGGTCTGGAAAGCCAACACCGCTCAGTTCCACAGTCCCGTCAAGGCGTTGTGACAACCCAAGAGCAAAACTGGGAGCCGCTGACACTGCGAGATCCACTGTACGGATACCAGCTCCGCCGATTACCCATCTGGTCAGCGGTGAAATCTCGCTGGGACACTCAGCGCCCGCAGCATTCGCGGACCGTCCAAGAATCTGCACCACGGTTCCTTCCCGGTTCGGAACCTCAAATTGGAAATGGCTACCTTTGCCGGACGCGCCACTTTGAAATCCCGCTTGTGAGACAACGAACACGCTGGTCGCATCGGGCTCCGCATCCCAGACAGAGATCAGTGTGAGAAGCGTAGAGGTATTACTCGCGACCATTCTTTCCTGGCCAGCACCCTTACCTCGCAGGATGCGCACCACCAGACTGGCATACGCGTTATTGCGCATCCGCAATATATTGTTCCCCACGGTTAACGGAGAGTGTAAAGTTGCGTTCACCTCACCTTCAGTTTCCAGGCGCCAGTATAGGTTACTGTGATGAAAATTGGGGTCCGGAGGTAGCTCGGGAAGTACCGGCAATCCCGTGTCGGTAAACTTACTTGACAACGCTACTAAGGTAGCAATGCGGTTTAGTTGAACGGGAGACACCCCGCGGTAAACGTGGAAGGCAACAGTCTCCGCGGAAAAGCTCAGGTTTTTCAGGGTCACCGCGAAACCGGCTCCACCCGAGGGCAACTGCGCCCTCATTACAAAAGACAACAGTCCTTCGTTCCCGTTCACATCAATGCCGCTTACAGAGTAATACAAGTTTTGCGATGGGGAAAGCGCCCCAGCTTGTGACGTCAGGTCCGGCGTGAGACCAACGATCGGGATAGTCGGTGCGAGCTCAGCCACCGCTGGCGGTGTTGCTAAATCCACATCTAATAACACGGTAGCCGTTCCATCTTGAGCGGTCGTCGAGCTTTCCGAAACCTTGAAAACCAAAATTTGATCCTGGTCGGGAATAAGTCCAGAGAGAGGTCTCGGTATCCCAGACGTAGCGCTAGGCAACCGTCTTCCCGTCCCAAAATTGTCCAGTATGATGTCGGAATACCAACCGTCGTCGTGAACTTGAGCAGTGATCCCTACCGTACGGAAGTTCTGTCCCGGTGCAATCTTAACCACTCGCAGCGGCTGTCTTTCGAAACCTTCCCTCAGGTAGGTGAGCGTAATGATATCACCTGGAGTGATGCCAAGAGCTTTGACACTAGTTTGAAATTCCACCTGCCGATTCCCTTGTATCGACTTACTGAGTAGAAATTGAAGAGTGCGCGCCGCCTGATGATAGTTGGGGAGGCCAAGCACGGGTGGCGTACTATTAATCTCCTGTCCCGCTTTCGCTACGTCATCAGCGTCAGACAAGGAGTAGCTGTCCTGTTGAAACTCATTGAAACTATCTTGAAATTCTACAGCAAGTCTGTTTGGAGTGTCGGAAGCCCCTCGGCTGCTTAGACGCAACGTGGAACTTCCGTCGGAATTCCGTAGAATTCCGGAAGTAGCCCCCGTCCCATCGCCAAATTCGTAAGCCGGCCAGCCCCCATTTAACTGGGCAACTGAATTGGAAAGCGCCGACTTTACGGGTTGCTGGGCGGCGACCGTGTTTTCAATTCGAAGCTGAAGCAACCCTTGGCTACCAAAAGTAAGAAATAAACGAGACGCATTGCGTATGCCCCG
>Ga0123338_10003597_pt1 | contig 13859 bp, 14 predicted proteins | sample grotaG_FD_89793 | JGI IMG/M metagenome (GOLD analysis project Ga0123338, IMG submission 89793) | Glacier valley bacterial and archeal communities from Borup Fiord, Nunavut, Canada, to study Microbial Dark Matter (Phase II) -... | ecosystem: Environmental > Aquatic > Freshwater > Ice > Glacier ... | reverse complement strand
GAATCTGATCAATATAAAACTTTAGATTCCGACCAAATCGTTTTGCAAAATAATGCCTTCGTGAAAACTACAGATTCCTACGCTCATGTAATCTTCGTGGATAATTCATTAATGTCCATCGACGTGAATTCTGAAGTACAAATCACGGTAAAAGATTTCGGAACAACTATAGATCAGATTTTGGGAAATACATGGCATCGTGTAGAAAAGCTAGCTCCTGGTAAAGAATATACCGTTACGACTCCCACATCTCTAGCTGCAGTCCGCGGTACAAAATTTGGAATCGACGCCGGTAAAACAGGTTCTTCAACATTTGTAATCGAAGGTGCTGTAGATGTTGGTCAAATAGAAATCGTGAATGGTCAAAAGGAATGGAAAAATAGACAATCAGTGATTGCTGGAAAATCAGCCAATATTCCAGATTTTAAACGTATTCAAAAAATTGATGTTGCCAACATTTCTCCAGAACAAAGTACGTCAAATTGGTACATTCGGAATAAACAATTGGATAAAGATTATGATAATAAAGGAGATTTGAAGAATGCAATAAAAAAAATTCGTGATAACAAAAATTTTAATACTAAGCAGCATAAACAATTATCCAATCTGATAAGCCATTCCGATGGCGATAATTATGCCGATCCTAAGATATGTGAAAACTACACCTCGACATCTTACCAAGAATACATGTTATCCATCGATCAAATCGCTGCGTCAGGCAATGATGCCGCCATTGTCCAAAAAAATAGAGATTACATAAATGCGATCTTCGACGCATGCAAAGACGGGATCTTAACTATCGAAGAGATACAAACAATAAACAGTATTTTATCGGAGTAAACAATTCGTTTCTACTTTCTAGTCCAAGCCCTTCTGTCATCCTGAGTATGAGCGAAGGATCTCTTTATTCTTAATTCCGGAAATATTATCCACCACTTGTTCTGAACAGATCCTTCGGAATAGAGTGATTGACTAGTAGTTTAATTCATTATTATTTTGGAACTTGTTAAGATTTATTCGAAGGAATAAAGGAATCCTGATTAATCGTGTCTCCGGATTAGTAGTTCAGCTTCTGCATTGTCTAAATGCAGTAATTTAATAGCCATATTTATAGCGCAATTGCGTTAGCACTATTTTTCAGTATTCTTGAACTTTTGTATTTAGTCCCGTTAGGGAGTTACTCTTTCAAGAGAAAAGTAACTAAAGGAAATACTATCTAATAAGATTTAATTTAGCCGAAGGCAAAGAGACATGAACATTAAGCACAAGAAGGAAAAGAGCTAGGGGGCTCGCATTCGCGAGAGATTACTACGTCGTTTACAACTCCTCGCAATGACAACAAAATAAGATTATGTAATTAAAACAAAAATTATTTCCTACTCAAAATAGCCAACAATTCATCCGAAGTGTAAACTTTTTCCAAAATCATATGAACATCAATAAGATCGTCCATATTTATCGGCTGATTGCCTAGTTTTCCGAGCTCATCATCACGCAAATCGGACGCATATTGCTGCATAGTAAATCCAGCAGAATTATAACTAAATGTGATGAAATGACTGTTTTTACAACTAGAACAGTTGATGTGGAGAACTACGATTTCATCAGTACGACGAATAACTTTAATATTTTCTGGAGATCTTTTTGTCCCACAAATATTACAAAAATTTCCCCATTGCGTCAGTACTGCTTGAATTATATTATTATCTTCAAACTGGTTGATGATTGGCATTTATTCTTTCTCCTTGTTTTTTCTTGCAATTATTCTATCAAGAAAAATAAAAATTAGCAAAACTATCAAGATACTGCCAAAAAATACCGACGTCAATTCTAATCCGGATAAAATCATAGCTATTACACCAGCAAAAAGTGTGGCCACATACTCGAGAAAAGCGACTCTTCTCTTTCCATAACCGAGTGCGAGCAAACGATGATGCAGATGCGTAGTATCGGAAATATTTAGTATGGAAAATAGTTGTTTCAATGATCGTGGTTTAACTCTGCGGATACGTCCAAGTAATACCCATGCAAAATCTAAAAGTGGAATTAAAATAATCATAGCAGCAATAGATAACTTTACCTGAACTAAAATAGATAAAACAGCAATCAGGAAACCAGATATTTGTCCACCATAGCTATTAAAAATTTTTGCAGGATAAAAATTGTACCTTAATAATCCTAGATTACTACCTAACAATAAAGCTGAAATAACGCCCGTAACGAGATTTACTTCACGAATGCTTACTAACAAAATTATCAACGATGCGATCGCAATATTTCCATTTAAAACTCCATCCACGCCATCATTCCAGTTAATAGCGTTGATTACTATCATCATCCAGAAAAAAGAAACCACTACACTAAGCAAATTGTATGTAACTATTTCTCCAAACATCTGGATTACGACGCGCCCACGATCAAAGTTTAAAAACGAGCCCGTAAAGGGATTATTAGCCTCAGAAATATTTATTCCAGAAAAAATTACTGCAAAACAACAAAATGATAAAACAGCAAATTGTACAGTTCCTGGCAGATTATATTTATCGTCCAGTACTCCGAAAATAAATAAAATGACAAGACATAAAAATATTACAGCTATCTGAAAATCAATATGAAAGAAGAATGGGGCTAAAAATAAGATCGGTAAAACAACAGGTACAAAACCAAGTTTTGGAATTATACCATCATGAATATGGGTAGAAAATCCTCGCTCTGATTCATCACGCAAATGTTTTGGCTTAGCTACAGCACCGATTCTCTTTGCAATATCCATAATTAATGGCGTCGCAAACAGAGTAAAGGTTAATGATAAAAATATTATCGGCAAAAATGCTATGTATTTATCTAGACTTTCAAACATTTATAATTTTTAAATACTTGCAGATTATATCCTATGATTGTATTTTTTACAGTCCTAAATTACTCCCTTGTTTTCGTAAATATTACCAACTACTTGTTCTGAACCGATACTTCGGAACAGAGAGATTGACCAGTATTATAAATAACTTATTCGTTTAGAACTTGTTATCCTTGACTTGAATGAAAAAACGACACTCGATGAATCGCGTCCCAGGTAAGGAATAGCGATTTTTCGAGTGCTTTGAACTTTTGCATTTAGTCACATCAGAGAGTTACTCTTTATTTTAAGAGAAAAGTAACGAAATAAATACAACTTAGTAAAACAGAATTTAGCCGAAGGCGCAGAAAGACAAGAACATTTATCACAGTCAGGGAAAGATCTCCCGTCTCCACGAGGATGACAACTAGAGAAAAAAGACAGGGGCTCGCATACGCGAGAGATTGCGATGCTAACGTTCGCAATGACACTTTCCAACACTGCACCTCTGTGATTAATAATACAAATTTTTAATTAACTTTAATCTTCTCCCAAACTATCCCAAAAATGTCCCTTTTTCTCTTTCTCATTTTCTAGAATATTATTGTGTGAAAGATTCTGAACTAGACCTACAGCTATCAATGCAATCCAAATAAAACTGCCTCCATAGCTCATAAACGGAAGTGAAATACCTGTCGTTGGCAAAAACCCATTATTCATAGATATATTTATAAATATTTGCAACAAAAACATAGTCCCGATACCGAGAATAACCACTCTAGAAAAATCACTATTTTGTTTAGTCGAAATGCGAAATATTTCTGATACAAAAAGTAGAAATGCCACAAGAAGTAAAACCGTGCCTACAAATCCATACTGCTCCGCAAAAGCAGCGTATATAAAGTCATTTTGAAATTCTGGCAATCGATCTTGTTGTACCTGTATACCTTGTGAAAATCCTCGACCGAATAATTCTCCGGAACCAATCGCTATTTTCGCTTGGATTTGCTGAAAACATTTTCCAATCGGATCTCTTTCTGGATAAAGCCAACACTCTACTCTGTCTCTTTGATAATGACCTAAAAAATTCACCGTCTCCACTCGTTGAAGCAGAAACATCATTGAAGTGAATAAAATAAATAAAACTATAATCACAACTTTTGAAATTTTTTGGAATAATGTGAGCGTAAGAATTGTAATAATAGAAAGCGGAATCAGAATCTTTGCAATTAAATTTAAATCTTTAAAAATTATCCAGAATAGAATAATAATGAAAGGCACTAGAATGAAAACAAGCACTTTCATTTTTTGCTTTGCAGCAAAGTAAATCATAAAAACCATTGTGAGAAATATGATTATCGTGGTTCCAAGTGCTGGTTGAAGCAAAATCAATATAAGTATCGGCGCGAGAAACATCATGTAAGGAAAAACCGAATATTTATATATTTTTGTAAATATTTTTTTCTTATCATAAATTTTGTGTGATTGCGTGAGGATAAATGAGCCGACTAGAATAAAAATAATTTTAGCTAAATCTGCTGGCTGTAGATTGATACTACCTGCAAATGGAAGAGGCAGGACAAACCAACGCGAAGCACCATTCACACTTTTTGTGAAAATTAAGACTGAAATTAATAAAATTACTAGAGATAAATATAAAAATATTTGGAAATATTTGGACTTTAGAAAATTTAAATTTAAAAAAGAAATAATAAAATAAAAAATCAGTCCTGAACCGACAAAGACGGATTGTTTTATGAATAAAACTTCTTTATCTGTGCCACGAGTCGAAGAAAAAAGCGTAATTAATCCCACCATAAGAAGAGCGATTAATAGTCCAGACAAGTAGACATCATGTTTGGAAAAAAATTTCTTAAACATATTTTAAAAATGATGACGTATTCTATCAGATTAAATATCGTTGTCTTCTTCGACAGCTTCCACTACTAATCTTTGCTGACCTTGCCCAGGAGGAATGCATGTCATGAGACTAACTGTTTTTTTATCCGTACTTTGGATAACAGAAATATCATCAGTCTCAACAGCCTTTAATTTTGTCACCATATATTTGTACGAGACATCTTTATATTTGATAGTAAATTCATCGCCTAAATTCAAAGAATCAAGATTATTAAATATATTTGTGTATGGATGACCGTTTAAAATCCCACTTCCGCTGTGACCATAGATAAATGTTTTACCGTCATGACCTGGAAGAGAAGTTCCCTTAAAATGGGCAACGCCCGTGTACAGAAACTGGCTATAATCCCTTTCTGATCCGCTATTAGTATTAATATTAATTGGAACATTTTTTAAATTAATCTTAGGAATATTTAAATACATTTTACCTGATTCTGATGCAAGTGCCGGATCGACACTCTGAGTTTTAATTTCTTTATCTATATCCGCGATACTTTGCTCAACATTTGTATTGTAATCCGTAGATATTGAGTTAGCGTTTGTAGTAATAGTTTTAGCCGAAACTACATCCAAAGGTGAAATTAATTCTTTAGAATAACTATCCACATTTATCGCACGAGATAATGAATATCGGATATATGGATACGCCGCATATCCAAGAATGCTAATGCCCGTGATAAATAAAATTATCGGCACCACAAAGGGTCTCGATCTGCGAGGTGAAATAATCCGTGGTTTTGATTTTTTGTAAACAAGTAGAGCCATATCTCAATATAGAAGACTCTGTAAAATAATTCAATATTTATTATGACTTTGTGACGAAAGAATCTGTCATTTCAAATGTTGTGAGAAATCTCTAACTTAAATCAACTCCGATAAGATTTTTTATTTTAGCTCGAAATAACATATGGAGAATACTTCGCAAAAAAAATATTTGATGTATAATGCTTGTTACGACCTGATAAAATAAGAGATTGTTTTATCAGATGCGACAAGATTCTATCGTAATCTTAAAAAATCAAACTTATGCAGCCGAATAATCGCTCTATAGGTAACAAATTCGAATCTATTGCGAATAAATTTTTAGAGAATAAAGGATATAAAATTATTGATACTAATTTTTATTCCAGCAGATATGGAGAAATCGATATTATCACTGAGTATGAAAATAAAATAATTTTTGTCGAAGTAAAAGGTAGAAAAAATCTAAAGTATGGAACTGGTGACACATCGATTACCAGAACTAAAAAAATAAAATTAATAAAAAGTTGTCAGCTCTGGTTTTTAAAAAATAGTTTTGACAAAAAAATTGCAGAGAAGGATTGGCAAATCGATGTGATAGTGATCACTGAAGAAATTAATCAAGAAAAAATAAAATATAAAGTCAAACATTATAAAAACTGTATAACTTTTAACGATCTAAAATGACAATAAACAAATTCATCTCATCCAAAGTACGAATAAAAATAATCAAGCAATATATTTTTAATCCAAAAGCTAATTATCACATTAGAGAATTAGTCCGAATATTGAAAGATGAGGTCAATGCTGTCCGACGAGAACTGATTAATCTAGAAAAATCCGGATTTCTAAAATCACAACGAGAGTCAAATAGAATATGTTACACGCTAAATTTAAATTATTACGCTCTCGGAGATTTTAAATCTATCTGGCATAAAGAGTTTGGTCTAGGTGCTCAAATTTTAAAAAATAAGAAGCAGCTGGGCGAGATTACTTTCGCGTTTCTGACTTACACTTTTATCAATCTAGCAGAGTCAAACGAGAATGATCTAGATCTGATAATAGTTGGTGAACCAGACGAAAGAATACTGTCTGTGATTGTAAAAAACGCCGAAGATGAACTAAAACGAGATATTTTTTATACCGTTTTATCAGATAAAGAATGGACTAATCGCGTGAAGCGAAAAGACCCACAAGTAATGTCTGCGATTCTACTTCCACACGTGGTAGTAATTGGGGATGCCACGAAGATCACGGAGTAAAGATTTCGCATGGTCATTGCGAGGTGACGAAGCAATCTTTCACTGAATCAATAGAGAATACTGTAATCAATAATTATCCTATATTGATTACTACAAAGGATTGCTTCGTCACCTCGCAATGACCACAAAACAAACCTCAACCCGTAACTCGAAACCACCCCGGATCCCCATAAACTTTGCTTTTCGTCTGATAAATGTTAAAATCCAGGTGCTAATTTTTAGAATTTTACAATGAAAGTAACAAAAAGAACCGTTTTCGGAAAAAAGTTAAAAGCTTCTAGAAAGCTTGGGATGATGCCCGCAGTTATTTATGACAAAGATACGAATATATCAGTTGAAATGCCGCTCACAGACTTTGAAAAGGCGTATTTGGAGAAAGGTCATACCGGCGTCGTTAAAGTCGAAGTTGAGGGAAAAGAGCATAATATCCTGATCGATCACGTGCACAATCATCCAGTCACACGGTTACCAATCCACGCTACTCTGCGTGAAGTTAATTTGAAAGAAGAAATCAATGCTGTAGTTCCGTTACATATAATCAATGAAGAATTGTGTATGGGCGTGAAAGACGATGGCGGTATTTTGGTACAAAATATATCTGAAGTCGAAGTATTAGCTCTACCAAATGATATTCCTTCTCATATTGATGTAGATGTAGAGAATTTGCGACTAGAAGGTGAAGGTATCAAATTAGAAGATTTGAAATTACCAGCTAAAGTTAAATTTGCTACCGAGGATGAAAATCTACTTTCTCAAGTTGTCGTATTGATTACGCAGAAAGCAGCCGAAGAACCAGAGCCAGAAGTGAACGCTGAGCCTGAAGCATTCGTCCCAGCTGAAGCAACAAAGGAAAAGAAGAAAGACGAGGGTGAAACCGAATCTGCGGAAGAAAAATAAGAAGCTATCTCCTTTTTGGAAAGGAGACGCAAGAGGATTTTTCTTGTCTCTTTTCCCGTAGCTATTCTATAAAAATCCCCCGTGAAAACGGGGATTTTAGCTTTATAACTATTACATAATTTGAAATATCTTGGTGTTAATGTCAGAATAATAAAAATTAATCAAATTCATTTTTATTATGAAATTCAGAAAAATAGATCTATTTTATATCTTCCTATTTCTTGTTGGAATCGGCTCATATCTTTTAGCCATTTTTGAACCTACTACTCAAGACTTTTACGACATCAAAATTATAGAAACAATAATTGCAGGAATTTCAATAGCAATACTTATAATAGCGATCATTACAAATAATATTCTAGCCTTCCTAAGAAAAAGTAAGTCTTGAATCATTACAATTTTTCCAACCATCAACCCGTAATTCGAAACCCTTAACATTCTTCATTTTTTCAAATAAGGAATAATACTTTTTCGCATCATAATATGATCAATTTTCCAATAGTTCCCTTCTCTTTCGCCTGGAATACCAGAATTTTTTAATAATTCAAGTAATTTATCAGACTCCGAAAATATTGTAGTCGTTGCTTCTTTTAAATCTTGAAGTATCAAAAAAGTATTCTCTACTCCTGGATAAACTTTAGCCATCAATTCCTTAATATTCTTCTGTTTTATAACATCCATAGGATTAAACATTTCTAACTGAATACTTCCTGCTCGACCTATTTTTGGAAAAGAGAATTCACCAGCATCAGAAATCATAACTTCCTCTAAATTTTCCAAAGTATATTTAGTTTTATAGACAAACATTTTATTGAATAATTCTACGTTTTCAACTTGTTTTTAACCAATCTTTCATACAAAAATCTCGAAATGTTGTCACAGCAGCTTTAAAATTCATGGCATTCGAATAAATCGCGCAAAGTAGTAACTGGGCAAGTTGAGGATTTAATTTAACTTTTTCAAAATAAAAAAACTCGGCGATCTATGATCAATAACCTCTACAACTTTTTGTAGATTAATAACTGGACGCAGACCTTCTTTTCTAGACATATCGACAATAATAAATTCATCATGTGCATCACCATCATCTATCAATCCATATTTTAGACCAAGATTTTAAGAACGAATTTAGCTTCAATATGAGTATCTTTTGCGAATTTAGCGAGATATTTGTTTTCAGAATTAGTCTGAGAAAGAAAATCCGCATGGGCCATTGCACAGGCTACGCTATCAATATCTGGATATAGTATTTGCTGTAATCTGTATATTCTTCATTGCTGTCATATTTTAATTATTTTATTATAAATTTTTATAATTTTTACATTTTCCCTATTGATATTTTTAGCAATCTATCATAAACTCTGCTAAAGCAATCCGTTCATTTTTTCAAGTGTCGGTGCTGTCAAACTTTTAAACTTTTTACTTTTTAAAATAAATCTTATGGGACGAATTATCGGTATCGATTTAGGTACAACCAACAGCGCAATGGCTTATATGTCTGCTACAGGACCACAAATCATTGCAAATCGTGAAGGTAACAACACTACACCATCTGTCATCGCACAGCTTCCAGATGGTGGTCGAGCAGTAGGTGCTAGTGCAAAAAATCAGGCTGTGATGAATCCAACACAAACATTTTTTTCTATAAAAAGATTTATCGGTCGTAATTTTGATGATGTTGAAGTACAACGTGATATCAAATTAGTCCCTTATGAAGTACGAAAGTCCAAAACTGGTGGTATTGAAGTAAAATTCAGTGATGGTGAAGATGGTTGGATGGCTCCAGAAGCAATATCTGCAATGGTGTTAGCTAAACTGAAGTCAGATGCTGAGGCTTATCTTGGTGAAAAAGTAGATAAAGCTGTTATCACAGTTCCAGCATATTTTGATGATAGCCAACGTCAAGCTACGAAAAACGCCGGTAAAATCGCCGGACTCGAAGTAGAAAGGATTATTAACGAGCCAACAGCAGCATCTCTAGCATATGGATTGGATAAGAAAAAAGATGAAACTATCGCTGTTTACGATCTTGGTGGTGGCACATTTGATATTACGATTTTAGATATCGGAGACGGGGTTTTTGAGGTTTTAGCTACAAATGGTGACACGCATCTGGGTGGTGACGACTTTGACCAAGTTTTGATAAATTATCTTGCCGATGAATTTAAAAAGACAAATGGAATCGATCTTCGTGATGACACTTCTGCTTTGCAAAGATTAAAAGAAGCTGGTGAAAAAGCTAAAATTGAGCTTTCATCGGTTTCTCAGACGCTTATAAATTTGCCGTATATTACAGCCGATGCCAACGGTCCAAAACATTTAAACATGAATTTGACCCGAGCTAAATTGGAAGAATTAGTGGATCCTTTAATAAAACAAACTATTGAGCCTGTAAAAAAAGCTCTTTCCGACGCCGGTAAAACAGTTTCACAGATTAATGAAGTCGTAATGGTAGGTGGTATGACACGTATGCCAAAAGTTTTGCAGACTGTGAAAGATTTTTTTGGCAAAGAACCCAATTTGACTGTAAATCCTGATGAAGTCGTAGCTCTTGGTGCAGCAGTACAAGGTGGCGTGATTACCGGAGATGTCCATGACATTACTCTACTCGACGTAATTCCATTATCAATTGGGTTGGAAACAGAAGGGAAGATTTTGACAAAAATGATTGAAAAAAATACGACTATTCCAGCAGCAAAATCTCAAATATTCACTACAGCAGCGGATAATCAACCAGCGGTAGATATCCGAATTGCTCAAGGTGAACGTCCAATGTTTGATGACAATAAAATTCTTGGAACATTTACTCTGGAAGGAATTGATCCCGCACCACGAGGCGCATCACAGATAGAAGTAACATTTGATATTGATGCTAACGGAATATTGAAAGTGACAGCAAAAGATAAGAAAAATGGTAAAGAAAAAGATATTACTATCCAGGCGTCTAGTAATCTGAGCGACGAAGAAGTAGAAAAACTAATCAAAGATGCAGAGATACATGCTGCAGAAGATGAAGCTAAAAAAACAATGGTGGAAGCTAAAAATGATGCAGAGCAAGAAGTTTTTGCTACAAAAAAGATAATTGAAGAACATGATAAATTACTAAGTGATGAAGACAAAAAAACATTAATTGAGTTGAGTGCCGCAACTGAGGAATTAGTCAAAAATCCTGCAGCTTTACTCGATGACGTACGTACCAAAGCTCAAGAATTAAAGAATAAAAATCTCGAAATGTTACAAAAGGCAAACGAAGCAAAGAAAGAAAGCGCTCCTGCTGCAGAACCAACATCTACAGAAGAAACTACATCCGAACCAGAAAGTACCACACCTGATTCTACTGAGTAATTATCGCTATGAAACCTAGGCAATTTGTACTGCCCATTATAATTTTGCTGATAGTGACGAGCGTCGCGTATGTGATTATTTTTTCTCCTGGCAAAAATACTGCTAAATTAGAAGAAAAAGTAGAGGGTGCATCAGATGTTCGTCAAGCTACTACAACAGTCACGACGATACCAATTGAAAAAAATGTTACAGCAACGCCAAAAGTACACACGACTCAAAAACCAATTTCAACTTCTATAGGAGTAAATCCAGAGTCTAACAGTCCATATTTTTTATTAAATTCTCTGGCCTCTTGGTCATCTCCAGTATCCGCAGAGATATCTTGGAGAGATTGCGAGAATCAAGGAAGTTTAGTCTTAGCTTCCGCATCATTTGCCACAAACAGCGACAAAAGCTCATTTTCTGATAATATTTCACAAAAATTAGTTAATTCCGGCTGGATTGCTGACACATGCAACACCGGATTTTTTGATAGCATCTACCATGCAGCATACTCTAAAAATGGAAAAAAATTAACCGTGATTTCGCAATCTGACTCGAATATAGCCGAAATCTCAGCCAGTAAAGTAATCTACACCGTCGTTTACGAAATTTAAATCAAATCAATCGGTAATCTTTTTTTGATAAAATCCAAATCTATAGACTTTATCATTGCCATTAGACGTTTATTTTTAACAAAAGGCTTCAAAAGCGTAGGAAGCTGCGTCACCTTTTTGTATGGAATAATGAAAATAATTGGAGCCCAAAAATCTCTTTCATAATAATCTGATAAGGCTAACGTTGATTTTATCAGTATGGGTGAGGATATTTTATCTTGAATGCTACCGGAAATTAGATCGGCTCCCATCGATACCATTTCTAAAATAAACTTATTCAGCCCCTTACGTTTATATAGTTTGAAAGTATCAGTAAAATTTACTCCAGGGACATCAGCATCGCCGGAAGATAAAGTTAGCTCAATTTTTTGAGAAAGTTTAGAACAAAATTCATCGGAAATTTTTTCATCAACGAAAATATGCTGAATTCTAGATTGGTTAAATTTTTCAAATGAAAAAATATTTTGTGAGATTATTCCGCTACTCATCTCGATATCACTATCTTCGCCAATAACCATAACCGTATCTTTTTCAGATAAATCTACTAAATTAGAAATTTTTATATCCAATTGACCACTGAAATACTTAATGATTTTTGAAAAAGAATATTTTAGCAATATTTCGTCCAAAGTTTCATTCGATATAGATACAATCGCTACAAAGTTAGGCTCAATTTTTTGCATTAGTTCTAGTGAAATAAACTGCATTGTAACAGCGGTTTTCGTTGATGGCTTAAAAATATATTTTTTGTACAAACCTACGTTTTCACATAGATTCTTAGTGAATTGAAATATCGGCATGGCAACAGATCCCAAAACAAAAATTGTATCTGAACCAGGAGATGCATTTTCCTGACTATAGGTTTCAAAGTAATCCATAATAAATTCGACGGATCTTTTAATTTCATCCTTACATTGCCAGGCCGGCTTGCCGAATTCATGAGACATCAAATTGATAAGTTCTTTTTCGCTAGTAATAAGAATATTTTTTAAAGATTCTAAAATTGAACCTGGAATAAAGCTTTCCGTATGAGCATCGATAACCCTCGAAAATCCATCAAAAGATAAAAATTCCACATCTCCGATTTTTTTCCCATCCACTTTAGACAAAATAGACGAACCTTTCATATCCATTTTCTCCTTGTTTTAGCAATAATTTTAAAATTATATGAAACTTTTACCGTGTAATTATAGCATATTGCCGTCTTCAACCCTTAAATACCCTTACGGATTGAAACAAAACTTCAGTGTGTGTTAAAATTAAAAATAATTAAAACTTTTAGATATTGAAACCAAGAAGACCAGTTTTTGACCCGTTAGCTCAAAAGTATAAAAGAAATGAAGCTATTATCGCTTCTGAAGTACGTTTAGTCGATACCGATGGTGAGCCACTAGGAATAGTACCTCTCGCAGAAGCATTAAAAAAAGCTCAAGAAGCAGAGTTAGATTTGGTTGAAGTAGCACCAACAGCAAAACCTCCCGTATGCAAAATAACTTCATGGTCAAAGTTTAAATATGATCAATCCAAGAAGAATAAAGGCTCTGCAACCAAGTCAAAGATTAAAGAAATCCGAATGGGAGCTTTAATCGGTGATCACGATCGTTTACAAAAGTCAAAGAGAATCAAGGAGTTTTTAAACGACAAGCACATGGTAAAAGTCACTGTTCGTACTCCTAGCCGAATACGTCGTGAAAGAAGCGCAGACGTGATGAATAAAGTCATCGACGATGTCTATGAATATGGCGAAGTAGATGGTGGCGTCAAGATGGAGGGAGCTCAAGTGATTGTCACCGTAAAGCCTTTGAAAGTAAAAAGGCAACGTCCTGAAGTCGAAGACACCACTTTAACCGCGTAAACTAGTGCATTTTCCCAAATATTTGGTATAATCTCACCGTTACATTCACAAATTTATGAAAACACGTACTAGAAAAGCATTAATAAAAAGATTCGATGTCACCGGCACTGGAAAACTCAAACATAATGCTCCAAATTGGAATCACTTGCGTATGAAGAAAAGTACCAAAGTGCATCAACGAAAAGCACGATCTAGAGTTTTACAAAGCGCAAGACAAACAAGACAAATTAAATCCGGAATGGGACTTTAAATTTGAGTGGTAATTTAATTTTTATAGTGAAAACATGGCAAGAGTTAAGCGAGGAACAACAAAAAGACAAGCACATAAGAAAGTCCTGAAATTAGTCAAAGGATATCGAATGAAGCGAAGCAAAGTAATGAGCGTGGCTTACGAAGCTATGCACCAT
>Ga0123338_10003590_pt1 | contig 13887 bp, 12 predicted proteins | sample grotaG_FD_89793 | JGI IMG/M metagenome (GOLD analysis project Ga0123338, IMG submission 89793) | Glacier valley bacterial and archeal communities from Borup Fiord, Nunavut, Canada, to study Microbial Dark Matter (Phase II) -... | ecosystem: Environmental > Aquatic > Freshwater > Ice > Glacier ... | reverse complement strand
TGAACGGCAGTTTTTCGCCGCGGGCGACGGCGATTTGCAGATGGACGAGATCGAGCTGGGTGATCATCTCGGTGACCGGATGCTCGACTTGAAGACGGGTGTTCATCTCCAGAAAGTAGAACGTCCCATCAGAGGCGAGCAGGAACTCGCAGGTGCCAGCACCGACGTAGTTGACGGCAGCGGCGGCACGCACCGCGACCTCACCCATGGCCTTGCGCAGCTCGGGCGTGACGGCCGGCGACGGGGCTTCTTCGATGACTTTCTGGTGGCGGCGCTGGATGGAGCAGTCGCGCTCGAAGAGATAGACGACGTTGCCGTGGGTGTCGCCGAAGACCTGGATCTCGACATGGCGCGGCTTGATGACGGCTTTCTCTAGATACACCGCGTCGTCGCCGAATGCCGCTTTGGCCTCGCGCTGGGCCCCCGCATAGGCAGCGACGAATTTGGCCGGATCCTCGACGAGGCGCATGCCTTTGCCGCCACCGCCGGCCGAGGCTTTCAACATGACCGGAAAGCCGATCTTCTGAGCGCTCTCGAGCGCCGCTTCCGCCGACGGAAAGCCACGGCCTGCCGGGCCGTTGTCGCCGGGGACGACCGGCACGCCGGCAGCGGTCATCTTTTGGCGGGCGCGGGTCTTGTCACCCATGGCGTCGATGGCGTCGGCTGGCGGGCCGATGAAGATGAGCCCGGCGGCCTCGACGGCGCGGGCAAAGTCGGCTTTTTCGGAGAGAAAGCCGTAGCCGGGGTGAATGGCATCGGCACCGGCCTGCTTGGCGGCGGCGATGACCTTGCCAGCGTCGAGATAGCTCTCGCGGGCGGGCGCGGCGCCGATGGGATAGGCCTCATCGGCGGTGCGGACATGCAAGGCGCCGCGATCGACGTCGGAGTACACAGCGACGGACTTGATGCCCATCTCTTTGCAGGCACGCATGACACGCACCGCGATCTCACCGCGGTTGGCAACGAGGATCTTGTTAATCGTCTTGGTCGACATGGCCGCGGATGCTAGCGGCCGACACGCTCGGGCGCAACGGGGACGCCGCCTTTGCGCAGATCGGAGACGGCTTCCAGATGGTCGGGAAAGATGGCGATGGCTTGTTCCACGCCGCGTTCCACGAGGGCGGCGAGGTGGTGGCCGCGGTGGGCGAGCTGGGTCCGGATGACGTCGGAGAATTTGGTCTCGAGGAAGAGCTTGTCGGGCATCCACTGGGCATGCAGGCGTGGCGCGGCGACGGCATCGGCCAGCGGGAGCTGGTGGTCGACGAAGTTGACGATGGTCTGCACCGTCGAGGTGACGATGAGCGGGCCGCCCGAGGCGCCGGCGCACAGGATGGGTTTGCCGTCGAGGGTAATGACCATCGGCGTCATGCTGGAGAGCGGGCGCTTGCCGGCGGCGATGGCGTTGGCCTGGCTACCGACGAGGCCGAAAGCGTTGGGCGCGGCGGGCAGGATGCTGAAGTCGTCCATCTGGTTGTTCATGACCGTGCCCGCAGCGACGAAGCCGGCGCCGAACAAGAGATTCACGGTGCTGGTGAGCGCGGCGACGTTGCCCTCGGCGTCGACGACGCACAGATGGCTGGTGCCGCCGTCGCGTGGGGCGGCGGCGGGTGCGTGCAGCTTGCCGCCATAGCTGGCGGGATGGCCAGTCTTGCCGTCGATGTGGCTGGCGAGGTTCTTGGCGTACTCGGGCGCGACCATGGTCGCGGTCGGCACGTCGACGAAGGCGGGGTCGCCGAGGAGCCGGGCCCGGTCGGCAAAGGCGTGCTTGAGGGCCTCGGCGAGCCGGTGGGTGCTGAGCTCGTCGTCGCTGCTGACAACGGCTGGAAACGTATCGAGGATCTGGAGGCTCTCGATGGTGGTGAGACCGCCGGCGGGTGGCGGCGCGGCCCAGAGCTGGCGGCCACGGAACGCACCGACGAGCGGCTCGCGCCAAACGGGCTTGTACGCCGCCAGATCGTCAAAGGTCAGCGCGCCGCCACGACGACGCACGCCGTCGACGAGGACATGCGCCAACAGGCCCTTGTACATCTCGTCGCCACCGAGCTTGGCCAGCCTGTCGAGGCTCAGCGCCAGGTCAGGACGGGTGAGATGGTCGCCATCAGCTACTTGTAGAAGGGGCAGCAGCAGATCTCCTGCAGGCGGCTGCAGCTTGGTCCGAGCGCGTGCTGCGCCCTCGACGTGGGCGCGATTGGCCAAAAAGCCGTCGCGGGCGAGCTTGAGCGCCGGCTGGACGACGGCGTACCAGGAGAGCTTGCCGAAGCGGGCATGGGCGGCGGCGAGACCCGCTGGCTCGCCCGGCACCGCGACGGCCCGGCCGCCGAGCTTGGAGGCGAACGGATCGGCCACCGAGCGGCCTTGGGCGTCAGTGTTGACGAACATGTTGGGGGTGGCAGCCGCGGGCGCAACCTCTCGGAAGTCAAGGACAAATGCCTTTTTCTCTTTGGCGCGCCAGACCACCAAAAAGCCGCCACCACCGAGACCGGAGCTCATGGGCGAGACCACGCCGAGAGCGAGCGCGGTGCCGACGGCGGCATCGACGGCGTCGCCGCCATGGGCCAGGATCTCGGCGCCAGCGCGGGAGGCCTCGACGGAGTCTGCCGCGACCACGCCGCGTCCAGGACCCACTTTGAGCGCGTCTGCGTACGTGGGCGTAGCCAAAACGAGGCTGGCCAGGCACAACAATCCGCGCCGAACATGTTCGTCACGTTGCATGTTGCGTTCCCATCCTGCTAAGATCGTAGGAAGTCTAGGAGTAACCGACGGTGCCGGACACGACCCGGAGAGACATGAGAACCCCGATCACCCTCAAGATCAAGTTCAAGAGCGCCAACCTCGACCAGTTCATCGAGCGGTATTCGGTGGACGTGAGTCGCGGTGGCATCTTCATCCGCACCAAAGAGCCCCTGGCGGTGGGGACGCAGCTCAAGTTCGAGTTCCAGCTTCAGGACTCGAGCTCACTCATCGCTGGCGAAGGCACGGTGGTGTGGATCAGAGAACCTGATCCCACACGCACCGGCGTCGCGCCGGGCATGGGCGTGCGCTTCGATCGCTTGGCGCAGGCCAGCCAGACGGTGCTCGAGACGATCCTGGCGGAGAAGACCAAGAAGGGCGAGTCGAATACCGAGTCGCGCTTCGAGGCCGGTCAGCGCGCCTCGGCTTCGGCGTCTGGCTCGACTTCGTCCAACGCGCCCGTCGCTGAGCACAATCAGTTTGGCGGGGGTGACTCCAAGCAGACGCCGTTGCCGCGGCCCGTTCCTGGGCTGGATACGCCGGGCGACGAGTTTGCCGAAGAGTCGACGCGCGTCATGCAGAACGACATGGTCGAGAAGCTGGCGCAGCAGACGCGGCGGGAGGCGGCGCAGGGGTTCGGCGAACCGGAGCCGACGCGGCGTGCGTCGGCCGACGAGTTGCAGCACCTGGCGCAGTCGGCCGCACCGACGCTGGGCGCGAGCATGACCAAGGCCCAAGGTGTGGGCGCAGCGCCGGTGTCCGCGGCAGCTCCAGCGCCGGAGCCAGTACGGGCGGCGCCGGTATCGTCGAGTGGCCCCGAGTTCGGCAACGATGTGTCTCTGCCGTACACCGCGGCCAACATCGGCGACGGTCGGGCGCGTCCGCAGCGCAAGAGCTCGCCGCTTTTGCCGGTCATCCTTATCGTCGGTGTGGGTGCCGCTGCTGGCGCCTATTTCATGTTCCGTGGCGGCGAGGAACCAAAGACGAAGCCGGTGGTTGCCCAGCCGACTCCTCCGGGCCCGGGTCCGGTGGTGCCGCCTGGTCCTGCTCCGGGTGTCGACACGCCGCAGCCCGTCGTCGAAGCGCCAAAGCCTCCAGTCGAAGCGCCAAAGGCCGCGACGCTGACCGCAGCAGTCAGCTCCACTCCGGCGGGCGCCAAGGTCACCGTCGACGGCAAAGCGCTGACGGCCGTGACGCCGACCGAGGCGGCCGAGCTCGAGGCGGGCAAGAGCTACGACGTGACCATGTCCCTGCGTGGCTTTGTCGACTGGAAGGGCAAGCTCAAGGCGGGCCCCAACGCCAAGGTCGAGGCCAAGCTGGTTCCGACGGAGAAGCTGGTCGAAGTGTCGTCGGTGCCAGCCGGTGCCGATGTGCTCCTCGACGGCAAGAAGGTCGGCAAGACGCCTTACACCATCAAGAAGATCGACGTCTCCAAGAGCCATGCGCTCGAGGTCAAGCGGTCGGGTTTCGTGCCGCAGTCGCGCACCATCGCTGGCATCGACGCCTTCGAGATGAAGGGCACCAAGGACGTCATGCTGGTCGCGCTCACCCTCGAGGCTGACGCCAGGAAGGTCAAGAAGAACACCACCGTGGTCGGGACCACGGGACTGCCGCCACCGCCTGGCGAAAAGCCGGTGGTGCCGGGTGAAGAGAAGAAGCCGGAAGTTGCCCCCGTGGAGAAGCCGCCCGAAGACAAGCCGTTGGCCCTTCCTCCGGAGGAGAAAAAAGCGCCACCCGAAGACAAGAAGCCGCCCGAGGAAAAGAAGACTCCTGTCGAGAAACCGGTCGAAAAGACCGAGAAGCCGGCCAAGCCCAAGGAAGACGCGCCCGCCCCCGCCGCTGCCGGCGACTCCAAGTAGCAGCCTTGCGCGTTTGCCTTCTCCTCGCCTTCGTCTTTTCCGCCTGTAAACCTACATCCTCCGCAGCCGTCGCGACGCCAGACCTGGCGCAGCCCGTCGTCGTGGTCGCACCACCACCGCCGCCACCCCGCTACGCCCGCAATCCGCAGCCGCGCATCGACGTGCACACCCACATCGAGGTCGGGGCGTTACCACGCGCCATCAAGCTGACGGGCGACGAGGGCATCGTCCACATCATCAACCTCTCGGGGGGCACGCCGGCTGGGCTTCGAGAGACGCTGGGCGAGGCCAAGGCCTTGGGCCACACCAGCGTCTTCACCAACCCCGACTTCCGCGAGATCGGTCGCGGCCCAGGCTGGGGCACGCGCATGGCGGTCAAGATCAAGCAGGGCGCGGCCATGGGCGCGATCGGCGTCAAGATCTCGAAGGGTCTCGGGCTCGGCTACGAAGACGCGCCCAACCATTTGCTCGCCGTCGACGACAAATCGCTCGATCCAGTCTTCGAAGAGGCCGGGCGCCTGGGCCTGCCCATCGCCATCCACACCGGCGATCCCAAGGCATTTTGGCAGCGGCCCGATGCCTCGAACGAGCGCTTCGACGAGCTCCGGGTGCATCCGCGCTGGAGCTTCTTTGGCTATCCGGTGTCGTGGGAGGATCTGTACGCGCAGTTCGAGCGGCGGGTGGCACGGCATCCCAAGACACGCTTCATCGGCGTGCATTTCGGCAACGATCCCGAGGATCCAGCGCGCGTCGCTGTGATGCTCGACAAGCACAAGAACCTCTACATCGACACCGCCGCGCGCGTGCCGGAGATCGGCCGCATGGATGCGCACCACGAGCCCATCAAGATGCGGGCGTTCTTCGAGCGCTATCAGGACCGCATCTTGTTCGGCACCGATCTTGGCGTCGGTGCCGAGGATCTGATGCTGGGCTCCACTGGCGAGACCCCGCCCACGCAGGCCGACGTGGTGCGTTTCTTCGACTCCACCTGGCGCTGGTTCGAAACCGAGGGACAGATCCCGTCGCCGACGCCGGTGCAGGGTCGATGGGATGTCTTTGGCATCGCCTTGCCGTCGCCGATCTTGAAGAAGGTGTACTGCACCAACGCGGTGGCCTTGCTGCACCTCGACCCGAGTCTTTGCGTCGTCAAGCCGTAGCCGGCTTGCGCTTGAAGAACGCTTCGCCCCAGGCGCGGTTGCGCCGAGGAGACTGTTCAATCGCGCCCGAGCACGAACAAGCTTGACACCCACCCCGCACCGACCATAATCGGCGCCCTGTTGCACGATTTTCCGACGTAGCTCAGTTGGCAGAGCAGGTGACTGTTAATCACCGGGTCAGAGGTTCGAATCCTCTCGTCGGAGCTAGCTTCATCAAACCCTGGGATCCCAGAGTCCATCGCCACAAGGCGGCTGTCGCACACGCAACGCGTTGAATGAAATGCGGTCTGCGTCAATCATAGGCGCATGAGCCGATTGCTTGCGATTCTGTGCGTCTCGTCACTTGGCGTTTCCGCGTCTGCTGAGCCGCTCAGCGAAAAGCAGAAGATCGAAGTCTTGATAACCACCGTCGAGAATCTCAAGGACGCTGTGTTCGTGCGCAATGGTACGGAGCACGATGCGGCCGCTGCCGGCAAGCATCTGCGCGACAAGTGGGCGCATGATCGCAAGAACATCGCCACGGCGCGCGACTTCATCGTGCGGGTTGGCAGCGGCTCGTCGATGACGGGCAGCCCTTATCTCATTCGCTTTCGCGACGGCCGCGAGGTGAAGACGGGCGATTTCTTCGTCGCTGAGCTACGACGACTCGAGCGGTGATGGCGCGCATGGGCGGTGCCTCGAGCAGGTTCTACATGCGGGGCTGGCAGGTGCCTACCACCTGGCCGAACTCGTTCTTGGAGACTGCGGCCTGACAGGTCGGTGCCGGGCAAAAGCGCGCGCAGGTCTGGCCGGCGGCAGCGGTGCAGCCGAAAGCGCCGTCGCTGAGCGTCCAGGTGCAGCCGCGATCGGTGCACTCCACCGTGTAACCCGTGCCGCTCGACGAGCCGACGTTGCAGGCCGCGACACAGACGTTGCTGCCGTCGGCGGTCTGGCCGGCGGGGCAGGCGACCGGCACGTCGCTGCACTGGCCGGTGCTGCTGGCCAAGGAGCCGTCGGTGCAGCGCGTGCGGCAGGTCCCGTCGAGACCCGCAGCCTCGCCAGCGGCGCAGGTGGCGACCATGACTTTGCTGTTGCGGCGCACGGCCAGCACCACCGCGATGCGCAGGTTGTCTTGCAAGGTCTTTTCCGAAAGGTAGGCGTAGCCGTTGTCGCCCCAGTTGGGGCCGTAGGAGTTGCGCACGATGTAGTAGGTGCCGCCGTTGATGGTGCGATAGCCGACGAGCAGCACCGCGTGACCCATGACCTGCGCGGAGCCGGAGTAATCTTTGACCACGCCGCTCTGCGTCAAGCGCGCGCAGCTTGGCGCGGCCGCGATGCAGCGCCGCTTTGACTCCGCCCACCGTCGAGTCCACCATCTCGGCGACCTCGGCCAAACGATATTGCAGGACGTCTTTGAGCAAGACCGCCGCGCGTTCCTTGGGTGGTAGCGCGCCGACCAGCGCGGCCAGCGAGGCGTCGATGGGCTCGTCGGCCTCGTCGGGCTCGACGGTCTGCGGCGCATGCTCTTCTTCGTACGGCACGGTGTCCTCCCGCTGTCGCTTTTCCTTGCGCAGTAGGTCGACGCATTTGTGATGCGCGATGCGAAAGATCCATGGAGAGCATGGGCCACACGCGCCGCTCGACCACCGTCGCTGAGCTTACCAATGCCGCGGTCTGGCTGGCGTCTGATCTGGCCAGCGGCATGACCGGCACAGTGGCCAATCTGACCGGTGGAAAGATCGTGGACTGAGATGGACCCACTGGTGATCATGGCACTGCAAGCGACGCTGAGCATGGCCATTCTGTCGCTGTTGGCGGCGCGCTATCTGGTGCCACGGCTCCGCGGCGCGCCGCGGGAATCGGCGCTGGTCCCTTTATTGGCGGTCAATGCGTTCCGCTATCTGCCGCTCATCCTGTTCGCCCCTGGGCAGGTCGATGCAGCGGTGCCGATGGCGGCGCGCTCGATCATTGCCTATGGCGATCTGGCGTCGGGACTGTTGGCGTTCGTCGCACTGGTGCTGTGCATGTTTCGACTGCGCCTAGCGGCGATCACAGCGTGGGTCTTCCTGGTCGTCGGTTTGGTCGATTCAGCCGTCGGTGGCTACACCGCAATGACTGCGCAGCTCCACCTCTATCCGCTCGGTTTCTCCTGGATGGTCGTCGCCTTCTACGTGCCGATGATCCTCGTTTCCCAGGCGGTCGTGGGCTACGTGCTCCTCGCGAGGTCGCACTGAAGAAGGCAGGCGCGCACTTGACTATGTATACTTACCGGGATACATACAACCGGCGTCGCTTTGGCGCTTGGAGGAAGTCATCATGCCCATCTCGGTTCAGGTCACACGCGGTTTGCTCACAGCAGAAGGTGAACGTCTGATCTTCGGACGGATTGCCGAGGCCCTCTTGGTGGCCCATGGCCTCGAAAAGAATGCCTTCATGAAAGACAATGTCATCGGGCATCTGGTGGTGTCGGAGGAGTCGACGTCTTATGTCGGCGGGGTGGCGCAGTCGCTGGCGATCGTGGAGGTCAAGGCCCCTTCGGTCACCTTCGCCGATCGCGCGGTGCGGGAGGCGTTCGTCAAGACCGTGACCGATGTGGTCGATGCGCTGAAGGCCGGCCAGCATCCGCGCTCCCGGACCTTCGTCAACGTCACCTATGCGGTGGATGGCACCTGGGGCATTGGCGGCAAGGCATTTACCAACGCCGATCTGGGCGCGGCCATCGCGGCGTCTTTTTCGCAGTAGTCGGTTGACGTGATGTCGTCAGATTGGTATACATGACGGATGGCATCACGGGGTGGCACGGCAGGGTCGAAGCGGCGGCCGCCGGATCAGGCCAGGACCAGTGTGCTGGCCGCGGCGGACCGCCTGTTCTACGAGCATGGCGTGCGCGGGGTTGGCGTCGACGCGATTGCCGACGCGGCGGGCGTCACCAAGCGGACCCTCTACTATCATTTCCCGACGAAAGAAGCGCTGGTGGCCGCCTACCTCGACGCCCGCGACGGCGCCACGCGTCTCCTCATCGAGGACAGTGTCAGCCGGCACAGCCTGCCCGGCGCGCGCCTCTTGGCCGTGTTCGACCACCTCGAGCGCTGGTTCGCGACGCCCGACTATGGTGGTTGTCCGTTCAACAATGCCGTCGCTGAGCATCCTGGGCCCGAGGCCGAGACCATTGCCCGTCGCCACAAGGAGGCCGTGGCTGGCTGGCTGAGCGATCAGGCGGAGCTCGGCGGCGCGCGTTCGCCGAAGAAGCTTGGCGCGCAGCTCCTCGTGCTCGTCGACGGCGCGCTCAACGGCGCCATGGTCTTCGGCACGGCCGAACCGGCCCGATCAGCACGCGCCGTCGCTGCGGTGCTCCTGGCCGATGCCGGGGTCAACACCTCCGCCAAGCGGCGCACATCCGTAGCGGAGCGTCGGGCTCTGCCCGCGCGGAGCGTCGGAGGCTCGGAACCCTCTCAGGGTTCCGACGACGCCGGGCCCAACACCTCCGCCAAGCGGGGCAAATCCGTAGCGGAGCGTCGGGCTCTGCCCGCGCGGAGCGTCGCAGGTTCGGACGCCGGGCCCAACACCTCCGCCAAGCGGGGCAAATCCGTAGCGGAGCGTCGGGCTCTGCCCGCGCGGAGCGTCGGAGGCTCGGAACCCTCTCAGGGTTCCGAATTAAAATGACACCCTATCTGTATTTCCGCGGTGACTGCGAGGCGGCGCTGCGATTTTATGCAGAGTGTGGCCTGGGCCACCTGGTCGAGCTCCGTCGCTATGACGGCACACCCATGGTGGCGCGGCATGGCGAAGGCTGGCGAAACAAGGTGCTGCATGCGGTCTTCGAAGGTCCTGGCCTGCGCTTGTGTGCCTCCGACGGGCCCGACTCCGAGCCCATGAAGGGCTGTGCGCTGTTCCTCGAGAGAAATCACGCCGAGGCACTGGCCCTGTTTGCCGCGCTGTCGACGGGCGGGCGGGTCACGGTTCCCTTCCAGAAACAATTCTGGGGCCACTATGGCAACTTCACCGACCGATTCGGCGTGCAATGGGCGGTGAGCTCACCGGCACGGGTGAGCTTCCGGCCGCTTGGTCGCGATGATCTGCCTCTCTTGTATGGCTGGCTGTGTGCGCCGCATGTGGTCGCGCACTGGGAGCCGGCGCCGTCGCTGCCGGAGGTCGAGGCCGAGTATGGATCTCGGATCGTACCGGCTGACGTCCTGCCTCTCGACGTGGGGCTGACCCAATATATCGCCGAGGACGGGACCGAGGCGGTGGGGTTCATTCAGGCATATCGGGTGATGAGCCCTGACGAGGACTGGTGGCCCGACGAGACCGATCCCGGCGCGTTGGGCATGGACCAGCTCATCGGGTTGCCGGATCGGCTGGGTCAGGGCCTGGGTACGCGGTTGGCGGGTGCGTTTTCGGCCTGGCTGTTCCTCGATCAGCGGGTCACCTCGGTGCAGGTCGATCCACATCCTGACAATCTGCGCGCGATTGCGGCGTATCGTCGGGCTGGGTTCGCCGACGTGGGTGTGGTCGAGACACCGGATGGGCCGGCGCTCATCATGAAACGAAGGAGACCAGATGGATCGTGATGAGCTCCTGACCACCTATGAGGTGGTTCCGTACGAGAGCAATCCGATTCATTTCGCGCATCCGGACACGCTGGCGACGGCGGCCTATCTGCGCGGGATCGAGCCGCCGGCCTTCGAACGCTGTCGGGTGCTGGAGCTCGGCTGCGCCGCTGGCGGTCATCTGATGCCGATCGCCGAGGCCTGGCCGTCGGCGCAGTTTGTCGGCATCGATCTGTCGCCGCGACAGATTGCCGACGGGCGGCGGCTGGTGGACGCGCTGGGCCTCGGCAATCTCGAGCTCAAGGCGATGTCCATTCTCGACGTGGGGCCGGAGCTCGGCACCTTCGACTACATCGTGGCGCACGGCGTGTTTTCCTGGGTTCCCGTCGCTGTGCGCGACAAGATTCTCGAGATCTGCTGCGCCAATCTGGCACCCAATGGCGTTGCCTATCTCAGCTACAACGTGAACCCAGGGTGGATCCGCGGCACCGCGATGCGCGAGCTGATGCGGTTTCAGACGCGCGGCGAGACCGAACCCCGCCAGCGCGTGGCCCAGGCGCGCGCGCTGTGCGAGTTTTACGAGACCGCGTTACCGGCGGGGAATTTTGGCGACGGCCTGCGTGAGTGGGCCGCGCGACTCGGCCGCACCGACGATATTCTGTTCCTGCATGACCATCTCGAGCCGGTGAGTCAGCCGTACTATTTCCACGAATTTGCCGCGCTGGCGACGGCGCATGGGCTGCGTTATCTCGGCGAGGCGGGCTGGTGCAGCAGCACGGCGGATCTGTCGCCATCGGTACAGGCGGGTCTCCAGTCGCTGTGCGGCGACGACGAAATCGCCTTCGAGCAACACCTCGATTTTCTGCGCGGTCGGGCCTTTCGCCGCAGCCTCGTCTGTCACGCCGAGCAGCCCTTGTCGGCCCCATCACCCGAGCGACTGGCACGGCTCAAGATCAGCTCGGTGTGCAAGCCGGTGTCGCCGCGGCCCGACGTGCGCTCCAAGAAGAACGAGCGCTTCGTCGGCGACCTCGAGTCGCTCACCACCGGGGATCCGTTCATCAAGGCCATCCTCGTCGCGCTGGCCGAGGCGGCACCTTATCGCCTGCCCCTCGATCAGCTCTGGCTCGACGTGCGCGCGCTGCTGCAGCTCGAGCGCGGCCAGCTCACCGAGGAGGATCTGGGGGCGGCGGTGCTCTTCTGCCATCAGTCGAATTTGGTCGCCCTGCACCTCGATGCCCCACGCCTCACTACCACGCCTGGGCGCCACCCGACGGTGACCGCGCTCGTCCGCGCGCAAGCGGCCAGGGGGCCGGACATCTCGAGCCTGCTCCATCGCACCGTGACCGTCAGCGACGCAGATCGGGGCCTGCTGGCGCTCTGCGACGGCACGCGCGATCGCCCCACCCTGCTCGCGGAGCTCGGCAAGACCGGGCCGCTCACCGCCAAACAGCTCGACGCGTCGCTCGTCCGCCTGGCCGCCGCAGCGCTCTTCATCGAATGAATCGAAGCGCTACGCGGCTTGCGCGCTGACGCCCCGGATGGGCAGACGGATGTAGAAGGTGGTGCCTTGGGGGCCGGTCTCGAAGGTGAGCTGGCCGTGGTGTTTGTCGACGATCACCGAGCGGGCGATGGCCAGGCCCTGGCCGGTCCCTTTGCCCACTTCCTTGGTGGTGAAGAAGGGGTCGAAGATGCGCTCTCTCAGGGCCTCGGGGATGCCTCGGCCCGAGTCGGCGATAGAGAGCACCACGTCGTCGCCGTCCACCGAGGTGCGGACGTGGATGCGGCCTTTGTCGTCGGTGTTGCGGACGACGTCGGCGATGGCGTGGGCGGCGTTGACCACGATATTGAGGACGGCTTGGTTCAGATCGCCGGGGTGGCAGAGAATGGGCGGTAGCTCGCCGAGATCGGTCTCCAGCTCGGCGACGTATTTGTATTCGTTGCTGGCGATGGTCAGCGTGCTTTCGATGGCGCGATTGAGATCCGTCGTCGTCATCTCCTTGGAATCGGGATGGGCGAATTCTTTCATCGAGCGAACGATCACCGCGACGCGCCCGAGGCCGTCGATGGCGCGATTGAGGGCTTTGGGCACGTGCTCCCACAGATAGTCGAGGTCGGCGCTCTCTTCGGCGAGGGCTGCGTCGTCGGCGGCGTCTTTCGACGGCACGCCAGCGAGGACCGAGCGTTGCACCGCGCCGAGTTTTTCGAACACGCCGTGCAGGTCCTCCATTGAATCGCGGACGAAATGAATGCTGTCGTTCACGAATTGCACCGGCGTGTTGATCTCGTGCGCGACGCCTGACGCCAGGCGGCCAACCGACTCCAGCTTTTGCGCCTGGCGCAGCTCGCTCTCCATCTCGAGAAGGAGGCGCATCTGCTTGGCCAGCGCTGCGTTGGCGGTGGTGAGCTCGGCGGTGCGTTGGCGTACCTGCGCTTCGATGTCGGTGTTGAGGTGCGCCAACGCGGCCTCGCGATCGGCGACCACACGCATCTCGGCCAAGGAGCGCCAGCAACCGAGCACCAGCACCACGTCCTCGAACGCCACCCAGGCGGCGTGCTCGAGAAAACGCCACCACTCCGGATTTTCGATGCCGTAGACCGATTCCGGCCACAGTAGGCCGCGCGCCAGATGGTCCACAGCGACGACAATCGTGGCCGTCGGCAACAGCTTCCAATCGCGATAAAAAGCCACGAAGGCCAGCGAGCCGAAGATATGAAAGTGGGTCTCGATGCGACCGCCGGTGATGTGGATGAGCAGGCCCGACCACAGCATCTGCGTGACGGCGACCAGATGCCGGGTCAGCCACCACTCGGGTCGCAGCTTCAACAGCAAAAGCGGTAGCGCATTGATGGCGCCACCAAGGAACACAGCGACGAGAACATGAGGATGGATGCTGCTCACCGCGCCCGACCAGGTGGCCGGCGAGATCACCAGCGCCAACACGATGGCCAGCGCCCACTGCACGAGGAACAGCCAGAAGAAGATCTGACTGGTGCGGCGATGCACGGCGCCAAGGTTCCGGGCCAACAGGGTGTCGCGTAGCTGGTTGCTCGTCGGTGCGCTCATCGTTCGACACTCGCTAGTGGACATCCGAACACGGGGTGCTCGTGTCGGGCCTGGTGCTGGGCCAGCAGCTCGACGACGGTGCGGCGGCCGACGTTGTCGCCGAGGTGGCCGCGTGAGTCGGTGATGCCGCCAGCGAAGACGAGGTGCCCGTTGGGGTCATAGACCACGAGCTGGCCGGAGGTCGCGGCGCCGAAGCGCTTGGCTTCCAGGCCGCCTTCGTCGATGACGCGGGTGGTGTGCGGGATGCGGCCGGCCGAGTCCCAACTGTCGGTGCGCTCCCAGCCCGGCTTGGCACCGTCGGGGCGCATGAAGACCACAAAGGCCTGGGCCGCGCGTAGTCGCATGATGGCGTCGAGCTCGGCGAGGCTGGCGCGGGTGCAGGGGCAGCGCGGGTGGACGAACATGACCAGCGTGCTTTGGTCGGCGACGCGTGGCAGCGACGACCGAGGCCACTGTGAGGGGGCGACCGCGGCCACGCCGGGGGTGATCTTGTATCCGACGAACAACTTCAGACCGACACACACCACGAGGACCCACACAGCGACGGC
>Ga0123338_10003582_pt1 | contig 13900 bp, 11 predicted proteins | sample grotaG_FD_89793 | JGI IMG/M metagenome (GOLD analysis project Ga0123338, IMG submission 89793) | Glacier valley bacterial and archeal communities from Borup Fiord, Nunavut, Canada, to study Microbial Dark Matter (Phase II) -... | ecosystem: Environmental > Aquatic > Freshwater > Ice > Glacier ... | reverse complement strand
TCCTGGAGGGGCACGTACATCCGTTCCATTCGCTTTCAATCGATCGAAATCCTGAATGAAGCGCGAATTGCGGCGGCTATCACATCACTAATTCGCGGGACAAGGTTTGTTCTTCTGCTTGGTCTGTTATATCTGTACATACCGCTGGTGCTCAGTTTTTTTCCCTGGACTCACGGCATGGCAACCAAGCTGTTTGAATATATCCTGACGCCGATTGAGAAAGTCGGAATGTCCTTTGTCTCCTATCTTCCCAATATATTCTTCCTTATCGTAATAATCACAATTGCCCACTACATAATTGTATTTATTAAATTTTTGTTTTCAGAAGTAGGGAAGCAAACCATATCCATCCCCGGATTCTACCACGACTGGGCCGAACCCACTTTCAAGATAGTCCGTTTCTTAATCATTGCTTTTGCTGCTGTTGTCGCCTTTCCTTATCTCCCCGGATCCGATTCACCAGCTTTCAAGGGGGTGTCTGTTTTTCTCGGCGTGCTCTTTTCTCTGGGTTCAACATCAGCAGTCTCAAACATTGTGGCGGGGGTAATTCTCACCTATATGCGGGCATTTAAAATTGGAGATCGGGTCAAGATAGCGGATACGGTCGGCGACGTAGTGGAGAAAACCTTATTGATAACCCGTGTACGTACTATCAAGAATGTTGATATCACCGTTCCCAATGCGATGGTTCTCGGCAGCCATATAACCAATTTCAGTTCTTCGGCGCACGAATACGGTCTTATCCTGAACACAACCGTTACTATCGGCTATGACGCACCTTGGCGCAGGGTTCATGAACTGCTGATAGCAGCAGCAGTTTCTACGGAAAACATTCTCGAACTGCCAGCCCCTTTCGTTTTCCAGACGAGTCTCGATGACTTCTACGTCAGCTATCAAATCAACGCCTACACCGAAAAGCCATCGGTCATGGCCCGAACCTATTCTGAGCTTCACCAGAATATTCAGGAAAAGTTCAATGAAGCCGGGGTTGAAATCATGTCTCCGCATTATTCCACTCTGCGTGATGGCAACATGACAACGATTCCGGAGTCTTACCTGTCTGAAGCGTATAAACAGCCTCCTTTCAGGGTTAGCAGGGTGGACGAGACCAAAGGTTCCTGAGGTGAAAAAGGCTAAAAGCCTAGGTAATGAATTGTTATTTTAATATTTATATGAGATGTTGCGAGAATATTGTTATGTAGTGTGGTTAATTCAATACGGCAGGGCTTTACGGAGGGGTTGATGAAAGCCAAATCAGCAATGGTATCAGATATTATTGATGATATTCGACGAACTTTTCAGGTACTAACAGAACAGTCGAAAAAAATCGAGCACAAAACCGGGCTTACAGGCCCACAGTTGTGGGCTATAAAAATGCTGAACTATGAATCTCCGATGAAGGTGTCGGAACTGGCGCGGCGCATGTATCTACACCCTGCGACAATGGTTGGTTTATTGGATAGGCTTGAAGCAAAAGGTTTGGTCCAACGGACAAGGTCTGATAAAGATCGCCGGGTCGTCCATATTGACCTTACAGAGCAGGGGCGTCATCTTGTGAAGGAGTCTCCTGAGGTAGCTCAAAGTCTTCTGGTACAAGGGCTTGAGGAACTAACTGAACAGGAGCTGGAAAAGATCTCAGATGGACTGGAGCAAGTTGTAAAAATAATTGGCGCTCAAGAGGTGGCACCGAAACTCATAATGTCATCTGAAATAAACCTGCCGAAGAGGAAGAGAACAATTTTAAATTAGTCTGCATCCAAACACCCTCTCAGTATCAGTTAGTAAGTTCCAGATCCGTTAACTGTACTTAAAAAAAAGGCCTGCATTTTCAGCAGGCCTTTTTTGTGTGTATGTCAATATCCAAGCAGATGCGGCAGCCAGAGTGATATTGCCGGTACATAGGTAATCAGGAGCATAAAACCAATCATTGCCAGCAACCATGGTAATACCGACATGGTAAGTTCGGATATTCCCATTTTGGTGATACCGCTGGCAACGTACAGATTCAGGCCAACAGGAGGGTGGCACATGCCTACTTCCATGTTGACGGTCATCAGAATACCAAAATGGATTGGATCTATTCCCAGTTTCATTGCCACTGGAAAGAGTATCGGTGCCAGGATCAGGATAATTGATGAAGGCTCCATCACATTGCCGGCCAGCAGCAGCAGAACGTTGGTGACGGCAAGGAAGGCAATTACACCGAGGTTGTGACCTATTATCCAGTCAGCCATTATCTGGGGAATCTGCTCAGAGGTCATCAGATATGAGAACAGCACAGCATTGGTGATGATGTACAGCAGCATGGACGACATGTTGGCTGAATCCCGTAATACCTTGGGGATTCTTTTGAATGGCATGTCCTTATACACAAAGACGGCAACAATGAAGGCATATACCGCACTCATGGCAGCAGCTTCAGTCGGGGTAAACATGCCGCTGTAGATTCCGCCCAGCACTATTACAATCAACAGAAGTCCCCAAACGCTCTCTCTAAAAGCCAATAAGCGTTCCTTGGTGGTTGCTTTCGGCAGGCGGGGGTAGTTGTTCTTGCGGGCACGATACCAGGTTACTGAACCGAGAAGAATTGCCAACATCAGGCCGGGGACAACGCCTGCCATAAAGAGGGCGCCTACGGACGTGTTGGTGGCAACGGCATAGATAACCATGACGATGGAGGGCGGAATTAAAATTCCCAGTGAACCCGATGTGGTGATTACACCCGCACCGAAGCGTTTGGGAAAGCCGGCTTTTACCATGGCCGGCAGCAGGATGGACCCGATCGCCACAACAGTTGCCGGACTGGAGCCCGATACAGCGGCAAAAAGGGCGCAGGCAACAACACCTGCCAGTCCAAGGCCGCCATGCCAGTGCCCGATCATGGCGGTGGCAAAGTTGATCATTCGTTTGGCCACACCACCATGGGTCAGAAAGTTACCGGCCAGGATAAAGAACGGAATGGCCATGATCTCAAACTTTTCGATGCCGGTAAACAGCTTCATAGCGACTGTTTCTACCGGTACGTTAGACATAAAAAACAGGAAGGTTAGTACGGTCAATCCAAGAGAGATGGAGATCGGCATGCCGGTCAACATCAGGCCGATCAACAGGGCAAATACAATGCCGGCGCTTCCGAACGATGCAATCACGAAGAGTGATACGATAATGGCAGTTAACCAGATCGCTGCTTTTTTAGGTGTCATAAGCTCCTGAACTTCAGCATGCGCGCTCATTTGACACCCCCTTCATGTTTATAATCATCAAGTTTATGTAATTCATAATCCTCCAACGCTTCAGTTGCGTTGACAATCTCTTCATCCAGACCTTCGACATGGGTGTGATCATGTTTGGGCAGTTCACCGGTACGGGCAAAGCTCCACGCAACCTGCAGGAAGCGGAAACACATCAGGGAAGAACCGAGCGGAATAGCCATATATATCATCCAGGTGGGCCATTCCAAATCCGGTGTGACCGGGCCTTCATACAGGTCACCCATTTCCATGCCAAACAGATTGAACATGTAATAGTGCATGCCGTTTTCCCAAACGAAGCGCATACCCAGAATTGCAATTATGCAGGTGAAGAACGCACCACTGGCAAGCCCGATCAGCACGGAGGTTTTGCACCATTTCTCCGGAAGACGGTTGATTAATACATCGACTCCAACGTGAATGCCGGTACGCACACCGTAGGCAGCGCCGAACTTTGCCATCCAGACAAACATGTAGATACAGAGCTCTTGAGCCCACGCCATATTGAAGCCGAGAAGCCAGTCCTGCATGGCGGGAATGGGTATTCCCATGAGGTAGCGGCGGGTGACGGCAACTGCAATAATAATAGTTGCCGCTCCGATGAGGAATGTGATGATCCATTCCTCAAGGTGATCGAGGTATTTTAACATGGGATTTACTCCTGAGAAAAAGTCATGAAAAAGCCGCTACGGGTGACCGTAGCGGCTTTACGTTTATAAACTTACCCGGTCGGTTACGGCTTGTAGCCGGTTGCCTTGTAGACTTCATTGACAGTATCAGCACCGATCCGGCTCATACTCTCTTTGTGAGCTTTATCCATAGCTTTTCTCCAAGCAGCCTTTTCCTGTGGAGTCAGGATGATTATCTGTGAACGGCCGGATTTCTTCACAGCGGCTATAGCATCATCATTATCTTTTTTGGCAACGTTGTTGGCAAAAACAGTGGCATCATCCATGGCTTTATCCAGGATGGTGCGGATATCAGCCGGCAGGCCCATCCAGAACTTTTTGTTGACCAGTACGGCGTAACCCAGATAGCCATGGTTGGACATGGTGACATACTTTTGCACTTCATGCATCTTCTGGGTGTAGAGGTTTGAAGGTGGGTTCTCTGTGCCGTCGACAACGCCTGTCTGCAGAGCCTGGTAAACTTCAGAAAACGCCATTACTTGCGGCATAGCACCGACGGAGCGCATCTCAGCATCAAGAACCTTGGATGACTGGATGCGCATCTTAAGACCTCTGAAATCCGCTGGATCTCTGAGCGGCTTATTGGCGCTCATAACCTTGAAACCGTTATCCCAATAGGCCAGGCCCATAAGGCCCTTTGTCTCAAGCTTTTTGAGCAATTTGGCACCAACCGGTCCCTGGGTTACCTTGTGCAGTTCAGCATAATCATCAAAGATGAACGGCAGGTCGAAAACCTCAAATTCTTTCAGGCCAAGCGGTCCAAACTTGGCCAGTGAAGGGGCCAGCATCTGCACAGATCCCATCTGCAGCGCTTCCATTTCTTCTTTATCTTTGAAAAGCTGGCTATTAGGGTAGACCTCAACCTTTACGCGCCCCTTGGTGCGTTCTTCGACAATTTTCTTGAAATAATCAGCAGCCTGTCCCTTCGGTGTTTGATTTGCGACAACGTGACTGAACTTGATGACAATTGGTTCCGGAGCAGCCAGAGCGGCCATCGGAAACGACATTGCGGTAGCAGCGATAACCAGACTTTTTAGGCGTTGACTGAGTTTCATACAATTTCCTCCTTTGGGATTTGGTGCATGTTAGTTATTTACACGTATAATACGTATAATATATTTATTCTTTATTGCAACTGGGGTGCCAGTATTAATTGTTTTCGTAACAAACTAATATATTGTTCTATTTTAGAATATACGGCTTAAATGGAATGCTGATAAATGGTTGGAGTGGCTAAAACCTGCCAATATTGATGGCGGTAATTAGCCACTTCCGTGAAATAGGGAAGGGTTTTTAAGTAGTGGTAAAGATAAAAAGGCTATGGAGTGAAAAAACGCTGGCTCATTTCTGTGAGCCCCAGCGAGCTCAGCAGTTCATTCAGGCGCTCTGAGGGGCGGCGGCGCGGCAGGTCCTTGTAGCTGGCTATAATCAGCTCGTTTTTCATCGAATGTTCCCACCCGACCAACTCTGTTACGTTGACCTGATAACCGTGTGCTTCAAGCTGCAGACAGCGCAGAACATTAGTGGTCAGACTGCCGAATTCTCGGGTGTGCAGCGGGTGCCGCCATATTTCGGAGATGCTGTTGGCGGCAAGTGATGCAGCTTTGTTTTTGCGTAGAACGGCAGCAACTTCAGCCTGACAGCAGGGCACCAGCACAATGAAACGGGCTTTCTTCTTCAGGGCGAAAAGTATCGCGTCATCTGTGGCGGTATCGCAGGCGTGCAATGCGGTAACGATATCAATCGCCGCAGGAAGTAAATCAGAATAGACAGACTCTGCAACGGTCAGATTCAAGAACGACATAGAGGAAAAATCAAGTTTATGCGCCAACTCCCTTGATTTCTGCACCAGTTCATCGCGTGTCTCAATGCCGAAAATATGTGAACTGTCGTCCTGATACTTAAAAAACAGGTCATAGAGAATAAAGCCAAGATATGATTTACCGGCCCCATGGTCGGCCAGAGTAATTCTGGGATGATCCGCCTGCACCTCTTTCAATAGCGGCTCAATAAACTGGTACAGGTGGTTGACCTGTTTGAGTTTGCGTCTGCTGTCCTGATTCAGTTTGCCGTCTCTGGTGAGAATGTGCAGTTCTTTAAGCAGCTCGATTGATTGCCCCGGCTTGATGGCGTGTTTATCTGTCATTATCTGATTGTCCTTGGATCTGTCAGTTGTCGGTTGTTCCCGAGTTGAAATAGGAGGCACGAAGTGGTTTATAATTCGTATTTATCCATTTTATAACGGAGCGTACCACGGGGGATTTTAAGCGTGGCGGCTGTTTGCAGAACATTGCCACGATTCTGTTTCAAGGCAAGACGGATAAGGTTCTTTTCAAAATCCATCACAGCATCATCCAGACCGCAATCTGTAGGGGAGGGTGCAGTTTGAGAAGGCTGTGGTGAGGTTAATGAACCTGCAGTAGAAGCAACTCCCCGGATCTCCTGGGGAAGGTGTTCAGGCAGAAGTGTCGGGCCATAGTTCATAATGCAGATGCGTTCAATGACATTTCTCAATTCGCGGATGTTGCCAGGCCAGCCATACTCTTCCATCAGCCTGGTTGCTTCCTCTGACAGTGTCTTAAAATCTCTTCCAAAGGAGCGGCTGAAAGTGTCGAGAAAGTAGGAGGCTATGATACTAATATCTTCCCGGCGTTCCCGGAGCGGTGGAATGTGGATCGGGAATACGTTGATACGGTAATAAAGGTCTTCGCGAAAAGAACCGGTGGATATTTTGTCAAGCAGGTTACGATTCGTCGCCGCAATAATTCTGACATCAATACTGATGTCCTTGATCCCACCGACACGCCTGATTATACGCTCCTGCAGGACCCGGAGTAGTTTGGCCTGCATAGTCAGATCCATCTCGCCGATTTCATCGAGAAAAACCGTGCCGTGGTGCGCTTCCTCGAACAGTCCGGTTTTTCGCACGGTCGCATTGGTGAACGAGCCTTTCTCATGGCCGAATAGCTCACTCTCCAAAAGTGCTGCAGGGATAGAAGCACAGTTGATCGCGACAAAAGCCGCATTATGGCGGTCGGACAGGTCGTGGACAGCGCGGGCGACCAGTTCCTTGCCGGTACCGGACTCGCCTGTTATCAGAGCGGTGGAAGGGATGCGGGCAATTTCCCGGATCTGGTCGATCACCTCGCGAAACGGCTTGCTTTTGCCGATCATCGGCGAACGGCCTGGAAGGCAGTTGTCGGCACGTTTCAGGTTGCGTACTTCACGTTTGAGGGTCTGGGTCTGTAGTGCCAGTTTGACGATAACCCTCAGGGCATCGGCTTTAAACGGTTTCTTCATGTAATGGTAAGCGCCCATCTTAAGGGCATCTACGGCGCTCTCCACCGAGCCGAAGCCGGTAATGATTATAACCAGCAGCTCGGGATCGAGTTCTTTAAGCATTTTGAGGACGTCAATACCGTTTTCCGCGCCGAGATTCAGGTCAAGCAAGGCCAGGTCGACTTCACCGGCAGCAACCTGTTCGCCGGCTTCCTGTCTGGTGGAAGCCTGACAGACCTGGTAGCCGTCTTCCTCCAGAATCCGCGCAACGTTTTCCCGGATAAAAGCTTCATCATCAATAATAAGAATTTTTTCCATAGGACCGGTGCTCGGGAGTTAGTTATCGAACATCAGCTTGCGCTCGAAGTCCATCGAATGAGTCAGGCGCTGAGCGTCCTGCAGGGTAATCAGATCCTGGCGGTACAGCTGCAGCAGGTGCATGTCAAGTGTCTGCATGTGATATTGTGAAGCGCCATTTTCAATATGTTTTTCTATTTCATCCAGGCGCCCCTCGCGAATACAGGCCTGGATTGTTGTTGTGGCCCTCATTATTTCGACAACCGGCAGGATGTATTCACCGGTTTTATCCTTGATCAGACGGATTGAAACCGTGGCAACCAGAATATCGGCCAGACGTTGGCGCATTATCTCCTGTGATTCAGGGGGAAAGTGCCCGATTATTCGGTTAATTGTGGAGACTGCGCCCTGAGTGTGAAGGGTGGAAAGAACCAGATGACCGGTTTCAGCGGCTTTGATGCAGGAATCAATGGTTTCCTTATCACGCATTTCGCCAACCATTATGACATCAGGATCCATTCTTAGGGCGGCTTTCAGTGCTGAAGCAAAGCTGTCGGTGTCGATGCCGATTTCGCGTTGAATGATGCAGCTCTTTTGTGAGGTAAAGAGGAATTCTATCGGATCTTCTATAGTTATGATGTTGTAGGTAAAGTTCTCGTTTAAGTATCTCAACATTGATGCCAGCGAAGTTGACTTGCCGTTACCGGTAGGCCCGGTTACTAGAATCAGGCCGTTGGGAACCTGGGCGATCTCACCCAGTACCTGTGGCAGATTCAGATCTTCGAATGTACCGATGACCGGTGGAATCACCCGCATGACGATGCCGAAACACCCCTTCTGGCGGAAAATACTGACCCTGAAACGTCCTCCGGAAGACAAAGAGTAGGAAGCGTCGCACTCTTTGAGATCGTCACTGATCTGGCGACCATTATGGGCAAGAACTGTTTCAGCTATAAATTGGGTGTCGGCAGCGGTCAGGTTGGGCATCTTGGCGCGCACCAACTGGCCCCGCCCCCTGAAAAAAGGTGGATTATCTACCTCGAAGTGAAGATCGGAAACTTTTCTCTGGAATGCTATTTCCAAAATCTGATGAAGAATATTGGTGTCCATCATCTCCTCCACTGTAAATTATGAAATGGTGAAATCATCATATTGCATCAAGCCTGGCTTTCAATACTCTTCCGGTACAGGGCGTTATCAAGTATCGACCCGGCATGCTGGGCAAGTGTTTCCAACAGATTGATTTGCGGTGGTGAAACCGGTTTGGTACCGAAATCTGCATAGGTGACTGCGATAACCTTGCCGCGACTGATCAGCGGCACTATCATTACTTTTGGACTTCGCGGTGCTCCGATCTCCTCATATAGGATGTTTGTCAGCACATTATCGCTGCGCTGCCCGTAATACAAACGTCCCTTTTCAACTACTTCCAGAAGAACAGACTGTTTCTCCAGCGGAATCCGGAACATAAGAGGTGTGGACGCTCCCTCTGATTTGTCCGCAGTAACACCAAGCGATTTTTCTGCTATCAATTCAGATTTTGCAACTACAAAGGTCAAAGCCCGCTCGAACTGAAATGCCGCAAACTGGAGCATGACCAGCGCTATTTCCGGCGGTTCGGAAAGTGATTTCAGCTGGTTGAATGCGGTGCTGAAATGATGCCCTACTTCAGCTTGCGGCGCTGGTAGCACCGATCTAAGGTATGTACCGATCCCGGAAATAAAGGTGAGCATCTGCGTCACATAAGTATCTTCATGGCAGCTTTTGCAGGGGTGAGGAATAATCGCCCGTGTTCCTGCTCCCAGGGCCTCCATGCTGATTGCTCGCCAGGCATCGCAACAGGCGGCAAAGAGGATCGAAACCTGCGGGTAGGCGGATATTTTCTGCCGCATCAGAGTTAATGCCTGCAAGCCGTTGCTGTCATGGGGGACATCGATTATCAGCACCGGATGCAGGTCTCTGCTAAGAGACTGTTCAACTACGACATCCAGGCCGAGCTCTTCATCTGAAGCGAATATAAACAGATTCTCGTGCTTACAGATAGTGGTTATAACATGGGACAACAGCTCGTCCTGCGTCAGTAGAATAATTGCCGTGACCGGTGGGGCCGAATCTGGTGTCGGCAAAGTGGAGAGGTTTGCCAGGCAAGAGACCAGGCGATCCTGCTGATCTATTGTCGCTTCAGGAAGCGCTCTGGTGACCGCCTGACGGTGCTCATCAACCGGGTCATGGTCCTTCAGGCCGATAAAAACATCCGGAATCTTTCTTGATATTGTATCTAGCGTATCAAGACCGAGCAGGTCGGCCGTAATCTCCTGGCTGCCGGATTCAGATAGCGGAGACGCCGCATCGCCGCTGTCTTCCTCTGTAAAGAAGATCTTACTCAATGTTCCGTCGCGCATCTTTTCATCGTAAATGCGTAGTGACTCCATCAGGACCCCTTGCGCGTTCAGAAGGATATCCTGTTGTAGTTTTTCCGGAAAATAGCGGTATTCATCACAAACGTTCGCTGTTGAAACGTCGAGTGAAAATGTGCCGCTTGCCCAGGTAAGAACTTCCACAATGGTCATCTCAATCAGCTTTTCGAGTCCATCAAAGGCCGTATCCTTGTCAATAGTACCCTGTTCAATAAGGGTGGCGATCAACGGTTTACGATTTTTCCCTGCTTCTTGCTGTTCTAACAGTGCCTGATGGAGTTGCTCAGTGGTAATGGCATCCATATCGACCAAAACTTTGCCGATGCGGACGCTGTTATTCAGGTGATTCGCGCTGACGAAAAAACCCTCGTGGAAAACAAGCTGGCTCTCCCCCTTGGGACTTTTCAAAAACAAGACCCCGGTTTTGCTGGTCATGTGCAGCAGTTGAATTACATCTACCAGAGGAAAATGTTCGAGGTCACCGTTGAAAGACATGCAGCCCCCCCTTTTATTGAAGATAAAGCTGGCGATACTATAACGCATATTTTTAATAATTGTGCAGATTGTTACATGAAAGACGAGAGTGTTGGTGACATCCCGCGAATGTTTTGCTACAAAAAGGGATATATGTGGATGACACCATTTCACCGGGAGCTTTTGGAATATGAAGATATCCTGCCCTAAATGCAATGCCAGCGGGTCTATCCCCGATCATGATGTTCCGGAATCAGGCCGTTTTATCAGCTGTCCACGCTGCAACGAAGGATTTACCGTCACAAAAACCAGGGCAGCAAGCGATGCCTATCTGGTTGATACCTGCCCTTCCTGCAGCTTCAGCACGTTTGGTGACGAAATATTTAGTACCTGCCCTAAATGTGGCATAGCGGTCAAGACTTTTGTTGAACGCCAGCGGGAGGAACAGCGGCTGAAACATAATCAGGAACTGCTGGGTAAAAAATTCAATAACGTTGACATGGCTCCCCCTCCTCCAGAACCTGCAGTTTCCATAACAGATATTATCGAGAATCTTCACCCTGTCAACATTATCAGCTGGGGAGTAGCTGCCGTTGCGGTGGTTATACTATGCTTGGGACTGTGGGGAATAATCGGGTATGACGCTGCCGGAACCAAAGCTTTGCTAACTGAAGAGAGGGGGGAGTCGGTTTCAGGGCTATACGTTTTCCTGCATTATGGCCTGCTGCACTGGCTCAAGCTGGTCTACGGGCTTGCTGCGCTGGCCGCCTCGATACTGCTTATGAAACGACTGAAAATTGCGCTGCAGGTGCTGAGCTATTTATTGTGGGGGGCTATAGTTCTAGTGCCGTTGTCATATATAATTACATTTATCTATTGGGTGGTAGCCCCGATACCTCATACAATCGGCGGCTATCTTATCGAGATTCTGAATTTCCTCTTCATGAGCGCTCTGGTGGCTGTGCCCCTTTATCTGCTGGAGCAATACCTGCAGGAACGGAAAATAACATCAGTCGTCAAACTCTGACCTTTCATGCCAACGCTTCAGTCTCTGAAGCGTTTCAGTAAATCGCCGTACTCGTCAATCCGCCGATCACGCAGGAACGGCCAGTTGCGGCGCACCTGTTCGCTCCGCTCGCAGTCGATCTCTACGTGGACGATCTCTTCATTTTTCTGTGAGGCTTCCGCCAGAATTTCTCCCTGCGGCCCGGCCGCAAAACTCCCACCCCAGAACTGGATGCCTACATCCACACCCAGTGGTGAACTTTCGAAGCCGACCCGGTTGACGGCAAGAAGCGGCAGGCCGTTAGCGACCGCGTGGCCACGCTGTACAGTCACCCAGGCGTCGTACTGGCGCCGCTGCTCTTCAGCCGTGTCTTCCGGATCCCAGCCGATGGCGGTCGGGTAGATCAACAGGTCTGCTCCGGCAAGAGCCATCAGGCGCGCGGCTTCCGGATACCACTGATCCCAGCAGACCAGTACTCCAAGAGTGCCGACCGAGGTTCTTATCGGATTGAAACCGAGGTCTCCGGGGGTAAAATAGAACTTTTCATAAAACCCCGGGTCATCCGGAATATGCATCTTACGGTAGACTCCGGCGATGGAGCCGTCACTCTCGAACACAACCGCCGTGTTGTGATAAAGTCCGGCCGCACGGCGCTCAAACAATGACGCAACAATGACAACCCCCAGCTCTCCGGCCAACTCCCCGAATGTCTCAGTGGAAGGGCCCGGAATTGTCTCGGCAAGATCAAACAGTGCAGGGGACTCAACCTGACAGAAATAGGTTGATGTGTGCAACTCCTGCAGCACGACGAGCTGAGCTCCGGAGGCTGCCGCCTGGCGGACCAACTGTGTTGTATTGGCAAGATTTTCGTCGCGACATGAAGAGCAGCTCTGCTGAAGCAGGGCAACCTTGAGCGTTTTCATGCCAGAACTCCCTGGGGAAGTTGCATGGTCACGCAGTGCAGCGAACCGTGCTGTTCAAGCAGTGGTAGGCAGTCAATGGCAACAATTTCACGCCCTGGAAAAGCTTTGCCGATACTATCGAGAGCCTTACTGTCATTCTCCGGGTCACAATAGGTCGGCACAAGCACCGCACCGTTGATAACCAGAAAATTTGCGTAGGTGGCCGGAAGACGGTGGGCCTGTTCGTCGAAGCGGGCTTTAGGCAAGGGGAGGGGGAAAAGGCGATAGGGGGAGCCGTCCGGTGCTGTGAATGCCTTCAGTTCAACCTCCATCAGTTTAAGCGGTTCATAATGTTCGTCAAGTGGGTGGTCGCATGCCTGATATACTATCGTGTTGTCCGGGCAGATACGGGCTAGAGTGTCGACGTGAGAGTCAGTGTCGTCTCCCGCCAGCCAACCATTGTTCAGCCAGAGTACTCGCTTTGCCCCGACAAGCGAGGAAAGTGCCTGTTCTATTTCGCTCCTGTCGAGCTGGGGATTGCGGTTCGGCGAAAGCAGGCATTCAGACGTTGTCAGGATTGTGCCGAGCCCGTCACTTTCAAGGCTGCCACCCTCCATTACCAGCCCGATCGTATTAAGGTTGGGAAGCAGCACCCCTTGTTGTTTAAGACGTTTTGAAATCAGGTTGTCAAAATTTGCCGGAAACTTGAGTCCCCAGCCGTTAAAGCCGAAATCCATCAGGACCGGCTTGTTATTGTAGATGACGGTGATAGGGCCGAAATCTCGCGCCCAGGTATCATTGCTGGGGATTTCGCAGATTGTTACCCTGGCCATCTCTACGCCGGCACTTGTCAGGTAATCCGCAACAGAGGCGGCATGCGGCGCCGTCAGCACCACCTGTTCGAAACGGGTAATGTTTTTAATGATCTCAGCAAAGACAGGACGGATATCGTCCAGCATATAAGCCCAGTCGGTTCCTTCATGCGGCCATGCCATCAGCACTCCGTCCTGAATTTCCCATTCGGCTGGTAATCGTGGATTCATAGCTATTTTCTCCAATCAGAGTATTCAATTAATTAACGTCAACTGCAGGCAAAGTGCGTCTGCACACGCTAAGCTGCGGAGTATAGAACATTTTCCGTATGCCATGCAAGACCGGTTTTCTGTTTAATGCACTGAAATATTCAGAAAAACATCTGTGGGAAGACGGAAACCGGGGACTTGCGCTGGAATATTCAATTAATCCGCTTTTAGTGGGAATGTAATGCATGGTTTTTGTGTCTATTCGTGATCCTCAAAACCTTTTTTACCGCTGCAATGTCCGGGCAAAAAGTGATTGTTCCTCACCAGGTTGCCATTCGAAACAGAATACACCGCGTTTGATGATGTGTCAGCTTTTGACTCTTCCTAAAAAAACAGGGTATAAATATTGGCTTGCATTTTCTGTATCAATTATATAGAGAATAATATATAATTCAACATCTCTGGGTGACTCTGGCTCTAAACCAGTGTTACCATTGTTGAGGTACCTTTACCTTAATTTTACTTTAGCTAAACGGATGCCCGCATGAAAAAGAAAAAAATGG